>JGI26787J52750_100011_pt1 | contig 26277 bp, 26 predicted proteins | sample WilGeyfunne61714_FD_52750 | JGI IMG/M metagenome (IMG submission 52750)
ACCCCGCCGGCGGCAAAGTTGACCACGGGCAAGCGACCTAGATCCCTCACCTTTTTCAGCAGTTCATAGGGAGCCCCCAGCTCCTTGGAGTAGGCCACCAATTCCTCCTCCGGCATCTGGGCGGCCTGCCTTATCTCCTTTATGATCCTCCGCATATGCCTGACCGCCTCCACCACATTTCCTGTCCCTGCCTCTCCTTTGGTGCGGATCATGGCCGCCCCCTCTGCTATCCTCCTGAGGGCCTCCCCCAAATCTCTAGCCCCGCACACAAAGGGGGTGGAAAACAGATGCTTGTTGATGTGGAATTCTTCATCAGCGGGGGTCAAAACTTCGCTTTCGTCTATAAAGTCTATCCCTATGGCCTCCAGGATCTGGGCCTCCACGAAGTGGCCTATCCTGACCTTGGCCATAACCGGTATGCTCACNGCTTCCTTTATCCTCAGTATAAGGGCTGGATCCGCCATCCGGGCCACCCCCCCGGCAGCCCTTATATCCGCGGGAACCCTTTCCAGGGCCATAACGGCACAGGCCCCGGCTTTTTCTGCGATTTTGGCCTGCTCCGGGGTGGTCACGTCCATTATGACTCCGCCTTTAAACCTCTCTGCTTGTCTGATCTTCTCTTCCCAAGAAATTCTTTCCATAGTATTCCCCCCATTCTATGGGTAAAGACCACCCTAATTATTTTACTACAGCCTGCCGCCTTAGCACAATAATTACTGGAGCCGGGCTAGGGTCACCAATCTATCCTTTTCCCCCAGGCGGATCAAGGTAACCCCCTGGGTATTCCTCCCCTGTGGGGAAACCTCTTTGGCCTCCAGGCGGATGAGGACCCCCTCGGAGCTTATCAGCATCAGCTCGTCTTGCGGATTAACCGCAGCCGCCGCCGCCAAGGGACCGGTCCTTGGGCTGACCTTCATGGCTATTATACCCTTGCCCCCCCGGCTTTGGCGGCGGTATTCCTCCAGCGGGGTCCTCTTGCCNACCCCCCTCTCCGCCACCACCAGGAGGTCTTCCCCTTCCCGGGGCAGCACCAGGCTCACCACCCTATCCCCTTCTTCCAGGGCTATCCCTTTCACCCCCCTGGCTTGGCGCCCCATGGGCCTCACCTCCCCTTCGGAAAAGCGTATGGCCTTACCCCTCCGGGTTACCAGGAGGACGTCTTCCCCTTTCTGGGTGAGCTTTACCCCCGCCAGTTCATCCCCTTCTTCTAGATCCAGGGCTATTATGCCCTCCCGGCGCAAATTTTTATAAGCTTGGACCGGGATCTTTTTCACCATACCCTTCTGGGTGGCCAGGAAGAGGTGAAGGTCCTCCTCCCAGTTCCATCCCTTCAGGGGTATCACCGCGGTGATCTTCTCCTCAGGCGAGATCTTGAGCAGGTTCACCAGGGGTATCCCCCGATTCCCCCGGCCCCCCTCTGGGATTTGGAATCCCCGAAGACGAAAAACCCTGCCCTTATTGGTAAAAAATAGTAAATAATGGTGGGTGGTAGTCACCAGGATGTCCTGGACATAATCCTCCTCTCCCACCCCTAAAGCCTGCACCCCTTTGCCCCCCCTCCGCTGGCTCCTGTAGACCGAGGAGGGCTGGCGTTTGATATATCCCTTGCCGGTGAGGGTTATCACTATCTCCTCTTCCGGTATGAGGTCTTCTTCGGAGAGGTCCTCTTCCTCCTCCACTATCTGGGTCCTGCGGTTATCGGCAAATTTTTCTTTATAGTAGAGCAATTCCTCTTTGATTATCTGATAAACTAGAGCCTCTCCCCCCAAAATCTCTTTAAAGCGGGTTATACGCTGTTGCAGCTCCTGCCACTCCTCTTCCAGCTTCTCCCTTTCCAAGGCCGTCAACCTGCCCAACTGCATATCCACTATGGCCTTGGCCTGCTTTTCGCTGAGTTGGAAGCGCTCCTGGAGGTGGAGGCAGGCCCGGGGCTCGTCAGGGGACTGGCGTATGATCTGGATCACTTCATCCAGAAACTGTAAGGCGATTTTCAAGCCCTCCACGACGTGGGCCCGGCTTTCCGCCTGCTCCAGGAGATATCGGGTACGGCGGGTCACCACCTCTTTTTGATGGTTCAGGTAATGGACCAACATGTCCTTGAGGTTGAGAACCCGGGGCTCGCCCTCCACCAAGGCCAGCATTATGACCCCAAAGGTATCCTGCAGCTGGGTATGACGATAGAGCTGGTTGAGGATTACCCTGGGATTGGCCTCTCTCCTGATCTCCATCACTATACGGATGCCTTCCCGGTCTGACTCGTCCCTAAGCTCTGTTATCCCCTCTATTTTCTTCTGCCTGACCAGTTCCCCTATGGACTCCACCAAACGGGCTTTATTCACCTGATAAGGGATCTCGGTTATGACTATCTGGGTTTTACCCCCCTTGAGCTCCTCTATCCTGGCCCTGGCCCGTATCTTTATGCTGCCCCTGCCGGTCCGGTAGGCGGACTTTATCCCCTCCCGACCCAGGATGAGGCCGCCGGTGGGAAAATCCGGCCCTTGGATGAATTCCATGAGCTCCTCCACCTGGGCCTCTGGGTGGTCAATGAGGTATATCAAACCGTCTATTACTTCCCCCAAATTGTGGGGGGGTATGTTGGTGGCCATGCCCACGGCAATGCCAGCAGAACCGTTCACCAGGAGTTGGGGTATGCGGGAGGGAAGAACTGCGGGTTCTTGCAAGCTGCCGTCATAATTATCCACAAAATCCACGGTATTTTTATCGATGTCGGCCAGCATGGCCAGGGCAATGGGGGCCAACCTCACCTCTGTATAGCGCATGGCTGCCGGGGGGTCTCCGTCCAGGGAACCGAAATTGCCCTGCCCATCCACCAGGGGATAACGGCAGGCGAAATCCTGAGCCAGCCTTCCCATGGCCTCATACACGGCCGCGTCGCCATGGGGGTGATACCGGGCCAGGACCCGCCCCACCACCACCGCGGACTTTTTGTGGGGCTTATCAGGGGTGAGGCCCTCCTCCAGCATGGCGTAGAGGATGCGCCTATGAACCGGTTTGAGGCCATCCCTCACGTCGGGCAGAGCCCTGCCCACGATCACGCTCATGGCGTAGTCTATATAGGAGCGCTTCATCTCCTCCGCAATATCCACTTCTAGTATTTTGCCGAATTCCAAGGCCAAAGGAGCTCACCCCCTATTAGATATCCAGGTTCCTGACCTCGCGGGCGTGCTTCTGGATAAACTCCCTCCTGGGTTCCACCTGCTCCCCCATGAGGATGCTGAAGATGGCATCGGCCTCGATGGCATCCTCCAGGCTCACCTTCAAAAGGGTACGGGTAGCGGGGTTCATGGTGGTCTCCCACAGCTGTTCTGCATTCATCTCTCCTAAACCCTTATAACGCTGTATATCCCACTTCTGGCCTTTATGCTCCTCCAGGAATTCTTCCAGCTCCTTTTCGCTGTAGAGGTAATGGACGGTCTTACCCCGGGAAACCCTGTAGAGGGGGGGCTGGGCTATATAAATATGCCCCTCAGTGATCAAGGGCCGCATGTAGCGGTAAAAAAAGGTCAAAAGCAGGGTCCTTATGTGGGAGCCGTCCACGTCCGCGTCGGCCATCAGGATGGTCTTGTGGTAGCGGAGCTTTTTGATATTGAAATCGTCACCAAAACCTGTGCCCAGGGCGGTTATGATGTTCCTGATCTCTTCGTTGTTCAGTATTTTATCTAAACGGGCCTTTTCCACGTTGAGGATTTTGCCCCGCAAGGGCAGGATAGCCTGAAAGCGCCTATCCCGGCCCAATTTGGCCGAACCCCCAGCAGAATCCCCTTCCACCAGAAAAAGCTCTGCCTGGGCTGGATCCTTTACCGTGCAATCAGCCAGCTTGCCGGGAAGGGTGGTAACCTCCAGGGCATTCTTTCTCCGTACCAGTTCCCTGGCCTTGCGGGCCGCCTCCCGAGCCCGATAGGCATTCAAGGCCTTTTCCACAATGCGCCGGGCTACAGGGGGATTCTCTTCCAGAAAGGCCCAGAAGTTTTCGCTGAATACGGCCTCCACCACACCCCTCACCTCGGGGTTGCCCAATCTGGTCTTGGTCTGGCCTTCAAAGAGGGGTTCCAAAACCTTGACGCTTGTCACCGCTGTAAGCCCTTCCCTTATATCCTCTCCCGAAAGGTTGGGCTCGCTTTCCTTGAGGAAGCCGTATTTGCGGGCATAATCATTGATCAGCCGGGTGAGGGCGGTTTTAAAACCCACTTCGTGGGTGCCCCCCTCAGAGGTGTGGATGTTATTGGCATAAGACAAGATGAGCTCGTTGTAGCCGTCGTTGTACTGGAGGGCTATCTCCACCTGCACCCCCTCCCTCTCCCCCCGACAGTAAAAGGGGGGAGAAAAGAGGGCGTTCTTGTTTTTATTTAAAAAGGCTACAAAATCCCTTAAACCGCCCAGATGGTGGAAGACCGCTTCCTTTCCCGTCTTTTTGTTTTTAAATACTATCTTTACCCCTTCATTGAGGAAGGCCAATTCCTGCAGCCGCCGGCAGATTATCTCCTCTTGGAAGTTTATCTCAGGAAATATCTCCGGATCGGGTTTAAAGTTTATGGTGGTGCCTGTTTTTTCTGTTTCTCCTACTATCTGGAGTTCCGTCAGCTTTTTGCCTCGGGAGTATTCCTGGCGATAGAGCTTGCCTCCCCTGGCCACCTCCACCACCAGCTTTTCCGAAAGGGCATTCACCACCGAGAGGCCCACCCCATGGAGCCCTCCCGCCACCTTGTACCCCTTGCCNCCGAACTTACCCCCGGCGTGGAGCATGGTCAGGGCCACTTCTACTCCCGGCTTTCCGGTCTTCTGGTGGATGTCCACAGGTATACCTCGACCGTTATCCCTTACGGTGACGCTGCCGTCCTCCTCCAGGACCACCTCTATATGATCGCAGTAACCGGCCAAGGCCTCATCTATGCTGTTGTCCACCAGTTCAAAGATGAGCCGATGCAGGCCCCGGACAGAGGTGTCCCCTATATACATGCCCGGACGTCGGCGGACCGCTTCTAGCCCTTCTAGAACTTGTATTTCGCTGGCGTCATACCTTTCTGCCATTTTAGACCTCCCTACCCCATCTCACAAAAAATATAACACAAGGCGATTTCAGGGGCAAATGGGACGGAGTCTTCCCTCCCTCAAATTCCAGAGGCTGGCCCCGGCCAAGAGCCGAGGGGGAAGGGTCTCCCTTTCCGCTGAGGTGATGAAGGTTTGACAGGGGGGAATCAATCTTGCTAAAGCCTCCTGGCGCCTTCTGTCCAGTTCCGAAAACACGTCATCCAATAGCAAAAGGGGCTGGCGTCTGAGGTGATCCTTCCATAGAGACAGGGTGGCCAATTTTAAAGCCAGGGCCATGGACCTCTGCTGGCCTTGGGAGGCGAAGAAACGGGCCTCCCTGTTGTCGATCTTGAAGGAGAAATCGTCCCGGTGAGGGCCCAAGAGGGTGCAGCCCCGTTTCAGTTCCTGCATCCGGGCCTTTTTCATCGCCCCTTCCCAGTTATCCGCCTCCACATTGGGCAGGTAGGCGAGGGAGGGCTTTTTACCCGGCTCCATCTGGGAATATATGGGCTCTAATAACTGGCAAAGGGCCTTTAGACCCTTTTCCCTTTTTTCCATCAGGGCCGTGCCCTTTTCCCTGAGCTTCACGTCCCAAGGTTCCAGTTCCCTTAGCCCTCCTTTGCCCTGTTTTATTCTTTTTAAGAGAATGTTTCTCTGCTTTAAAATCCGGCGATATTCTTTTAAATTCTGGCAATAGAGGCTATCCTGGGCAGCCAGGAGGTGATCTAAAAAAGCCCGCCTTCCCTCCGGCGGGCCCTTGACCAAGGCTATGTCCTGGGGGCTGAAGGCGATCACCGGCACCAAGCCCGTAAAATCTTGCAGACGGCCGGGCAAACCGTTTAGCCGGAATAGCTTCCTGGGGGGGCAGTAGCTTATGGATATCTCGGTATCCCCCAAGAAGGTGAGGAAATGGCCCCGGATCTGAAAAAAATCCGAATCCCATCGCAACATCTGCTGATCGGTGGAACCGCGAAACGATCTACCCCAAGCCAGATAAAAAATAGATTCCAACAGGTTGCTCTTTCCCGCCCCGTTTTCGCCGTAGATCACATTTACCCCTTCAGGGCATTCCCAAAAAAGCTGGCTATAATTACGGAAATTTTTCACTTCCAGCCATTTCAACCTGGTAACAGACACCTTCCAATTCCACCTCGTCCCCTGGTTTTAGAACCCGGCTCCTTCTCCTTTCCACCTCTCCGTTAACCCGCACCGTGCCCTCCAAGATCATCTTCTTGGCTTGACCTCCGGTGGGGGCTATTCCAGCCCACTTTAAGAACTGGTCCAAGCGTATGGTGGGGGTTTTGATATAGATCTTCTCCTTCTCCATGGCCCACCTCAGAGGGAGGAGTCTATCCTTATGGGGAGGATTAAACAGAAATAATTTTCCTTCTCTTTAGGGCCTATCAACACCGGTTTGAGGGGGTCCAGGGCTTTAAACTCCACCTCTTCCTCTTCTACGACCTTCAGGGCCTCTAGAAGATAGCGGCCGTTGAGGGCGAGCTTGAGGGGCTCACCCTCCACCTGGCAGGTTATCTCCTCGTTGAGGGAACCCCTTTCCGGGGATTCACCCCTTATGATCAAGGTTTCGCCTATATCCAGAAAGATGACCTGGCTCTTGCCCTTCAGATCTTCCCTGGCCATGAGGATGGCCCTCTCCACCGTCTCCAGAAAATCCGAAGTGGATACAATTGCCCGGGTGGTGAAGTTTTCTGGAATAACCTGGCGGTAGTGGGGGAAAGTACCCTGCAGCAGGCGGGTGTAGAACCGCAGGGATCCCTGGGATACCACCACCTGGTTTTCCCCGAAGACCATCTCAACCCCTCCCTGGTCTTCCAACAGCCGGGCCAGTTCATTTAGGGAGCGGCCTAAAATCAAGGCGGTGAACTCCTCCCGGATCCCTTCAGCTTCCCCTCGGTAAAAGGCCAAACGATGGGTATCGGTGGCCACCAGATTGAAATAATAGGGGGGAAGGGCTTCCAGAAATATACCGTTGAATATACCCCTCACATCCTCGCTGGCCAGGGCTATGCCCACCTTCCTTAAGCCGTCCTTTAAGGTTTCCGGATCTACCAGGAGCTTCCTCTCCCCTTCCACTTCCGGAAAGGCTGGAAACTGGGCAGCTTCCATCAGGCACAGCTCTACCCGGGATCTCTGATAGGTCAAGACTGCTTTGCCCCCTTCTGCGCTTAAAGAGAGCTCCGTGGGGGGCAACCGCCGCACCATATTGGCAAAGAGCCGGGCGGGTATGAGCGTCTCCCCCGATTCCACCACCTCCACCGGAAGGCTATATATGATCCCCATGTCCAGATCTGTGGCCTTTAAAGTGAGCATATTTTCCTGGGCTTGTAATAAAATACCCGTAAGGGAGGGCAAAGGGGAGCTGGAGGGCACAGCCCGGTAGACCTTCAACACAGCTTCCAGCAGAGAAGGCTGGGAACAGACTATTTTCATAGGCTTTCTCCTCCATCATCATCTTTTTAATTATAGTAGTATTAGTAGTAGGGGCTGTGGAGATGTGGATAACCTTGCTCTGGCCAGCATTTATCTCGACTTTTCGGTAGATTTCTCTGGGGATTACCGGTTTTTTATTTTTTGTATGAGCTGGGTGATGGTGTGGGCCAGGTCCGGATCCCTCTCCATCTCCTCTTTGATCTTATGGTAGGCGTGAAGGACGGTGGTATGGTCCCGACCCCCAAAGGCTTCCCCTATTTGGGGCAAGGATGCGTCCACCAGTTCCCTGGCCAAATACATGGCTATCTGGCGGGGGAAGGCTAGCCCCCGGTGTCTTTTCTTGGCCTTGAGGTCTTCCACTGTGAGGTTGAAATGGCGAGCCACCGTTTCCTGTACGGCGGCAATGGTCACGGGTCGGGGTTGGGAGAGGTTGAGGGCTTCCTTCAGGATCCTCTCGGCCAGTTCCAAGGTTATCTCCTCTTTGGTGAAAGCCGCATAAGCAGCCACCCTGATGAGGGCCCCTTCCAGCTCCCTTATGTTGGAATCTATCTTCTCGGCTATAAAATACATGACCTCTGGAGGGAGCACCAGGTTTTCCGCCTCCATCTTCTTTTTAAGGATGGCCATCCTGGTTTCCAGGTCAGGGGGCTGGATGTCGGCGATAAGCCCCCATTCGAATCGGGAGCGAAGGCGGTCCTCCAGCATGGGTATTTCCTTGGGGGGGCGGTCGCTGGAGATGACGATCTGTTTATTAGCCTCATAGAGATGGTTAAAGGTGTGGAAAAATTCCACTTGGGTGCTCTCTTTATTGGCCAGGAATTGGATATCGTCTATGAGCAGTATATCTATGTTGCGATATTTGGCCCGGAATTCTTCGGTCTGTTCGTCCTTTATGGCATTGATCAAGTCATTGGTAAATTTCTCCGAAGAGATGTAAAGGACCCTGTAGTTGGGCAGGTGCCGGCGCACATGGTGGCCTATGGCCTGCATAAGGTGGGTTTTACCCAAGCCCACCCCTCCATAGATGAAAAGGGGGTTATAGGATTTGGCCGGCATCTCCGCCACCGCCAGGGCTGCGGCATGGGCGAAGCGGTTGCTGTTGCCCACCACAAAGGTCTCAAAGGTATAACGGGGATTCAGCCGGGGCTCCCACCCATCCGAATCCGGCGTTTGGGGCTCTCCTTTGGAAGGGGACAGACATACGACTTGAAGTATAATCCCTTCCCGGCCCAAAATTTTTTCCAGGGCGGCTTTAACCAGGGGATAATAACGGCTCTGTATGTAATCCCGGGCAAATTCATTGGCCGCAGCCAAGACCAAGGTATTGCCCTGCATGGTGACGGGCCGGGCATCCAGGAACCAGGCCTCTAAGGCNGAAGGGCTGATGTAGCCTTCCAGTTGATTCAAAACCCTTTGCCACAGCACATCCAGCTGACCAGCGGACAAANGAGGAACCTCCCCTTTTGTGTAATCTGGGGATAGGGTTTTCCCCAGGTTCTGGATATNGGGGATAGGGGTCTATTTACTATCCTACCAGCTTTATCTCACCCCTTCAACTAGGAGAAAATTTCTTTCCTTGACAGGGGGAAAAGCCCTCGGATATAATTTCGATGATCGTAACTGTCAAAATTTTGCGGGATATCCTGAGGAGGTTTTCAGGTTGAAGAGGACCTATCAACCCAAAAGGCGGCGTAGGAAGAGGGTGCACGGCTTTCTCAAGAGGATGTCCACCAAAGGCGGGAGGGCCATCATCAAGCGCCGCCGGCGTAAAGGGCGCAAGCGCCTGACAGCTTAGGGGGGAGAGCTTGTTACCCTCCAAACATCGCCTGTTGAGGAGCAGGGATTTCAAGAGGGTCTATCACCAGGGGAAAAGGGTTAGAGGTAAATTATTACAGATATGCTGGGCTCCCAACCGGGCTTCACTTACGCGGTTCGGTTTTTCTATTTCCAAGAAAATAGGCAAAGCGGTGGAGAGAAACCTTTTAAAGCGCAGGTTGAGGGAGATTTGCCGGCAGCATTTAGGTCTCTTTTTGCCGGGCTTGGATGTGGTGGTGGTGGCCCAGGAGGAGTCGGGCAAAGCGGATTTTTTGACCCTCAAAGAAGAGATAATGGAGTTGGGAAAAAAAGCTGGAATTATAGAGGAAACAGAGGATGCTTAGAAAAGGGGTCGTCTTTCTCTTAAGGCTGTACCAGAAGTGGATATCCCCCTTGTGGGAACCCAGATGCCGGTTTTATCCCACCTGCTCCCAGTACGCCCTGGAGGCTGTAACCAAATACGGGGTGGCCAAAGGGCTTCTGTTGTCCATCTTGAGAATATCCCGTTGTCATCCCTGGCATCCCGGTGGCCACGACCCTGTACCTTAAATGTGGAGGTGAAGGCTGCTACTTATAGTGGCAGCAAAAGATGGGACCTTTTGTCGATCTGTTATCCCACCTTCTCCAGTATCTCTATGAGTTCACCAAGTTTTTTGGTTTGCCCAGCTATGGGCTGGCCATAATCCTCTTCACCATCACCGTAAAGATAGCCCTATTTCCCCTCACTTATAAGCAGCTGATTTCCATGAAAAGGCTTCAGGAGCTGCAGCCCAAGCTCCAGGATATACAGAAAAAGTACAAGAATAATCCCCAAAAGGCTCAACAGGCCATGATGGAGCTCTATCAGAAAGAGGGCATAAATCCCTTAAGCGGTTGTTTGCCCTTGCTCATCCAGATGCCCATCCTCATAGCCCTTTTCGCCACTTTATGCAATTTCTTCGACTCCGCCAATCATCCTCCTTACGTAGAGGTTGACCATGCCAATTTTCTGTGGATTCCCAATCTAGGCCAGCCCGATCCCTACATCCTGCCCATTCTGGTGGTCCTGGCCACCTTCTTTCAACAGAAGCTGGGCATGGCTCAGAACCCTAAAGACAACAGCACCAAGCTCATGCTCTATTTCATGCCCCTCCTGTTCGGTTGGATGAGCCGGAGCTTCCCCGCCGGGCTATCCCTCTACTGGATAGCCTTCAGCCTGCTGGGCATGCTGGAGCAGTGGTGGATAAGAAGACAATCAGTTTTGCTTAAGGGGGAAGTAGGTACCAAATGAAGGAATTTGAAGCCACCGGACGCACTGTGGAGGAAGCGGTGGAGATGGCCCTGAAGCAATTGGGGGTAGCGAGGGAAGAGGTGGAAGTCCAGGTTTTAGAAGAGGGCAACAGGGGTTTTCTGGGGTTGCTGGGGAGAAGGAAAGCCAGGGTGCGGGTATCCTTATCCCCTAGGCCAGAGGAGCTCATAAGGAACTTTTTAGAAAAGGTGCTGGAGGCGTTAAAGGTAAAGGCGGCCATAGAGATAAGGAAGCGGGAGGAAGGATATTTCGTAGATTTCCACGGCAGGGATCTGGGCATCCTCATAGGCCACCACGGCGACCATCTGGACGCCCTCCAGTACCTGTGCAATCTGGCGGTGAACAGGCGCCTTAAGAATAAAATAAAAATATTTCTGGATGTGCAGGGATATCGCCGCCGTAGGGAACAAGCCCTGGTCAATCTGGCCCGCCGGCTCTCCCATAGGGTTAAGACTACGGGGAGGAGGATAGCCCTGGAGCCCATGAATCCCCAGGAGAGGCGGATAATCCATATGGCCCTGAAGGACGATCGGGATGTCTTCACCTTCAGCGAAGGGGAGGAACCTAACCGCAAGGTCATCATAGCCCTGAGGAAATAGGGGATTCGCCATTTTCTAAGGAAGATCCCTTGGCCCAGCGATACATGAGTATTGCTGGGCTTTATTGTGAAGGGGGTGAGGAATTGCTGGAGGATACCATAGTGGCCCCGGCCACTCCTCCTGGAGAAGGCGCTATAGCCATAATCCGCCTCAGCGGTCCGGGATCCCTGGCNGCAGCGGAAAAAGTTTTTCAGCCCTCTGCTGACCGCCCTTTAAGGGAGCTGCCTGCCCGGACCCNGCATCTGGGCTATATCCTGGATCCCGAGAGGGGCTCCCCCATAGATCAGTGCCTTTTATCCTTCTTCCCCGCTCCCCGCAGCTATACCGGAGAAGATATGGTGGAGCTTTACTGCCACGGCAATCCCCTTATTGTGGAGAGGGTTTTAGAAATATTTTTATATTTAGGAGCCCGCCTGGCGGATCCAGGGGAATTCACCAAGAGGGCTTTTTTAAACGGGAAGCTGGATTTGGCCCAAGCCGAAGCCGTGGCCGATATAGTCAGGGCCAGAACTGTGGAAGGGCTCACCGCTGCGGTGGAACATCTTCAGGGCAAGCTTTCTTCCACGATAAAGGGGTTTTACCATGCCCTTCTGGGTGTCTTGGCTGCTTTAGAGGCCAGCATAGATTTCCCTGAAGAGGTGGGGGAACCCCAGGAAATACATCTGGAGAGGCTCATGGAGGTAAAGGGAGAGGTGGAGGAGTTGCTCTCCACTTGGGAGGAGGGCCGGATTCTGACCCAGGGTATAAAGTTGGTCCTGGTGGGCAGGCCTAATGTGGGTAAATCCAGCCTTTTGAATGCCCTGTTGCAGCAGGAAAGGGTCCTGGTGAGCCCCATTCCGGGCACCACCAGGGATAGCGTCAGCGAGGACGTCATGCTGGGGGGCATACCCTGCCGTTTGATAGATACTGCCGGGTTGCGGGCTCCGGAAGATGCCCTGGAAAGCATGGGGGTGGCCCGTACCAGGAAAATTTTAGAAGAAGCCGATTTGATCCTGCTGGTTATAGATTTGAGTAAAGGCCTTCTGCCAGAGGACATGGAGATTCTGAAGGAGGTCAGGGATAAGCCCTTATTGGTGGTGGCCAACAAGCTGGATTTGGTGAAGGGGAAGGAGTTTCAGGAAGAGGCCTTAAGGGATTTGCCCTGGGTGGCCGTCTCTGCCTTGACAGGAGAAGGCTTGGAGAGATTGAGGGAGAAAATTCGGCAGATGGCGTACGGGGGAAGGTTCCCTTTACGGAGAGGGTCTCCTGTACTCCTAAGGGTAAGGCATAAGGAAGCCCTCACCCGGGCCAGCTTCCACCTGGAGGAGGCCATAAGGTCCTGGAGGGAGGGCCAGCCGCCTGATATAATAGCGGTGGACGTGGGAGCTGCTGCCCGGGCCGTGGGGGAAGTTATAGGAGCTACCCTGGAGGAAGATCTGCTGGATCGCATCTTTGCCGATTTTTGTCTGGGAAAGTAGAGGTGAATTCCGTGTACGAGGCCGGGATTTTCGATGTCATTGTGATCGGGGCTGGCCACGCGGGGTGCGAGGCAGCCCTGGCTTCGGCCAAGCTGGGATGCCGCACCTTGCTTCTGACCCTGAATTTGGACGCGGTGGGACTCATGCCCTGTAACCCTTCAGTGGGGGGGCCGGGTAAGGGGCATCTGGTGAGGGAAATAGATGCGTTAGGGGGTATTATCGGCCTCAATACCGATCGCAGCCGCATCCAAATCCGGCGCCTCAATGTGGGCAAGGGGCCCGCNGTGAGGGCCCTNCGGGCCCAGGTTGATAAAAAACTTTACCAGCAGCTGATGTTCAAAACCTTGACCTCTCAACCCGGACTTTACTTGAAGCAGGGGGAAGCGGTCCATATCCAGGTAAAGGAAGGCCAGGTTGAAGGGGTGATGACCAAAACCGGGGCTTTTTACCGGGCTCCTGCCGTGGTATTGACCACCGGTACTTACCTGAGGGGAAGGATCATCATAGGGGATGTGATATATTCCAGCGGACCCAGCGGCCAGTTTCCCGCCCACCAACTCGCCCTCTCCCTGAGGGAGCTGGGATTGGCCTTGGGGAGATTTAAGACAGGGACTCCCCCCAGGGTGAGCGGGCGTTCCATCGATTGGGATAAAATGGTGGAGCAGCCGGGGGATCCCGGACCTTTGAACTTCTCCTTTTGGGAGGATAACAGCCACAGGCCCAATGTTCCCTGCTATCTCACCCATACCACCGAACTCACCCATAAGATCATCCGGGAGAACCTCCACCGCGCCCCCCTTTTCAGCGGGGTCATAGAGGGCCAAGGCCCCAGGTATTGCCCCTCCATAGAGGACAAGGTGGTGCGCTTTGCCGATAAGCCCTGCCATCCTGTATTCCTGGAACCAGAAGGATTGGATACCGACGAATGGTACGTGCAGGGCCTCTCCACCAGCCTACCGGAAGAGGTACAGGTGGAAATGCTCCACACCATACCCGGCCTGGAAAGGGCGGAGATATTGCGGCCCGGTTATGCCATTGAATATGATTACATCGAGCCCACCCAGCTTCACCCTACCCTGGAGTGCCGGTTCATCTCCGGCTTGTTTACCGCCGGTCAGATCAACGGCACTTCCGGATATGAAGAGGCAGCGGCCCAGGGTTTGATGGCCGGGATCAATGCCGCCAGGAAGGTCAAGGGATTGGAGCCGGTGGTGTTGAGGCGGGATCAGGCCTATATAGGCGTCCTCATAGACGATCTGGTAACCAAGGGGGTAAGGGAACCCTACAGGATGCTCACCTCCAGGGCTGAATACCGTCTGCTGCTGCGGGGGGAGAACGCCGACCTGCGCCTGTCCCCCTTGGGCTATGAATGGGGGCTCCTCACCGAAGAGCAGATGGCTCGGGTGAGGGAAAAAGAGAGGATTATTCAAGAAAATCTGGCTAGGCTAGAAAAAATCCATGTGGGACCTGATAACGATAAGGTCCAGGGGATATTGTCCCGCTATGGAGAGCCTCCCCTCCAAGTATCCTTGAGCTTAGCCCAGCTGCTGAAGAGGCCTAGGATCGCTTATCGGGACTTGATGGAGGCGGGTTTAGTCCCCCCCCTACCTCCCCCCATAGAGGAGGAGGTGGAAACCATTATAAAATATCAGGGATATATAGCCAAAGAAAAGGCCCAAGCCCAGCGTCTGGAAAAATTGGAGGGCCGCCTTATCCCTCCGGATCTGGATTATCGGAGCATACCGGGTCTGTCCCGGGAGGGGATTGATCACCTGGAGAGGGTGAGGCCCCGGTCCTTGGGTCAAGCTCTGCGCATACCCGGGGTGACCCCTGCGGATATAAGCGTCCTCATGGTATATCTGGATAAGAGGAAGGATAGGGGGGCCAAGGCTGATGCCGGATAAAAGGAAGCCCTTAGCCCTCCTGGAGGAGAAGGGTTTATCCCTCAGCTCTGGGCAGGTGGAACTCCTCAACCGCTATGCCCAGCTGATANACCTCTACAGCCGGCGATTCAATCTGACCCGTATAAGCGGGGAGGAGATATGGCGCAAGCATTTTCTCGATTCCCTTTTGCTTTTTAAGGCCCTGGAACCCCCTCTCTCCGTCAAAGTGGTGGACGTGGGCAGCGGGGCCGGCTTGCCCGGCGTGGTTTTGAAGATCTACCGCCCCGATTTGAAGATAACCCTCCTGGAGTCCCAGAGAAAAAGGTTTTTATTTTTAGTACAGGTTATAAAGGAGCTGGGGCTGGAGGGGGTTATACCCCTGTGGGGAAGGGCAGAAGAGGTGGGACAAAAAAGGGGGCACCGGGAGAGCTATTACCTGGCAGTGGCCCGGGCAGTGGCCCCTTTAAATGTTTTGGCCGAATACTGCCTCCCCCTGGTGGAGCTGGGNGGTATCATGGTGGCGTATAAGGGGCCTAAGGGGGAAGAGGAAATCCAGGAGGCGGCCAGGGCCGTAGAAATCCTGGGGGGCGGGAAGCCAGAGGTGTATAGGGATACCTTGCCCCGGGGAGGGGAAGAACGCCTTTTGATCCTGGTCCCCAAGGTGAAACCCACTCCTCCTCCCTATCCCCGCAGGCCCGGTATTCCAGAAAAAAGGCCCCTTTGAAAACTTAAGGAGGAACTGGCCTTTCCTTGGCGAAATAAAAGGAAAAAGCTTGANGGAGAGGTTTCCATGNGCAGGGTTATAGCCATTGCCAACCAAAAAGGGGGTGTAGGGAAGACCACCACGGCCATAAACCTGGGAGCCTATCTGGCCCAGGCGGGCAATAAGGTTCTCCTGATAGATATAGACCTCCCAGGGTAATGCCACCAGCGGCCTGGGGGTGGACAGGATGCGCCTGAGTCACTGTATATATTGATGTGCTCATAGGTGGGGTGCCGGTGGTGGGGGTTATCATCACTACCCCTGTCACCTATCTGGATCTGGTCCCGGCCACCATAGAGCTGGCCGGGGCTGAGGTGGAGCTGGTCAATCTTGTGGGCAGGGAATATAAACTCAGACAGGCTCTGGAGGAGGTAAGGCAGCTGTACGATTATCTCCTCGTGGATTGTCCCCCATCTCTGGGATTGCTGACCATCAATGCCCTGACCGCCGCGGACAGCGTTATAATCTCGGTGCAGTGCGAATATTATGCCCTGGAGGGGCTGGGACAGCTTTTGAACACCATCCAGCTGGTTAAAAACCATTTGAATCCTGCCCTTCGTATAGAGGGGCTGCTCCTCACCATGTTCGATCCCCGGACCAACCTTTCTTCCCAGGTGGTGGAAGAGGTGCGCCGTCACTTTAAAGAAAGGGTGTTCAAAAGCGTGATCCCCCGAAATATACGGCTGACCGAGGCCCCCAGCCACGGACAGCCCATCAATATTTATGACCCCCGTTCCAGGGGAGCAGAAGCCTATAACCAGCTAGCCCGAGAGGTGATGGATAATGGCTAAAAGGGGTCTGGGCAAGGGATTGGGAGCCCTCCTGCCGCCAGAAGCGCTCTCCGGAGAGCCTCAGGTGATGAAGATACCGATAGATCAGATAGTGGGCGCTCCTTACCAGCCCCGTCAGGATTTCCAAGAGGAGGGCTTAGAGGAGATGGCAGCCACCATCAAAACCCATGGCCTCATCCAGCCCATAGTGGTAAGGCCCCTGGAGCCGGGAAAGTATGAGATAGTGGCCGGGGAAAGGCGCTGGCGGGCTTCTAAAATGGCAGGCCTAGAAGAGATACCCGCCATAGTAAAGGAACTGGCCCCCAGAGAAGCGGCGGAGATGGCCCTGATCGAGAATCTTCAGAGACAGGATTTGACCCCCTTAGAGGAGGCCAGGGCCTATCAGATTTTGATACAGGAGTTTGGGATTACCCAGGAGGAGTTGGCCCTGAGGCTGGGGAAAAGCCGGCCCGCCATAGCCAATGCCCTGCGCCTGTTGCAATTGCCCGCTGAAGTTCAGAAGATGCTCCAGGAAGGGAGCATAACGGCAGGACACGCCCGGGCCCTTCTGTCTTTGAAGGACCCCCATCTCCAGCAAAATCTGGCCTCCAGAATAGCCGGGGAGGGGATGACCGTCAGACAGGCAGAAGCTTTGGCCAAACAGATGGCCTCCCAGGGGGAGAGGGGTCCCAAGAAAGGGAGGGAACCGGGGGAAACCCCGGAGATAAGACATCTGGAAGAGCGCCTGCAGGGCCATTTGGGTACCAAGGTGCGGCTCAAGGGCCAGGAAAGGGGCAAAATCGAGATTTACTTTTACAGCCCCGAGGAGCGGGAGCGGCTGTTGAGCCTGCTGCTCTCTTTCTAGAAGGTTTCCGCACCTGGAAGAGGAAAGATCTTTAGGGGGTTTCACGGGAAACTTGACAGTGAAACAGAATCTCCCGGAAGAGTTTATAAAAGGGGTGATCACCGGCCTCCTGATAGGTGAAGGCCATTTCGGCGGAGATGGCAGGCAGGCCCAAATAACCCTGCGCATGCATGGAAGACACGAGGCCCTCTTCCAATGGCTCTTGGAGGCGGTGCCCGGGTCCCGCCTGTACGGACCCTACTTCCACGGAGGCCGTTTCTATTATCAGTGGATGGTGAGGGGCAGATCCCTAAAGGAATTCATGGCAAGGCTGGATCTCGATTTTTTAGCCAAGGTGGATCCGCCCACCTATCAGAGGATTTGCCAGATGAAGGAGAGGTATGATGTTTAAAGGATCTGCAGAGGAGGGATAAGATGGCTACCTACTGGCCTTCAGCTGGAAAGGAATTAACCCAACCCACCCTTAGCTTGGCCTTGAAGAGGGCCAGGGAATTGGGCATAAAAGATGTGGTGCTCCCTTCGGTTACCGGGTACAGCGCTTCTCTTTTATTAAAGGAGCTGTCACCGGAAGAGGAATGGAACCTGGTATGTGTGACCCACCAGGCGGGTTTTAAGGAACCCGGGAAGATGGAGATGCCCGAAGAGGTGCGGCGGAGGCTTCAGGAGGCGGGGATGAAGATCCTCACCACCACCCATCTCATGGGGGGTCTGGATAGGGCTCTGCGCTTCGCCTTTCAAGGGGTTTACCCTGCAGAGATCATAGCCTATACCCTGAGGCTTTTGGGGGAAGGGGTCAAGGTGGGGGTCGAGGTGGCGATTATGGCCTTGGACGCCGGCCTTATCCCCTACGGCAGGGAGGTGGTATCTCTGGGCGGGACCCGGGAAGGGCTGGATACCGCCCTGGTGATCCAACCGGCCCACTCCAGGGAATTCTTCGCCACCAAGATAAAAGAGATAATCTGTAAGCCCAGGGATTTTTAATTCCTTTAGGGGGAATTCTATGGATTGGCAGGCCTATCAGCTCTATTTTTGCTTGATCTTGGCAGGGTTGCAGCTGATGTTGATATTGGGGTTCTTTCTGCTGAGGTCAGAATTGAACTACCTTAAAGCGAGGATGCGCAGGTTGCTGGAAACGGGGCAGGAAATGGATTTGGCTTCTGCCCTGGAGAGGTTTAAAGATGTAAAAGAGGTGAGGGAGGCCATAGAAAGGCTGGAAGAGGTCCTGGCTGATATAAAAACGGAGCTGTCCCGGTGCTTCAGCCGGGTGGGCATGGTGCGCTTTAACGCCTTCCAGGAGGGGAGCAACGACTTGAGCTTTGCTCTAGCCCTGTTGAACCAGGAGGGGGAAGGGTTTATCCTCACCAGCATCTACGCCCGGGATGAGACCAGGGTCTTTCTAAAGCCTGTCCAGAAGGGCCGTCCCCTCATACGCCTGAGCCAGGAGGAGGAGCAGGCCCTGGCTCAGGCTTTAGGTCTAGAGACCGAAGGGCAGATAATCTAAGGGGGTATATCATGCTCTTCGAAGATCGCCTGGAGGCTGGGAGAAGGCTGGCGGAAAGGTTGGCCCTTTATAAGGACAGCCATCCCATAATTCTGGCCATACCCCGGGGAGGGGTGGTGGTGGCGGAGCCGGTGGCAGAGGCTCTAGGTGGGGAACTGGATCTGGTTATCCCCCGTAAAGTGGGCTTGCCTGCCAATCCAGAACTGGCCGTGGCCGCGGTGGCCCCCGATAGGACTGTTCTCTATAACATGGAGGTCATGGAAGCCCTCCGCCTTTCTCCTGAAGACATCTGGCCTTTGGTGGAACAGGAGAGATTGGAGATAAAAAGGAGATTGAAGGCCTACCGGGGGAGGGAAGATCTGCCTCCCCTTAAGGACAGGACGGTGATCGTGGTGGACGACGGCGTAGCCACTGGCCTCACCACCGCCGCGGCTGTGGAGTACGTAAAGAAAGCCCGGCCCCAACGGGTTATTCTGGCGGTACCTGTGGCGCCTCCTGACACGGCGGCCTGGCTGCGATCCAAGGTGGATGAACTGATATGTCTCTATACCCCTGAACCCTTTTATGCCGTGGGGCAATTTTACCTGGATTTCCGCCAGATCACCGATGAGGAGGTAAAGGAAATATTGAGCCGCTTTCAGAAGCGGAAGCCATCTTGATCGACCCCCGTCCTTTTCCTTCCAGGAGCTGAAAGGCGTAGAGCACGGCTTGGGCTATTTTGGAAGCCATTTCCATTACCTGATAAAGGCGGGTATTCTGAAGCACCAGGTATTCCATATACCCCCCACGTTGACCACGCCTGTAAAATGTATATCTCCCACAGGGGGTAAATCCTTGTTTACCCCCGCCCCTGGTTTCAAGGGCCCTGAGCCCAACAGTATGTAGCCCACATTTTCCAATTTTCCCAGGCAGGCGTCTACGGCTATGATGAGGGGATTTTCCTGTTCCCTGTATACGGAGGCCAAGGTCTCCTGGAGGTTGGTGGCATGTACCGGTGACTTATAAGGGTACCGTAAACGGCCGCCCGCAGGGAATGTTGGCTTAACATGGTCCCCACCAGGGGTCCCAAAGCATCTCCCGTGGAGCGATCGGTGCCTATACAGAGGATCACCGGGGTTCCGGGAGAATCCTTGAGAAATCCGAAAAGCCCCTCTCCCAGCAGGATGGAAGCCTGGGGGTCTTGATGGTGACATCCTATTTTTTCCGGGCGTAGGGGCTGGCGGATGCGGATCATCATCTCCTCCTGAAAGGGGTTTGTCTACAGTATGTTCTTTTTTAACAGTTCTTATACTATCCCCGTCCCTCCGGTCATAGTTATAGACAGGGGGTGTTGATATTCTAAAGCGCGAAGGAGCCGTGGCCCTGGCCCTCATGGGCTGCCTGGCGGGGGCGGGTTTCACTTCCGGCCAGGAATTGGTTCAATTTTTCGTGGGTGCTGGATCCAGGAGCCTTGGGGGGTCCTCCTCATGGGCTGCCTTCTGGTGTTTTTCACAGCCAGCCTCCGCTGGCTGGCTTTAAAGCTGGGGTCTTTTTCCTATAGGGACTTGTGGATGCACCTCCTGGGCAGGTTAGGGGAAACGGCGGATTGCTTGACCAGCCTCTTTTTATTTATGAGCTGCGCCATCATGCTGGCGGGCAGCGGCACGGTGATGCAGGACGTGTTTTCTCTTCCCCTTCCCCTGGGCATGCTTCCCTGCATGTTTTTGAGCTTTCTGAGCTGCAGGGGAGGGGGGAGGGGTCTCATGGGGATCAACTACGCCCTGGTACCCATAAAAATGCTGATAATAACCGGGGTTAGCCTCTATCTGCTCCACACCACCGGCCCTCCTGCTGAACCTCTGGAGTTGAACCCCCGGGGCCTTGTGAGCCCATGCTGGGCTATCAATGCCCTGCTCTATGTGGCCTACAACCTGCTGTTTGCAGCTGTGATTTTATCCACTCTACCCCCTTGCTACGGCGGGCCCAAGGGAGCGGCGATGGGGGCGGGGTTAATGGCGATTTTAGCTCACCTCTTGGTGGAGGTACTGAAGTCACATCCGGAAGTGCTGTCAGAACCGCTCCCCCTTCTGGCCCTGGTGGGTAAAAGGGCCCCTTACCTCTATCCCGTTTACGCCCTGGCCCTGTGGCTGGCCATGACCACCACAGCCGCGGCCAATCTCTACGGTCTGGTGACCCGGCTTCAATCCCTCTTCCCCTTTAGCCCTGAAGGTTGGGCTCTCCTGCTTCTGCTCTTTATATATCCCCTGGCCTGCTTGGGATTTACCAGCCTGATAGTCTGGGTTTATCCTCTGTTTGGATATATAGGCATATTTTTGCTAATATTATTGCTATGGGAATTACTAGATATGGTCTTTTAGCAGGAAGGCTCTGCTTTTTTGTCGAAAAGGGATGGCAGCCTTGAAAAAGGAGGTAGCAATCCTTGAAGGCCGAAGCTTCCAAAGGGCACCTTTTTGGGCTGTTGGTGACGGTCTTGCTTTTAGCCCTCTCCCCCTTTTTTGTCACCTCCTGTCAGACCAGAACCCAAAATGAAAGGGATAGGGTAAAGGAGAGAGCCGGGGTACGCAGGCCCCTCTTGTGTGAAGGGGAGCGCCGGTCGGTCTTGCTCTATTATCTGTCCCAGGACGGCGCCTATTTAGTTCCTGTGACCCTTAAGTTAACCCCCACCAGGGAGGTGGCCAAATCGGCGGTGGAGAGATTACTGGCGGGTATATCTGCAGAAGGGCTCCAACGGGCATTTCCTGAAGGGGTCAAGCTGCGGGACGTATTCACCCTGGAGGACAGGGAAACGGTTTACGTGGACCTCACCCGGGAAGTGTTGCACATGGGAAAAGATCAGGCGGAAAGGGCCATAAAGTCCCTGGTCCTTACCTTGACCGAATTGGAGGGGGTCAAAAGGGTACAGGTGTTGGTGGAGGGGGAAAAGCTGGATTCCATAGGAGGGGTACCGGTGGGGGAGCCCTTATCCCGGCCTTCCTCCATAAACGATCTCCTGCCACCAGGGCAAAATAGAGGGGTCCAGGTTTACTTTGCAGATCCCCAGGCCTTGTTTTTGATACCGGTCACCGTGCCTCCGGTGGGAGGGGAAGGTCCTAAAGGGGCGGTTTTAGCCCTGTTGGCAGGCCCTCCTCCTGGCAGCGGTTTGAGCAGGACCGTATGGCCGGGCACCCGGCTGCTGGCTTTCCATTTAGAGGGTAGTACAGCAGTGGTGGATCTCTCTTCCGAGGCCTTTGGATATGGGGGAGGCCACACCGCGGAGATCTGCTTTATAAATTCCTTGCTCTTCACCTTAACCGATTTCCCCCAAGTGAGCAGGGTGCAGATTTTGATAGAGGGGCAGCGGAGGAAATTCACCCCTGAAGGTATGGATATATGGGAACCCTTACCCCGGCCAGAGGCCCTGAACCCTATCCCCCAGCGGTAAGGGGTTTTTATCTTTTTCCCTCGAGGATGTATAATTATCGTAGAAATATCTTGAACTATTCTTGCATTGGGGGTAGTTCAATGGAAGACAAGGAGAGCCTTTTGAGGCAACTTCCAGCGGTGGATCAGCTGGCCAAACATCCCTCCCTGGAGGAATGGGCCCGACAGGATCATAGACTGCTGGTGGAAGCCATAAGGCGGGTTTTGGCCGGATGGAGGCAGAAGATCTTGGCAGGGGGCGATTTTCTGCCCACCTTGGAAGTCCTGGTGGAGGAGATAAAGGCCAAGTTCAAAGAACTGCACCGGAGCAGCCTCAGGCCGGTAATAAATGCCACCGGAACTGTGCTGCACACCAATCTGGGCCGGGCTATCCTGTCCGCCGAGGCGGTGGAAGCCATAGTGAAGGCCGCCAGCCGTTATACCACCCTGGAGTTTAACCTCAGGACGGGAAAGCGGGGATACCGCTATGATCACGTGAGGGGCCTGTTGCAGGAGATCACCGGCGCAGAGGACGCCCTGGTGGTGAACAACAACGCGGCGGCGGTGTTGCTTTGCCTTTCGGCCCTGGCCTCAGGCCGGGAGGTGATAGTATCCCGGGGCCAGCTGATAGAGATCGGGGGTTCCTTCAGGATCCCAGAAGTTATGGCCCAGAGCGGGGCCAAGCTGGTGGAAGTGGGCACCACCAACAAGACCTACCTCAGGGATTATGAAAAAGCCATAGGCCCCGATACCGCCCTTCTCTTCAAGGCCCATACCAGCAACTATCGCATTTTGGGTTTCACCCAGGAAGTGGCCACGGCTGAGCTGGTGGAACTGGGCCGGAGATACGGCCTCCCTGTTATGGAGGATTTGGGCAGCGGCTTTCTGGTCAACCTGGAGGAGTACGGAATAACCGATGAGCCTACGGTTCAGGCGGAGATCCGGCAGGGGGTGGACATCCTCACCTTTAGCGGGGACAAACTCCTGGGAGGCCCTCAGGCGGGGATAATATTGGGCAGACGGGAACTGATAGCCGAAATCGCCCGCCATCCCTTAACCAGGGCAGTGCGTATCGACAAGCTGACCTTGGCGGGGCTGGAGGCCACCCTGAGGGCTTATAGGAATCCCCGACAGGCCATCCGGGAGATACCCACCCTGGCTGCCTTGACAGCCGATCTGTCTTCCCTCAAGCGGCGGGCGGAAGAGCTACACGGCCTGCTGAGCTCTGTCCTGGGGGAAAGGGCCCAGGTGGAGGTGAGGAGCATCACCTCTCAGGCAGGAGGGGGATCCTTGCCCCTTTTGGAGCTGCCTTCCTTTGGCCTGGCCCTCCGGTGCCCGGATATCTCGGCTTCCCTATTGGCGGAACGCCTCCGGCAGACCGATCCCCCTGTAATAGCGCGCATCCAGGAGGACACCCTTATTCTGGATGTCCGGACCATCTTACCTGGGGAGGCAGAGGAGCTGGCCCGGGCCCTGCTGGCAGCCTTGACCTAGCGGATAACCTTACCTGGAAAAGGGGAAAACGCCATGGGTTTCATAATTGTGGGCACTGCGGGACATGTGGATCACGGTAAAACCCTTTTGGTAAAGGCTTTGACCGGNGTGGATACTGACCGCTTAAAAGAGGAGAAAAAAAGGGGGATCTCCATAGTTCTGGGCTTTGCCCCTTTGAAGCTTCCCAGCGGTCGGCGCTTGGGCCTGGTGGACGTGCCGGGACATGAGCGCTTTGTGCATCATATGCTGGCGGGCGTGGGGGGTATGGACCTGGTAATGTTGGTGGTGGCGGCTGACGAAGGGATAATGCCCCAGACCAGGGAGCATTTGGCTATCATCGATCTTCTAAAGGTGAAAAAAGGCCTTATAGTTTTAAATAAAATCGACTTGGTGGATAAAGAATGGCTGGAGCTGGTGGAAGAAGAGGTCCGGGAGGCGGTAAAGGGGACTGTTCTGGAGGGGGCGCCCATTGTGCCGGTGTCCGCCCTGACGGGAGAGGGCATCCCTGATCTTTTGCGGGTTTTGGAGGAATTGGCATCCCAGACCCCTCCCCGCTCCCCCCACGGTTGGGTGAGGTTGCCCATAGACAGGGTTTTCACCATCACCGGTTTCGGCACTGTGGTCACCGGCACCCTTTGGTCAGGTACCATCCATCTGGGGGATGAGCTGGAAATCCAGCCCCAGGGGCTTCTGACTAGGGTACGCAACCTGCAGGTGCACGGGGAGAACGTCAAGGAGGCCCTGGCTGGCCAAAGGGTAGCGGTGAACCTTACGGGCGTAGAAAAGGGGACTCTGGAGCGGGGCAGCACCCTCCTTACCCCCGGGGTTCTACGCCCCACCAGGAGAATAGACGCCAGCTTCAGGCTCCTGAAGGAAGCCCGGCCCCTGCCCAACAGGAGCCGCATACGCTTTTACCTGGGTACAGGGGAGGCCATGGGGAGGATAGTCCTATTGGATAGGGAGGAGATGCGGCCAGGGGAGGAGGCCCTGGTGCAGCTCCAGCTGGAAGAACCGGTGGTGGCCAGCCGGGGGGATAGGTTTATACTGCGCAGCTACTCCCCTCTCCAGACCATCGGGGGGGGCGTGGTGATAGATCCCCTGCCTTCATGGCATAAGCGCTTTGACGAAAAGATTTTGCTCTCCTTAGAAAAACGGCGGGAAGGTACTCCGGCCGAGATCCTAGAACAGCTCCTTCAGGAGGGGAGAGGTATCCTCTCCGGCAGCGAATTGACCACCCGGCTGGCCCTCACCCGGGAGGACGTCAAGGATCTCCTGAAGGAGGAGGCCCAAAAGGGCAAGATCATAATCCTGGAGGGGGATAACGAGGTCTACGCCTTAAATCCCGCCAGGTACGAAGAGTGGTGGCAGGTGGCAGAGAGATCCCTGCGGGACTTCCACCAACAATATCCTCTCCGCCCAGGGTTGTCTAAGGAGGAGCTCCGGAGCCGCCACTTCTCCAGGCTTTCCCCCCGCATCTTCCAGACCCTCCTGGAGAGATGGCAACAGGAGGGCAGGGTTATCCTGTCCGGTGGCCTATGCGCCCTGCCCCAGTTTAAGCCCCAGCTTTCCCCTGACCAGGAGGATCTCGCCCGTTCCTTAACCCGCTACTACCGGGAGGCCTGGTGGCAGCCCCCCACCTTGGAGGAGACGGCGGCCCATTTCAACGTGAAGAGGGAAGAGCTGGAAGAGATAATCCATTATCTGGTGAGGGAAGGGGTCCTGGTGAGGGTAGGGGAAGAGTTCTGCTGGCACCGGGAGGCCCTACAGGAAGCCATAGATAAGATCAAAGGGTTGGGCAAGGGGGGGCCTTTCACTCTAGGGGAAGCCCGGGATCTCCTGCAGAGCTCCAGAAAATACGTCCTGCCCCTCCTGGAGTATCTGGACCAGATCAAGGTGACCAAGAGGATAGGGGATAAGCGGATAATCCTAGGATGATTGACACCCCTTTTGGCCAGGGTTTATAATCAAAACAAAAAAAGAGGGGGGTTTCTATGGATTCCTTCAAGAAGCTGGGCCTGGTATTTTTGATGGCTTTATTCCTGCTGGCCGTAACTGTAGGCTGCGGGAAGGGGAAGACTGAGACCCAGGGAGACACCATCAACATAGGGGTCAACTATGAACTCACAGGTGAGGTGGCCACCTATGCCAACAGCTCTAAAAACGGCCTGATGTTGGCCTTTGAGGAGATCAATGCCAAGGGAGGAGTATTGGGCGGCAAGAAGATCAACCCTATAGTCTTGGATAATGCCAATAAAAGGGAAGAAGCCATGGCTGTGGCCACCCGCCTGGCGGATCAATACAAAGTGGTGGCCTTTATGGGACCCGCCACCTCCGGGAATACCCTGGCGGTTATTCCCGTAGCTTCGGAGAAGAAGATTCCCCTGGTCAATTCTTCCGCCACCCATCCCGACGTAACGGTGGACCCTGCAACTAAAAAGGTCCGTCCCTATGTTTTCCGCACCTGCTACATCGATCCCTACCAGGCTATGGCCGCGGTGGAATTCGCCTTTTCCGATCTGGGCAAGCGGAAGGCAGCTATCCTTTATGACGTGAGCAGCGACTATAGCAAAGGGCTCTACCAGGTCTTCAAAGGGGAGTTCCAGAAAAGAGGAGGCACTATAGTGGCGGAGGAGGGCTTCACCGGGACGGAACCCGACTTCCGGCCTCACCTGACCAAAATCAAAGAGACAGGGGCCGATATACTCTATCTGCCCGTGTATTACCCCCAGGCAGGAAAGATAGTGGCCCAAGCCCGGGAGCTGGGCTTGTCCATCACCATGCTGGGGGGAGATGGATGGGATTCCCCCAAACTGGTGGAGCTGGCTGGAGGCCCCCAAAACCTGAATGATATATATTACACCAACCATTACACCATCGCCGATCCCGATCCCAAAGTGCAGGCCTTTGTCAAGGCCTATAGGGAAAAATATGGTACAGATCCCG
>JGI26787J52750_100012_pt1 | contig 26236 bp, 29 predicted proteins | sample WilGeyfunne61714_FD_52750 | JGI IMG/M metagenome (IMG submission 52750)
CCCCTGGGTGCCCTTTAAATCGTCCCCTTCAGCCACCAGGGTCACCTGGGTCAAAAATTCGGCCAGGGTTCCTCCCTTTTGGTCAAAGGCCTTGGCAACGGTGAGGAACTCCCTCAGGTTTTCTATCCGGGCCAGGGCCTCGGGGGTGCCCTCCCTCTGCAGTTCTTCCAGATAACCCGTTTCTTCCAGGACAGCCTTGACCAGGGCTTCCACCGTAGAGTTTTCCATCTTTTTCTTTAATTTATCCAGAAAGGATGTAAATTCCTTTAATTTCTTTAAAGCCGGTGCCTTCAAGCCCTCCAACTGGCCTTCCTGGACCAGCCTGTAGAGGCTGATCTCCCTGGCGGCCGCCATGGCCTTCAGCCTTTCCAGGGAAACGCTCCCCAATCCCCTCCGGGGAACATTGACTACCCTCAAGAAGCTGTAGTCATCCTCGGGGTTGATCAGCAAGCGCAGGTAAGCCAGGACGTCCTTTATTTCCTTGCGCTCGTAAAATTTCAAGCCCCCCACTATTTCATAGGGGATGCCGGCAGACAGTAGCCCCTCCTCCAGGGCCCGGGATTGGGCGTGGGTGCGGTAGAGGACAGCAAAATGGTGAAAGGGTCTGCCCTCTTCCCTATGCCTCCTCAATATCTCCCGAGCTATAAAATCGGCCTCATCCTTTTCGTCCTGGGCACTGTACAGATAGACAGGTTCCCCTTCCCTTCTCCTGGTCCAGAGGATTTTCTCCTTGCGGTTTTTGTTGTGCCTTATCACATGGTTGGCCACCAACAATATGGGCTGGGTGGAGCGATAGTTTTCTTCCAGGATTATCACCCGGGCATGGGGAAAATCCTCTTCAAAGGCCAGGATATTGCCTATGTTGGCCCCTCGCCAGCCGTAGATCCCCTGATCCGGATCCCCCACCACGCAGAGATTTTCCCCCGAACCTGCCAATAGCCTTACCAGGACATATTGGGCGTGATTGGTGTCCTGATATTCGTCTATCAGGATGTGCTGCCAGCGCTGTTGGTAATAGCGGAGCAGCAGGGGATTTTTCCGCCACAGGTAGACCACCTGGAGAATCAGATCGTCGAAATCCATGGCATTGGCTTTTTTCAGCCTCTCCTGGTAAGCCCTGTAGGCCAGGGCCAAATTTTTCTCCTTCCAGCTCTGAGCCCATTTTAAAACCTGCTCGGGAAGCTGAAGGGTATTCTTGGCCTGGCTGATGAAGTGGGCCACCAGCTGGGGGGGATATATCCTCTCGTCCATATCCAGTTCTTTTAAGACTTCCCGGATGAGATACTGCTGATCTTCAGTATCGTATATGGTAAAGTGATGAGTATATCCCAAAAGATGGGCTTCCTGGCGCAGAACCTTTACGCAGGCGGCGTGAAAAGTGCTTATCTGGAGATACCGGGCTGCTGGCCCCACCAGCTTTTCCAAGCGCTCCCTCATCTCCTGGGCCGCCTTGTTGGTAAAGGTGACCGCCAGTATCCCTTCCGGCTTTACCCCCCATTTTTCTATGAGGTAGGCCACCCTGTAGGTCAAAACCCGGGTTTTGCCGCTGCCGGCACCTGCCAAGACCAGAAGGGGGGAACCGAAGTGCTGTACCGCCTCCCGTTGGGGGTTGTTCAGGCTAGAAAGCAATTTCTGCAATATCTTCACGCTCCCGAAATACTAGTTTACTATTCTCCCTACAGAAAAAAAACCCTTCCTCCCCCTTTGTCATACAGCAGCATATAATACACAAGAAATTTTCTATAGGGAGGTAAAGAGCATGTTGGGCAAAAACATGGAGGAAACACCTGCAAAGGAAAATCTGACCGCCACCCTTCTTAACCATCTTGCCGCCACTGCGGGGGAGATTAAGGGCAACCATCAAGGCCAGGAAGAAGCCCCTTTGACCCTGGCCATGGCCAGCCAAGCCCTTCTCCGGGAGGCCATCCTGACCGGCACTGCCAATCAGTTTCTGGATAATGTGCACCTCTGGATTGAAAAGCTGCGGGAATTTTTATCCCAGGCCGACAGCGGCGTGGACGCGGTGGCCAATATCGTGAGCATAGCCAAAGAGGCCCTGGAAAAAGAATTGGCCCTTTCTTCCACCCAAGCAAAGGCCGAAAACCTCTCCACCTCTTTCCAGCTGTTGTGGAACCTCATCCACACCCAGGAGTTCCAGCAGTTCAGCGGCCGTCTTCTGGCCCAATTCTTAAAGATGGGATGCACCCCAATAAAAAAGGCTCTGAATAAGAGCCCTTTTACATAAAAAATTTCTTCCCCTTGGCTAAAAAACTCGCCTTGGCCAAACCTGCCCCCTGCTCCTCCGGGGTCAACTCCCTTAAGGGTTCCGCTGCCCGGGACAGTATCTGGGCCACCTGGTGGCCGGAAAGCCTTGGCCTTAAGGCCAGGAGAAGGGCAACGATGCCCGTGACGTGGGGACAGGCCATGGAAGTGCCGCTCTTGGTCCCATAGCGGTTGCCCGGTATGGTGGAAAGGATGTCGACTCCAGGAGCAGCCAGGGTCACCTCCGGCCCTCTGCTGCTGAAGGAGGCCAGCTTCCCCTCCCTGTCTATGGCAGAAACCGCTATAACTCCGGGATAGCGGGCAGGATAGAGGACGCTGTTGTCTTTTCCCTGATTTCCCGCCGCGGCCACCAGCACCATTCCAGCTCCGAGGCACCTGTCCACAGCTTCCTCCAAGGCTCTGCTGGGCTGACTGGTGCCGAAACTCATGTTGACCACCCTTATCCCGTTTTCATAAGCCCAATTTAACCCCGCTGTTATATCGGAAAGATGGCCGTTACCCCAGCGATTGAAGATCTTCACCCCGTATATCTCCGCTGCCGGGGCCACCCCCACCACCCCAAGGCCGTTTTTTGCGGCGGCTATGATTCCCGCCACATGGGTACCGTGGCCATTATCGTCTTTTCCGGGGGCGCCAGGGGATTTGGCGTTATATACGCCCCTGACGTTATCTTCCAGATCTGGATGGTGGCTGTCTATGCCGGTATCCAGGACCGCCACCTTCACCCCCTCTCCCAGGGTGCGGGACCAAGCCTCTGGGGCTCCCACCCTGGCCACACCCCAGGGTATGACCTTCCCCCCTGGATCCTCCTTAGGAGAAGCCTGACAGGAAGAAATGCTCACCGGGAAGTCGTCTTCTAGATGGCGGATCCCTGGATGGGCCCCCAGGGCCTTCAAGGCTTCCTTTTCCTCTTTAAAGCAGGCCACCAGGCCGTGGATTAAGGGCAGCTCCCTCTCAATGATGCCCCCCTGCCGATTTACCGCTTCTTTCAGGGTTTCCAGGGGATACTCCCGGTGAACCATGACGATCTTTCTTTTGGGATCCCTCCCCAGTTGATAAAGGCCACCTACTAGAAGGCATGTAAAAGCGATACCCCACCAGACAAGAAAAATAAACTCCATGATATCCTCCTCTCCTACCATCATATGGAACCATCGAGATCCCTGTACCTTAAAAAGGCAGCCTCCCAGGTAACACCTGGTGAAAGACCAGCATATGCTAAGTCTAGAAAAGAGCTTCCAAATAAAGAAAGGAGGGTTTTTCCATGACCCAAGAATGCTTCTGGTGGTTCTTCATCATCATAATCCATACCCATCTTCTTCCTCTTCTTCCTGTGGCCCTTAAATGCTAAATAACAGAGGAGGGAGGCCAAGTGGTTCAGGGTTGCGGTCTCTGGTGGATCTTCATCCTTTTCCTGCTCATCCTCTGCTTACCCTTCTTATTCCTGTTCTTCTTCTTTCCTCTGAACGTGGCTGAGGCATGAGCGGGAGGGAAAAACCCCGGCCCTGCCGGGGTTTTTAAATATAAAAAGGACCCCGGGTTTATCCCGGCGTCCTGGCTTTAAAAAGGAGGGGCAGGGAGGGAGAATATCAAAGAGAGGATGGGAAGCCAGGAGGCAGAAAAAGGTGCCCAATATGCTCAAAATATCCACCAGAAGGGCCCAGGGATCCTTATCCTTTAAGTAGATCGGCATGACCTATTCCCCCTGTTTCTGCATCCAGCGCTCTAAAAAATCCTCTATCTCGGGAGGCAGGGGCCGCCCCTCATTTATTTCCCGGGCTATCCCCTGGATCAGCTGGCCCATCTGATGGCGCATCTCGGGTGTAAACCCCTGGGTCAAACCCTCAATAAAGCTCTTTACGGCTTCCTGATCCTTTAGCAGATCTTCTTCCACCCCTGCCTGGAGCAACAAAGACTTCAGCTTTTCTCCCTCCCCTGGAGCGATGCCCATATCTTTAAACACCTGGGCTGGAGAACGGCCCTCCTGGTGAGCGGAGAGCAGCCGCTGTCGGATCTCCTCCAAATCCACCGGTTATCACCCCTTTTAAGCTTTTTCCCTCTATACTATGTCCCCCTGACCTTATGGGTGTATGAATTGGGCCACCCCGTCTGTTTATGGAGGCGGGAGCCCGGGGGTGCTTCTGAACAGCAATTATTTTATAGGGGATGGCAAAATTTTAAAATCTCGACAGGAAAACATTTTTTTCCTGAAGAAATACTCCCTCGAAAAGGTTTCCCCCCAGAATAGTTCACCGCCTAAGGCTAAAGGGGAGGTAGGCATATTGAAAAAGTTAAAAGCTCTACGGCTTCTTTTGGCTCTTTCTCTGGTGATTTCCCTTATCCTGACAGGATGCACTTTCCAAAACATCCTGGCAGGAGAACCGGCTTCCCAGCTTTCCCCGAAGGAGATGGCCTCGGCCCTCATCCCCTCTGCCTGGGAAGATGTGGAACTCTTAAGGGAAGCACCCTTCTACGAGGTTGCCTTAAAAATGGATCCGGAAAAACATCAGCTCCGGGGAGACATGGTGCTCCATTACCTCAACTTTTCAGGAAAACCCATTGAACACATGGACCTGGTAGTCTACGGCAATGATCCCCAGTTTAAAAAAGGAGGAGGGGATCCGGCGGAAATCTTAGAGCTCAAGGTGAACGGAAGTCCGGCCGAGTTTACCCTGAGTTTACCCTTGACGGTATACTCCTGCGGGTAAAGCTACTCAAGCCTTTAGCTGAAGGCCAAAGGGTATCCCTGGAGATCAGCTACCAAATCCAGCTCCCCCCGCTCCCCGAGGGCAAAGCCCCCTTTGACCCCCAAAAGCTGATGGAACAATTGGGGATTCTGCTGGGCAGGGGAGGAAAGCAGCAGGACCACTATGAGGGTCTGCTGGGGTACAGGGACGACCTTGTAATCCTGGGCTATCCTTATCCAGTGCTCATCCCCCCTCATAAAGAAGAAAATCCTCCCACCCGGCTGCCCTCCATGGGAGACATTTCCAGATGGGAAGCTGCCAACTACAGGGTAAAGGTCACACCCCCCAAGGTTGGGAGGTGGCTGCCTCAGGGGTACTTTACCAGGAGGGGAAAAAGGGGAAGGACACCGTGCTCACCTTTGTGGGGGCGGGGATGCGGGACTTCGCCCTGGCCATGTCCCCCCCCATTTTAAAACCTTGAAAGCCCAAGTAGGGGAAAGCGAGCTGTGGGTTTATACCACGGACAGGAGCCAGAAACATGCCCAGGAACTCCTCCGCTACGGACAGAACGCCCTGGATACCTACAGCCGCCTGTTCGGCCCCATCCCTTACAAAAGGATCAGCATAGTTGCCGCTCCCCTGGGCGGAGGCGCGGGGGGAATGGAGTTCAGCGGATTGGTCCTGATAGGAGAGGGCATACTGGGCATCTCGGGAGGGGACAATCCCTTTTCTTCCCCTGCAGGGAAAGAAAAGGGAGATTCTGCCGACCTTTTTTCTGCCCTGGGCTCCCTCTTGGGCGGCGGCTCCCCTTCGGGGCAGGATAAAAAGGGCTCCACCAACCCCTTCTCCTTCCTGCTGGAAGCGTTGGGTCTTTGCGATTTTGACCTGGGAAGCTTCCAGCTCATCATGGAAGCCCTTCCCGAAATGGTGGTGGCCCACGAATTGGGACACCAATGGTGGTACTCCCTGGTGGGGGCCAGATCCCTGGAGGCTCCTTGGCTGGACGAATCCCTCACCCAGTATTCCGGGTTTGTAGCTTTAGAGCACAGCCGAGGGGTAGTATACAGGAACGCATTTCTGAAGAACTCCAAGATGACGGTGAATATGGCCTGCAGCCTGGGCGGTTGCCGGGGCAAGGGCATGACCCTACCGGTAGAGGAATATGGAAACGAGCTGTGCTATGCAGCCCTCGTTTACGAAAAGGGGGCCCTCTTCTATCATGCCCTCAGGGAGGCGGTGGGGGATGAGGCCTTTTTCGGCGGCCTCAGGGATTATGCCCAGAAATACCGCTACCGGATGATGCCCGATAGGGGACNCATAGAATGTATAAAGGCCCGGTCCAAGGATCCCCGCCAGGTGGATCTGCTGGTCCANGAATGGCTTCAGCAAAAGTGCGGCCTTCCTGGAGAAAAGGACAGGGCTCCGGAGGGATCCCCCAGGCAGGCCAACCCCCTGGGGGAACTTCTGGGGCGCCTGCTGGAAGGCCTGCTGGGAGATCTGCTAAAGTAGCTTGAGAAGGGAAACCGGGATTTTCCCCCGGGAAAGCTCCTGGACCACAAGGCCCCCACTAGGAACGGGGCCAGGAACGGGTTCCCAATACCTTTAAGGGGCCGGGCAAGGGCTTAGCCCCTTAAAACTACCCTTCTTTGGGCGGCAAACGTCGGGCCAATTCCCTGGCCACCTCGTCTAATCCCACTCCGTGATAGGCCATCAGTACCAGCAGATGGTATAAAAGATCAGCCATCTCATAGACAACTTCCTGGGGGTTCAAATTTTTAGAAGCTATGATCACTTCGCTGCTCTCTTCCCCCACTTTTTTGAGTATTTTATCCTGGCCCTCGGCAAGAAGGCGAGCAGTGTATGACCCCTGGGGACGGTTTTCCTGCCGCTCCTTGATAATCCCGAACACTTCCTCCAATACCTGCCCCAGGCCAGGAGGCTTCCCGTCTTCTCCCTCCTGGGACTTCACGGGTAACGGGTTGTGGAAGCAGGAGAAACGGCCGGTATGGCAGGCCACCCCCTTCTGCCTTACCCGGAAAAGGAGGGCATCCCCGTCGCAATCATAGAAAGCCTTTATCACCTTCTGATAATTGCCCGAAGTGGCCCCTTTATGCCACAGCTCCTTCCGGCTACGGCTGTAGAACCAGGTCTCTCCCGTGGCCAGGGTTTTTTCTAGGGCTTCCCGGTTCATGTAGGCCAGCATGAGGACCGGCCCGCTCTCCTCTTGAATTATGGCTGGTATCAGTCCCTTTTCATCAAAACGGAGCTTTTCTAGAAAGTTCAAACCCATCCCTCCAGCTTCACAGGTATACCCCTCTGGTGCAGATACTCCTTTACCTGCCTTATGCTGAAAATCTTGAGATGGAAAACCGAGGCCGCCAGCACCCCATCAGCTCCGCCCACAGCTATGGCCCGATAGAAATCCTCCAGGGAGCCTGCCCCTCCCGAAGCTATAACGGGGAGGGACACTTTTTCTCTAATCCTAGCTAAAAGTTCCAGGTCATATCCCTGGCGGGTGCCGTCATGATCTATACTGGTGAGCAAGATCTCCCCTGCACCTAAGTCCTCCACTTCCCGAGACCATTCTAGAGCGCCCTTGCCTGCAGGATTCTTCCCCCCATGGGTGTAGACCTGCCAGCCTTCTTCCTCCCTCTTGGCGTCTATGGCCACCACCAGGCGGGAACTGCCGAAAAGCTTGGCCGCCCGGAGGATTAAGGAGGGCTCTTCCACCGCGGCGGTATTTACAGCCACCTTGCTGGCCCCTGCAGCCAACGCCTCCTCCATATCTTCCAGGCTCTTTATACCACCCCCTACAGTAAAAGGCAGGCGGATGCTCTGGGCCACCCGGGACACAAGGGGGATGAAGGTCTTCCTGCCCTCCACAGTGGCGGATATATCCAATAGCACCAGCTCGTCCGCTCCTTCCCCCTCATAAAAACAGGCCATCTCTATTGGATCGCCCATATCCTTAAGATCAGAAAAATGAGTCCCTTTCACCACCCTGCCCTGATCTATGTCTAAACAGGGTATTATGCGCTTCACTGTTATCCTCTCCCTTCTGCCACCTTCAAGGCCTCTTCTAGAGTGAAGTTTCCTTGATACAGGGCCTTACCCAGGATTACCCCTTCCACCCCCTCCCTCTCCAGCTCCCTCAGGCTCATGATGTCTTCCAGGGTAGAGATCCCTCCCGCAGCTATTATCTTCAATCCGCTCCTCCTGGCCATTTCCCTTATGGAGGGAATATCAGGCCCCCGGAGGGTGCCGTCCCGGGACACGTCGGTGAAGATTATCCTTTTTACCCCCAGTTCCTTCATCTGGGAAGCGAACTCATAGGCGTCTTTTTCCACCGTGGCTACCCAGCCCTCCACCGCCACCTTCCCTTCCCGGCTATCTATTCCCACCACTATACGCTCCCCATAGCGGGCCACCGCCTGGGCTACCAGGGGGGGATCGGTGATGGCCACGGTTCCCAGGACTACCCGGGCCGCCCCTAGGGACAGTAGCCTCTCTATCGATTCTAAGCTCCTTATCCCCCCGCCCACCTGCACCGGGACCTCGACCTTCTTGAGGATCTCTTCGATGACGTCCAGGTTTTGAAGTCGTCCGGTGAAGGCCCCATCCAGATCCACCACGTGCAGCCAGGGGGCGCCCCGGGAAGCCCATTCCAGGGCCACCGCCACCGGATCGGTGGAATATACCGTCTCCCCCTCAACGCGCCCTTGGAAGAGCCGCACACAGCGGCCCTCCCTTATGTCCACCGCTGGGATCACCAGCAAAGCAATCCACTCCCCCCATATATGTTTCTTCTCTAATCTAGGCTGCCTTTGGTGGAAGGCACCCCTTTTACTCTGGGATCCAAGCTCACCGCTTCCCGCAGAGCCCTCCCTAGAGCCTTAAAAAGGGCCTCCGCCAGATGGTGGCTGTTTTTCCCCGCCAGCTTCCTCACGTGGAGGGTAATACCCCCGGAGTTGGCCAAGGCCCGCAAAAACTCCTCCACCAGTTCGGACTCCAAACTGCCAATCCTTTCTGTAAAAAATTCCACCTGGTAGTCTAAAAAAGGCCGCCCGCTCAGATCCAGCACTACCTGGACTAGAGCTTCGTCCATGGGTATGAGGGCGCTGCCATAGCGGTTTATCCCGGTTTTATCCCCTAGGGCCTGCTGCAAGGCTTGGCCCAGGCAGAGCCCTATATCCTCTATGGTGTGATGATTATCCACCTCCAGGTCGCCTGCCACCCACAGCTCCAAGTCGAAAAGCCCGTGCCTTATCGTTTGATACAGAAAGTGATCAAAAATGGGGATACCGCTGCTGCCTTCCCACCGCCCCTTACCGTCCAAGGAGAGCTTTAGATTTATGCTGGTCTCCAGGGTCCTCCTCTCCACAGCGGCCAACCTGGCCATCTCTACTTTCCCCCTTTAAATCTGGCTTCTATAGCCCGGGCATGGGCCTCCAGCCCTTCGGCTCTGGCCAGCAGCGCTATCTTTTCCCCCACCTCCTGGAGGTACTGAGGGCTGGTATATATAAGACTCATCCTCTTGGTAAAGGTGGCCACGCTCACAGGGGAAGAGAAACGGGCTGTTCCCCCGGTGGGCAGCACATGGCTGGGCCCAGCCCAATAGTCCCCCACCGGTTCGCTGCTGTAGTGGCCTAAAAATACCGCCCCAGCATTTTCCACCCTGCCCAACCACCTCCAGGGCTCGGCCAGGCAAAGCTCCAGGTGCTCAGGGGCCAGTTCATTGGCCAGATCCAGGGCTTCTTCCACATCCTTTACCACCACGGCAGCCCCATAATTCTCCAGAGATTTAAGGGCTATCTCCTTTCGGGGAAGGGTGTTGAGCTGCCTTTCCACCTCTTCCGCTGTCCTGAGGGCTAGGGATTCTTCTGGGGTTATGAGCACCGCCCCTGCCAGGGGGTCGTGTTCTGCCTGGGAGAGGAGGTCAGCCGCCACCCATCGGGGTTGAGCAGAAGCATCGGCCACCACCACAATTTCGCTGGGACCCGCCAGCATGTCTATATCCACCACCCCGAACACCTCTCTCTTGGCTATGGTCACGTATATGTTCCCTGGGCCAGCTATCTTTTCCACCGGTTTGACCTCTTGGGTGCCGTAGGCCAGAGCAGCTATGGCCTGGGCCCCTCCCATTTTGTATATCTCCTTTATCCCCAGTTCGGCTGCGGCCACCAGGAGCAGGGGGTTTAAGGTGCCGTCCTTGGCGGGCGGCGTGGCCAAGACCAATTCCCTCACCCCGGCCACCAGCGCTGGTACCCCGGTCATCAACACAGAAGAGGGGTAGGGAGCCGTCCCTCCCGGAGCATAGATCCCCACCCTTTTGAGGGGCAAATGGATCTGCCCCAACACATTCCCCTTTTTGTCCGTTTCCATCCAGGAGACCTGTTTTTCCTTTAAATGATATTGAAAAATATTCTCTTTAGCCTCCCGCAGGGCCTCCAGGAGGGCAGGAGAAACCGCCTCATAAGCCGAGGCTATTTCCCCTTTCTTCACCTTGAATCCGCATTCATCCAGGTCCACCCCGTCCAGTTCCAAGGTGAACCGTTTTACCGCTTCCTGCCCCTGTTCTTTGACCTGCTGAAGGATCTCCCGGACCCTTTCCTCCACCTCCCCCAAGTCCAGGAGGCGGGAGGACCATTTTCTCTTCAATTCCCCCGGCTCAAGAACGGGCAACAAGGTTATCTCTCCTTTCCTCTGCCGCCTTTTTCAAGGCCTCTATAACTGGCTCCAGAAGGTTATAAGCCATCCTGTAGCTCACCCGGTTGGCGATAAGACGGGCGGTGGAGCTGAATATGGAAACCACCTCCACCAGGTTGTTCTCCTTCAGGGTGCGCCCCGTGGATACTATATCCACGATCACATCGGCCAAGCCGGCTTGAGGAGCCAGTTCTATGTTGCCGTAAAGTTTGATTATCTCCACCGGTTTCCCCTGGCGGTGGAAAAATTCCGCAGCGACCCGGGGATACTTGGTGGCCACCCGCAAACCTGCCACCAGCAGGTTTTCCACCTTGCCCCTTGCCTCTTCCCATCGCTGGCGGGGGACAGCCACCACCATCCGGCAGAAACCGAAACCCAAATCTAAAAGTTCAAAAACATCGGCCCTGGCTTCGGCCAGGACGTCCTTTCCCGCAATGCCCAGGTCTGCTGCCCCGTGTTCCACATAGGTGGGCACATCCACGGGCCGGCATATCAGGTAGGTGAAACCCTCCCGGGGAAAAGTAAAGATGAGCTGCCTGTCCTCAGTGGCCACCCCTTCCCAAGGCAGCCCTGCCCTTTTCAAAAGGGAAAGGGTCTCTTCCCCCAATTTGCCCTTAGGTATAGCCAAGGTCAACATCTTCTTCATTTTCACTCCACCCATAATAGGGACAATCCCCGTTTTCGGGCCTGCTCCTCCGCTAGAGCCCGATCCTCCCCCAGGAAAAGCACTGCTGGGACACCCGAGGCCCGGACTTCCCGGGCCCTGGCTGAAATCTCAGGAAAAGAAGGGCCCGCCACCAGAAAACCCTTTCTCTCCTCCCCCCTCTCCCCCAGGACCATAAGCAGCCTCTCCAGGCCCAAGGCAAAACCCACCGCTGGCAGGGGGTAGCCGAAACGTTCCAAAAGACCGTCATAACGGCCACCGCCACAGAGGGGGGCTCCCAGGCCCTCAGCATACCCCTCGAAGACGATTCCGGTATAGTAATCAAAATCCCGTAGAATACCCAGGTCGAAAAACACCCAATTGCCTAGACCGCAGGCAACCAGCTCTCTCCACACCTCTTCTAGACGGGCTAAAGCCGAGGCTGCTCCTTCGGGCAACCCCCCTTCCCGGGCCCAGGCCAGGACCTCCTTCTCCCCCCTGAGGGTGGCCAGGGCCTCCAGCTGCTTCCTCTTCTGTCCTTTGAGGCCATAATGCTCTATAAGGCTGTTTAATTTAACCAGATTTTTAGTCAGCAAGGCCCCCTTAATCTCCTCCACACCCTCTTCCGGCAGCTCCAGGGCCGCCAACACCCCTTTGGTGACCGCCACCTGGCCCAGCCCTAGGCGGAAGTCCCGCACCCCTGCCAGGAGCAAGACCTCTATGGCCAGGGCCAAAACCTCCACGTCAGCCGCCTTTCCCCCGTCCCCCAGCAGTTCTACCCCCAATTGCTGGAATTCCTGCCACCTCCCCTTCTGGGGCAGCTCGTAGCGGAAAACCCTGGCGCTGTAACAGAGCCTTAAAGGCAATGGGCGGTTTCTCAAAGAAGTGGCCACCAGCCGGGCGATGGGAGTGGTCATCTCCGGCCTCAGGGCCAAGATTTTTCCCCTCCGGTCGATAAATTTGTAGAGGGACTCCTGGTCCCTCAAGGCCCCCTGCTGAAACGTCTCCAGAAATTCAAAGGTGGGGGTGATGACCTCTTCATAACCCCATTTTACAAAAAAATCCATTATTCTTCTCTCGATCTTCCTGAAGGCCCGGGCCTCCTCGGGCAGGAGATCCCTTACCCCTTCTGGGATGATCAATTTGGCCCTATATTCCAAATCTTTTCCACCAACCCTTTAACGCATTAACATGATAACATTTTATCAAGGCAAAACCAGGAGGGCAAGCTCAATTTTTCTCTCTCCCCCTTGCCCTCTCCAGACGGTCCAAAACCAGCTTGTAGCCGTCCGCCCCGTAATAGAGGAATCGCTTTACCCGGCTTATGGTGGCGGTGCTGGCCCCGGTGGTGGCGGCGATGGCCGCATAGGTCATGCCTTCCCGGAGGCACCGGGCTACAGCCAGGCGCTGGGCCATGGCCCTGATCTCCGCCGTGGTACAGAGGTCTTCAAAAAAACGGTAGCATTCCTCCAGGTTCTCTAAAGTCAAAATAGCCCGGAAAAGCTCGTCCACCTGAGGATCCCTAAAGGTTTTACCTGCCATTTATCTCCATCACCCTTCTCGTGACCCTTTAGCTTATTAATGTTTCGCCGCTCCCCATCCTTTACCCTCCCCTGGCGGGGAGTTTAATTTGCCGACAATCACGTGCCCACCAGGAGGTGGTACAGCCACCGGCTTAAAGGAGCGAAAATTCGGGTCAATATCTGGAAAGGATCGGGAAGCCTCAAAATGGAACACCTGGGCCAAGCTCAGGGCCAGGGCGAGGGACCACACCCCTCCAGCCATTACCAACTCCTTCTATCTCCTCTTCTGCCAAAGTTCTGGAGCATCCAGGTAGGCTATGAAGAGGAAAGCCAAAATTCCGAGAACCGCTCCCATGCCTATCTTTGACCACCCTTCTCTGGATCCCCTTTCCGCCCCTCTCGCCGGTTTCCCGAGGAGGTCTGGTGGTCATACCCACCCACTGGAGCTTTAAGTCTCCCTTCACCTCCACCTGGACCTGGGGGAAGATGGCTTCATTCCACTTGTCCTGAACTTTATTCCATAACCGGAAATTTTTTCTCCTCAAAGATTCTCCCAAACCAAAAATGTCGCTCTTGAATTCCTTCTGGGCTTTCTCCAGTACCCTCTTCACCTTCTCCTCCACCGCCTGATTTATGGCCTTTTCCAGGACCTCCATCTCCCCTTCCCTCTCCAGATCGGCGTAAGATTCCACCGTCGCCAACTCGCAATAGCCCCTCAAAGTCATCTGAAACTTTATCTCCTCCCCCTTCACCTGGGGCTTTATCTCCGAGGAGGCCCTCTGGAAAACCACCGAGAGGGTTTTGGAAGGCTGAGAGGGCAAAGGGGCGCTTATCATCCCTCGCTTCACCTCACCCCTTGCCCACAGAAGGCCGTTGGCTTCCTCCTCGTCCAGCCAGCCCACCAGCCGCCCTTTTCTGAAGACCCCTGCCCCTTTCACCGCCACCGCTTCCGGGGGAGAAGGGCCTTCTTCCCCTTCCCCTCTTTGGCCTTCACCTCCTGGCTTTTCTCCTTAGGGGTAGGAACCCTGACCACCTGGGGCAGAACCGGGTTATCCCCAGGGCACTGCCACATGGCCATGAGATCCTTCAATTCTACCTTAAAACTAGTGCGGTTACGGAGGATGCCTCCCAAAATGTTGCCCGGATTCAGCTCGATCCCAGGAGAGGTCTCCAGCATCTTCCTGGCCTCGCCCCGGGCCATCAGCACAGGGGTGGTGGGGCGCATCTGCCTCCCCCGGGTGAAATAATCTAGGGATTCCAGTCCTCTGGAGGCCAACTCCTCCCTTATGATAATTGCCTGATTTTGGGCCCACAGGATGCGCCGGGGCACCAAGGCCTCCAGCCGCCTGGCGGCCTGGGCAAAGTCCGTATCCACGGCACAGACGATTTCCCCTGTCTTGGAGGGCTGGCCACCACCTCCTCCCCCCATGGAGGGGCCTCCCGCCACCGTCCTGGGGATGATGATGGACACGCTCAAGCACACCTTATCCTCAGGAGCTGCGTCCAGGGCCATGGCCATCACCAGGGCCAGGTTCTCTATTTCATAACGGCTCCAGCACCCAGCCAGGAAGAAGGCCATGGAGAGTACCAACAGGAGAAAGGCGGGCCACCTCCTCATATCCCTGTCCTCCTTTCCCCTTTCCAGCAGCCCACCAGGAGTAAAAACCAGGGCAACAGAAAATATACCACCAGGGCCCAGCCGGGGAAGACCAGGAAGTGCAGGTTTCTCAAGGTGATGATGTTTTTGAACCAGAGATTAGATATGGCTATGTTCAAAGCACCTAGGGAAGGCACCAGGGGCCGGTATTCCTTTAGCCCGGCCACGGTGGCCAGGCCTAAAGAGGTTACATAGAGAAAGAGGGCGATCTTCAGGCATACGCTGCCCACCCAGATGGCGATGAATAGGGATTCTATCCTCTCCAGGAATTCTCCCAGGGACACCACCCGGGCCAGGGCAAAGGTGGGAAAGGTCAGCCTCTGGGCTTCACAGGGGGCAAAGACCAAGATCACCCCTATGGTTATGAGCTCCAAAAAAATCCTATGCCCAGAAGGCCGCTTATGAGGCTGGCCCTGAGGCCAGGAGGGGGATTGACCAGGCCTCCAAAGGCCGCTAAAATCACCACCTCCCCCACAAAGAGAAAGGCAACTAAGGCCGAGGCCAATACTGGAACCCAACCCCTCTCCCCAAGGGGGAAAAGGTGTTCCAGGCGTATTTCCGGTAGGGCCAGGAGGACGATGGTGAGCGCAAAGGCCACCATAAAGGGCAGCAGGTAATCGGCACAGCGGGCTATAACCTCCAAACCGTTCCGGGCTGCGTAAACAGCCACCACCATTATGGAGAGGGCGAATACCAGGGAAGGGGTTTCGGGCATGACCGCGGCCACCAGGAACTCGCTGAATTCCCTCAGCACCACCGCGTTTAAAAGAAAAAAGGATGAGGGCCACCCTTTTGCCCATTACAGACCCCAGGATTATCTCTGTATATTGAAAAAAGGTGTGATGGGGAAACCTCTGGGATAAAAGGTAAACAGGAATCGCTGTTCCCACCCCCAGGAGGACGGAAAATAAAAGGGAAATCCAGGCGTCCTGGCCTGCCCCTAAAATTACTAAAGAAGGAAGGAAGAGTATGGCCGTGGGCAGGACTGCAAACCACAGGAGGATGGCCGCCTGCCTGGCGCTTATATATCCCTCTTCCCGCATCTATCCCTCCCCCTCGGGGTTGGAGCTGGCGGGAGGAGAAGGCCTGAGCCCTTCGGCTTGACGCCGGGGGTCACGATAAACCTATCTGCCCTGGCCGGGTATCCAGGGCCCAACGGGGAGCCCGGATCAGCACGTCCTTAAAATCGCTCAGCTTGCGGGGGGTAACCGGGGCCAGATAGGCAACCCCGAAGGAGCGCATAGTATTCAGGTGGATGAGGATAGCCATAAGGCCCAATACCACTCCGTAAAATCCCAAAACACCCGCCAGCACCAGCATTACAAAACGGAGGAGGCGTAAGGTTATGGCCATGGCAAAAGAAGGGAGGGCGAAGGAGCCGATGCCCGTCAAGGCCACCACTATCACCATAGCGGGGGAGACCAGGCCTGCGCTGACCGCCGCCTCCCCTATTACCAAGGCCCCCACGATGCTCACCGCCTGCCCCACGGGGCGGGGCAATCTTACGCCTGCCTCCCGCAAAACTTCGAAGATCATCTCCAGGATGAAGGCCTCCACCACCGCAGGAAAGGGGATACCCTCCCGCTGAGCAGCCAGGCGGATCAGGAGGGGGGGTGGGGAGCATCTCCTGGTGGAAGGTGCTCACCGCCACATAGAGGGCAGGCAGGAGCAGGGCCACGTGCAGGGCTATGAGGCGGGCTATCCTCAAAAAACTGGATAAGTAATAACGTTCATAGTAATCTTCGCTGGACTGGAAAAACTGGACAAATACCGTAGGCACCAGGAGGGCGAAGGGGGTATTGTCCACTAAGATGGCCACCCTCCCTTCCAGGAAGCAGGCCACCACCTTATCCGGCCTCTCGGCATGGTCTATCTGGGGGAAGGGGGAAGTGGGGTTATCCTCGATGAACTCTTCGATATAGGCGCTTTCCAAGACGCCGTCGGTTTTTATCCTCTCCAGGCGCTGGCGCACCTGCTGCACCAAAGCCGGGTCAACCAAATCCTCCAGGTATACCAGCGCCACGTTGGTGAGGGTGTAACGGCCCAGACGCAGCAGTTCGATTTTAAGGGAAGGGGTTTTCAACCGCCGCCGGATGAGGGCCGTATTCGTCCGCAAATTCTCCACGAAGCTCTCCCTGGGCCCCCTTACCACGCTCTCCGTCAAAGGCTCCTCCACCGCCCGGTGCTCCCAGGAGCGGGTGCCCAGGGCCAGCCCCCTCTTCACCCCTTCCACCAGGAGCAGGGTGTCACCGCTCAAAATGTGGAAGACCGCCTCTTCCATCTCCTTGACCGAAGATACATCCGCCAGAGGCATGATGGACTCCATCACCTGGGAGAAAGGGCTTTCTCCCAAGGCCAGACTGCGGGCTAAAGATGCCGGAGCCTGCTGGAGGGTTCTCACCAGGATGTCTTCTATCAGCTCCTTATCCGCCAAGCCGTCTATAAAATAGAATATGGCTGCCTTTAAGGTCTGGCCAAAGTAAAAATCCCGGGCTACAAAATCAGAAGACTTAGAAAAGATCTCCTGAAGCTGTTCCATATTGAGCCTCAGATCAGGGGTGAGTCTGTATCTATCCAGCGGAGGAAAAGGGGCCTTCTCCCCTTCACCCCTTGTCCGGGGGTCAGGGGAAGCCCCNGTATCCCTTTCCTTGGCCCGGGAAGAGAAAAGGGCCGNCCAAAGGGAAACCCCCCTTCCTGAGGATTTCTCCCTTTAGCTTTTACCCCTGGGGAGAAGTTTTATGCATGGGGTAAAAGACGCAGGGCCCGGTAGCCTATATCCCGCCGGTAGTACATTCCCTGAAAGCGTATCTTTTCAATGGCCCCATATACCTTATCCAGGGCCTCCCTCAGATTTTTTCCCCGGGAGGTGACGCACAGGACCCTCCCCCCGGCAGTGATCAGGCGGCCTTCCTGGAGCTGGGTGCCGGCATGAAACACCACTACATCTTCAGGAACTTCTTCCAATCCATGGATAGGATGGCCTTTTTCATATTCTCCAGGATAGCCCCGGGAGGCCAGGACCACCCCGGCAGCGGCCCCTCCGTGCCATTCCAGAGATTTTCCCTCCAAATTGCCTTCCACGACGGCCAGAAGGATCTCCAGCAAATCGCTCTTTAAAAGCAGCATCAAAGGCTGGGTTTCGGGGTCCCCAAAGCGGCAGTTGAACTCCAGGACCTTAGGACCTTCTTCCGTCAGCATGAGGCCTGCATAGAGCACCCCCCGATAGGGGCATCCCCTCCTGTTCAGGGCCCTGACCACAGGTTTTAGAATTTTTTCTTCCACCTCATGGGCTATCTCCTGGGTGAAGAAGGGCACAGGGGCATAAGCCCCCATCCCCCCTGTATTGGGACCCGTATCCCCTTCCCCCAGACGTTTGTGGTCCTGGGAAGCCAGGAGAGGCATCACCCTCTCTCCATCGCAAAAGGCCAGGACGCTGACCTCTTCCCCCTGGAGGAATTCTTCTATCAGCACCTTGGCCCCGGCCCCTTTGAAGCGGCCTCGGAATAATTCCTGGATTGCCCGGCGGCTCTCCTCCAGGGTAAAGGCTACGGTCACCCCTTTGCCCCCGGCCAGCCCGTCCGCCTTTACCACCACCGGGGGACGGAGATCCTCCAGATAAGCCAGGGCCTCTTCCTCCCGGCAAAACACCCTGTGGGAAGCCGTGGGCACCCCGGCTTCGGCCATGATCTCTTTGGCGAAGGATTTACTCCCCTCTATGAGGGCGGCCTGGGCCCTGGGCCCGAAAATTTTCAGCCCCTCCTGCATAAAGGCGTCGGCTATGCCCGCCACCAGCGGGGCTTCCGGTCCCACCACAGTGAGGTCTATCCGGTTATCCCGGGCCCAAGAGACCAGCCCCTGAATATCTTCCGCGGGGATGGGGAGGCACGTGGCTATCTGTGCTATACCTCCGTTCCCGGGAGCGCAGAATACCTCTTTAACCTCTGGGCTCTGGGCTATCTTCCAGACCAGGGCATGCTCCCTGCCTCCGCTGCCCACCACCAAAACCTTCATCCCTACTACCCCCTTAGTGCCGGAAATACCTCCTGCCGGTGAATACCATGGAAATGCCGGCAGCCTCGGCTATCCGTATGCATTCTTCGTCCCTTATGGAGCCCCCAGGTTGGACGATGGCCCGTATCCCTGCGGCAGCGGCCAGGTGCACCGTATCCGGAAAAGGTATGAACCCGTCAGAGGCCAGCACCGCTCCTTTAGCCCTTCTGCCTGCCTGTTCCAGAGCCATCCGAGCAGCTCCCACCCTGCTGGTGCAGCCCACCCCTATCCCTAAGGTCACCTTATCCTTGGCCACCACCACNGCATTGGAGGCCCCGTGCTTTACCACCCGCCAGGCGAAGGCCAGATCCTCCTCTTCCTCCGGGCTCAAGGGATGGGAGGTCACCAAGGTAAAATTGTCTTTTCCTTCTGGAGCATCCCTTTCCTGGATTAAAAAGCCCCCGTCCACAGAACGGATCTGGTAGCCTGGCTGCCCTCCCGGCCAGCCAACTTCCATCAACCTGAGGCTGGCTTTTTTCTCTAAAGTTTCCCGGGCCTCAGGGGTAAAAGCCGGAGCTATGGCGGCTTCTATATATTTCCCCTCTAGAGCCCGGGCTGTGCTTCCGTCCACCTCCATATTGAAGGCTACCACCCCCCCATAAGCGGACAGGGGATCGGCTTCCCAGGCCCTGAGGAAGGCTTCCCTGAGGCTAGGGGCAGAGGCCACCCCGCAGGGGTTGGTGTGCTTGATTACAGCGCAGGAGGGCTCGGCGAACTCCTGTACCAGGCTCCAGCCCGCCTCTAAATCCAGGATGTTGTTGTAGGACAGCTCCTTTCCCTGCAACAGGCGCCCTTGGGCTAGGGTGCCGGCGGAAGGGAAGGGGAGGGCATAAAAGGCAGCCCGCTGATGGGGATTTTCCCCATAGCGCAGATCCCGAATCTTCCATCCGGAGCAGCTGTACCACTCGGGGAAAGGCTGGGAAAGAAAAGGGGCGAAATAGGCAGCTATGGCCCCCTCGTAAGCGGCCGTATAGGCGAAGGCCTTGGCGGCCAGCCTCAGCCTGGCCTCCAGGGAAATGTCCCCCTTTTCCCGGAACTCCCTCAAAACCCAAGAATAATCCTCGGGGGAGACCAGGACCACCACCCGGGAAAAATTTTTCGCCCCCGCCCTTATCAGGGATACCCCGCCTATATCTATGTATTCCACCGCCTCCTCCAGGGGCTTACCCTGAGTGGCTTTTTCTCGAAAGGGGTAGAGGTTTACCGCCACCAGATGTATGGGCCGTATACCGTAACGGCTCAGGAGCTCCCTTTCCCTTTCCGGATCCTCCACCAGGAGGGCTCCATGGATCTTGGGATGGAGGGTCTTCACCTTACCCCCCAATATTTCCGGAAAGCCGGTCTCCTCTTCCACCAGGGTAACGGCTATCCCCGCTTCCTTCAGGAAGGAAGCCGTGCCTCCTGTGGAGAGGATATCCCAGCCCAGCTCCCTCAACCCCCGGGCCAGCTCCACTATCCCTTCTTTACAGGACACGCTCAACAGGGCCCGCCTTTTCAATCTATCTCCCCCTTTATTATTCTCACCCTTCTGCCTTCTAATTTTACCCTGCCCTCTGCCAGCCACCTTATAACCTGAGGATAGAGGCGATGTTCCTCCACCAGGATCCTCTCCGCCAGGGTTTCAGGGGTATCATGGTCCAAGACTGGGACCACTGCCTGGGCGATAATGGGGCCGGTATCCACCCCCTTATCCACAAAGTGGACCGTACATCCTGAATATTTGACCCCGTACTCCCAAGCCTGCCTCTGGGCGTTGAGACCGGGAAAGGCGGGCAAGAGGGAAGGGTGAATATTGATGACCCGAAAGGGGAACTTCTCCAGGAAGGCCGGGGTCAGGATCCTCATAAATCCTGCCAGCACCACCAGCTCCACCCCTTCCTGGAGGCAGAGCTGGGCCAGGGCCAGGTCGTATTCCTCCCGGGTAGAGAAATCGCGGGGGTTCAAAAAAAAGGTTTTAAGGCCTCTCTTCCTGGCCCTCTCCAGAGCCTGAGCCTCTGCTCGGTCGCTTATCACTATATTGATGCGGGCGGGGAGTTCTCCTTTCTCTATGGCCTCTGCTATGGCCTCCATGTTGCTCCCCCTGCCGGACACCAATATGCCTAAAGGGAGCACCTTTTCTCTACTCCTCCAGAGGTGGGACAAATTCTACCCCTCCCCGGCCCGGGATCAGTTCCCCCACCACGAAAACCTTTTCCCCGGCTGCCTCCAGGGATTCCTTTACCCGATCTAGATCCGGAGGATCCACCACCACCAACATGCCGAGGCCCATGTTGAAGGTACGTAACATTTCCCTTTCGGAGAGGCCACCCCTTTTCTTTATAAGGGAGAAGATAGGAGGTTGGGGCCAAGACCTTCTATCTAAACGCATGGTCAGGTGCTCAGGCAAAATGCGGGGAGGATTCTCCACCAGACCTCCACCGGTGACATGCACCAGGCCCCTGATCTTTTTCTCTCTGATTAGGGGAAGCAGGGCGGGTACATATATCCTGGTGGGCACCAGGAGCTCCTCCCCCAGGGTTTTCCCCAGCTCGGGGTAATACTTTTCCAGTTCCTTTCCCCCGGAGGACAGGAAAATCTTCCTCACCAGGGAGTAGCCGTTGGAGTGGAGACCGGAGGAGGCCAGGCCTAATACCAGCTGCCCTGAAGCCAGAAGATTTTTATCCAAGAGGGCCTCCCTCTCCACCACCCCTACGGCAAAACCTGCCAGGTCATATTCCCCCTCAGGATAAAACCCCGGCATTTCGGCCGTCTCCCCTCCTATAAGGGCACAGCGGGCCTGGGCACAGCCTTCGGCTATGCCGGCTACGATTTGGGCCACCTTTTCCGGCAACAGCTTTCCCATGGCTATATAGTCTAAAAAAAACAGGGGTTCAGCCCCGGGCACCAGGATATCGTTTACACACATGGCTACCAGATCAATGCCTACGGTCCGGTGGCTGTCCAGCATAAAGGCTATCTTCAGCTTGGTCCCCACCCCATCTGTTCCGGCCACCAGCACCGGCTGACGGTAGGCCTGGAGATCCAAGGCGAAAAGGCCAGCAAACCCGCCCACCTCACCTAAAACCTCGGGCCTCCAGGTGCCCTTTGCCAGGGCTTTGATCCTCTCCACCGCTTGGGAAGCGGCCTCTATATCCACCCCTGCCTCTTTGTAGGATAACCTTCTTTCCTCCACCTTCCATCCCCCTCAATCCTCAGGATGCCGGATAGCGGCCGTCGAAGCAGGCAGTGCACAGATCCCCAGGGGAAAGCCGGTGGAAGGCCCTCCCCAGCCCCTCCAGGCTCAGATAATACAGGCTATCCGCCCCCACGTATTCCCTTATCTCCTCCGGAGAGAGGCGGGCGGCGATCAGCTCCTGGGGATCGCCGGTATTTATGCCATAGGGGCAGGGATATTTTACCGGAGGGGAGGCCAGCAAGAGATGGACCTCCTTCACCCCCGCCTGCCGCAGCATGGACACCAGATTGCGGCTGGTGGTTCCCCTCACCAGGGAATCGTCCACCAGGATCACCCTTTTGTTCTTTACTATAGAAGCTATGGGATTGAGCTTTAACCGCACGCTCAGATCCCTCATATCTTGGCTGGGCTGGATGAAAGTCCTCCCTACGTAGCGATTTTTCATGAGACCTTCGATAAAGGGCAGTCCAGCCTCTTCCGCGTAACCTGCGGCCGCGGCAATGCCCGAGTCGGGTACCGGCAGGACCAAGTCCGCCTCAGGGCGATATTCCCGAGCCAACTCCTGACCCGAGCGCCTCCTTACCCAGATGACGCTCTCCCCGTCCAGAATGCTGTCGGGCCGGGCAAAATAGATATACTCGAAGGCGCAATGGGCCCGGCGGCAGATTTCCCCCTTCATGAAAGAGGGGCCTTTATGGCCTATCACCACCACTTCCCCGGGTTCCACATCCCTCCAGAATTCCGCTCCTACCGTGTCCAGGGCGCAGGATTCAGAGGCTAAAACCCAGCCCTGGCCTATCCTGCCCAGGCACAGGGGACGAAAGCCGAAGGGATCCCTCATGGCAGCCAATTCCCGTTCCGTCATGACCAAAAGGGAATAGCCCCCCTTTAAAACCTTCTGGCAGGCCAGAAGGGCCTCCCCCAAAGGCCGCTGATTATGCTTGGCTATAAAATTGGCGATCAATTCGCTGTCGGTGGTGGTCTGGAATATCACCCCGGACCGCCCCAGCTCTTGCCGTAGTTGGGTGCTGTTGAGCAGGCGGCCGTTATGGGCGATGGCCATCATCCCATGAAGATAGCGGAAGACGAGGGGTTGGGTGTTCATGGGGATATTTTCCTCTTTAGGGGCATAGCGGGTATGGCCCACGGCTATATGTCCCTGTAGCGATTCTAAGCTTTCCCGGTTAAATACTTCGGCCACCCATCCCATCCCCTTTTCCACCCGGATGGATTGGCCGTCGGCCACGGCTATACCTGCGCTCTCCTGCCCCCGGTGCTGGAGGGCGAAAAGGCCGTAGTAGGTCAAACGGGCCACCGGTTGGCCGGGACCATAAAGGCCGAAGAGGCCGCAGGCCTCCTGCCAGGCCTTGGATCCAGACCCTTTTAAATCTCCATAAGGCAAGGCAAAGCTTCCCTCCATGCCCTCTCCATCTCCTCGAAGGACAGTTCCAGTAGAGCCCTGCGGGCAGTCCAGATGGCCAGATTTTTGCCTCCGGTGGAGCCCAGGATATTCACCTCTACCCCCTGGTGCCGGGCCAGCCGCATCACCTCTTCCACCCTGACCGGCTCCACAGCCAGAAGAACCCGGGATTGGCTTTCGCCGAAGAGGAAGGCGTCCGGCCGGACGGCCTCGGGCAATTCCACCCGCGCTCCCCATCCTCCCAGGAGCACCCCTTCCGCCAGGGCCAGGGCCAAACCTCCCTCAGAGCAGTCTTGGGCCCACTTCACCCATCCGCGTCTTATCATCTCCCTCACCGTTTCCTGGAGGATCTTCTCCTTGGTCAAATCCAGTTGGGGAGGAGGGCCACCCACCATCCCGTGGACCACTTTTACATACTCGCTTCCCCCCAACTCTGGCAGGGTTTCCCCCAGGAGGATGATTACCCAATCAGGGGCCGTAAATCCGGGGGAAGGGATTTTCCCCTCATCCTCCACCAGGCCCACCATTCCCACTATGGGTGTGGGATATACCGCCCCCTGGGGGCTCTCATTATAAAAGCTTACATTACCGCCGGTTACGGGGATGTCCAGAACCCGGCAGGCCTGGCTCATACCCAAAATCACGTGGTAAAACTGCCAGGCGGTTTCCGGTTTCTCCGGGTTACCGAAGTTGAGGCAATTGGTCAAACCCAGGGGTTTAGCCCCTACACAGGCCAGGTTGCGGGCGGCCTCTGCCACCGCTATAGCCCCTCCCCTTTCGGGATCCAAATAACAGTAAAGGCTGTTTCCGTCCACCGTGACGGCCAAGGCCCTCTGGCCCTTGAGCTTTATGAGGCCTGGCCCTGCTCCAGGACCCCTGAGGACCCAGGGATTTTCCCAGTTAAAGTGCCTGTAGAGCCATTCCCGGCTGGCCAAGTTGGGGGAAGCCAGGAGCTTTAAAAACGCCTCTCGGTAATCCTGGGGTTCGGGAAGGGAGGCGAGGCTCACCTGGGGGATCTGTTTTAAATAACCGGGAGCCTCCCTTTCCACTTGGTAAACAGGGCACTGTTCGGTCAAGGCCTTTACCGGCACTTCCGCCAGGATTTTCTCCCCCTCTTTCACCCTCAGAAGGCCGTCGGGGGTAATCCTTCCCACGACGGCTGCCGATAAATTCCATCGGCGGCAGATCTTTAAAACTTCTCCTTCCTTCCCCCTTTGGGGCACCACCAGCATCCGCTCCTGGCTTTCGGAGAGCATGATCTCATAGGGGGTCATGTTCTCTTCCTTCAGAGGTACTTGGGAAATATCCACCTCAGCTCCGCTACCTCCCCGGGCGGCCATTTCTGCCGCTGCGCTGGTAAGCCCAGCTGCCCCCAGATCCTGAACAGCCTCCAGCAGGCCTTTTTCCGCCAGCTCCAAACAAGCCCCCATAAGCAGTTTGCCCTTTACTGCATCTCCCTGGGGTGTGGCCCCTTCTCCCATAACACCTTCCCCCAATTCCTGGGAGGCAAAGGCTGCCCCCTGCACTCCCTCCCTGCCGGTCTTGGCCCCGATCAGAACCAAAGAGGCCCCTGGAGTTCTGGCCCTGCCCCTCTGGATTTTCTCCGGGGAGAGGAGGCCTACGGCCATGGCGTTGACCAAGGGGTTTCCCTGGTAGCAGGGTTCAAAATATATTTCTCCTCCTAAGGAAGGTATGCCGGCGCAATTGCCGTAGTAAGCCAGACCAGCCACGACGTTTTCCAAAAGATGGCGATTGCGGGGATTGTCCAGAGGACCCAGCCTTAAGGAATTAAACAGGGCCACAGGCCGGGCCCCCATGGCCAGGATGTCCCTTATGATGCCTCCTACTCCGGTGGCTGCCCCTTGGAAGGGGGAGACGGCCGAAGGATGATTGTGGCTCTCTATCTTGAAAGCCACCGCCTCCCCTTGACCCAGATCTATTACCCCGGCGTTTTCCCCCGGACCCTGCAATACCCAGGGGGCTTCAGTGGGAAACATTTTGAGGTAAGGCCGGGAGTGCTTATAACCGCAGTGTTCCGACCAGAGGGCAGCGAACATGCCCAACTCCAAAAGATTGGGTTCCCGGCCCAATAGGCCTTTTATCGATCTATATTCTTCTTCCTCCAGGCCCAGTTCCCGATAAACCGGAGAATCCATTTTTCTTATCCTCCCATCTATGTACCGGCCTTCTTTTCTTCTAGATAATTTTTCCAGCCCACTTCTTTTAAATGAGCGTCCTTCTTCAGTAGCCCTCTCCTCATGTCTTCCCGGTACTCCTTCAACCTGGCCCGGAGCCGTTCCTCCTGTAAGGCCAAAATTTCCACCGCCAGGAGGGCGGCATTGGCAGCCCCATCTACAGCCACTGTGGCCACGGGGATTCCCCGGGGCATCTGGACTATAGAGTAGAGGGCGTCTACCCCATGGAGGGGAGAGGTGGACAGAGGGACCCCGATGACCGGAAGCGGGGTACAGGCGGCCAGGACCCCGGGGAGNTGGGCCGCCCCTCCGGCACCCGCTATGATCACCTTTATGTCCTGGGAAGCCGCCTTCCGGGCATATTCCTCTACTGCCTCCAGANCCCGGTGGGCAGAGAGGATCCTCATCTCGTAGGGGACTTGAAAATCTTCCAGCACAGATGCAGCCTGGGCCATAATCTTAAGATCCGTATCGCTGCCCATGATTATGGCTACCTTGGCCATGACCTACCCCCTCGCAATTAAATAAACCCAGGATACGGCCCAAACAAACCTCGCCCTGGGTTCTTCCCTTATCGCCCTTTCCTGAAGTACAATTCAATCTTATCAGAGGGGGCTCCCCCTGTCAACAAATCCCGGAATCTTGTGATCTCCAGGATAATAATCTATACTCAAAGGGAGATACAGGAAGGAAGGGCTACCAGCAGTTGAAAATATAATTGACCTAAAATATTTCCATGAAACTCAGCCAATGGGCTAAGCGGCGGAAGAAGGCATTCCCTTCCTCGGAAGCGAAAACCAAGCTCCGGGAAGCGAGAAATGTAAAGGCCAACCGCACGATCGAGACGTAAACGCCGCAAAGAACCTGCTCAAGTTCGCCTTGGCCGCGGGCTGATGC
>JGI26787J52750_100013_pt1 | contig 25115 bp, 20 predicted proteins | sample WilGeyfunne61714_FD_52750 | JGI IMG/M metagenome (IMG submission 52750)
GGCATGTTTGCCGTGCCCATGAGCGAGGTGGTGCGCATCCATTCCTCTTCCGGTACCACAGGAAAGCCCACGGTGGTGGGTTATACCCGCCATGACATAGAGGTCTGGGCTGAGCTGATGGCCCGGGCTTTGGTCTGCGCCGGAGCCACCCGGCACGATATAATCCACAACGCCTACGGTTATGGCCTCTTCACCGGGNGTCTGGGTATTCACTACGGGGCAGAAAAGCTGGGGGCCTCGGTTATACCCGTCTCAGGAGGCAATACCAAACGGCAGATAATGATCATGAAGGACTACGGCAGCACCGTCCTCACCTGCACCCCTTCCTATGCCCTTCACCTGGCCGAGGTGATGGGGGAGATGGGGGTGAGCCCTGAGGAACTGAAGCTTCGCCTGGGGGTTTTTGGAGCAGAGCCCTGGTCGGAAAATATGCGCCGGGAAATAGAAAGGCGCTTGAACCTTACCGCCATAGATATTTACGGCCTCAGCGAAGTCATAGGGCCGGGGGTGGCCATCGAATGCCCGGAGAAAAATGGCCTGCACATATTTGGAGACCATTTTCTGGTGGAGGTGGTGGATCCCAAGACAGGCCAGCCCTTACCTTTCGGTCAGCTGGGTGAACTGGTGATAACCTCCCTGACCAAAGAAGCCCTGCCGGTAATCCGCTACCGCACCCGGGATTTGACCGCCCTCCTGCCGGGGAAATGCCCCTGCGGCCGCAGTTACGTGAGGGTAGCCCGCTTCACCGGCAGGACCGACGATATGCTGGTCATCCGGGGTGTCAACGTATTCCCCTCCCAGGTGGAGAGCGTGCTCCTGGAGATGGGCGGCATAGAACCCCACTATCTCCTGGTGGTGGACCGCCAAGGTGCTCTGGACACCTTAGAGGTCCAGGTGGAGGTTTCTGAGGAACTCTTTTCCGACAAGGTGAGGTGTTTGGAGGAACTGGAGAGGAAGTTGAAGGCAGAATTGGAAAGTGTTTTGGGGCTGAGCCTGAAGGTCACTCTGGTGGAACCGAAGAGCCTCCAGCGCAGCGAAGGCAAAGCGGTGAGGGTTATAGACAAAAGGAAACTTTAGGAGGGATCTGATTTGAAGATAAAACAGCTATCGGTTTTTTTAGAAAATAAATCCGGGAGGCTGGCGGCCGTTACCCGGGAATTGGCTCGGCACGATATAAACATACGGGCCCTCTCCATAGCCGACACCTCTGATTTCGGCATCCTGAGGCTTATTGTAAACGATCCGGAGAAGGCCTACAGNGTATTAAAAAATGCCGGCTTCACCGTCAGCCTTACCCAAGTGTTGGGGGTGGAAATGCCCGACAGGCCCGGCGGCCTGAGCAGGGTTTTAGATATCCTGGAGGAAGAGGGGATAAACATAGAGTACTTGTACGCCTTCATAGGTCGGGGTGGGGAGGAGGCCCTGGTCATATTCCGGGTGGAGGACCTGGACAGGGCCATAGAGGTGCTGCAGTCCCGCCAAATCCCCCTTCTCACCGAAGAAAAGGCTTATTCCCTGTAAGGGGGTGGATCTCTTGCCTGTACCCCTTTGCCGTGAGACCATCCTGAACATAAAGCCTTATGTGCCGGGCAAACCCATCGAGGAAGTGGAGAGGGAGCTGGGCATAAGGGGGGTTATAAAGCTGGCTTCTAATGAAAACCCCATGGGCCCCTCCCCCAAGGCCCTGGAGGCCCTCCAAAGGTCATTGGCCAGGATCAACCTTTATCCCGATGGGAGCTGTTATAATCTCAAGAATAAGCTAGCTTCCCTCTGGGGCTGGCCTCCCGAGGGCATAGTGGTGGGCAACGGCGCCGATGAGGTTATAAAATTGGTGGCCGAAGCCTTTTTAAACCCGGGGGAGGAAGCCATAATGGCAGATCCCACCTTTTCTGAATACGAATTTGCCACCCTTTTAATGGGAGGACGAGCAGTAAAGGTTCCCTGCCAGGATTGGCAGCACTCCCTGGAGGATATGGCTGAGAGGATAACCCCTAATACAAAGCTGGTATTCATATGCAACCCCAATAACCCCACGGGAACCATAGTTAGGGGCGAGGACCTGGACAGCTTTTTAACCCGGGTGCCCGCCAGGGTGCTAGTGGTGCTGGACGAAGCCTACGCCGAATATGTGGAGGATCCCCAGTACAGGGAGGGCATAGATTACCTGAGACGGGGAGCAAAAAACCTGGTGGTGCTGAGGACTTTTTCTAAAATATACGGGCTGGCGGGATTAAGGGTGGGTTATGGTTTGACTTCCCCTGAGGTGGCGGCCGCCCTCAACCGGGTGCGGGAGCCCTTTAACGTAAACCTCCTGGCTCAAGAGGCGGCTCTGGCGGCTTTAGAGGACCAGGAGCATAGGGATAAGAGCCGGGCCCTGAATAGAGAGGGCAAGGAGTATCTATATCGGGAGTTCAGGAGCCTGGGCCTGGAGTACGTCCCCTCCCAGACCAACTTTATCTTCGTGGACGTGAAGCGGGATGGACGGCAGATATTTCAGGAACTCCTGAAGAGGGGGATAATTGTCCGCACTGGGGACATCTTCGGCTACCCAACTTTTTTGCGGATAACCGTGGGTACACTGGAGCAGAACCGGCGCCTGGTGGAGGCCCTCAAGGAAATATTAGCCTAAAATAAAAAAACCGGGCATAAAATCCACCCTCTTCTTCATTTATAATTTATAGAGAGAAACTGAACGGGGGGATGTCCATGCCGGCCTTTTTCCGCTTCAGGTGGGGATGGGCGCTTATGATTCTAGCCTTATTGCTGGTGGGGGGGTACGGCAAGGGTAAAGGTTCCGGTCCGGCTCCTGTTCAACTACAGCTGCCCCCGCCTCCGGAAGGGGAAACGGCTGCCCAGAACAAACAGGAGAAGGGTCAAATCCAGGTGGTCCTCTACTTCGCCGATCCTTCGGGCAATTACCTGGTGCCGGAGAAACGCCCTCTCCCCAAGGTGGAGGGCTTGGCCCGGGCTACGGTGGAGGAGCTGATCAAGGGCCCTGCCCCCGGCTCTCCCAACCTGCCCACCATACCTAAAGGGACGGTGCTAAGGGACATAAACGTCAGGCCCGATGGATTGTGCCGGGTGGACTTCAGCCGGGAGCTTATAAAGAACCACAGCGGGGGCTCCCTGGGGGAGACCCTTACGGTCTACTCCATAGTCAACACCCTTACCCAGTTCCCCACCATAAAACAAGTGCAGATTTTGGTGGAAGGCCAGCTGGTGCCCACCATAGCCGGGCACGTGGATGTATCCAGCGCCATGACCCGAAACGAAAGCCTGATAAAGCCCTAAGCCCTTTGTATTTTGTGGTGCCCAGGGCACCTTTTTTTATTTTTGGCAGGATTTTTTAAAAAAGAGGTCGAATAGGACAGCGAAAAAAGTCGGAAGGGGAGAACCACCGGCCTGGTCCCGGTGTCTAAAAATATAGGGGAAGGGGCCGATTGTTACACTTAAAAAAGGAGCGGTTGTATGGGAGCGAGGGCATGGCTTAGGGCGCTTCTGTTCATGGTCCTGGGGCTTTGGATCTGGTCCTGGGGTTCTCCCGCTAAAGCGGATACCCGTGTGAATCTTCTGATGAACGGTCAGCCGATAAAGGGAGATGTGGCTCCCTACATAGACGGTAACGGCCGCACTATGGTGCCGGTCCGCTTCGTGATGGAGCAGCTGAAGGCAGAAGTGGAATGGCTGGAGCAGGAGCGGGGTGTGGTGGTCCGCCGGGGTTCCACGGTCATAAAATTATGGATCGGGAGCAGGAGGGCCCTGGTGGACGGCAAGGAGGTCCGGATGGATACGGTCCCCGTATTGAAAGGCGGACGCACCATGGTGCCGCTGCGCTTTTTGGCGGAAAACCTTGGAGATGTGGTGGACTGGTCTTCTTCCACCCGGACGGTCACGCTCCTCCTGGCCCTCCCGGTGGAATGGGAGCAGGTTGAGATCACCGGCGATTGGGTTAACCTCCGCAAGGGCCCGGGTACCCAATACGAGATATTGACCACCCTTCCCCAGGGGATAAAGCTCAAATGCTACGGACAGCTGTACGGCTGGTACCAGGTGCGGTATAAGGACCAGTGGGCCTGGATAAGTTCCCAATTTTCCCAGCCACTAAAGGAAAACAGCGCCCCAGAGAAGAGGGGGAACCCCTCTCCGCCTGAGAGCAGCCCCGGAGGGGGAGATGCCCAGCCCCCTGGGGAAGGGAAGCTGCTGGGCTGGATAAGGCTGGGGGATAAACCCTTGGCGGTGCTGGAAGAGCCCCGGTACGGAGCCCGGGAGGTGGGATCTGCTCTCCCGGGAAGCCGCCTGCCCGTGTGGTACAGCCAGGGGGAGTGGTGGCGGGTGGAGCTGCCAGGAGGTACAAAGGGATGGGTACACAACAGCCTGGTGCTCTTTGAACCCCCGGCAGATTCCCCTTCCAGGGGGGAAGATTCCCGCCTCTTGATAAGGGGGGTGGAGGTAAACCCACAGGGAGAAGAGACCAGGATAAAGGTCTTGGCCAATCTCCCTTGTCAATACAAAGTGAACCGCTGGGATAACCGCCTGGTGGTGGACATGCCCAACTCCCTCCTGGTGGCCCCCAAAGAGAGCCTGACCAAAGAGATAAGCAATTATCCTGTAGATAGGGTGCGCCTGGGGCAGTTCGATTCCACCACCGTAAGACTGGTCTGCGACCTTTCCGGCCCGGCTGACTACTCTATAGAAAAAAGCGCACAAGGCCTGACCCTTAAGGTATTCCGGCCCTCTATAAAAAACAAGAAAATCGTGATAGACCCAGGCCATGGAACCGATCCGGAGGGGTGCGATCCCGGGGCTATAGGCCCCACCGGGGTCAAAGAAAAGGACGTGAATCTGGCCATCTCCCTGAAGCTGGCCCAACTTTTGAGACAGGCGGGGGCCCAGGTATATCTCACCCGGGAAGGCGAATACTGCCCTTATAACCTCAGAGGTAGGGCCACCTATGCCAATCAGGTGGGGGCAGATATCTTCGTCAGCATCCACGCAGATGCCTCTCCTAATCCCTCTGCTTCCGGCACCACCACCTACTACTGCCCCATAAGGCAGGCGGAGGAGCGCAGGAGGCTGGCCCGTTGCCTCCAGGAGGCCCTGGTGGCGGAGGCCGGAAGGAAAGACCGGGGCATCCGGGAGGCCAATTTCGTGGTGATAAAATACACCCTTATGCCTTCGGTGCTGGTGGAAACGGCCTTTCTCTCCAACCCTGAAGAGGAACAGCTCCTTAACACCCCTTCCTTCCAGGAAAAGGTAGCCCGGGGGCTGTATCGGGGTATAGTGAATTATTTCTCCGGCACCTGATGGGGAATTGCCAGCATCCTGAAATTGCTTGTAATTTCTGGACAGCGGGCTACAGGACNGCTTCGCNTGCAGCCTCCTTTATATTTTTGCTAAAATGGGAGCAGCACTTCTCTAGAGGGAAGGAGATTTTAGGTGCTGTCCCTTTTGGGGGGAGCGCTCCTTATTTTTTTAGCCCGAGTAACCGACGTGAGCCTGGCCACCCTGAGGATGCTTTTCCTGGTCCGGGGCAAGCGGTATTATGCAGGAGGCATAGGTTTTTTGGAAGTGATCATATACATCATGGCTTTAAAATATGTGGTGGATAGGCTTCACAGCCCCTTAAACCTGGTTTTCTACGCTTTGGGTTTTGCCGCTGGCAATGTGGTGGGTTCCTTCATAGAGGAGAAAGTGGCCCTGGGTCAGGTGACCCTCCAGGTCATCACCGACCGCCGGCCCCTGGAACTGGCCCAAAGGTTGAGGTCCTTGGGACTGGGGGTTACGGTAACCCATGGCTTGGGTTTAAACGGCCATCATTAATTAATTATATCTCAGCCTCCCCAGAAAGGAGCTGAGGGAGATCCAAGGCATTGTGGGGGAATGGGATCCAGAGGCTTTTATGGTCATATGCGAAGCCAGAGCCATTCAAGGGGGGTTCTGCCGATACCGCTGTAAAGAGCGCTAGCATGGAGGAGGGTTCTGGTCATATCTATTTTCAAGGAGAAGCACAAAATTTAAAGGAGCTGAGTTCCTTGCCTTATACAATTGGGCTTTTCGACTCCGGGATAGGGGGACTTACGGTGATGAGGGAAATAAGGAGGCGCTTTCCCCATCACCATATGATCTACCTGGGTGATACCAAACATGTACCATACGGAAATCGCCATCCTGAGGAACTCATAAGGCTGGCCTTTACCATCGTGGACTTTCTGGTGGCTGCGGGGGCCAATATAATCGTAGATGCCTGCAACACCACTTCTGCCCTGGCTTTACCCCTTTTAAAAAAGGCCTATAATCTACCCTTTATCGGGGTCATAGAACCAGGGGCTAGGGAAGCCCTCAGGCTCAGCCCTAACAAAAGGATAGGGGTCTGGGCTACCCAGGCCACTGTGGCCAGCCAAGCCCATTTGCAGGCCATCAAATCCCTAGATCCCGAGGCCCAGGTTTTTTTACAGGCCTGCCCCTGTCTGGTTCCTCTGATAGAGGCGGGGAAAACCCGGGGTCCCGAGGTGGAAAGGGCGGTGAGGGAATACATGGCACCTTTAGAGCAGCAAGATATCGATACCCTGATCCTGGGATGCACCCATTACCCCTTTTTAACCCCGGTAATAAAAAAGATGGCCCAAAAGGGTATAAAAATAGTGGATCCCGCCCTTCCCACCGCAGCCGAATTGGAGGGATTCTTGCCTCCAGAAAATGCCCTGTCTGGTGAAAAGGGCCAGTGCCTCTTTTACGTAACCGGGGATCCCGGGAGATTTGCAGAAATAGCCTTCCAGCTGTTGGGATGGCCGGAATTGAAATACACCCAGCAGATAAAGCTGGAAAAGCTTCCTTTGGCTCTATAGATGGGAGGAGACCATGAAAAAAATAGTGGTGGCTACCCGCAATGAAGGGAAATTGAGGGAATATCGGGCCCTTCTAGGAGATCTGGATCTAGAAATTTTGAGTTTAAAGGATTTTCCCCATTTAACCCTGCCCGGAGAGGAAGGGGAAAGCTTTTTAGAAAATGCTGTGAGGAAAGCCAGGTTTGTGGCCCAGGCTACAGGCCTTCCAGCCGTAGGGGACGACTCGGGTCTGGAGGTGGATTATCTGGAGGGAGAACCGGGGGTGCGTTCTGCCCGTTTTGCCGGCGAACCTCCTGACGATTTAAAAAATAATTTAAAGCTCCTGCAGCTTTTAGAGGGAGTTCCCTGGGACCAGCGCCGGGCCAGATTTCGCTGCATCCTGGTCTTGGCCCTCCCCTATGGCGGTTTTTTCATAACCGAGGGGGTTCTGGAAGGCTACATCCATATGGAAATGAGGGGAGATCAGGGCTTCGGCTATGACCCCCTTTTCTATGTGCCCCGGTATGGTAAGACCCTGGCAGAATTGGGGGAAGAGATTAAGAACAAGATAAGCCACCGGGCTAAGGCCCTGGAAAAAATGAGACCTTTCCTGGAAGGGCTAGCCCAGTAAAATTGCTTTTGACATCTGCTTCGCTATAGGGTATAATATTTTCTGCTTGCGGGTGTAGCTCAATGGTAGAGCCCCAGCCTTCCAAGCTGGTGGTGTGGGTTCGATTCCCATCACCCGCTCCAGAGGCGCCTGTAGCTCAGCTGGACAGAGCAACGGCCTTCTAAGCCGTGGGTCGCAGGTTCGAATCCTGCCAGGCGCGCCAGCTCTATGGTGGATGTAGCTCAGCCCGGTCAGAGCGCCAGGTTGTGGCCCTGGAGGTCGTGGGTTCAAGTCCCATCATCCACCCCACGTTGGGGCGTAGCCAAGCGGTAAGGCAGCGGACTTTGGATCCGCCATTCGCTGGTTCGATCCCAGCCGCCCCAGCCAGCGCGAGCCATTAGCTCAGCAGGTAGAGCACCGGACTTTTAATCCGGGTGTCCGGGGTTCGAATCCCCGATGGCTCACCATGCGGGCGTGGCGGAACGGCAGACGCGCCAGACTTAGGATCTGGTGGGATTTCACCCGTGGAGGTTCAAGTCCTCTCGCCCGCACCAGGAAAAAGGCTCCTGAGGAAAGCTCAGGAGCTTTTTGTGCCTTTAAATTAATGAAAACTTAAAGAGAGCTTAATCTGTTTATAACAGGGGCTTGATATAATTACAATCGACAAAGCCCTCTGACCTCCTTATAAATAAACTTATATCCCGGACCCCCGGGATATTTTTTTACCCCGAAAACTTGACAGGGCTTAAGGACATCTGGTAAGATGATCAGGGCATAGATCAAAAATAGGCGGAAGTAGCTCAGCGGTAGAGCACCACCTTGCCAAGGTGGGGGCCGCGGGTTCAAATCCCGTCTTCCGCTCCAGCCATAATCCTCGGACTGTTAAGTCCGAGTTCCTTTGTTATTAGGGTATTTTTATGATCCAGCAGGAAGAAGCCAATTGATGGCGAAGATCTAGGATTGCCGGGAAGTTTAAAGCTGGAAGGAAGGAGCATGGGTGTGAAGTCGACTGTAGATAGGATTAAGCCCTATGAAGTGTCAATGGAAATAGAGGTGGATCCGTCTCAGGTGGAAAAGGCGGTGGATCAAGCTTACCGCAGNCTGGTAAAGCAGGTTGATATCCCTGGTTTCAGAAAGGGGCGGGCTCCCAGATTTATTTTAGAAAGGCATTTAGGGAAAGAAGCCCTTTACAGGGAGGCGGCGGAGATCATCATACCCCAAGCCTTTGAGGAGGCTGTGGCTGAGCACTCTCTAGAGCCTTTGACCCGCCCCCAGATAGAGATATTGAAGCTGGCAGAAGGGGAACCTCTGGTCTTCAAGGCCACAGTAGAGGTGAAGCCTGAAGTCCAGCTGGGCCCTTATAAGGGAATAGAACTGGAAAAGCCGGAACCCAGGGTCACAGAGGAAGAGGTGGGAGAATACTTGAAGATGTTGCAGGAACACCATGCCCTATTTGAGAATGTGGAGGAAGATCCGGCCAGGGAAGGGGATATGGTGACCATCTCTTTTAAAGGAGAGGTGGAAGGTAAGGAGCTCCCCCAGCTCCAGGAAGAAAACTACACAGTCCAGATAGGTTCCGGAAGGCTGATCCCTGGGTTCGAAGAGCAGCTGGTGGGGGCCCGCTTGGGGGAAACCAGAACCGTGAAGGTTATCTTCCCTGGGGATTATCCCCGCCAGGAGCTGGCAGGCAAGGAGGCCACCTTTACAGTTACCATAAAGGCTATTAAACGTAAAAAGCTGCCGCCCCTCGACGACGAATTTGCCAAAGAGGTAAGCGAATGGGAAACATTGGAGGAACTGCGGGAAGATATCCGAAAACGCCTCCTCAAGCGGAGGGAAGAGGAGATAGAAGCCGCCTTAAGGCAGCTGGCCATTTCCAAAGTGGCGGCCTCCTCTTCGGTAGAGGTGCCCCCCGCTTTGGTGGAGGAGCAGTTGCGCCGGAGGTGGCGCGACCTGGAGCACAACCTGAGGGTGCGGCAGATAGAGGTCCAGGAATTTTTACAGGCCAGCGGGAAAACTATAGAAGATCTCCTAGCCGAGTGGCGTCCAGGGGCGGAGCTGGATGCCAAGACCGAACTGGTTCTGGAAACCATCGCCAAAGCCGAGAACATCCAAGTGGAAGAAAAAGAGCTGGAGGAGGAGATTGCCAGGTCCGCCTCCATGCTAGGCCGTAAACCGGAAGAATTGAAGGAAAACCCAGACTACTTATTTTTGCTGAAATACGATATAATGATTAAAAAGGCTATAGATTTTATAATGGCCCATGCCAACATAGTACCTATGAAGGAAGGATCCAGCGACGCGGCAGATGTCCATAAGGAAGCGGAGGGATAGAAGTGTCGGTGTTGGTTCCCATTGTAATAGAGCAGACCAGCCGGGGAGAGCGGGCTTACGATATCTACTCCCGACTGCTTAAAGACAGGATCGTCTTTTTGGGCAGCCCCATAGATGATCATGTGGCCAACTTGATAATAGCCCAGATGCTATTTTTGGAGTCTGAAGACCCGGATAAGGACATCCACCTTTATATAAACAGCCCCGGAGGTTCCATACCTGCAGGCATGGCCATCTACGATACCATGCAGTATATTCGCCCGGACGTCTCCACCATCTGTGTGGGTTTGGCCGCCAGCATGGCAGCCTTCCTCCTGGCAGCAGGAGCCAAGGGCAAGAGGTTCGCCCTGCCCCACAGCGAAATAATGATACATCAGCCCATGGGAGGGGCCCAGGGGCAGGCGGTTGATATAGAGATACACGCCCGCCGGATTTTAGCCATAAGGGATACCTTGAACCGCATCTTGAGCGAGATCACCGGCCAACCTGTGGAGAAGATAGCCAGGGACACCGACCGCGACTTTTTCATGACCCCTGAAGAGGCCAAGGCCTACGGGCTGATAGACGAAGTCCTGTGGAAAAGGGAAGTGCCCGGGAAGTAAAATATAGATGAGAGGTGACCTTTAAATGTATAGGCATCCTGGTGACAAGGGGCAGCTGAAATGTTCTTTTTGCGGTAAAACTCAGGATCAGGTCAAAAAGCTGGTCGCGGGTCCTGGTGTCTATATATGCGATGAATGTATAGCCCTTTGCAACGAGATAATAGCCGAAGAGCTGAATGAAGATTTGAACCTGGAAATGGCCGAACTGCCTAAGCCCAAGGAAATAAGGGCCTTTCTGGATCAATATGTAATCGGCCAGGACAGGGCCAAGAAGGCCCTTTCCGTGGCGGTGTATAACCACTATAAGAGGATCCACATGGGGCCCAGGAGTTCGGACGTGGAGCTGCAGAAGAGCAACATCCTGATGCTGGGCCCCACCGGATCGGGTAAAACCCTTCTGGCCCAGACCCTGGCCAAGATTCTCAACGTCCCCTTCACCATAGCCGACGCCACCACCCTCACGGAGGCGGGTTATGTGGGTGAAGACGTGGAGAACATATTGCTCAAGCTCATCCAGGCAGCCGATTATGACGTGGAGCGGGCGGAAAAGGGCATCGTGTATATAGATGAAGTTGATAAGATAGCCAGGAAAGGTGAGAATCCTTCCATCACCAGGGACGTATCAGGGGAAGGGGTTCAGCAAGCCCTCCTCAAGATCTTAGAAGGCACCATAGCTTGTGTACCCCCCCAGGGGGGAAGGAAGCATCCCCACCAGGAATTCATCCAGATCGACACCACCAACATCCTGTTCATATGCGGAGGGGCTTTCGAGGGGATCGACAAGATAATCCTCAACCGCATCTCCCAGAAGACCATGGGATTCGGGGCTGAGATCCGCAGCGCCAGGGATATGCAGGTGGGGGAAATATTGAAACACATCCAGCCGGTGGACCTCCTGAAATATGGGCTGATACCGGAATTTGTAGGCCGCCTTCCCATAATAGTCACTTTGGACGCTTTGGATGAAGAGGCCCTTCTCAAGATTTTAACCGAGCCCAAAAATGCATTGGTGAAGCAATACCAAAAGCTCTTTGAGATGGACGGGGTGACCCTGGAATTTAAAGAAGAAGCCCTCAGGGCCATAGCCCAGGAGGCCCTCCGGAGGAAGACGGGGGCCCGGGGGTTGAGGGCTATTCTGGAGGAGATCATGCTGGACGTGATGTACGATATTCCCTCCCGTAAAAACGTCACCAAATGCATAATCACCAAAGAGGTGGTGCTCCACAAAGAAGAGCCCATCCTGCTAACGGTGGAGAGAAAGAAAAAGAAGGAAGAGACAGCATGAAAGAATCCAGAAGACGATGGCCTAAGCCATCGTCTTCTTATACTCGAATAATAAGAATGGGACGCAAACGGAGGTGTTGGGAATGATAAGAATCCTTCCTCTTTTGCCTTTAAGAGGCGTTATCGTTTTTCCCTATACAGTCCTCCATCTGGACGTGGGGCGAGAGCGCTCGGTCAGGGCGATAGAGGAGGCCATGATAAAAAATCGCATAATTTTTCTGGCCATGCAAAAGGAGCCCCAGGAGGAGGATCCCGGGGAGGAGGACATCTATGCCATCGGCACCATAGCCGAGATCAAGCAGCTTTTAAAGCTCCCAGGCGGGACCATCAGAATCTTGGTGGAAGGTATCCGCAGGGGCAGGATTAAAAACTATCTAGCCCATGAGCCCTTCCTCCTGGTGGAGGTGGAAGAGGCCCGGGAAATGGCGGAGATAGACGAGGAAGTGGAGGCCCTGCGCCGATACCTTCTAGATGAATTCGAGAACTATGTCAAGATGTCCAAAAAAATACCCCCGGAGACGGTGATCTCGGTGGCGGAGGTGGAGGATCCGGGCCGCCTGGCAGATGTAATTGCTTCCCATTTGAACCTAAAATTGATAGACAAGCAGGCCGTCCTGGAAGCCATAAATCTAAAGCAAAGGCTCAATCTCCTATGCGAACTCATCGCCAGGGAAAAGGAAATTCTGGAGCTGGAGCGGCGGATCAACCTCCGGGTAAAGAAGCAGATGGAGAAGACCCAGAAGGAATATTACTTGAGGGAGCAGATAAAGGCCATCCAGAAAGAGCTGGGGGAAAAGGATGAAAGGTTAGCCGAAGCCGAAGAGCTGCGGCAGAAGATAGAGGAAGCCAAACTACCCAAGGAGGTCAGGGAACGGGCCCTCAAAGAGGTGGAGCGGCTGGAGAAGATGCCCCCCATGGTGGCGGAAACGGCGGTCATCAGGACTTACCTGGATTGGATTTTAAGCCTCCCCTGGAGCAAGGAGACCAGGGATCGCCTGGATATAAACGTGGCGGAGCGTATTTTGGAGGAAGACCATTACGGCTTACAGGACGTAAAGGAGCGGATCTTGGAATATCTGGCCATCAGGCAGCTGGCCAAGAAGATAAGGGGCCCCATCATATGTTTTGTGGGTCCTCCAGGGGTGGGGAAAACCTCTCTGGCCAAGTCCATAGCCAGGGCCTTGAACAGGAAGTTCGTGAGGATCTCCCTGGGAGGTATCCGGGATGAAGCGGAGATAAGGGGCCATCGGAGGACCTATGTGGGGGCCCTGCCCGGCCGTATAATCCAGGGGATGAAACGGGCGGGGAGCAAAAATCCTGTATTTCTTCTGGACGAGATCGACAAGCTCTGCACCGATTTCAGGGGCGATCCAGCCGCCGCCTTGCTGGAGGTCTTGGATCCGGAGCAGAACCATATGTTCAGCGATCACTATATCGAGCTTCCCTTTGACCTGTCCAAGGTGATGTTCATCACCACCGCCAATGTGGAGCACACCATTCCCCGGCCCCTTCTGGATAGAATGGAAGTGATCCGTATTCCTGGCTATACCGAAGAGGAGAAGGTCAAGATAGCCTCCCTCCATCTCTTGCCTAAGCAGTTAAAAGAACACGGCTTGAAGAAGGAGCAACTGGAAGTTTCAGAAAACGCCATCCGCCGCATCATCCGGGAGTACACCCGGGAAGCGGGGGTGAGGAACCTGGAGAGGCAGTTGGCCACCATTTGCCGTAAAACCGCCCGTAACATCGTCAGCGGAAAGGTAAAGGCGGTGAAGGTCACCGCTGCCAATGTGGAAGAATTTCTAGGCATACCCAAATATCGCCATACAGAAGCCCTGGAAGAAGAAATGGTGGGAGTGGTCAACGGGCTGGCCTGGACCGAAGCCGGGGGTGAAGTGCTCAACGTGGAGGTCTCGGTGATGAAGGGCAAGGGCAATCTCACCTTGACGGGCAAGCTGGGCGAAGTGATGAAGGAATCTGCCTATGCGGGTTTCAGCTACATCCGCTCCCGGGCGGAGGCTTTGGGATTGGAACCCGACTTTCACGAAAAGGTGGACATCCACATCCATGTGCCCGAAGGCGCCATACCCAAGGACGGCCCTTCTGCCGGAATCACCATGGCCACCGCCATGGCTTCAGCCCTGACCAATATTCCGGTAAAGAAAGAAGTGGCCATGACCGGAGAGATCACCCTGCGGGGCCGGGTCCTGCCGGTAGGGGGGATCAAGGAAAAGGTGCTGGCTGCCCACAGGGCAGGGATAAAAAAGGTTATACTTCCTAAAGAGAATGAGAAAAATCTAGAAGAAATACCTGTAAATATCCGCAGGAAATTGGAGTTCATCCTGGTGAAGCACATGGATGAAGTGCTGAAGGAGGCCTTGGTTCCTAAAAAAGAAGAAAGAAAAGCGGAGACCGCTTGACAGGTAAAAACAAAAATCGTTAAGATGATACCGGGAGAGGCCATCCCCAGAGAACGGGGATGGAGAAATCCACGGGTTTGTGTCCTCCCCTCGTCCTTTTAAGGGCGTACGGGGATTTTTTATAGTCAAAAAATGATCGAGGAGGCAGGGTCGGTGGAATTGGATAAGGTTTACAACCCTCAGGCAGTAGAATCCAAGCGGTATAGATACTGGGAAGAGAATGGATATTTCTATGCCCCCCTACCCCTACCAGAACAGAAGAGATTCAGCTTGATGATGCCCCCTCCCAACGTGACCGGCAGCCTCCATTTAGGCCATGCCCTGGATATCACCCTCCAGGACATCTTCACCCGGTGGTACCGGATGAGGGGATATGTTTCCCTTTGGCTTCCCGGTACAGATCATGCGGGAATTGCCACCCAGGTAAAGGTGGAGGAAGCTCTGGCCCGAGAAGGCCTTACCAAACACCATCTGGGCAGGGAGAAATTTTTAGAAAGGGTATGGGCTTGGAAGGAGCAGTACGGGAACACCATAACCCGACAGCTGCGGCTTCTGGGCGCTTCATGTGACTGGAGCCGGGAGAGATTCACCATGGATCCCGCCTATACCCGCTCGGTGCGGCACGCCTTTGTGCACCTGTATCACAAAGGGCTCATTTATAGGGACAGGTATATAATCAACTGGTGTCCCCGCTGCCAGACCACCCTGTCCGATCTGGAGGTGGAGTATAGAGAGATACAAGGAAAGCTGTGGTACATCAGCTATCCCTTGGAAGACGGTTCCGGCTCCATAGTGGTGGCCACCACCCGCCCGGAGACCATGCTGGGAGACACTGCGGTGGCTGTCCATCCCGGAGATGAGAGATACAAGCACCTGGTGGGTAAAAAGGCCCGGCTGCCCCTGCTGGATCGCAGGATTCCCATAATAGCCGATGAGCATGTGGACCCCTCCTTCGGCACAGGGGCAGTCAAGATCACCCCCGGCCATGACCCCAATGACTTCGAGGTGGCCCGGCGTCACAATCTCCCCTCCATCACGGTGATAGATCAGGAGGCCAAGATGACGGAGGAGGCGGGCCCCTATGCCGGATTGGATCGCTATGCCTGCCGGGAAAGGGTGGTCCAGGACCTTAAGGCTGGAGGCTATCTGGAGAAGATAGAAGACCACGTCCATGCGGTGGGACACTGCTACCGGTGCGGCACAGTTATAGAACCCCTCATCTCCTTGCAGTGGTTTGTTAAAATGAAACCCCTGGCCCTCCCCGCCCTTAAGGTGGTCCAGGAAGGGAAGCTGCGCTTTATACCTGAAAGGTTTACCAAAATATATATAAATTGGCTGGAAAATATAAAGGACTGGTGCATCTCCCGGCAGCTGTGGTGGGGTCACCGGATTCCCGTATGGTACTGTCAGCAATGCGGGGAGGAGGTCTGTGCCCTGGAAGATCCCGCCCAGTGCCCTTCCTGTGGCAGCACCGCCCTCATCCAGGATCCCGACGTGCTGGACACCTGGTTCAGTTCTGCCCTCTGGCCTTTTGCCACCCTGGGATGGCCCGAGAAGACCCCGGAGCTGCAGGCCTTTTATCCCACAGACCTGCTGGTCACCGGCCGGGATATAATATTCTTCTGGGTGGCCCGCATGGTCATGATGGGGCTGGAATTCATGGGGGAGGTGCCCTTCAGGGAGGTGCTGATCCACGGGTTGATCCTGGATGCCCAGGGAAGGAAGATGAGCAAATCCCGGGGTACAGGGATAGACCCCCTGGAGGTCCTGGACAAGTACGGAGCCGATACCCTGCGCTACATGCTGATAACCGGAAGCACCCCAGGAAATGATGTGCGTTTTCGCCCCGAACGATTGGAGGGTGTGAGAAATTTCGCCAATAAAATCTGGAACGCAGCCCGCTTTGCCCTTATGAATTTAAAGGATTTTGAACCTGGCCCTATAGCAGGAGATCAATTGGAACTGGCAGACCGCTGGATATTAAGCCGCCTCCAAAACCTGATCCTGAAGGTGGACTCCTCCCTGGAATCCTATGAGGTGGGGGAGGCTGCCCAGTCCATCTACGAGTTCCTCTGGGGGGAGTTCTGCGACTGGTATGTGGAACTGGTAAAGCCCCGCCTTTACGGATCAGGGGAGGCCAGAAAGGTGGCCCAGAGGGTATTGGTGGAGGTTTTGGGTCAGACTCTCCTGCTCCTGCACCCCTTCATGCCTTTTATCACCGAGGAGATATGGCAGCATCTCCCTGGAAAGAGGGGGAGCATAATGTTCGGCCCTTGGCCCCAGCCTGAAGATAAATGGCGGGACGAAGCCCTGGAGAGGCTTTTTGACACCTTTATGGAGGTCACCAGGGCCATCCGCAACCTGCGGAGCGAAATGAATGTATCCCCCGGGAAGTCAGCCCCGGTCATTCTGGTGGCCGAAGGAGGAGCTGTCAGGGAGACTTTGGCTCAGCTGGCTCCCCACCTGGAGAGGTTGGCCTGGGCCAGCCAGGTGGAGATACGGGAAGAGTTGCCAGCTCCCCCGGCTCAAGCAGCCACTGCTGTGGTAGGAGGAGTGGAGATATACCTGCCCCTGGCCGGACTGATAGATTTGGCTAAGGAAAGGGCCCGTCTGGAGAAGGAGCTCGCCGAAGTACTGGAGGAACTTGGGCGTTCCGAAGAAAAACTGGCCCGCAGCGATTTCCGCCTAAAGGCCCCGCCTGAGGTGGTAAAAAAAGAACAGGCCAAGGCCGAAGAGATGCGGAAAAAGAGGGAAGCCATAGAGAGAAGGCTCATGGCTTTGCGGTAAAGGGGGAAGAAAAATGGAATATAAAGAGGCCCTGGCCTACCTCCGCCAGTTAACCCAGTATGGCTATAATTTCGGTTTAGAGCGCATAAAAGAGCTCACCCGGCGCTTGGGCTCACCCCAGGACAACATGTCCTTTATCCACGTGGGAGGGACCAACGGCAAGGGTTCGGTGGCCTCCATGGTGGCCAGCATTTTACAGGAGGCCGGGTACCGGGTGGGCCTCTTTACCTCCCCCCATCTCCACTCCTACAGGGAGAGGATGCGGATCAACGGGGCTCTGATCTCGCCCCAAAAGCTGGCCCAGCTCATGGAGCATCTCAGACCTATCTTAGAAGACATGGTACAGGAGGGGTTTGAACACCCTACCGAATTCGAAGTGAATACCGCCTTGGCCTTGGAATATTTTGCTGAAGAAGAGGTGGACATAGGGGTCCTGGAGGTAGGGCTGGGGGGCAGGATTGATTCCACCAATGTCATAGACACCAGCCTGGTCACCGTGATCACCAATGTGGCCATGGACCACATGGATTATCTCGGCCCTACCCTGGACTCCATAGCCAGGGAAAAAGCCGGGATCATAAAAAAAGGCGGTGTAGTGGTCACCGGAGCTGAAGCCCCTGAAGCCCTGGACATAATAGAGGAGACCTGTCGGGATAAAGGGGCCCTTTTATATATTGTGGGAAAAGACGTGACCTGGGAAGTGGAACGAGCGGACCTCTGCGGCTGCACTTTTAACCTCCGGGGGCTCACCAGGGAATATAAAGGGCTGCGGGTGCGCCTTCTGGGGAGGCACCAGGTAAAAAATGCCGCCCTGGCAGTGACCTGTGTGGAGGCTGCCCTCCTTCACCGGGGTCTGGCGATAGAGGAGGAGCACGTAAAAAGGGGCTTGGAAAAAACCTGCTGGCCTGGGAGGTTAGAAATAGTTTCCAGCAAACCCATGGTGGTCATAGATGGGGCTCATAATTATGACGGGGCTTGCCGTCTAAGGGAAGCCATGGACGAGCTCTTTCCCCTCCAGCCCTACATCTTGGTCATAGGCATGTTGGCCGACAAGGAGAGGGAAAAAGTGGTAGCCCAATTGGTGCCGGGGGCTAAAAAGGTTATAGTTACCCGACCCAACAGCTTCAGGGCTGGGGACTGGGAGAAGATAGCCGATTTTGTCAAAGCTTATGGCCGGGAGGCGGAGATCGTATCGGAAGTGGAGGGGGCGGTGGCGAGGGCCCTGGATCAGGCAAAGGATGAAGATTTGATTTTAATAACCGGATCCCTATACATGATAGCCGATGCCCGGGCCTGCTTTATCCAGGATAAAAAGGATTTTGATGAAATTTAGCGAATGTAGAGGGGGACTCGCTATGGCTGGGACGAAGGATATAAGACTGGTGCTGGCTTCCGCTTCGCCCCGGAGGAGGGAGCTGCTGGAAGGCCTGGGGCTCTCCTTTGAAGTTCACCCCAGCCAGGTGGAAGAGGAAACCTTTAAACACCTTCCCCCTGCTGCCAGGGTGGAGGCCTTGGCCCTGGCCAAAGCTTGGTCCCTCCTACCCAAATTCCCCGGATGCTTGATAGTGGGGGCCGACACCTTGGTGGTGTGCGAAGGGAGGGTCCTGGGAAAACCCGGGTCAGCAGCAGAGGCAGCGGCCATGTTGAGCTTCTTGAGCGGCCGGACCCACCTGGTGTATACGGGGGTGGCGGTGGTGCGCTCCCCCGACGGCATGGCCAAGGCAAGCCATGCCGTGACCGAGGTGACCTTCCGGCCCCTTACCAAAAGAGAGATAAGGGCTTATGTGGCCAGCGGCGAGCCCCTGGATAAAGCAGGGGCTTATGGTATCCAGGGAAGGGGGGCCCTCCTGGTGAAGGAGATAAAGGGCGACTACTTCAATGTAGTTGGGCTGCCTTTAGTATCCCTGACGGAACTGCTGGCCCAGTTCGGCCTCAATATCTGGGAAGAAATGGGTGATTAGATTGTGGAAGAAAAAACCCACCCTGAAGGAGATGCCCCACCACTTAAGGCCAAGGGAGAGGCTGTTACGGGAGGGCCCAGGTGCCCTTTCAGAAGCGGAACTCCTGGCCATCCTCCTGCGTACCGGCACCAGATGGGAAACGGCCCTGGACCTGGCCCATCGCCTCCTGTCCAGGCCGGAAGGCCTGGCTTTCCTGGTCATCGCCCCCCTGGAGGAGTTACAAAAAGAACGAGGGGTGGGCCTGGCTAAAGCCGCTCAGATCAAGGCAGCCCTGGAACTGGGCAGACGCTTAAACCACTTTATTTTCCATCAGGAACCCATAAAGGGCCCTCAGGATGTGGCCAGGTTGCTGATGGACCAGATGCGGTTCCTGGATAGGGAAGTGTTCCGGACCGTCTCTTTAAATGTGAAGAACAGGATCATAGCCATAGATACCGTATCCGTAGGCAGCCTGAACTCCTCCCTGGTGCACCCTCGGGAGGTGTTCAAGGATCCCATAAGGCGCAGCGCAGCTGCCATAATTTTAGTCCATAACCATCCCAGCGGAGATCCTTCCCCCAGTGAAGAGGATGTGGGGGTCACCAGGCGGCTGGTGGAGGCCGGGAGGATTTTGGGCATTCAGGTGCTGGATCATATCATCATCGGAGACGGGGTCTACTTCAGTTTTAAAGAAAAAAATCTCCTCTGAAGGAGCCAATTGACCTGTTGTGGCCGGGTTGGAGGGTGTACTATAATGGGAAGGGCCAAATCTAGAGGAAGGAGTAAAGGGTATGATTTTCGCTCGCGATATAGGCATAGATTTGGGCACAGCCAATACCTTGGTATATGTCCGCAATAAGGGAGTGGTGCTCAAGGAACCTTCGGTGGTGGCCATCCAGAGGGGCACAGGAGAAGTGCTGGCCGTAGGGGAAGAGGCCAAGAAGATGATAGGCCGCACTCCGGGAAATATCATAGCGGTGAGGCCCTTGAAGGATGGGGTTATTGCCGATTTCGATATAACCCAGACCATGTTGAGGGAATTCATAAAAGCGGCCATAAGCAGGAATTTTCTGATAAGACCCCGGGTGGTTATAGGGGTGCCTTCAGGGGTTACGCCGGTGGAGGCCAGGGCAGTCCGGGAAGCAGCCTTTCAGGCCGGAGCTAAAGAGGCCTACCTTATAGAGGAGCCTATGGCTGCAGCCATAGGGGCGGGACTGCCTGTATCAGAACCTACGGGCAATATGATTGTGGATATAGGCGGAGGCACCACCGAAGTGGCGGTGATCTCCTTGGGGGGTATCGTCACCAGCCGCTCCGTCAGGGTGGGCGGAGACGAGATGGACGAGGCCATAGCCCAGTATATAAAGCGGACTTATAACCTCATGATAGGGGAAAGCACAGCGGAAGAGATAAAGATAGAGATAGGTGCGGCTTATTTCGGAGATACAGAAGAGGATGAAGAGCGCAAAAAAAGGCTTTACCCTGTAAGGGGTAGGGATCTGGTGACGGGACTGCCCAAAACTGTGGAGATAAGCGCGGTGGAGATAAAGGAGGCTCTGACCGAGACGGTGGCCGCCATCTTGGAAGCTATAAGGGTGTGTCTTGAGCGCACCCCCCCAGAGCTGGCCGCCGACCTTATGGATAGGGGTATAGTGATGGCTGGTGGCGGAGCCCTGCTCTGGGGTTTGGATCGGCTGGTCAGCAAAGAGACGGGCATGCCGGTGCACCTGGCCGAAGACCCCCTCACAGTGGTGGCGGTGGGTACAGGAAAAGCTCTGGAAAATATAGATATCTTGAAAAAGACTTCCCTCAGCACCTCCCGGGCCTGGTAAGGGGGGAGGAAATTTGTTCCCTCGGAGGCGCTATTCCCTCTTTTTACGGATGCTGTTAGGAGTCCTGGCCCTTTTTTTAATGGGGGCCACCGGGTGGCGAAGGGATTCCCTGGGCTTTTTGGAAATAGCCTTCCGGGAAGGGCTGGCTCCGGTCCAGAAGGTTGTGGCCACAGTGGGCAGCCGGGCCTATGGCTGGATAGAGGGTCTCAAAAGTTGGCGGGGTTTACAGGAAGAGAACCGGGCCTTGAAAAGGNAATTGGAAAGGTTGCAGGCCCTCAACATCCAGCTGGAGGAACACCGGCTGGAAAACCAGAGGCTCAAGGAACTCCTGCACTTCGCCGAAACCCAGGGAAGCGATTTCAGATTCGTGGCTGCCAGGGTTATCGGCAGGAACCCCACCAACTGGTACAGCACCTTAACCCTGGACAAGGGGGAAAGGCAGGGCATAAAGAGGGGGCAGGTGGTGATCACCTCCAAGGGGTTGGTGGGCCGGGTGGTGAAAGTATCCCCCAACACCGCCGAAGTGCTGTTGATCACTGATAGGGAATGCGCTGTAGGGGGGCTCATCTTAGAAAACCGTACCCCGGGGGTGGTGGAGGGCAGCCCTGAATTCAAAGGCTACCTGCAGATGATCCATATCTCCAAAGAAGCGCCGGTGGAAGAGAACCAGAGGGTGATCACTTCAGGGTTGGGTGGGGTTTTCCCCAAAGGGATTCCGATCGGGGTTACAGTGAGGATAGTGACGGAGCCCGACGGGCTTATGAAAAAAGCCATAATCGCCCCCTTTGTGGATTTTGACCGTCTGGAAGAGGTGTTGGTCATCATCTAAAAACTCGAGGAAGATATGTGAATGCAATTATTTCTTCTGATCCTTCTGGGTATAGGGGTTTTAATCTTACAGAGCGCATTCCCCTTTTATTTAAAGGTGGCAGGAGTCAAGCCTGACCTTTTAACCGCTATCCTCACCCTTTACGCCTTCATAGAGGGCCCTTTGCCCGGAGCCCGCCTGGGCTTTATTTACGGACTGATGGAGGATATCCTGCTGGGAAGGTTCCTGGGCCTCAACACCTTTTGCCGCACCCTCAACAGCTATTTAGTAGGCTATGCTGGGCAGTGGCTGAATCCCGAAAATCCCTGGGCTCCCACTCTCCTGGCCTTCATCTCAGTCTGGCTGCACCACCTCTTTTTACTCCTGCCGGGACGTCTGGCGGGGTTCCGTTATCCCCTTTTACCTGGAATTGTCAATATAATCTTCCCTACAGCCCTTTATACCAGCAGTTTAACCTTGATCCTCTTCATCCTCCTAAGGGGAGGGGTGTCATGGAAAAGAGGGAGAAGGAAGGCTGGAGAGTAAACTTATCCCGGAGGGTTAAAATCTACACCCTCGTGGTGGGGTTTGTCTTTTCTTTGTTGATATCTCGGCTTTTCTATCTCCAGATCCTAAACGTGCAGAAATTCACCAAACAGGCAGCGGAGAACCGCATAAGGGTCTATTCCATAGAAGCTCCCCGGGGGGAAGTGCTGGACAGGCGGGGTCGGGTTCTGGCCACCAGCCAGCCGGTTTTTGTCGTCACCTTTAGTCCCCCTTCTAACCCCGAGGAGCTGGAGGCCACCGCCCGGAACCTTTCCCTACTTTTGAATGATCCGGAGGTTACCCCAGAAGCCATTAAAGATAAAGTGGCGCAAAACCCCTATCGTTACCAGCCTGTAGCCATAAAAAAGATGCCGGCCAGCGATCCCCAATCCCTGGCTATAATAACCCGGCTGGAGGAGCATCGGAAGGAATTACCAGGGGTCAACATACTGAGGGAGCCCCAGAGATATTATCCCCATGGCCCTCTGGCAGGACACCTCTTGGGCTATGTGGGGCAGATCAGCCAAGAGGAGTTAAAGGCGAGAAAAGAAAAGGGATATGGCATCCACGACAGGATAGGGAAGAGCGGAATAGAGGCCTTCGTAGAATATGAAGAGGACGAGAACGGCCAGCCTTTGGGGCTTAGGGGTAAAAAGGGGGCCCAACAGGTGGAGGTGGATGCTTTAAACCGTAAAGTGAGGGATCTGGTCACCCTGCCCCCCACCCCTGGAGATACAGTTCAGCTGACCATAGACCTGGATCTACAACAGGCGTTGGAGGCGGCCATGGATAGGGTAATAGCGGCCACCAAGCTGCAAAATCCCAAGGCAGGGGGAGGGGCAGGGGTGGTGCTGGACGTCAAGACAGGGGCGGTCCTGGCTTTGGCCAGCAAACCCGATATTGATCCCAACGATTTTGTCAACGGCAACTATAGCAAAAAGATCGCTTATTATAACGATGTCAGGCTTCGACCCCTATTCAATCGGGCTGTTCAGGGGACCTATCCTCCCGGCTCCACCTTCAAGCCCATAACTGCCCTGGCTGCCCTGGACGCAGGGGTGATAAAGCCCCAGGATACCATATACTGCGGAGGTCGTTACCCCAAACCCGGAGGGATCACCTGCTGGTCAGTGCACGGCACGGTCAACCTCTTCCGGGGGATGGCGGTATCCTGCAATACTTATTTCCAATGGTTGGGGGATCTCACCGGCATAGATAAAATAGCCGATGTGGCCAGGCAATTCGGTTTGGGGGAACCTACAGGAATCCTGGGATTGGAAGGGGAAGCCAAGGGTATCATGCCCAACCCTCAATGGAAAAAGGAGGTAAACGCTCCTTACTGGGACAGATGGCTTAAAAATAAGGAGGCCGCCATTGAGAGAAAGTACAGCGAGCTTTTATCCTCTGCTGCCCCAGGGGAAAGGGAAAAGCTGTTGCGGCAGAAAGAGAGGGAATTGCAGGCCATCAGGGAGGAGTACAGGATAAATTATAACTTTTATACAAATTGGCAGCTGTATGACACCTTTAACACCTCCATCGGACAGGGGGATAACAGCTTCACTGTCCTCCAGTTGGCCAATTATGTGGCCACTCTGGCCAATGGGGGCAAAAGGATGCGCCCCTACCTTGTAGAAAAGGTCATAGGACCCGATGGGACTATAAAGAAGGCTTTTTTTCCCCAGGAGGTGGAAAGAGTCAAGGTGTCCCCTGAGGCCATGGAATTAGTTCGCCGGGCCATGTTGGAAGTGACCCAATCGCCGGAAGGTACTGCCTCCTTCTTGTTTCAGGATTTTCCTCCCCACATAAAGGTGGCGGCCAAAACCGGCACTGCCCAGACAGGTTTGGCTGGGGACGACAAGAGCAGGGACTTTCACGGCTTGTTCATAGCTTTCGCCCCCTATGACGATCCCCAGGTGGCGGTGGCGGTCATCATAGAGTATGCCCGTCATGGGGGCGATTCCGCCGGTATAGTGGCCCGGGAAGTTTTAGCCCGATATTTCGGCTTAGATAGGGTTTTAAAGACTTCCATCGCCGGGGTTTCCGTTGAATAATGTTCCCTTTTGCTCCATAGGGCAGAAAGGAGGAGGAAAAAGCCTATCATTTTTTTCCCCTCCCAAGGCAGGATTTGTCTAGGGTTGTGTAGAAAAATTCCCAAGGCTTCAGCCTCAAGGGGGAAGGTCTATGGGGGTTTTAAAACCGGAGGCTAAAGAAAGGGGTCGGGGCAAGGAAATCATGGAACACCTTACCAGGGGAAGCCCGCTCAATAGGCGGACCTATCTTATCTGCCGAACGGTCCGTTCAGGTCAAAGGTATAAGTATCCGGGCAATGTGGTTGTGGTGGGCGATGTCCATCCCGGGGGCGAGATCATAGCCAGCGGCCATGTGATAGTAATGGGAAATCTTATGGGGATGGTCCACGCAGGAGCAGAGGGGGATGAGAGGGCGGTGGTGATAGCTTTTTCCCTCCAGCCCCTACAGCTGCGAATCGCCGGATACGTGAGCCGTTCTCCCGACGGCGAGAAAAGGGAGAAGAAATTATATTTTCGGGAACCGGAAATAGCCCGGGTGGAAAACGAAGAGATCATTATAGAAAAATATTCCCTGGGCGGCAATAAAGACGGTTTTAAAGGCTCAAGACGTTATCAGGAAGAGGAGGAGAAAAATGGGTGAAGCCATAGTCATCACCTCAGGTAAAGGCGGAGTGGGGAAGACCACCAGCGTGGCCAACATAGGTGCAGGTTTGGCCGGCTATGGCAAAAAGGTAGTCCTGGTGGATACGGATATAGGTTTGCGTAACCTGGATGTGGTTATGGGTCTAGAAAACCGTATAGTCTACGATATCTTAGATGTGGTGGAAGGCCGCTGCCGCCTGAGACAGGCCTTGATCAAGGATAAACGGCTGGAGCAGTTGTTTCTCCTCCCCGCCAATCAGACCAAGGATAAAACCGCCATAAGCCGACAACAGATGGTGGAGCTGATACAGCAGCTCAAAGAAGAGTTCGATTACGTCCTTATCGATTGCCCTGCGGGGATAGAGATGGGCTTTAAAAATGCCGTGGCGGGAGCTGACAAGGCCATAGTGGTGACCACTCCGGAGATAGCGGCGGTGCGGGATGCTGACCGCATAATAG
>JGI26787J52750_100014_pt1 | contig 25099 bp, 22 predicted proteins | sample WilGeyfunne61714_FD_52750 | JGI IMG/M metagenome (IMG submission 52750)
CTCCTTGGCTGATATAAACATAGATCCAGGCACCTCACCTTGGAGTTCCCTAATGTATTCCTCGTCTACAAGGTCTATTTTATTGAAGACCGTCAAGGTGGGTATGTATACCCTGTTACCCTCTATAACGTCTATGAACTGGTCCATTGTCGCATCATCCCTTAAGATCACCTCAGCATTGTGTATTCCATATTCGGTGAGTATGGATCCTATTATCTTCTCGTTAAGGTGGGTTGTCTGTATTGTGGTTGAAACTTGGATGCCGCCCCTTTTTTTCCTTTTCATTTTAATTTCTGGGGGTTTTTCATCCGGTCTTATACCAACATTCCTCAACTCTTCTAGTATAATATTCCTCTGTTCAGGGTCTAGGACGTCTATTATCATTATTATGAGATCTGCATTCCTTGCAACTGATAATACTTCCCTTCCCTTCCCTCTACCCTTGGAAGCCCCTGGTATTATCCCTGGTATATCCAATACCTGGATCCTAGCACTTTTATATTCCATGATGGCTGGTATAACATCCAATGTGGTGAATTGGTATTCTCCAACCTTTGCTTGGGCGTTCGTTATAAGGTTAAGTAGAGTGGATTTACCCACTGAAGGAAAACCCACAAGGACTATGGTAGCATCGCCAGATTTTCTAACATGAAAACCCTTACTCTTCCTTGTTGTCCTTGAAATGGCTTTCTCTCTCAACTTGGACAATTTAGCCTTCAGTTTACCTATATGATGTGCCGTGGCCTTATTGTATGGTGTTCTTCTGATCTCTTCTTCAATTTCTTTTATTTTTTCTTCGATGTCCATAGTCATCACTAGAATACTACAAAATTTTATATAAAGTCCTATAATGGATATTAGGTGTTTTTATAAAGAAGNATGTTGGTTAAAGATGTGGAAACNCTTGATATTAACAGTAACCTTGAGGATGTTTTGAGNAATTTTGTTGAAAAAGGACATGGGAGTGCTGTCGTGACAAGGGATAACGTGAAGGTTGGGATAGTGACAACATGGGATGTTCTTGAGGCCATAGCCGAAGGCGATGACCTAAGTGAAGTGAAAAAGTATGGGAGGTTATGGAGAGGGATCTTGTCACAATATCCCCAGAGGCGAGTATCAGGGAAGCTGCGACTAAAATGGTTACTAATGTGGTGTGAAGGCTACTAATANAAGAGNATGATGAGATTATTGGGATAGTAAGCGCCACTGACATCCTNNGGGCTAAAATGGCGAAAAGATATTAAGCTCTCGTCCACACGAGAACTCCAGGTTCATGGTGGAGTAACTTGAAGGATGTCTGGTTAAAACCGCCTAAGATGAAAAGTTTTGTGAACATAGAATCCTCAAGTTTCTTATCCATTATAAAAGTCATATATGAACCCTCACTCCCCAGCACAAACAAACCAAAAGGACTATTCTTATCTACTATCTCGTTCTTAACTAGCTGATTGCCTTCAACTAATATTAACTTGTGGGGTTTTATTTTCTCGGAAGTGCCATTAGCCCTCATCACTACTATGGTTGCATTAGTATCATTAGCCTTCTTCTCTATTAAGACACCCACCATCCCAGAAGGATCATTCACGGTCATTATCTTCGTTACATTACCAGATACTTCAGGTTTCGAAACCTCCAAGGAAGTATAATAAGCATAATGTTCACCTTCCTTTTTATCGAAATTCCAACTTCCAAAGTAACTCCACCATGCAGCTTTCCCCAGCATGTCAGAACTTAATATGAGGACAAAGGGCTTCTTCTTATCAGGATGCGAATACTTTAACACATTATCGGCTTGAGCTGCTGTTAACTTATACTTGTCTATCATAATCTTCTTAGCATCATCCNTGGGAAGTCCCAAGGTCTCTGTAAGTATCTTAACAGACAATGAACTGTTATGGGTGTAATTATCAAGCGTATTATATGCCATATCTCCACTTGTTGATAACATTGTAAGTATGCCAAGTGACAATGACTCATTATCAGTTAAAAGGGCCTTACCTATCCAATATGCTCTTGGAGTATTCTGCGAACCCCCATCAAATGTCACAGGCCTGTCGGCGGCCACGGCAAAAAGGTGTCCGAAGTCCCACCAGGACATTACCACCGTATCCTTACTGGTATTATTCTTTATCCATGTTAGGGAATTCCACATTCCATCGTCTGTCCCTGGGACAACAGATGAAGTTAGCGCATGAGCCCCGCTTACAGGTGCAGAGACTATAGCCAATGTGACAAGTATCATCATGGAAGTGGCCCTGAATTTCTCATTCTTTATTAACAATATTATGACAATTGCTATTATCCCCACCAACATTTTGGTTATTACAGGAACTTGGAATGGGTAAATTAGGAGTATTCCTGCTATGAATGCTACGATGGCAATAGATGTTGTGCTTTTAAGATTATCACGGAGGTATTCTACAAAGTATCCTGTGAATATCCCGGCTGATATACCTAGTGGCATTGCGAATAATGAAACGAACCTGAAACCCTTTGTAACCGCATAACTGGTTAATAGAAGCCATACACATATTAGTGATAGGTAGGATAGATATTCTCCTTTCTTTTTCTCAATATTGGGGATTCGCTGATATTTGATAAATTTGCTCTTTTTACCGGCGCGTTTACTCCCCTTTTTCACTTCCACTCTGGGCGCTTCTAATGATCTTATCCTCCATATAAGCACCCCAACACCGAGCAATCCGCAGGAAAATGGTAATAATCCGCCAACTCCTCCAAGTACTGATGTTTGGTTGGGTAAGAATGGATTACCCGTCATGAAAGCCGGTACTTGTAATTCAGAAACTGAAACATAAACATTAGGATAGGCTGTGGTTTGAGCGGTGGCTTGCAACTGCACAGCCGAAAACAGTCCAGAAATTGAATGCATGAGTGCTGGGAATCCTTTCAAGATCCCGAAAAGGGAAACTCCTATGATTATGAGGAGTAGGAACATTGAAAGTTCCCTTTGATTAACTAGCCATTTAAGTCTGCTCTTATAAGATTCTCTCTCCACGCCCATAAGATGTTTTAAAAGGAAATAGACTATTATGAAAACTCCTACAAGTACAACATAGAATATGTAGCCAGCCCATGCCATTGAAAAGAGCAAGATCGATGTGATAGTTGCTGATAGGAGTGCCAATCTCCTCTTAAATGTATCAGCGCTTATACTCTCCACGAAGAACCATATAAATAATAACGGTAAGATCGTGTTGAACATGTCAGTGTCAAAGAAGCCGGCATAAGTATGTGATACATATACTGGTGCAAGTCCTATTATGCTCGCCGCGACTATCCCACCATAATCATTACTCATCTTCCTCGTTAAAAGATAAGCTGGTATTACACATAACGAAGCTATGATTGCCCCTATCCAATAAGCGACGACAGTAAGGGGATAATCACCAAACATGTTAGCAAGATGATAGGCAAAACTTGTAACATATGCTATAAGTGGTGGATAATCTACTGACCTTCCTGGGGGATAATATGAATGGAGATCCCAGTCTTCCCCGTTAACTTTTGTATCGCCTAGGATGCCTTTATGTAGGTAATTCATTGTTAACCTATAATTGTAGTAGGAGTCCATTTCACTGAAATAAGGAAGACCGCTCTGATCCTTATAGAATTGTTTAGAATCCTTTGGGACCCCACCTATATTATAAGCCTCTGCCCTGATAGCGAATGCTAATATGAATAAAACTGCGATGATTACCAGGGGTTTGATTTTCTCTAGTTTCATGATGGATCTTCACAATATTTTCTCGCTGGATATGATTATCTTCTCATGTATAAAATATTTTATCCTTTTTCTTTAACTTCTTCTACCGAGGCTGTGAAACGACATTTCGGAAACCCTTTACAGCCTATAAATTCACCATATCTTCCTGAACGTTTCACAAGATCGTTTCCACACCTTGGACATTTCCCCACAACTTCTATCTTATCTTTTTTCTCTTTGCCGCAGTTTGGGTCTAGGCATGCTCTCTGCCTGGGCTTTCCATAAGATATTAGTGGGAGGCCACATTTTTCACACTTGTTTTTCAGTATACGAGCACCCTTAGGTAGGGGGTATACTATTTTACATTCTGGGAACCTTGAACAGCCAACAAAACTGCTTTTGGTCTTATCTGAATACTTTAGTAGCAGGTTCCCTTTACATTCTGGACATTCTCCTATTATACGCCCCTTTTGGTAGGCCTTATAGAGGTGTTTTCCTATTTCTTCTTTATTTTTTTCTATCTCTTCTATTATTGATATGATCTCTTCTTTGGCTTTTTTGATGATTTTGTCCTTTGATGTTTTCCCTTTCACTATCTTTTTGAGTTCTTCTTCAAATTGCCTTGTGAGTTCTTCACTGGTTATCTTTTCACAGTATCTTTTGAGGATGTTTATTATATTTTCTCCAAGTGGCATTACTTGGATCTTTTTTCCTTTGATGTACTTACGATCATAGAGTATTGAGATTATATCTGCTCTTGTTGATTTGGTTCCAAGGCCCCTTTTCTCCATTTCTTTTATAAGAGAAGCCTCATTGTACCTTGATGGTGGTTTTGCCTCTCTTTCTTCTGCTTTCACTTCTTTGACTGGGACTTTTTCTCCTTCTTCGAATTCTGGGAACTTTTCATCTTCTATCTTCTGGTAGGGATATTGTTCCATCCACCCCATCTTCACAACCCTTTTTCGTGAAAATTTGAAAATTTCTCCACCTATATCTAATTTTGTATTCATTGACTCTATGAGTGCTTTTTCACCGAATACGCTTATGAACCTGTATACTATTAGTTCATAGACCCCTTTTTCATATTTTCCCAATTTTTCAGGTAATAGTCCTGTTGGGTGGATTGCTGGGTGTGCCTCATCCTCTTTTTTGCCTTCATGTGGCTTTAGTGGCTTTTTCAAATTAGTTATTTTTTCTTTAAATCTTGGATCTTTTGAGAGGCCCTTGAAGATTTTCTCATAATCTATGGTTTTTGGAAGTTTTTGGGATGATGTTCTTGGATATGAAATATAACCTTCAATGTAGAGGTTCTGGGCGATGCTCTGGGTTTTCTTCGGGCTTAAACCAAATACTTTGTATGCTTCTGCTTGAAGACCCCCGAGATTGAAGGGTGGTGGGGGCATCCTAGTTATCCGGTTTATTTTAACCTCTTCTATGATGGCGTCCTTTCCTTTGCATGTTCCCAGCACGCTTTTAACTTTATTTTCCTGGAATATCTTACCCCTTTGGTTTAATGCTATTATGTTATTTTCTAGGATGGCCTTTATGATCCAATAAGGCTCTGGTTTGAATTTTCGGATGGCTTTTTCCCTATCTACTAATATTGAGAGGGCTGGGGTTTGAACTCTCCCTGCTGAAAGTTTTATGAATCTATTAGTTGATTCTTTGACTGATTTCATTAATGAACGGGAGATATTGACTCCGAAGATGAAATCTAACACGTGCCTAGCTATTCCACTGTCTACTTGTCCATAATCAAGTTCTATAGGGTTCTTGTAGGCTTTTATGATATCATCTCTCGTTAGTGTGGAGAATTTCATCCTCAGGGTCTTTTGGAGAGCTTTTTCCCCACAGATGTGTTTGAGGACGTTGTAGCCTATAAGGGTCCCCTCTATGTCATAATCACAAGCATGTAAGTACTTATCGGCATTTTTAGCCAAACCATCAATAGCATCTATATAATCTTGGATGTAACGCTTCTTTTTATCAACTTCGGGCACTGGAGCCCATTCAAGGTCGAAAAATAGTTCTTCATTGGGGTTTTTCGGTTTTAGGGTGTAAAGGTGGCCTACTGCTGGTATGATTATGGTTTTTTTATCTTCTTCCTGATGTACCCAATAGTATATTTTTTTATATTTTTTCTTTTTTGCATTTGGGAATAATGCTCTAGCTATTTTCTCTGATGAGCGTGGTTTTTCGCATATGATGACTTCGTCCATGATGATCACATCCTATAAGTAGAATCCATAAAATTCACTGCAGTAATTGCATATTGGCCCATGATGATAGTGGCTGTTGTCATCTGCTTTTATGTTGAATTTTCTCTGACAGATGAAGCAAGTTTCTATTTTCTCTTTTTTGTTTTTGGATTTTTCTCATACTATCCTGTATCTTTGTAGGAGTAATAGTTCGTCTTTTGTGAGCTTTTTACCATCTTTGAATAATATATTTCTTCTGCTCTTTTCTTTTCTATCCTTCTTTTACGGCTTTTAGCCGCGTTAACACTATCCATCCTCGATTTAATCCTCTTTATTTCAATGTTAGCTTGCTTTATCCTTTTTAGGATCTTTTTTGATTTTTCATGTTTTTTTTTGATGCTAGTTTCATGAATTTCACGAACTCTTTGTGGGCTTCATCTGCCTTGGCTCTTATCCTGTCTGTTTTCTGGAATTGTTCTAGCATTTTTTTCATGGTATTCTTGGGCTCCTTTAGAGAGTTTAACAAGATTCTCATGGTATTTTTCTGACAATTTTTTAAGTTTGATGGCTTTTTTTCATCTTCTTGTATCTTTGCCAGCTCTCTTCTGAGATCGTTTACCCTGTTAACTAGTTCGTTTTCTTTTTTTCATGTCTAGGACTTGTGTCTCGATTATCTTATCGATCTTCTTGATCTTCTTCTCTAACTTCAGACGTTTTCTCCCTGTGGATGACCATTTTAATTTGCGGATCTTCTTGTTGGTTTCATCTCTGAGTCTTTTGTTCTCTTCAACTACTTTATTTATTTCATTTCTCTTGTCCCTGAATTCGATGGCTAACTCCAGGTTTTCTTTAACCTTCTTGTTGAGTTCATCCCGTTCCTTTAAGATGATTGAAAGTTTATCCTCATATTCCTTTTTTTTATCGAGGACTTCTTCAAGGTTTACCTCATCCGTTTCTTCAAGTTCTTCTATGAGGGGCAGTATTTCTTTGAGGTCCTTTTTCTCTACTATGGCATCGGCTTTTTCTTTGACTATTGGCTTGGCATTGAATGCTATGCCCAACTTGGCGGATTCTATCATGGACATGTCATTGGCACCATCACCTACGGCAACGCATTCACCAAAACTGAAACCTTCATCTTCTAATAGTCTCTGTAGAATCTCATATTTCGTTTTTTTCACAAGGGGCCCGCTAACTTCCCCAGTTAGGATACCGTGTTTGTGGTGTAGTTTGTTACAGATCATATAATCTAGGTTCAATTTTTTACCTATTATATCTGCTACGATATCAAAACTGCCTGTTATTGTGGCTATCTTGTAGCCTTTCTCCTTGAGTTGTTGGATGGTTTCCTTGGCACCTTTCATTAATGGGAGTTTGTGGGCCAATTTTTTTATATCATCAACCCTGGCTCCTTTGAGTAGTTTCACTCTTTCTTCTATTGACTCTTTGAAGTCCATTTCCCCTTCCATGGCTCTTTTTGTGAGTTCCATTGTCTTTTCTTCAACTCCCATTAATTTTCCGATTTCATCTATTGCCTCCGCGTCTATTATAACGTTATCAAGGTCGAAGACTACAAGTTTGATCAATAATATCACCATTAAATAAGATTCAACCCGGCGAGACGAGCTTTTGTCCTTTCAACGCCAAGTTTAACGTCCTCTGCACTTTTAGCCCCTGTGCAGACAACTTTACCCGATCCAAAGAGTAAAAGAACAACCTTAGGATCATCTAGACGATATACGAGTCCTGGGAACTGTTCAGGTTCATATTCAGTGTTTTCAAGGCCAAGGGCCACGGCTTCTAGGTTGAGCGGTTTCCCCAGGTTGGCGGAGGCCACTATATTCTGTATTTTGATCTCGAAGTCCTCTGGAATTTCAGGGTCCATTGTTCTCATCTTATCCACTGTTATTTTTATGGCCCTTTTGGAATCTTCTATTGACTTTGCACCGGTACATACAAGTTTGCCTGAGCCGAATATTAAGGCGGCTGTCTTCGGATTCTTCAACTTATATACGAGTCCTGGGAACTGTTCTCGGTTAAAATCAACATTCTTCAATGCTTTAGACACTTTTGTAAGGTCTATGGATTTTCCAAAGGTTGCAGAGGCCACTATATTTTCTATTTTAATATCTACATCATTCAATTATTATACCTCCCAGTTAAGTTGAGACTATACATTGGACTTTTATAAACGCTAAATTATATAAAATATTATAATATAATTTATAAGTACTTAAAAATTGATTACTATCAAATCCAGATTTTTTTATTACATATTTTTCGATTTAAAAACTTTCCAAACAAATCCATAAAAATATAACATCTAAAGGAAATTACATGGAAAAGACAAAGATAATTCTATCCATTTAAAAAGATTGGTGAACATCCTTGATCGAAGTGGAGGTAAAAGCCAAAACAGACCATAGGATAAAAAAGAAACTTGAATCTATCGGAGCCCAGAAAATCAGAACAGAAAAACAAGAAGACATATACTTCAACGCACCCCACGAAGACTTCAAAATCACAGACGAAGCACTAAGGATAAGAGAAACGCCAACAAGAACTCTCTTAACATACAAAGGGCCTAAAATAGATGAAAAGAGCAAAACCCGACAAGAAATAGAAACAGAAATTCCAAACCCCAAAAAGATGACAAGAATACTAGAACATCTCGGATTCAAAAAAGCACACAAAGTAGTGAAAAAAAGAGAAATATACCAGTTAGATGACCTCACAATCACAATAGATAGCATCGAGGGTCTGGGAACCTACATGGAAATAGAAAAGGATATAAAAGAAAATGAAGACTATGATGAAACACTCCACAAAATCTACAAAATCTACAAAAAACTTGGAATCCAAAAAGGATTCCAAAGAAAATCATACCTCGAATTATTACTAGATAATCTTCCATCAAAAAGGAATTAGGTGATCATTTGAAATACTTTGTAAGCCCCTTCAACAAGAAAATAAGATTAAAATTCCNAGAGAAAATCACAATCTATGACACCACCTTAAGAGACGGAGAACAGACACCAGGAGTTTGCCTAGGAACAAGAGAAAAACTTGCAATAGCAAGAAAACTCGACGAATTAGGAATACACCAGATAGAAGCAGGCTTCCCAGTCGTGTCGGAAGAAGAAGGAAGATCAGTTAAAAAAATCGCAAATGAGGAGTTAAACGCCGAGATACTAGCATTATCACGCACAAAAAAAGAAGACATAGAAAAAGCCCTAGATTGCGACGTAGATGGGATAATCACCTTCATAGCCACATCAGACCTACACCTCAAACACAAACTAAAACTAACAAAAGAACAAGCATTGAACATCTGCATGAAATCAATAGAATATGCCAAAGACCATGGAGTATTCGTAGCATTCTCAGCCGAGGACGCCACAAGAGCAGACCTTGAATTCCTGAAAAAAATATATAAAAAAGCCGAAGATTACGGAGCCGACCGCGTCCACATAGCAGACACGGTAGGCGCCATCACACCCCAAGGAATGCAATTCCTCGTAAAAGAACTCAAAAAATTCCTCAACACAGGAATAGCACTACACTGCCACAATGACTTCGGACTCGCAGTCGCGAACTCAATCGCGGGCCTGCTAGCCGGAGCGGATACAATATCCACCACAGTCAACGGGATAGGTGAAAGAGCGGGGAACACGCCCCTAGAAGAACTAATAATGGCCCTATTAATTTTATATGAGATAGATTTAGGATTCAACATAAAAGTACTCTGTGAACTCTCAAAACTAGTGGAAAAATACACGCATATGAACGTCCCAGAAAACAAACCAATAGTAGGAAAAAACATCTTCAAACATGAATCAGGAATACACGTAGATGCAGTCCTAGAAGAACCACTAACCTACGAGCCATTCCTACCCGAACTTATAGGGCACAAAAGAAAGATAGTGTTGGGCAAACACTCAGGATGCAGAGCAGTTAAAGCAAAACTTGAAGAATACGGGATAGAGGTGACAAGGGATGAACTCTGCAAGATAGTTGAAGAAGTGAAAAAAGCCCGAGAAAAAGGAAGATTCATAAATGATAAACTATTTAAAGAAATCATAAGTTCAGTTAAAGGACCGGTAGACATGTAGTGATCCAAGATGAACATTACCGAAAAGATACTAGCCAAGGCCGCGGGAAAAAAAGAAGTACAACCAGGCGAAATCATCGAAGTCGACATCGATCTTGCAACGACACACGATGGCACAAGCCCACCCACAATCAAAACCTTCAAAAAAATAGCTGAAAAAACAGGACAAAAAAGAGTCTGGAACCCAAAAAAGATAGTAATAGTCTATGACCACAACATNCCCCCAAACAGTATTGGAGCAGCCGAATTCCAAAAANTAACACGAGAATTCACAAAAGAACAAGGAATAACAAACATCTTCAAACACGGGGAGGGCATATGCCACCAAGTACTCCCAGAAAAGGGATTCATAAAACCAGGAAACATCATAATAGGGGCGGACTCGCACACATGCACCTACGGGGCCTTCGGAGCATTTGCCACTGGAATGGGCGCCACAGACATGGCCATGGTATTCTCCACGGGCAAAACATGGCTAAGAGTCCCGGAATCAATGAAAATAGAAGTTGAAGGTGGATTCCAAGAACATGTAACAGCTAAAGACCTCATATTACACATCATAGGAGAACTCGGAGTCGACGGGGCAACTTACAAATCTGTTGAATTCACAGGAGAAACCATTAAAAGACTTGAAGTCCCAGAGAGAATGACCATTTGCAACATGACAGCGGAAATGGGAGCCAAAAACGGGATAATAGAACCCAACAAAGCCATTATAGAATACCTTAAGGAAAGACTCCCCCAGGAGAAATTCAAAATCTACACCTCAGATCCTGATTATGATTACCATGAGGAATTCTATTTTAACATAGATGATCTTGAACCACAAATAGCATGTCCAAACTCAGTTGACAACGTAAAAGACGTCAGAAATGTCCTAGGAGCACATATAGACGAAGCATTCATAGGTTCATGCACAAATGGGAGGTTTGAGGACCTTAGAATGGCGACAGAGATCTTAAGAGGTGAAAAGATACACGATGATGTGAGGATGATAATAGTCCCAGCATCCTCAGAAACCTACCTTAAAGCCCTAAAAAAAGGCCTTATAAAGGTCTTCATAGATGCCGGGGCAATAGTATGCAACCCAAGCTGCGGCCCATGCCTTGGAGCTCACATGGGCGTCTTAAGCTCTGGAGAAGTTTGCATATCCACAAGTAACCGAAACTTCCAAGGACGCATGGGAGACCCCAAATCAAAAGTCTATCTTGCAAATCCCATAATAGTGGCCCAGTCAGCCATCAAAGGCGAAATATCCATACCAGAAAAAGGGGATATGGAATGGATATAGATGTTGTGGAGGAAATCAAAAGAATTGAAAGGGTAATGGGTCCGCTTTCAAACACCCAAAAGATACTATTAGCAACTGATGGTTCGGTTACAAGAATACTCGACGTCATACTCGGAAAAGTGAATATAAAAACCTTAGTACAAGAGTTTAGAGAAGCCAGCGAAGAGATCGCTGAAAAACTTGNCATAGCCGCCGGGGAAAAAATAAACTACAGAATAGTATTAATTGGTAGCGAAGAGCCCCTCATACATGCAATATCATACATCCCCCTTGCAAGAGTAAATAACGATTTTAAAGAAGATTTGATAAGAGCAGATATACCAATCGGGAAAATACTGCGCAAACATAACATCGAATCAAGAAGAGAAGTGGAAAAAATAGACGTCGAAGAACCTACAGGAGAACTCAAAGGGATATTCCACACAGATTCATTAATGCTAACACGCACATATAACATCATACACAAGGGCAAGATCCTAATAAGGATAAAAGAAACATTCCCCATCACATACTTCAAAAAATAGGGTTCAAAAACCCTTGGGGTTATAAATATGGGTGTTAAACTCAAGGATATAATATACGCCTCTAAGATAAAAATTGGGGATTTGAAGGGGCGCATTATAGCAATCGACGCCCCGAACACCATATACCAGTTCCTCTCCAGTATAAGGCAGAAGGATGGGACGCCTTTAATGGACAGAAAAGGTAGGATAACATCACATCTCAGTGGCATACTCTATAGAACTTCAGCCATCATAGAAAAGGGCATAAAGGTGGTTTATGTATTCGATGGTAAAAGCCCACATTTAAAAATGGAAACAATCACAAAAAGGAGATCTGTAAGAGTTGAAGCTGAAAGAAGATGGAAGAAAGCCCTCAGAGAAGGAAAAATCGAAGAAGCTAGAAAATATGCTGTAAGATCCGCCAGAATATCCCCTGATATAATATCCACTTCGAAAAAACTTCTAGACTTGATGGGCGTCCCATTTGTTGAGGCGCCGGCAGAAGGCGAAGCTCAGGCATCTTACATCGTCCAGAATGGTGATGCGTGGGCGGTCGCGTCACAAGATTATGACTGCTTACTATTCGGAGCTCCAAGAGTCGTTAGAAACCTTGCCATAACCGGGAGAGCACATGAATTAAAACTTCTAGAATTAGAGAGAATCTTGAAAAGATTGGAAATTACAAGGGAACGGTTAGTCGACATGGCATTACTCATAGGCACAGACTTCAACAAGGGAATAAAAGGAATAGGACCGAAAAGCGCCCTCAAACTCATAAAAGAAAAAGGCAACATATATAATGCACTAGAAGAGCTAGGTGAAGAATTAGATGGTGACCCTGAGATTTTAAGGGAGATTTTCCTCAATCCAGATGTTACAGATGATTACAAGCTTTCATGGAGGAGTCCGAACAGGAAAGGTATAATAGATTTCCTCTGCCATGAACATGGATTTTCAGAAGAAAGGGTGCAAAATGCCATAAAAAAGATGCAAGTTGAAAAATCTATCCAGAAAAATTTGACAGACTGGTTCTAACAGATTTTTCCCCAAGCCTATAATAAAAGCCCCTACTAATAGAATACTTGATAAGCCTCCTATAGGATGAGTGCGCTTTGAGAGTTTCAGAATCACCTATAATCACAAGTTTTCTCCTCGCCCTTGTAAGTGAGACGTTAAGACGTCTTAAATCACTGAGAAAGCCTATTCTACCATTTTTATTGCTCCTTACCATGGATATTATTATGATCTCTTTTTCACGCCCCTGGTAACCATCAATAGTGTTAACCTCAACCTTAGCATGGGATGATATAAGATCCACTTGATCGTCATAAGGCGTTATAATACCAATATCAGAAGGTTTAACACCTCTCTTAATAAAAAAATTGGATACTATAATGGCAAGATCAGCCTCTAATTGATTCTGGAGTGAAGGCGACCCTTTAACTCTCCTCTCGAATTTGCCTTCAATACTAGCAATGTCCATGAAGAGCAGAGGCTTAGCAGGGTTTAAAAGTTCTCTTCCAAGCCCCCACTCACAACTCGTATCATCTACAAGACTATCTATAGTGAAATTCTCCAAGCCAGGTGCTGCTTCTATTCTACCATCATAAAATTCCATGTTGGGAAATTCCATCAACTGAGGGTTCATACGATACTGAACATCCAACATGTATGCCTTATATGGATACAATCTTATCAACTCTTCAAATAACGTCTTCTCTAATTCAACAGCATCTTGGTTCAAAATAGTTGGGGGTAACTGTTTATGGTCCCCCGCCAAGACGAACCTCCCACCACGTGAAAGAGGGATTAGAATACTCGGTATCGTGGCCTGGGAAGCCTCATCCACCACTATAAGATCGAAGCTGATACCATCAAGGTATTCTAGGGCTGCTGTTGAATTAGTTGAAAGTATAATGGGAGTCTCCTCTAGGATGTCAGCCACTATACTATTTTCTATACCATCTATCATCTCGTATAATTCATCTATTTTCTTGTTGATTTTTATCCATTTTGCCATAGATATCATGATATTTGGTGATATTCCCCTGCCACCTCTTCTTTTCATGGCATTTGCCATTATCTGACGGTCACTTAAACCTCTTCTGAGGGATGGTGTGGGCTTATGGTACTTCTCCTTTTCTCTTATCAGGTCCTGGATCTTCTTTTCCAGTTCAGATATCTTCTCATAATCCTTGTGATCCTCCACCTTATAGGCTAGGCTTTTTTCTATATTTTCTTTCGAAACTCTCTGTGGATGTCCAAGTCTTACGCATTCCACTTTCCCATCCAATCCTTCTAGGATATTATCCACGGCCATATTACTCTCAGCTGTTACAAGTAACTTACCACCCTTTTTAACCTCTTGGAGTATGAGTTCGGTGAGTGTTCTTGTTTTACCCGTGCCGAAGGGGCCGTGGATCAAGAAAAAATCATTAGAGGCTAATGCCCTTGATATCGCCTCCTTTTGGGAATTGTTAAGACTTTCATCTTCCAATTCGAATTCAACTCTTCTTATTTTAGCTGTGGGTTTCCTCTTCCCCAGAAGAAACTCTAATATACTATAAGTATTTTTGTTAAGTTTTTTCAGATTATCTTTCATTCGTTGGAATGTGATGTCATTGGCATATAAGTCAATTCTAACATTTTTTAAAGCCCACTTTGGCACTTTTTCCATGGCCAAGATTATAAACCTGCTGCCTTTCTGGGCCACAGTAGCTGTAAGATCGCTTCTAAGCGGGTTCCCCCTACTTATAAGTACAAGATCCCCCACACCTATTTCGGTTTCGATGGGTTTTTTCCTACCATACTTGACAAGGGTGAACCCAAGTTCCCTGCCGAGGATTTTCCCATTCAAGTTGTTAATAGCCCTACCTATCTTTTCACGTTTTGAGGCTGATAAACGCCTTATCTCCGAGATCATGGCTTCGATCTCGGCTTTCCTCTCCATTTCAACAAGTTCTAATAATCTTTTCACATATTCTTTGACTTTGATTTGCAGACCCCCTCCACACGATTAGAATGGTGGATAATCGCCAAAAAACTCTATAGCATATCTCCTTGCAATTTCAACTTGTTCAGGGTATTTCCTTGTAAGCTTTTCCTCCAGTCCTGGACGATCCTTTATTGAGGCTATAATCTTTAAAATATTGGTATAAGTTTTGAGGACTTTGGTGTCTATTCTGTCTTGGATGCATGGCATTTCAAGGGTGATGCAAACATCAGTCCGTTTAAAAAAGCTAGTCCTTATATGGGGGGATACAGAACCTATTAGAACACCATTTTCCAATTCAATGAGGGGTGGTACTCCCATTTTCTTTTTACGATCAGGGTCTATGAGTCCTTCATAATATTTGTAACAGTGCGCTTCAACGTAAATGGATGGCCTATAATATTCTATTAATGAAATTATCTCTCTTCCCTGTTTTGTATAATATGATCTTTTCAAGGTGCTGAGGTAGGAGGTTGGATCGCAATTATATATTATAAGTTTACCATCTACCACATCATCAAAACCCAATGACTTGAGGGCTTTTATTGTTGTAAGACCTTCCCTTCCATGCAAGCCCCCTACAAATAATCTTATTGGCCCCTCCCCCTTTTCTATCAGTCTAAAGAAACTCATGTCCCTTCCTGCCAATTACTCAAATATTCCACTTGTCGAGGCGTTAATTCATCGATTTCTATCTTCATAGATTCTAGTTTCAACCTTGCAACCTTCAAATCGATCTCATCAGGGGATTTATAAACTCCAGGTTCATAATCCACGCTTAGAAGATGTTGTGCGAAGAGTGCTTGGAGTGAAAAACTCATGTCCATTATCTCTGCGGGATGGCCTTGTCCTCTGCTAGAAGCTAAATTAACTAATCTGCCCTCGGCGAGGAGATATAATCTTCTACCATCCTCTAATACAAATTCTTCAATATCCTCTCTTATAATTCTATTTTTGACTGAGAGGCTTAAAAGATCGTCACGGTTTATCTCCACGTTAAAGTGGCCGGCATTAGCCATTATACAACCATCCTTCATCTTCTTAAAATCTTCTAGGGAGACAACATCAATATTCCCAGTGGCCGTTATAAGTATATCAGCATGTCTAACAGCCTCATTAACCTTCATAACCCTGAAACCGTCCATCCTAGCCTCAAGAGCCCTTATAGGATCCACCTCAGTTATGATAACATTAGCTCCGAGGCCATCAGCTCTCATAGCGATGCCGCGACCACACCATCCATAACCACAAATAACAACAGTCTTGCCAGCTATCAACATGTTAGTTGTGCCCATTATAGAATCAAGTGTTGACTGGCCAGTACCATACCTATTATCGAAAAGATACTTTGTATAAGCATCGTTAACAGCCATGACAGGGAATCGTAACGCACCATCTTCTGCCATGGCCCTGAGACGATGTATACCCGTGGTGGTCTCTTCACAAGCCCCCCTTATCTTATCTAATATTTCCGGNCTTTCTCTGTGNGCGAGGAATATCATGTCCGCCCCATCATCTATTAAGATGTCTGGNTCATGGTCGAGAACGCGATGAATATTCTCATAATATTCCTGGGTTGTTTCGCCACGCCAACCATAAATGTTAAGTCCGAGGGATGCACCCGCTGCTACGGCATCATCTTGGGTAGAAAGTGGGTTGCAGCCTGTCATGGCGACTTCAGCCCCACCAGCCATTAATGTCAGCCCAAGGTTGATGGTCTTCGGCTCCAAGTGTAAACATGAAGCTATTGTAATCCCTTTGAATGGTTTTTTTTCCTCGAATTCTCTTTTTATGTGTNCAAGGACTGGCATGTGCCTTTGAACCCACTCTATTTTCTTCTCCCCATTTGAGGCTAATGAAATATCCTTTACATTGTATGGCATAATGATCCCTTCTCTTACAAAAAAATGTAAAGGGGGGTGTAAGTTTATTTTCTTTTTAGAGGTATTGTACTTGCTCTTCCACCATGGTTGATTTTGGTTTTATTTTTTTCATGGCTTCTTTGAAGTTTTTCATTGGAACTTCTTTTGTGTTCATGTCTTTTCTGAGTGTTAGCATGGCTGCTTCTCTGCAGATTGCTTCGATGTCAGCGCCGACATAACCTTCTGTCATCTCAGCTAACTTCTCTAGGTTGACATCATCTGCCAGTGGCATGTCCTTTGTGTGGACTTTGAATATTGCAAGTCTGGCTTCCTTGTCCGGATCTTCAACTTTCACGTGCCTGTCAAATCTACCTGGCCTTAGAAGGGCGGGGTCTAGGATGTCTGGTCTGTTTGTTGCCGCTATTACAACCACATCTTGTAGCTCTTCTAGGCCATCTATTTCTGTTAATAGTTGGTTGACAACTCTCTGGGTTACTCCTGAGTCGGCTTCTGATCCTGTTCTCCTGGATGCTATTGAATCTATTTCATCAAAGAATACTATTGTTGGTGCTGTCTGCCTAGCCTTCCTGAATACTTCTCTCACGCCCTTTTCTGATTCGCCAACCCATTTTGAGAGCAGCTCAGGTCCTTTGACTGCTATGAAGTTGGCTTCGCTTTCGTTCGCAACCGCCTTTGCCAGGAGTGTTTTACCTGTTCCTGGAGATCCGTAGAGTAGTATGCCTTTTGGTGGTTTTATGCCGAATTCTTTGAATTTTTCTGGGTATTTTAGGGGCCATTCTACTGCTTCTCTGAGCTCCTGTTTTGCTTTTTCGAGTCCGCCAATGTCATCGTATGTTACATTTGGTACTTGTATTAGTACTTCTCTGAGTGCTGATGGTTGTATGTCCTTTAGGGCGTTTTTGAAGTCTTCTTTGGTTACTATCATCTTTTTGAGGACTTCTTTTGGTATTTCCTCGTCGACTTTTATTTCAGGCAGCACTCTTCTGAGCACTCTCATTGCAGCTTCTTTACAGAGTGATTCTAGGTCTGCGCCCACAAAGCCGTGTGTTATCTCTGCAAGCTTATCTAGGTCGACATCGTTTGCTAGTGGCATGCCCCTTGTGTGTATTTCTAGTATTTCTTTTCTTTCGTCCTTGTCTGGTACGCCTAATTCTATTTCTCTGTCGAATCTTCCAGGTCTTCTGAGGGCTGGGTCTAGTGCGTCTGGTCTGTTTGTGGCTCCTATGACCATAACTTGGCCTCTTGTTTTAAGGCCATCTAGTAGTGTTAGGAGTTGTGCGACTATTCTTCTTTCGACTTCTCCTGTTACTTCTTCCCTTTTTGGTGCTATTGCATCTATCTCATCTATGAATATGATTGATGGGGCGTTTTCTTCTGCTTCTTCGAATATTTCTCTGAGTCTTTCTTCTGATCCTCCAACGTATTTGCTCATGATCTCGGGGCCGTTTATTGCTATGAAATGTGCGTCGCTTTCGTTCGCAACTGCCTTTGCTAGGAGTGTTTTACCTGTTCCTGGCGGCCCGTAAATTAGTACGCCTTTCGGTGGTTTTATCCCCAGTCTTTCGAAGAGTTCTGGTCTTTTTAGTGGGATTTCTATCATTTCCCTTACTTTTTTGACTTCTTCTTTTAGGCCTCCGATGTCTTCGTAGGTTACGTCTACGAGGTTTGTGACTCCTTCGAGTTTGCTTACGTCTACTGGTTGTGGTTGTATTTCGACGTTTGTCATTTTTGTGACTTTAACGACCCCTGAGGGTTTTGTTGATACTACTGCTAGCTTTATTTCTCCTAGTGGTGATATGTCCATGAAGTCTCGGAGTATTTCATCGAAGATGCTGCCTGTGGATATTTGTTGTCTTCTCCCTGGTACTATTATNTCCCCTTTTACTAGTACTCTGTTGAGGAATACTGATTTTATATCGCCTCTTATTATGATTTGTTGTTCTACTGGTGCTAGCACGATTTTTTCGGCTTCTTTTACGTCTGCTTTTCTTATTGTTACTTCTTCTCCTATGGATGCTCGTGCGTTTTTACGTAGGTATCCATCTATTCTTATGCTTCCCAGGCCTATGTCTGATTGTGATGATGCAGCTGTGGCTGCTGTGAGCTTTTTTCTTTCTATTTCGATGATGTCACCGTCTTTGATGCCTAGTTCTTCCATTGCTTGGGGGTCGAGGCGAGCTATCCCCTTCCCAACATCTGATTGTGACAATGCTTCGGCTACTTTGAGTTTTATTTCTTTTTTCTCCATTTTAGTCACCTTATTCTATTATTTTTTTTATTTTATTAATAGGAGTTATCCTAATATTTTAGTAAATTTTTGTAACTATAATACAAATGTAGTTTATATTATATAAAGTTTTCGGAAATTTTAAATATAAGAATCTGAAGCAGATTATCTTATAACCGCGCCAAAACTTTCAAGCAAACCTTTAACCTTATCATAAACGCNCTGATCGATAACCTCAAACCTAAAAGTTACACTCACCATGCCCAAAGGTATCTGATCCCCCTTATAAATATCAACTACACTAGCTTTCACAACGCCATCCAAACCCTCGATAACACCTTTTATAACCTTAGGATCACAACCTTCAGGAAACATAGCTGAGATATCATAACAACGCCTAGGAAGATTCTTCACCTTCCAATCCCAGAGCTCCTCCCTACTCAAAACCTGAATATTCGACACCTTCAATCTTACACGCCTTTTACCAACCCTCAAAACAACAAAATCGGGATCAACAGACTCCAAAACTCCGACATGAACATTACCAGAATAAATATGTCTAAGACCGACTTCCTTACCAATAGAATCCTTCAAAACATCCAACTCCTTATTCAAAGCAAAAATAGCCTTATCAGACCTTCCAAGAGAAGCTTCAACATCATCAAGACCCTTAGCGGCAAAACTCATCCACCTAACAAAATCATCCCTCTTTCCATGCCTCAAAAGGTCCTCCAAACGTTTCACGGCTCCAACAAATGCCTTACGGACATCCTCACCATACCTATTATAAACTTGTATAGAATAGGCCAGATAAGGATTCTGTGAAACTATCCTGGCAATAGTATCAAGCATAAGATTATAAATAGGACTCGCAAACCGCCTAGACTCCCTCACATCAACACTCAAATCCCTAATAGTCAACGCAATACTAATATAAGCAAAATGCGTAAGCACCTGCACAACACTCATCATCCTATCATGCTTCACAGGCGAAGTAACCAAAACCCTAGCACCATGCTCTTTTAAAAAACTAACAGCCCTATCAACCCACTTAGACCTCCTCAAGGGAGTTAAAACCACGACCTGACCAGCAAGTGAACGTATCCTAGGACCAAACATGGGATGAGTAGGGAGAACATCAACACCTTCAGGGGCAAGTTCTTCCATCAAACGGGCAGGCTCCTCCTTCACAGAAGTCACATCAACAAGCAAAGAACCCCTCCGCATAATAGGAGCAACCTCCCTGATAACATCAAGAGTATTCTCAATAGGCACAGATATTATAACGATATCAGAATCCCTCGCGGCTCTAACATTATCAGGACAATACTCCACGNCAAGCTTCTTACTAACATTCTCCCCAGTAACCCTATCCCTGCCAGTTATAATCACCCTAAAACCTTCACCCTTAAGAAAACCGGCTATCCATTTTCCAAGGCCCCGTGTACCTCCAATAACCGCGACATTCATACTATCCTGCCTGTTCAACTTTACCCCACTGAGATGCCTTAACAGCCAAAAAACCTCCTAAACCGCCAAGACAAACTGCTAAGAAACACGTTAAGAGAAAACCGACAACAAAACTGAACATGTCCACTCCAAGCATATTACTTATCCAATATGGCATCTCGGGCCCTATTATCATATTATATATGAATAATATGATTGCAAGTATCAAAGTTGCTATTGCACCCACACTGGAACTTCTATCATCCTCCCTAGTTAAATAAGTGGCGATAAAACCTACAAAAACAAATATAAAAACTCCATCAAAGAATAGAAACATAACAATCCCAAATAGTATACTGATAAAAGTTGCTGTTCCAGATTCATAATCTCCCATTCCAACATCTCCTCCCTAATTATATATCTTCCAACCATAACCTAGTGTAAGTCTCTTATTATTAGATATTTCCATGGTGTGAATCAAAAATGAGGATAATCCAAGAAGACAAAAAAAAGGGAATCATAGAATTAATCCCTGAAACTCTCGACGATCTTTGGCACTTATCACATATAATAGAAAAAGGCGACGTCGTATCTTCAAAGACCACGCGCAGAATACATGACACCAGTGGTGAGAGGATAAGAAGTGACAGGGGGGTGAGGAAAACATTCTATCTAGGAATTCGTGTAGAATCTGTGAAATTTCACAAATACACTGGCAAATTAAGGGCAACAGGAATTATAGAAAAGGGCCCAGAAGACCTAGTACCATTAGGTTCATATCATACACTAGAAATCAAATTAAACACCCCATTAAGTATAAAAAAAGAAACCTGGTCCAAGTGGGCTTTGAGAAGATTAAAAGACACCATAAAATCATCAAAAAGACTATATGCTATAATATTGGTTTTAGAAGATGACACAGCCGATATAGGGCTCATAAGGCAATATGGGATAGAATATTATGGTCCTATCATTGGGTACATCCCAGGAAAAAGAATACAACAAAAAGACCGGAGAAAAAAAATCATCCAATTCTATGAAAAAATAATAGAAGTCATAAAAAACCTGAAAGGAGTGGAACTAATCGTCATCGCAGGACCAGGATTCACAAAAACAGACTTCCATTCCTACCTAAAAGAAAAATATCCAAAATTGGCCAAGATCTCCATAATAGAAAGCACAGGAACCGGTGGCCGCGCAGGGATACAGGAAGTCCTGAAAAAGGGTACAATTGAACGGGTAGTCACAGAAAATAGAATAGCAAAAGAAATCAGAAACGTTAACGAAATACTAGAAAAAATAGCAAAATCATCAGATCTGATAGCCTATGGTGAAAAAGAAGTTAAAGAAGCAGCAAACATGGCCGCGATAAAAAAATTATTAATATTAGACAAACTTGTAAGTGAAAAAGAAACATTACTAGATTTCGTCGAAAACATGGGCGGTGAAATAATATTAATAAGCAGCGAACACGAAGGCGGAAAACAACTAGAAGCACTCGGGGGAATAGCAGCCCTCTTAAGATTCAAAATACACTAAAAAATCCTTAAGTGAGCAAAAGCATGGGGATAATAATCAACAACTGCAGAAGATGCAACACTTGCAACCTAGTACTATGCCCTGCAGGAAACGTTAAAAAGGCAGCTGAAAATGATAAATGTTTCGAATGCGGAGCATGCACATTAGCCTGTCCATATAAATCCATAAAATTGGATAAAAGTAGAAAAAAGAAGGTAAGGGTTACAGTAGATGTAAACCAGTGAAGGTGGCAGGGCTCGTGAAAGACGCCCTCGAAGCCGCTGGAATAGACGTGGGAAAATCACCAGAAAGCACCATATTCATGCCATGTGAATGCGGAGGCTGCTGGGCTTGCGTAGTCAAAATCGATGGAAAACTGGCATTATCATGCATAACACCTTATCAGAGGGCATGGAAATAAAAACAAAGATCAAATCTCCTTTAAGGGCCATAAGCGGGTTCGGCGCCCACATGGTAGGTGGTGTCGGAACACCATACTATCTAAAAGAGAGTATAAGCCCATAGAAGTGGTTGGATTCACACACGGTTGCAACCTGAGATGTCCACAATGTCAAAACTACCGCATCGCCTTCACGGCAAAAGCCCCATTACTAGAACCCAAAGAAACAGCTAAAGTCCTACTAGGCCTTGAATCAATATACATAACAGGCACGATAACACTCTCGGGTGGGGAATGCACATTAAATAAGGAATGGCTGCTTGAAACAATGCAACAAATAAAAAGAGAAAGGAAAGTTAACATACACATTGACACGAATGAGACAATACTAAACCCAAAATACATAGACCAACTAGTAAAAAAAGGAATGACACAGATAGGCATAGACCTCAAAGCTCTCAAGACTAAGACATTTCAACACATCACAGGCATAAGAGACGAAAAAATCGCAAAAGAATACCTAAAAAATTCGTGGAGTGCCACGGACTACATCACTAACAATTACGAGGAAGAGGTATACCTAGGAGTTGGCATTCCATACAATAAAAAATTAATAACAATAAAAGAAGTCAAAAGAATGGGAGAAAAAATCCGCAAAATCAACCCAGAAATCCAAGTTTGTGTACTGGACTATAGGCCAGAATTCAAAAGACAAAACATCAAAAGGCCATCATTCGATGAAATGATCCAAATAAAAAACTATTAAACAATGAAGGTCTCAGAACCGTCATCGTCCAAACCACGCACGGCCACATCGGACCATAAAATGGTAATGGGGGCTTATGTTAGATAAAATCATCATCGCAACAATCATAACACTAATCCTAACACCAACAATAAAGTATTTCATAGAAAAATATGCCAAATCCACCAACCTCTACACCAGAATCCGGGGGGGCACGCCACGTGGAGCAGGCCTAGCACCATTCATTATCCTCATACTATTTTTACCCACACCCTACAATCTCCTAGTTGGGATAATGGGCATCCTAGCGTTCATCGACGACATCCTAGGGAGAAAAAGGATAAAAAACTCGATGGTGGAATGGGGACAATTAGCAAGGGGTCTTGGGATAGTAATCATTTCAGTCCTGGGATATCCCATAATGGGCCCTTCCAGCATCATCGTAGCCTTCATGATACAACCGTTGAACATTGCAGACATGCAACCAGGAGCCGCCTGCACCACCATAATAATAACCTCACTTTTAGTCATCATCATCTCTTTACTCAAAAACCAGCCAATATACTTTCCCCTCTTAATATTAGTTACTTGCATCGCATATTCACCCCTAGACTACAAGGGAAAGATAATGATGGGTGAAATAGGTAACCACAGTTACGCCATAGCTCTAGGCTTAAACTTCCACCTCCTCGGAGGATTCACAACAGTCCTAACATTCTTCTTACTTACAACATTTATAATAGCTCTAATAAGAAGAGAAAACTTGAAAAAGTATATCCAAGAAAACCTTAGAATCAAAAACCCGACCTTGGGGGACTGTTTTATGGATGTTATAAGTGGCGGGGGGCTCGGAGACCTGCTAAGACAATTAATATTAAGAGATAAAAAATTCAAAGTCAAAAATAGGATGCTGAAAATCCTAGGGNTTAGAAGATTACTTCACAACTCACACTAGTTTTCACCCCCCGACAATATCTTAGCCGGGTGCGTGAACTACCCCCAGCTTTCGCGGGGGGCTTCCTGCTTCAGCGACGGAACTTGCCCGGGCGACCACCGGCCTGCCCCGGGACGCTGAGCAGGGGTTCCATTTCCGCAGGCGTTTGTTCGGGCCGTCCCAGCCCTACCCGGAGGATCCGCAGGGATGCAACGTAATTCCCTGTCGAATCCTCCAGGGATATTTTGCGAAGTCCCTCTCGGGTCTACTTTCAGGTATGTCCTACCAGCTCCCTCAGCCTTGTAGGACAACATCTGAAGGAACTTCCCCCAGGAGGCATCGAGTATCTTCCCAGCGAGTTTGCTGGCCATCCCCTCGATATTCAGGTCTTCGACGACTATCGCATCGTAGTTGTCTATGTAGAATCGTGAAAGTTTATCTAGGAAGTCGTCTTTCTGGTTTGTAAGTTTTTCGTAGGCTTTTGCAAGCTTTATTCTTGCCTTCTCTTTGTTCCTTGAACCCTTTCTCTTCCTTGACAGGTTCTTATGGAGAACTTTTATCCTTTCAAGTGCTCTCTCATAAAACCTTGGGTTCTCTATCTGTCTTCCATCGTTGTCTGTGAGGAAGTGATTCCAACATCTATGCCCCTCAGCCCTCTGAGGCTCTATTCGAGTTACGTTCATTTATTTTTCAACGCATATGCAGGCAAACCACTTCCCAGAATTATGTCTCTTGATGATGACTTGCTTTATTCTCAACAACCCTGTGAACCCTTTATGGGTATGTCGCCGTTGGATAAATGCAGTATGTCAAGCCTTTTCCCAGTCTTTATGAGTTTGAATCCGTTGATTGTAGACTAAGGTTATACCATCCTTTACCTTTGAATCTCAGTCGCCCCACTTCCTTGCCTTTTTTTCTTCAGTCGTGATAGGGTTTTCAGGTTGGAGTATAGTTGATATAGGATCATTTGCAGAACCTTAGAGTAAACGTTTTTCAGTTTTCAGCTTTGGTAGTTGGGCTTGGAGTTCCAGTCTATTTGATATCCTTTCTCATTCAACTGAACGTCTATTTGATATCCTTTCTCATTCAACTGAACTAAAAAGTGATTATAAGTTTATCTGCAT
>JGI26787J52750_100015_pt1 | contig 24562 bp, 21 predicted proteins | sample WilGeyfunne61714_FD_52750 | JGI IMG/M metagenome (IMG submission 52750)
CAGCTCACCCTGGGTTGTATAGCCGGAGGTCGCCGCTACTTCCATATAACCGCCAGCGGCGATGTGGAACCCTGCGCCTTTGCCCACTTCACCCTGGACAACATAAAGGAGAAGAGCTTGATGGAGGTGTTGCAGTCGCCCCTCATGAAGGCCTACCAGGAACGCCAGCCTTTCTGCGAGAACCTGCTCCGCCCCTGCCCCATCATAGACGTGCCCCAAGCCCTGAGGGAGATAGTGGCTGTGACGGGAGCCAGGCCCACCCATCCAGGGGCGGAGACCATTCTGGAAGGGCCCCTGGCCCAATATCTGGACCAGCATTCCGCCAGATGGGCCCAGGTGGCCGACCGACTCTGGGAAGAGATCCAGAGCAAGAAAAGGGCTGAAGAATTGACAGCCAGCCCTTGAGGGAGTATGCTTAATTATGATAATTTTTTAAAGGCATTCCGGAGGTAAGGGGCAATTGCTCACCAAAAGGCAAGGGGAATTTTTAAATAAAGTAAGAGATATATTCCAGAAGACGGGGCATCCTGTCCATTATATAGATCTGGCCCAGGAAATGGGGGTAAGCAAGTGGACGGCCTATGACGTCCTCTCTGAGCTGGAAAGGAAGGGGTTTGTGCGGCGGGAATATTCCTTAAAGGGAGGGGTAGGCCGCTCCCAGGTCCTCTTTCTGCCGGTGGATTCCCCCCGCGAGATGGGTCCCCTCTCCCGCTGGAAAAGGGTGAAGGAGGGCCTCCTGGCCCAAGTGGCCAACCTCTTTTCCCAGGATCCCGATCGGGCCCTGGCCGATCTCCTGGAAGAGATGCCCAAAGACCCCTTGTTGGGCAGCGCCTATGCCCTTCTGGCCCTTTTGACCTTCCTGCGCTCTTTAGGTCAGGAGGTCCTGGAAAAAATCAAGAGGGCCATTATAAGGGGATCCTGCCCGGAAAAAAAGCTCTTTCTGGTTACGGGGACTGGTCTGGGGTTGGCTGCCCAGATGGGACCCCAGGGGATAGCCTTTACCCCCCTTTTTTCCCATGTGCAGCGTCTGCAGGATAATCTGGAGAGGCTTTCAGGAGAGGAACACCGCCTGCTCCACGATTTTTTCCTAGAAGTCTTGGAACGGGTTTCTTAAAAGCCCGGCTTGCCGGGCTTCTTTTTTTAATGGAGGAACAGCATGTCCTTAAGGCGGCGAGCTCATTTCCACCGCTACCGACAGGTGATAAATGTCCTGGCCCGCCATGGTTTTGGTTTTATCCTGGAACAATTGGGCTTGGGAGGGTTGGTGAGAAGGGCTTCCAGGAAGATAGCCCCCCTTTCCCCAGGGGAAAGGTTGCGGCTGGCTTTAGAAGAGCTGGGCCCCACCTTCGTCAAGCTGGGGCAGCTTTTGAGCACCCGTGCTGACCTCCTTCCTCCCGAGATCATCCTGCAGCTGGCCCAACTCCAGGATCGAGTCCCCCCTTTCCCCTTCTCTCAGGTAAGGGCTATAATCCAGGAGGAGCTGGGGGTGCCTGTGGAGGAGCTCTTCGCTGCCTTCGATCCCCAACCCTTAGCCGCCGCTTCCATCGGCCAGGTGCGCAGGGCAGTGCTCTCCGAAGGGGAGGAGGTCATAGTAAAGGTTCAGAGGCCGGGGATCAAGGAAGAGATCCAGGTGGATCTGGAAATACTCTACGACCTGGCCAGATTGGCCTAGCGCCACACCGTTTACGGGGAAATTTATGATTTCCTGGGCATAGTGGAAGAGCTCTCCCGCACTTTGGAACAGGAGCTGGATTACACCCAGGAGGGGCGCAATGGAGAGCGCTTGAAGCATATCTTGAGAGATAACCCTCAAGTCTACGTTCCCAGAATCTATTGGGTCTACACCACCTCCCGGGTGCTGACGGTGGAATACGTAGAGGCCTGGAAGCTCAAGGATCTGGCCCAGATGGAGGAGCCCCCCGTGGATCTAAGGCGGGTGGCTGACCATCTGGCCCGTTCTTTTTATCAACAGGTGTTGATCCACAGTTTTTTCCATGCAGACCCCCATCCTGGCAATCTGGCGGTCCTGCCGGGGAAAGTCTTGGTATTCATGGATTTCGGCCAGATGGGGGAGTTGTCGGAAGAGAGACGGGAACAGCTGACCAATCTCATTGTGGGTATAGTGAGCCGGCAGGTGGAGGAGATAATAGAGGCCATATCGGCCATGGGGGTTGTTTCCAAGCAGATCGATTGGGAGGGGCTGAAGAGGGATATAGAAAAGCTGAAGGATAAGTACTATCATAAAACCCTGGAGGAGGTGAGCCTGGGGCAGTCCCTCCGGGAAATACTGGAAGTGGCCTTCCGGCATAAAATAAGGGTCCCCTCTGAATTCACCATGCTGGCTAAAGCCCTCATCACTTTGGAGGGGGTGGTGAGGGAACTGGACCCTTCTATAAAGTTGGCCCAATTGGCCGAACCCTACGTGGCTGAATTGTTACGGGCCCGCTATCGCCCCTCCCGCCTGTGGAGGCGGTTCAAAGGCGAGGTGAAGGAGGGGTGGAAGCTATTACGGGGGCTCCCAAAGGAGCTCCACCGGCTCCTGTTCCAACTGAACCGGGAACAAGTAACCTTCAAGATGGAGATGGCCAACCTCCGGGCCTTCATAGATCAACTGGATCGGACGGTGAATAAGCTGACCATCAGCATTGTCCTTTTAGCCTTCAGCATCCTGATGGGCAGCCTCATAATGAGCTCTGCCCTGGGCACGCCGGGGGACCGCCTCTTTTTTCGTCTGCCCCTTCTAGAGGTGGGTTTTTTCATGGCCACTCTAATCTTTTTCTGGCTCCTCTTTTCCATGTGGCGGGGAGGCAGGGATTAGATTGAAGAGGAATCTGGCGGATTACTCGGGCATAACTTTGGGCGCCTTCATAACCGCCATGGGCTTGGGCCTTTTCGAAGTGCCCAACAGGATAGCTGCTGGGGGCATAAGCGGGCTGTCCACCGTCATCCACTACCTGACGGGCTGGCCCGTAGGGCTCACCATGCTGGCCTTAAATCTGCCCCTATTCCTGGCGGGGTTCAAGGTTATGGGCCGGGATTTCGAGATCAAATCCCTCTATGGCACCATAACCCTTTCGCTCTTTACCGACCTGGTGGGCTATCGGATACCTCCCCCCACCGCTGATCCCCTGTTGGCCGCCATTTACGGGGGGCTCCTCTGCGGGCTGGGGTTGGGGGTGGTGTTCCGCTGTGGAGGCAGCACCGGAGGTACGGACCTGGCCGCCCTCATCTTCACCCGCTATTTTCCCCTGACTTCGGGAATGGGCCTGCTGTTCATAGACGCCGTGGTCATAACCCTGGCGGGCATCGTCTTCAGCACCGAGCTGGCCCTCTACGCCTTGCTCTCCCTTATTATAGCCAGCCGTACCATAGATGCGGTGCAGGAAGGGGGAGGTTACGCCAAGGCGGTGTTCATCATCTCCCGGCGGCCGGAGGAGATAGCCCAGAGGATCCTGGGGGAATTGCAGCGGGGAGTCACGGGTCTGGAGGGACGGGGCCTTTATACCCGCCGGAGGCGGGAGGTGCTGCTGGTGGTGGTGCAGCGGGCTGAGCTGAGCCGGCTTAAAGCCCTGGTGGCGGAGATGGACCCCCGAGCCTTCGTTATCGTGAGCGATACCCATGAGGTGCTGGGGGAAGGTTTTCGCCCTTGGAGCATTGCCTCCCCAGAACCTGCTGAGGAAAATAAAGAGGAGGGAAATTCTTGGTGGGAAACTCCATCAGAGAACTGGAGGCCAAAGCAAGACAATTGAGGCGCCACATAATCCAGATGATAGGCAAGGCGGGCTCCGGCCATCCGGGAGGGTCCTTATCCGCGGTGGAGATAGTCACCGCCCTCTACTTCCGGGTCATGCGGCTGGATCCTAAAAATCCCCACTGGCCCGATAGGGACCGATTCATCCTGTCCAAGGGCCACGCCGCCCCGCTCCTCTACGCTGCCCTGGCGGAGAAGGGCTTCTTCCCCAAGGAGTGGCTGCTGACTTTAAGGCAGCTGGGCAGCCCCCTCCAGGGGCATCCCCATTGCAGGTACCTGCCGGGAGTGGAGGTCTCCACCGGATCCCTGGGGCAGGGGCTGGCCGTGGGTAACGGGATGGCCCTGGCCGCCCGTCTGGACAAGAGGGATTATCGGATTTACGTGCTCTTAGGGGACGGGGAGCTCCAGGAAGGTATGGTTTGGGAAGCGGCCATGGCCGCCTCCCACTACGGGCTGGACAATCTCACCGCCATCGTAGACCGCAATTTCCTCCAGATAGACGGCTCCACCGAGCAGGTCATGTCCCCGGAGCCGGTGGAGGACAAATTCAGGGCCTTCGGATGGGAGGCCAGGACCATCGACGGCCACGATTTCCCCCAGATCCTGGAGGCCCTGGATTGGGCCCGGAGGGTTAAGGGGAAGCCTGCAGCCATAGTGGCCCACACCATTAAGGGGAAAGGGGTAAGCTTTATGGAGAACAATCCCGACTGGCACGGCAAAGCCCCCAAGCCGGAAGAGGTGGAAAGGGCATTGGCGGAGCTACAGGATCAGGAGGGGTAAAATGCAGAAGATAGCTACCCGCGAAGCTTATGGCAGGGCACTGGTGCAGCTGGGACACCAGGATCCCCGGGTGGTGGTCCTGGACGCGGATCTTTCCCGATCCACCATGACCGTCTACTTCGCCCGGGAATTTCCCCATCGCTTCTTCAATATGGGGGTGGCGGAACAGAGCCTGATGGGCACGGCGGCGGGATTGGCCCTGTGCGGGAAAATACCCTTTGCCAGCACCTTTGCCGTCTTCGCCTCCGGCAGGGCCTATGATCAGATCCGGAACGGCATAGCCTATCCCGCCCTTAATGTCAAGATAGCCGCCACCCATGGCGGCCTCTCCGTTGGGGAAGACGGGGCCTCCCACCAAGCCCTGGAGGATATAACCCTCATGAGGGTAATCCCCAACATGACCGTGATCGTGCCGGCCGATGCGGAAGAGACCAGGCAGGCGGTTTTTGCCGCCGCCCGGCATGAAGGTCCGGTATATCTGCGCTTGGGTAGGCTGCCCGTGCCGGTGATCTATGAAGAAGGGTACGTCTTTCAGATAGGCCGGGCCCATATCTTGAGGGAGGGAGAAGACGCTGCCATTATCGCTTGCGGGCTTATGGTCCATGAAGCCTTGAGGGCGGCGGAGGAACTGGACTCCTTGGGCTTTAAGGTCTTGGTCGTCAACATGAGCACCATAAAGCCCCTGGACAGGGAGGCGGTGCTCAGGGCTGCCCGCACTGGAGCCGTGGTCACCGCTGAGGAGCATAGCGTCATCGGGGGGCTAGGGAGCGCCGTGGCCGAGGTATTGGCCCAGGAGCTTCCCACTCCCATGGCCATGGTGGGGGTGAAGGATACCTTCGGGGAATCGGGGGAGCCCCAGGAGTTGTTAGAGAAATACGGCCTGACCCATAGGCACATCTTGCAGGCAGTGCTGACCCTCAAGAGGGCCCCTTTAAGCCGATGATTTTATAACGAAAGATCCCTCCCGGGGCCTTCACTTCCACCTCTTCCCCCAATTTTTTGAGCAGCAGGGCCCTCCCCATGGGGGATATATAAGATATCTCCCCTTCCGAGGGTTCTCCCTGGAAGGGGTTGACCAACCTCAGGTGCAGGATTTCCCCCGAATCCAGGTCTTGCACCTCCACCTGGCTTCCCACCATCACGAAAGGACACGCGCTCCCGGCGACCCCGCCGTGGAGCAGTTTTTCTATAGAATGGATGTAGCCCTCCAGGAGCTCTATCACTTCTTTTTTCTCTGGGGAAGGATCGTCATAATATTTCTCTATGAGCTCATTCTTTTCCGCCTCTATGGCTGAAAGGTGCCGGATAAGGAACTTTTCCATGACAAAGCCCTCCTCCCCGTCTCTATTAAAAGGAAAAACCTTAGAAATAGTAAAGGGGCACCCGGCCGGGCACCCTTTTTTACCTGGATTATATATGGTTTTGTAATGGCTGTCAACTTTCCATGTTTTTACATGAAATCGATCGGCTGTTAACAAAAGGCAAAAGGATTTTAAATCCGGGTGTCGAAAACTACCCTGGGATTACTAATTCTTGGAGGTGCAGGATGGGCCTTATCCAGTTCTACAATGTTACCAAGCTCTATCCTCCCGACGTTGTGGCCCTGGAAAATATAACCCTCAAGATAGATAAAGGCGAGTTCGTATTCCTGGTGGGGCCCAGCGGGGCTGGCAAGACCACCCTGGTACGGCTTCTTTTTAGGGAAGAGCTGCCCACCAAGGGGCAGATTCTGGTGGGGGGCCGGAGCATAACCAGGCTTAAGGGAAGGGAGATAGCCCTTTTGCGGCGAACCATAGGGATGGTTTTTCAGGATTTCAAGCTGATACCGGACTGGACCGTCTTTGAAAACGTGGCCTTTGCCCTCCGGGTTATCGAGGTTCCCCCCAGGGAGATAAAACCCCGGGTGGAGAGGGTCCTGGATCAGGTGGGGCTGCTCTCCCGGGCCCATCTTTTCCCCCACCAGCTTTCCGGGGGGGAGCAGCAGCGGGTAGCCATAGCCCGGGCCATCGTAAACCGTCCCCGGATACTGGTGGCGGACGAGCCCACCGGCAATCTGGATCCGGATACTTCCAGGGAGATAATGGCCCTGCTACAGGAGATAAACGCCATGGGGACTACGGTCATCATGGCTACCCATGCCTGGGATATAGTGAACAGCATGAAAAAGAGGGTTATCGCCTTGAGGGCGGGCCGGCTGGTGAGGGATGACCGGGAAGGGGTATACGGTTATGAAGCTTAGCACTATGGCTTTTTTCCTCCAGCAGGCTTGCACTTCCTTGAGGCGCAACTTATGGATGAGCCTGGCCGCAGCTGCCAGCGTGGCGGTCACCATGTTCCTCCTGGGGGTGTTTTTGCTCCTGGTATTTAACCTGAACTACATGGCCAGCCAACTCCAATCCAATGTGGAGATAGCCGCTTTTCTCCACGTGGATACCCCCAGGGAGGTGGTCCAGCACCTGGAAGCGCAGATAAAACATCTCCCCGGGGTGAGGGAGGTGGTGCTGGTGCCCAAAGAGGAGGGTTTCCGTAAAATAAGCCGCCAATTTGGGGGGGAGGAGGAGCTCCTCAGCGCCACTGGAGGGGTGAATCCTTTGCCCGATTATCTATTGGTGAGGGTCAATACCCCTGAGGAGATAAGGGATATAGCGGGGGCCATAGCCCAGCTACCGGGGGTGGAAAAGGTGAATTACGGCCAGGAAGTGGTGGAGAGGCTCTTCGCCCTGGTGCGGTGGTTGCGCTGGTTGGGGGCGGGGCTTATCCTCTTGCTGGCCGCCGGGGCCGTAGTCCTCATAATGCTCACCATCCGTTTGACCGTATACAGCCGCCGCCAGGAGATCAGCATCATGAAATACGTGGGGGCCACCGACAGTTTTATCCGTTGGCCCTTTTTCCTGGAGGGGCTCTTCCTGGGACTGGTGGGTTCTGGCCTGGCCGCAGGAGCGGTCTATGGCATCTATACCTGGCTCCTTTCCAGGAGCTTTAACCTTTTCCTTTTCCTACCCCTGCTCAACGATCCCGCCCTTCTCCTGAAAAGCCTGCTGGGCCTCATAGGGGCGGGGGCCGGGGTAGGGGCTCTGGGCAGCCTTTTATCCATAAGGCAGTTTCTCAAAGTCTGAACAGGGGGTAAGCAGCATGGGTAGAGGACAGAAGCTGGCCATCTGGCTTTTGGGCGTATTCCTGTTGAGCTTTTTAACTCCTGCCTATGGCTCCACCCTTCAGGAGCTACAGCGCCAGCAGAGGCAAATTCAGCAGGAAATGGCGGAACAGCAGAAGATATGGTCCCAGAAGAACAACGAGAGCCAGAGGATCATGGAGAAGCTGCAGGCCTTAGAGCAGGAAATACAGGCCAAGGAGAGGGAGATATCCCGGCTGGACGGGGAGCTGGCGGCAGCCCAGGCCAGGGTCCAGGAGGTGGCGGAGGATCTGGCCAGGGCGGAAGCGGCCCAGGAGGCCAGAATGGGGCTGTTCCGCAAGAGGTTGAAGGAGATCTATCAGGTGGGTAGGGTCAATTACCTGGAGGTGCTCCTCCAGGCCACCAGTCTGGAAGATTTTCTGGTGCGGATGGAACTTTTGAGCAAAATCGCCCAGAACGATATAAAGCTCATACAGGAGATCAAGGCGGAGAGGGATAGGATAGCTGCCCAAAAGGCCCGTCTGGAGGCAGAGCGGGATAAGGTGGCCCAGCTGAGGCGGCAGGTGCACCAGGAGAGGGTGATGCTGGCCTCCCAGCGGGAAGACCACCGCCGCCTTCTGGCTCAGGTGGAAGAGGAGAAAAAGCAAGTGGAATCGGTGCTGGCGGAGATGGAGGCCTTGGCCAGCCAGATTGCCGCCAAAATCCGGGCGGAACAGGCCAAGAGCAGCCGCCCCTTGCCTTCCGGCAGCACCAAGGGTATGCTGTGGCCTGTGCCCGGATACTATTATGTCTCCTCCCCCTTCGGTTGGAGAATACATCCCCTCTTTAACATCCGGAGCTTCCACAACGGCGTAGATATCCCCGCACCCACAGGGACCGAGGTGGTGGCTCCCCTGGATGGACGAGTCATATCCACCGGATGGCTAGGGGGGTATGGCAATCACATAAGCATAGATCACGGCGGAGGCCTGTCTACCCTCTACGCCCATCTCTCTTCCATTCTGGTAAGGGAGGGGCAGGAGGTAAAAAAGGGCCAGCTCATCGGCAGGATAGGCAGCACGGGCTGGAGCACGGGTCCCCACCTCCACTTTACCGTGATGATAAACGGGGAACCCGTCAACCCAATGAACTATTACTAAAAGGTATTTTGTTTACATATACTTTTTGAGGAAGCAGCATAGAGGTGGTGGTATTTTTGCGAAGAATATGGCAGCAGATCAAGAATCTGCTGCTGACCTTTTGCGTCCTGGTAACTTTGACCGTAGGGGTTCTGGGGGCCACCCATTACAAGGAGACAGAACTCCTCCTCAGGACCTTTCTGGTGTTGCGCTATCACGCTTTGGAGCCGGTTAAAGGGGACAAGCTGATAGAAGGAGCTCTCAAGGGCATGGTGGAGGCTCTGGGGGACCCCTATTCCGCTTATCTGGACTCCAATACTTACCGCCATCTGCAGGAGAGCGTCAGCGGCAGTTACGGGGGGATAGGGCTGCTCATCACCATAGATGAAAAGGATAAAAGGCTCATGGTGATCTCCCCCTTTAAGGGCACCCCTGCCCACAGGGCAGGGATAAAGAGCCGGGACTATATCCTCATGATCGATGATCGGGATACCGCCGGGATGGATCTGGAGACCGCTGCCAAGCTGATGCAGGGGGAGCCTGGGACCCAGGTGGAGTTGCTGGTTCTCTCCGAAGGGGATCCTGCCCCCAGGCGGATAAAATTGACCCGGGAGGTGATAAAGGTCCCCACGGTGGAAGGCCGCCTCCTCCCCGGGTATCCCGATGTGGGCTATATAAACATAACCATGTTTAACGAGCAGACCCCCAAGGATCTGGGAAATACCCTGGAGGTATTGCGGCAGCAGGGGATGAAAAAGCTGGTGCTGGATCTCAGGAACAACCCCGGGGGTGCCCTCTCCGCGGCGGTGGACGTGGCCAGCTATTTTATACCCCAAGGGCCCATAGTCTATATAGCCGACCAGAAGAGGCTGGAACCCCTGTTGGCCAGGGGTTATGCCCGTCCCCTCCCTTTGGTGGTCCTGGTGAACAGGGGGACGGCCAGCGCCGCTGAGATAGTGGCGGGGGCCCTGCAGGACACAGGAAAAGGCGTACTGGTGGGGGAACCCACCTTTGGGAAAGGGGTGGTGCAGACCGTATTCCCCCTTCCCGGAGATTCGGCGGTAAAGATCACCACCCACAAGTACCTGACTCCTGGGAAACGCGACATAAACAAAAAGGGGATTATCCCGGATCATTTGGTGGAACTGGATCCCCAATGGGAGCAGGAGGTGCTCCTCCGGGCCCCCGATATATCCTGGGACAGCCAGCTAAAGAAGGCTTTGGAGATTCTAAATTCCCCTTAGGAGGTGGTACCTTATGGAAAGGCAGGTGCTCCTGGTCATAGATATGCAGAACGATTTTGTTGACCCCCGGGGAGCCCTGAGCTTTCCTCAGGCCAGGGAGATCGCCCCCTTCATCAGGGATAAGGTGAAAGGGGCTTTGGAGGGGGGCAAAGAGGTCATCTTCACCTTGGATACCCATGCCCCTGACGACGCCGAATTTAAAAAATTTCCCCCCCACTGCCTGGAGGGGAGCTGGGGACAGGAACTCATACCGGAGCTGAGGGAAGTGGTGGGGGAGGTGGGGGAGCCCAGGGTGAGGTTCTTGAAGAAGAACCGCTACAGCGCCTTCTACAACACCCCCCTGGATCAATGGCTGGGCACCGCCCCTGGAAGCCCTGATCCCCGACCAGCCCTGGTGGAGGTGGTGGGCGTGTGCACCAATATATGCGTGTTCTTCACCGTAGAAGAATTGGCCAACCGGGATGTGCCCGTCAAGGTGTATCGCCAGGGGGTAGCCTCCTTTGATCCCGAAGCCCACAGGTTTGCTTTAGAGCAGATGGCCAAGGTGCTGGGCGCGGAGATAGTGTGACGAAGGCTCTGGATATACCAGAGCCCTTTTGCTGTTAAATGGTAATGCCGAAGTATAGGAGAGTATATTTTAAGGAGACGTACAGGAATATGGCCCCGAAAAGGGTCTTCAAAGCGGAGGCTTTTACCCGGGCCACCATCTTGGCCCCGTAGATGGCCCCTATAACCGCCCCCAGGCCCAGGCACACGGCAGTGGGTATATCCACCACCTGCTGGTAAAATTTAAAGGCAGCCCCCACCAGGGCCATCCAGATAAAGGAGGCCATGCTGGTGCCTATGGCCAGCTTTACCGGTGACCTGAGGATATATATAAACGAGGGCACCAGGGCATAACCTCCCCCCAGGCCTATAACACCCGTGAGAAACCCCACCACCGAGCCCAGCAACCCTTTGGCCCATCCGGAGCCGGGTATCCCCCCTGAGGAAGGGGGCTGGGGCAGGGCTTTCTCAGCCATGAGGCCTTCGTAGAGCATCCTCAGGGAAGGCAGGAGAAAGGCCAGGCCCACTATGAGATCGATCACCTTTCCGTAAGGTTTGAGATAGCCGAAGACGATGCTTCCCAGAATTACCCCCAGCACGCCGCTTGCTCCCACCACCAGGGCAGTGGGGGTATCCACGTTTTTCATCTTCAGGTGCTGGTAGGCCCCAGAACCGGCGGTGAAGACCACTGCCGTGAGGGTGGTGCCTACCGCCGCTGCAGGGTCGAAATGAAAACCGAACCTCACTATGGGCATCATCAGGACGCACCCGCCTATGCCCAAAAGCCCTCCGATGATCCCCGCCGGGATGCCCACCAAGAAAGCTATAAGGTGAGACATAACCGCGCCTCCTCATTTTTTTTATAATCTCCCCTAATTCTTGGATATAGCCTTCCATCGCTTTCTGGGCCTTTTCATAGATATCCCATATCAAGGGGTCCCTCAGCCGGTAGAAAACGCTTGTACCTTCCTTTCTGGAGGTGAGGATGCCTGCCTGGCGCAGAACACCCAGATGCTTGGAGATGGCCGACTGTTCACCCCCCAGGGCGGGGACTATCTCGCACACGCACCGCTCCCCTCCTCGGAGGAACTCGATTATCTTCAGCCGCAGGGGATGGGCAAGGGCCCGAAAAAATTGGGCCATCACTTCTTCCTTTTCTCCGGTCACCGNATCACCTCCTTTTATGAATATATTATCATTTTGTCATAAAGTGAGCAAGGGGGTTTGTTAAGGGTAGATTAAGATATGGTAAAAATAGCGTAAAATTGGTCTGGCGAGGAGGAAATCTGCAGAAAAAGGCCAAATACGCTTTAGATAGGACTTTCAAGCGAGGGGAAAGGATGGCTTTAAATAAAAGGATTCTCATCCTGTCGCTGGCCTTGTGCCTGGCCCTCTGTCTAGGAGGGTGCGCCGGGGAGGGATCCCTGGACGATCCCCGTGCTTTCCGCATACTGGGCGGCTCAGAGCTGAAGGACCTCAGGGAAACGGGTCTGCTGGACTATATCCAGAAAAAATCGGGGATTAAGATATATCTGGAAGAAAGCGGCAGCCTCGCCGCGGTGGAAAAGATATCCGGGGGGCAGCACCCTTACGATGCCCTCTGGATCCCCAATGGGTTTTACCTGGAGGCCTTCCGTTCGGAAATAAAAAATCCCCCCTTGGTAATGGAAAAGATCTTCATGAGCCCAGTGACGGTGGGGGTCAGGAGGAATCTGGCTGAGCGGTTTGGCTGGCTGGGACCCGAGGGTTTGGCCCGGGAGGACCTCTCCTGGAATGACATAAGGGAGGAGGCCGTCAGGGGGGAGCTTCAGCTGTATATGACCCACATGCACACCTCCAATTCTGGAGCCCTGGCCTCCCTGGCCCTGCCCACAGCCTCTTGGGCAAGATTGGCCGCCTCCTTTCCACGTGATTTTTGTGGTGGATATAAGCGGCTCCATGGCAGAGGAATAGAGGGAGTGCGCCGGAGCCTGTTAGGGACGGCATCAGCTTTACCAGGTAGTTGGCCTTTATCCAGTTCCCGGAAATTTCAGTGGAGCTAAGCTGGCTGCGGAAGCAGGCTGCCCCTAGGAAGGATTGGCCATCCTGCCCATAAAGAGTATGCCCCCGGACTCCCTGTCCTGGATCAGGTAGAGGAAGGGGCGGTCGGCCCTGAAAACCTTTTTTTTCCTGAGGGCCGTGGACCTCATCATCCCGGTGGCTGCGGCCGCTTCCGTGCCCTTTTCGTCCACTTCCACAAAGGATTTGTGCACCACCTCGTCGAGGCAGAGGTCTCTGGCTCCGTCATACCGGAGAAATCGGCTTCCCCTCGGCGGAAGGCCAGGTTCAGGCCCATCTTCTGGAGCTCCCCCTTCAGGGAGCACCTCCCTTCGGTCCCGAATTTGGGCAGGTGAACTTTGACCTCTTCAGGGCGCATCTCCTTCTGCCATCGGTTCAAATTTTCAACTGACAGGGATTTTTCCACTGTTTCCAACTGCCCCTTCCGGGGAAGGATGATCAGCATGGAAAATATTTCTTCTTCGTAGGGCATCTCCAGGATCTGCAGGTTCTCGTTTTCCGAGTAGGGGAATCTGTCCTTCTGATGCATCATGGGAACTTTAACCATCCAGCCCTGGAGGGTTTTAAACTCTTCTGTCTGGGTGTTTTCCGCGGGGAACCGCCTGACCCACTCCCCTTTGAAATAAACGGCGTTGGTAAGCACCAGCCGGGTGTCGGTTTTTATCATTCCCTGGAGGATGAGGTCCTTTATCCTGCCCTTAGTCTGCTCTTCCACCCAGGAGTTGATCCTGCGGCAGGAGCCGGCCGGATCCCTGGAAAAGTCCGCGGGGATAGCCTTTGCTCCATACTGCTCCTCTACTGTTTTTACGTATTCCGGCAGTAGCCCCAATCCCTCCTGCAGCCAGAGGGCATTGGCGGTGTGTATCTGGTATCTTCCCTCAGACCGGTTCAATTTCTCCCCCAGGGCGGCCAACTCCCTTCCTTCCCCCCGGGGGAAGGACAGGACAGACCGCATCTCCTCTGCAGTTTTACCCCTGGCCCCTTCCCAGATCATGACCAGGGCCATGAAGAGGCTTGAGGGAGAAAAGGAGACGTTTTCCCGGTTTTCCCTGAGGTGGCTGTAGAGATTTAGGGCAAACAAAGCTGTTGTTGGCCTGGGCTATGCTTCCGGTTTTGGAGGGGGATCTTTCCATGGCATCTCCTCCTCTGGGAAAATCCTTCCCTCGGTAGTATACAGGGACGTTGGTGTCCAATCACTTTAAAATGGATGTGGTGGAAAAGATAGCTTATAATTGGAGTAGATTTTTCGGGGCTGGCAGCAAGCCCTTGTGATTAAAGTGGGGTGAGAAATAATGCGCTGGAAACATGTCATCGGACTGGCGGTTTTATCCGCCTTCCTCATGGGGTTATGGGGTTGCGCCAGGAGGGCTACCCAGAGATCCCTCCCCAGGATATGGTGGTAATAGCCCAGGAGGGGGTCTTCCTGGTAATCCCAGGGGAAGGCGGGTTTCGGTTGAGGCCTGTGGCTGAGGGTATTTCCGGGATCATGGGCGGCTGCTGGCTTTCCGACGGCAGGCTGCTGCTCATAAGAGGGGAAAAGGTTGAGTACGAAGGGGAGATCATCCTCAGGCTGGAGGGCCTCCATCTTGTGGACCCCCGGGAAGGGCAAGCCGTGTCCACCCTGGCCTTTTCCCACATCTACGCCCGGCCCGAGGATGTTTGGAGCTTAAATTTCACCGGCGACTCACCAAAAATTTACCTTCCGGTATGGAGGGATCCTGAGGGGCGGAAGTCCCTGTTTCCATCCAGCCCTCCTCCCAAAGGGGAAGCGAAGCTCCTGGACTTGCCTTCCGGCGAGGAGATCCCCGTTCTGGTGGAAGGCGAGCCTTTAAGCCTCACTATTTTCGACTTCTGCTGGTCCCAATTTTTACGGGACGGGGAGGAGAAGATATTTTACCACCAGGGAAGTTCCATATATTGGGGTAAAGTGGAAAAAGGGGTCCTCCGTTTGGCCAAGTTTTATGAAGCCCCTGGCCCCATCGAAAGGATGGGATATAATCCGGTGGCCAACAGGTTGGTGCTTTACGGTTTTGATGGGGGAAGTCCCGTAATATTGTCCCTAGATCTCCAGGGCAGGGCAGAGGAGATCCTGAAGGGCGAGTCCACCTCGCCCAGGGGGATGATCTGGCCTCCTGGGCCCATATTCAGCATGGGACGTACCCCCTGGGTCAGCTGCTATATGGAGGTGCCCGCCAAGGGCCAGCCCCCGGGCATATGGCTGATTAACCTGGACAGCGGTAAAGTCCGCTATATGGGCCGGGAAGAGTTCGGGGTGATCAGCTCTGAAGGTTCCTGGCGGGTTACAGGATCGGAGGTGGAGAAGTGGGAAGGGGAAACTGTGACCTGCCGGTTTACAGCTCCCGGGAAGATGAGGGTTTTGGGGATAGCGGGCAGGCCCGGGGCCGAGTACTTGGTGGGCCGGGAAAGGCCTGAGGGGAAGTTTTTCTCTCCAGAACCCACCCCCCTAGGGATTTATGACCCCCGCAACGGCAATCTCCAGTTTTTCCCTTACAAAGTTAAAGATCTCATTTTCCCCCCTTTGGAGCCCTGAAGTTGACCCCTGGCCTTTTAACCGGTAAAATAGAGGCCACCGGCCTTTAAAAGCTTGAGGAGGTGGAGGGCTGGTGGCCAAGAAGTTGGAGTATCTTTCCAAGAATTGCTATATATACCGTAGGGGAGAAAGTCCGGTAGAAATCCATGTATATCTATCGCCCCGGCTTTTGGCCCAGTTCACCGAAACCGAGGCCCTAGAGCAGCTCTACAACGCCTCCCTGCTTCCGGGGGTGGTGAGCCCGGTGGTGGGTATGCCCGATACCCATGCGGGTTACGGACTGCCCATCGGAGGTGTCATGGCCACCGACTATGAAAGGGGGGTGGTCTCGGCCGGGGCGGTGGGTATGGACATAAACTGCGGGGTGAGGCTCCTGACCACCCGCATACCTGCAGAAGGGGTGAGCAGAAAGCAGCTGGCTGCCCTGTTGGAGGCCATTTCCCGCCGGGTGCCTTCAGGGGTGGGGCGGGCCAGCCCCTATCAGGAGCTCCGCCAGCCCGACCTGGAAGGTATAGCGGCAGAAGGGGCCTATTATTACATCAAAAAAGGGTACGGCCGACCTGAAGACAGAGAGAGGATCGAGGAGGGGGGCTGTATCCCCGGAGCCAGGGTTTCTGCCATAAGCAGGGAGGTCCGCAAACGCACCGATCAGCTGGCCACCATAGGGGGAGGCAATCATTTTATAGAAATAGGGCGGGTGGAAGAGGTGTTATGCCCGGAGGTGGCCCCCCTCTTCGGCCTCCAGGAGGGACACCTCTACGTGTTGATCCACACCGGCAGCCGGGGTTTGGGACACCAGATATGCACAGACTACAGCCACATCATGTGGGTAAACCGGGATAAAAACAAGACCCCAGCGCCGGTGAAAGGGCTGGCCTGCGCCCCCATCCATTCCCAGGACGGCCAGAACTACCTCCAGGCCATGGCTCTGGCGGCCAACTACGCCTTTACCAACAGGCAGATCATCGCCCATTTTGTCCGGGAAGCTTTTGTGGAGGTGTTCAGAAGGCCGGAGGAGGAAATGGGGCTGGACCTCCTTTACGACGTGGCCCACAACATAGCCAAAAAGGAAAAGCACCAGGGGCGCTGGGTCCTGGTGCACCGCAAGGGGGCTACCCGGGCCCTTCCCCCCGGACATCCGGACAACCCTCCCCTTTACAGGGATACGGGCCATCCGGCCCTCATACCCGGGAGCATGGGAACCAGCTCTTACGTGGTGTTGGGAACTTCCAGTATATGGAGGACGTATTGCTCCGTAAACCACGGGGCCGGCAGGGTCATGTCCCGGAAGCGGGCCCGCGCCGAGTTTTCCCGGGAGGACGTGGCAAGGCAGCTGGGGGACGTGCTGGTATCGGCCAGAGACGTGAAAGCCCTCAGGGATGAGGCCCCTCTGGCCTATAAGGACATAGACGAAGTGGTCTACACCCTGGTGGAGGCGGGCCTCACCAGGCCGGTGGTCAGGCTCAAGCCCATGGCGGTGATAAAGGGGGAAGGGGAAGAGGGCTAGTTCTTGTTCCTGATAGAGGTTGTGCTATAATGGGCAGGGGTGGGATAAATGCGTCCCTTTCAACTGTGCTCAGAATTTCAGCCCAAGGGGGATCAGCCCCAGGCCATCGCTGCCCTGGTGGAAGGCTTGAGGAAGGGCTACCGCCACCAAACCCTGCTGGGGGCTACCGGCACGGGCAAGACCTTCACCATCGCCCATGTGATCCAGGCAGTCCAGAGGCCTACTCTGGTCATCGCCCCCAATAAAACCCTGGCTGCCCAGCTCTGCGGAGAGTTCAAGGAGTTCTTTCCCCACAATGCTGTGGAATATTTCATAAGCTATTACGATTATTATCAGCCCGAGGCCTATGTGCCCCAGACGGACACCTATATAGAAAAGGACAGTTCCATAAACGACGAGATAGACCGGCTGCGGCATTCCGCCACCACTGCCCTTCTGGAGCGGCGGGATGTGATCATAGTAGCCAGCGTCTCCTGCATTTACGGTCTTGGTTCTCCCGAAGACTACCGGCGGCTGGTGCTTTCCTTGAGGGAGGGGCAGGAATATCCCCGGGAGGCCATACTGCGGAAACTGGCGTGTATCCATTACCAGCGCAATGACTATGAATTGAAACGGGGCACTTTCCGGGTCCGTGGAGGAGTGGTGGAGATCGTACCCGCCTCCTCCGAGGACTTGGTGGTGAGGGTAGAGCTGGACGGGGACAGGGTGGAGAGGATCCTGGAGATAGACAGCCTCACCGGCGAGGTATTGGCCCGCCGCCGCCATGTAGCCATTTTTCCGGCCAGCCACTACGTGGTGGGCCCTGACAGGATGGAGAGGGCCCTGGCCAGCATAGAAGCCGAGCTCCAGGAGAGGCTGGCGGAGCTGCGGGAACAGGGTAAGCTCCTGGAGGCCCAGCGGCTGGAACAGCGCACCCTTTATGACCTGGAAATGCTGAGGCAGATAGGTTACTGCAAGGGCATTGAGAATTACTCCCGGCACCTCACCGGCAGGGCTCCGGGAGAGCCCCCCTTCACCCTCATAGACTACTTCCCCGACGATTTTCTGCTGGTCATAGACGAATCCCACATCACCCTTCCCCAGATAAGGGGGATGTTCGAGGGCGACTACTCCCGCAAGTTCACCTTGGTGGAATACGGTTTCCGGCTCCCCTCAGCTCTGGATAACCGCCCCCTCACCTTCGAAGAATTCTGCCAGCGGATAAACCAGGCCATCTATGTCTCCGCCACCCCGGGGCCCTTTGAACTGGAACATTCCCAGCAGATAGTGGAGCAGATCATAAGGCCCACGGGCCTGGTGGATCCCGAGGTGGTGGTAAAACCTGTAAAAGGACAGGTGGACGACCTGCTGGAAGAGATCCGGGAAAGGGTGGGCCGGGGGGAAAGGGTGCTGGTGACCACCCTCACCAAGAGAATGGCTGAGGATCTCACTGACTTCCTCCAGGAGGCGGGTGTAAAGGCCCGCTACATGCACTCGGACATCAACGCCATCGAGCGGATGGAGATAATAAGGGATCTGCGCCTGGGGGTTTTCGACGTCCTGGTGGGCATAAACCTGCTGCGGGAAGGTCTGGACTTGCCTGAGGTTTCCCTGGTGGCCATATTTGACGCTGACAAGGAGGGTTTTTTGCGGTCTGAGCGTTCCCTCATCCAGACCATAGGTAGGGCGGCCCGCAATGCCAACGGCAAAGTGATAATGTACGCCGACACCATTACCCCCTCCATGGCCCGGGCCATAGAAGAGACCAACCGCCGCCGCCGCATCCAGATGGAGTACAACCGCCGTCATGGCATAATACCCCAGACTGTGGTAAAGCCGATCCGGGACGTGATCGATACCATGGTGGCAGAAGAGCGGGCCGCCTATGGGGTTCCCAAAGGGGGCCAGAAGAGGAAGTTGGGCAAGCGGGAGATAAGGGCCTTGATAAAAAAGCTGGAGAAGGAAATGAAGGAGGCTGCCAGGCGGCTGGAGTTCGAGCGGGCGGCGGAATTGAGGGATGCCCTGCTGGAGCTGCGCCTGCAGGTGGGTTAGGAAATCTCCGAAAAGGTGATGTCCATGCCCTTTATCGCCGATTTCCACGTCCATTCCCGCTATTCCCGAGCCACCAGCAAAGAAGCCGATTTGGAAAATTTCTACCGGTGGGCCATGTGTAAAGGCCTGACTGTGGTGGGCACGGGGGATTTCACCCATCCCGGTTGGCGCAAAGAATTGTGGGAAAAATTAGAGCCGGCCGAGCCCGGGCTCTATCGCCTAAAAGAGGAATGGGCCCGGCCGGCCAGGGAGGGGCTGCGCTTTCCCCAGGATATCTCCTCGCCCTTCCTCTGCCTGGAAGGGGATTTTCCCAAGGTGCGTTTTATCGTCACCGGGGAAGTGAGCACCATCTATAAAAAGGGGGGGAGGGTCCGGAAGGTCCACCATCTGATCATCCTGCCCAGCCTGGAAAAGGCGGAGGAGTTGAGCCGGCGGTTAGAGGAGAAGGGTGGCAACCTCCAGGCCGACGGCCGCCCCATCTTGGGCTTGGACAGCCGCCACCTGGTGGATCTTACCCTGGAGGTGTGCCCAGAGGCCATCTTCATCCCGGCCCACATCTTTACTCCCCATTTTTCTCTGCTGGGGTCCAATTCCGGCTTCGACACGGTGGAAGAATGTTTTGAAGATTATACTTCTGCCATAATGGCGGTGGAGACAGGCCTTTCCTCCGACCCCCTCATGAACTGGCGGCTTTCCATGCTGGACAGGTTCCTCCTGGTATCCAATTCCGATGCCCATTCCCCCCGTCTCCTGGCCCGGGAGGCCAACCTTTTCGCCGCGGAACTCTCCTATGGGGGGATCAGGAATGCCCTGGAAAAGGGCTTGGAAGGGGGCTTTATGGGCACCATAGAATTTTACCCCGAGGAAGGCAAGTACCACTACGATGGCCATCGGCATTGTGGTGTCTGCTGGCCCCCGGAGCGCACCCGGGCCGCCGGTGGGATTTGCCCGGTATGCGGCCAGAAGCTGACCATAGGGGTTTTACACCGGGTGGAGGCTTTGGCGGACAGGCCCCCAGGCTTCCGGCCTCCTGGGGCTGCCGCCTTTGAGAGCCTGGTGCCCTTGCCCGAGATCCTGGCGGCCCTGGCCGGCGTAGGGGTGCAGAGCAAAAGGGTCTGGGATATTTATTTTAAGCTTATCCAGAAGTTGGGCCCAGAACTGGTGATCCTCCGGGAAATCCCCATACCCCTGCTGGCTGAAACTGGAGGGAAGGGGTTGGCCGAGGCCATAAGCAGGATGAGGCGGGGTTTGGTGGAGAGGCAGCCGGGTTTCGACGGCCAGTACGGCCGCATAATCATTCTAAGGCCTGAGGAGAGGGAGGTTTTCTCAGGTCAGGAGGGGCTGTTTCCNGGGATAGAACCCGGTTTTAAAGCCCCTCGAGAGGTTGCCCTGGATCGGGCTGGGGGCACGGCTTCTGGGGAAGAGCCGGGGGGATTCAGGGAGATTCCGGAGGCAACAGAGCTTCCTCCCCAGGGCCTGAACCCCCAACAGGAAGAGGCGGTTTCCGCCTATCCGGGTCCGGTCATGGTGATAGCCGGGCCAGGGACAGGTAAAACCTTTACCCTGGTCCACCGGCTTGTATGGCTCCTGGGGGAAGGGGGAGTAAACCCCGAGACCGTCACGGCCATAACCTTCACCCAGAAGGCTGCGGACACCATAAGGGAAAGGCTGAGGGCTTTCCTGCCCGGGGATAAGGCGGACAAGGTCCATGTGGGCACCTTCCATCAGGTCTGCTGGGAGCTCCTAGCCCGGTGGGGCCTGCCGGGGCTTCCCTGGGGCCCTTCCCCTCTCCCGGCTCTGTTGGACGAGATAGAGGCCAGGGAGGTGCTGCGGGAACTGTTGAGCCAGGGCATAGGCAGGGGATTGGGAGGGGCCCGCCGCCTGCAACAGCGCCTCTCCCTGTTGAAAAATCAAGGACTGGAACCCTCTTCCCCGGAGATTCCGCCAGAATTGCGGGCTATATACTGCGCTTATGAGGAGCGCCTCCAGGAATATCAAGCCATGGACTATGACCACCTCCTGCTCTGGGGGGTAAAGCGCACCCGGCAGGCCTTGGAGGAGGGAAGGGAAGAGGTGCTGGCCCCCTTTGGCCATCTTCTGGTGGATGAATTCCAGGACCTCACCTTGGTCCAGTATCAGCTAGTGCGCCTCTGGGCAGGAACGGGAAAAAACCTCTTCGTGATCGGAGACCCCCATCAGTCCATATACGGTTTCCGGGGAGCTAGCCCCAGGTTTTTTAGGCAGTTAAAGGAGGATTATCCCCACACCCGGATAGTCTGGCTTCGGCAGAATTACCGATCCACCGAGGTTATCCTAAAGGCAGCCCAGGGGGTGATCCAGGGGCAATCCTGCTTTCCCGGGGCGCCTTCCCCACAACTCCTCCCTGCCAGGAAAGGGGGCAGCCCCTTGTTCTACCGGGAGGCGCCCAGCCCTCTGGCGGAGGGGATAGGGGTGGTGAAGGAGATAAACCGGCTGGTGGGGGGCACGGATATGCTGGCAGCCCAGGGGGGAGGGACGGGCAGATCCTACAGTTTTGCCGATATAGCCGTGTTGGCCCGCACTGCCGAGCAGCTGGAGGATCTGGAAGAATGCTTTTTGAAAGAGGGGCTACCCTATAGGGTGGTGGGAGGAGCCAGCTTTCTAGAGGAAAAGAGGGTGAGGCAGTTCTTGGCTTTCCTCCGCTTGCTCCGGGATCCCAGGAATATTTTTTATTTAAAGCAAGCCGTATCTATTATCCCAGAGACTTTCCATATAGATCATATAGCAGAAATATTGGCGGAAGGGGAAACGGAGGCCTGTTCTTCTGGGTTATCTCCAGCGATGCAGAAGTGGATGGAGGTTTACTACCAGGCTAAAAAGAAAAAAGAGCAGGGAGCCTCTCCTGGGGAACTCCTCGATCTATGGCGGGAAGGCTTAGGCTTGGAACCGGCCGGGGGCCTAGAGAAATTGGCCCAAGCAGCAGCCTCTTTTAAAGATGTGGATTCCTTTCTCCAGAGGGTTCATTCCCTGCAGGAAGGGGACAAGGAAAGAGCGGGGAGAGGTTCGACCCCTGAGGCGGTGAGCCTTATGACCCTGCATGCGGCCAAAGGCCTGGAGTTCCCTGTGGTGTTTATAGTGGGGGTGGAAGAGGGGCTTTTGCCTCTGAAGCTTTTTCCCCACCAGGAGGTGGAGGAAGGGGAGGAGTTGCGGCTTTTCTATGTGGGCCTTACCCGGGCCCGAGAACTGGTGTACCTTTCCGCCTGCCGCCGTCGGGGTGGCCCCTCACCCTTTTTGAAGCTCATCCCCGGGGAACTGCTGAAGACCTGGTCTTGGGATATTCCCAGGGAGAGGTTCCAGCAGTTGAGCCTATTCTAACCTGAAGGGAAAAACAGGGACCGGAAAGGGGTGCTTTGATGGGCAAAATAGAGCTTTTTCCCCTCCGATTACCGGAAATATCCCCCGGAGCCCCCCTGGTGCAGCTTTTACAGGAGGCCGCCTCAGAGGCCGGGGGATTCAAGCCTGGGGACATTTTGGTAATAACCAGCAAGGTGGTGGCCAAGGCTTGGGGATTGGTGGTAGATTTAAAAGAGGTGAGCCCTTCTCCCAGGGCCTGGACTTTAGCCCGTAAGACGGGGCGGGATCCACGCTTTTTAGAACTGGTATTGGACCACGCCGATGATATATTGTTTTTGGTGCCTTTGAAGGATTTGGCCCAAAGGGGCTGGCTGCGCCTAGAGGGCTTTTCCCCTGAACCCCAAAGGGTCCAAGAGCTTCTGGATCGGTATCCCTGTGCAATCTTTGTCTGGAGCCATGGATCTATATACAGCAGTGCCGGGATAGATTCCTCCAACCTGCCTTCAGGGCAGGCGAGCCTGCCCTTGCCCGACCCCGATGGGGCGGCGCTCCAGATCAGGTTGGACCTGGAGGAAAGATTGGGCTTTTCTGTGCCGGTGATAATCACGGATACCGAATACACCCCTTTTGGAGGCACCCTGGAGGTGGCTCGAGGCAGTTCGGGGATACGGGCGGTAAATCCGGGGTTCGCCCAGCGGGATCTGTATGGTTGCCCCAAATTCGGGGGTCTGGACCTGGTGGTGCAGGAATTGGCCGGAGCAGCCGGGCTTCTCATGGGGCAGGCGGGGCAGGGTATCCCCGCAGTTTTAATCCGGGGTTATAAATATGTACCTGAAGGGGATGGGGGAGAGTCTCCCATACCCCCGGGAGCTCTGGGCCCCATATTGAGGTATTCCTTTTCGTACACTTTGAGGATCTTGGGCTGGCGCTGGCTGCTTAGGGGGATAAAGAAGCTGGTTTTAAAGCAGCCATCCGGCAGCAAAGGGGTTTAAGAAATGAAAAAGAAGCTCTATCGTTCTCGGAAGGACAGGATGTTGGGGGGAGTATGCGGAGGTATAGCCCAATACTTCAACGTGGATCCCACCATCGTCAGGCTGATCTGGGCGTTCATCACTCTAGCCTGGGGGGTGGGGCTGGTGGCTTATCTGGTGGCCTGGTTAATAATACCAGAAGAGCCCCAGGAAGGTACACCGCCCCAGTAGGAACCGCCGGGGAGTCTTCCTTTGTCCCTCCCGCCCCAGGAACATTAGCAGGAAAGGAGGAAGATATATTTTAGAGATAGCTGAAATCAAAGGGGTACCCCTGAAGATCCCCCATTTAAGGTATTCCTTTTTTAATACCCCTTATCCTCCCCATCGTCTGGGCACGGCGGTGGACGTTTATTTCCCTTCGGTGGCCCTGTTTCCTTTTCCCCAGGGGAGGCTGGTGGAGGTAAGGGAGGTGACCACCCCCCAGCACATCCCTGTAAGCCGGGACTATCTTTTGCTTTTCCAGGTGGAGGATTTCATCCTAAAGGTGCTCCATGTCAAGCCCTGGCTCAAGGTGGGCGATAGGGTTAAATGGGGGGAGGAGATAGGAGAGCTAGTCCTATCCGGTTTTTTTACTCCCTGGAGTGATAAGCATGCCCATTTCGAATTCCGTTCTCCTCAAGATCCCTATCGGGCCAGAGGGGGTATCCCGGTGGTCCCCAAGTGGTTGGAATTGGTTCCCACAGCCAGATCCTCCCTATTTGTGGTGCAGGAAAATAAGGAAAATTACTGCTGGTTGGCCCCCTTAGAGACAGGCCCTAAAGGGCTTACTCCCTGGGGAAATGTGGAAGGGGGGCTGCCTTATTATCGCTACGGGGCCCTTTTCCATTCCACCAAGGGTCAGGTGTTGGACAGGGAAGTGGTGGCCCAGGAGACTTTGGACAACGGGGCGGGGATTTTCAGGCCTGATTTCGCGGTAAAGGTAAACGGGCGTCCGGTCAAGGGCATAGGGGTCTACTGCAACGAACCCAGGTTGAAGCTGGTGGGGGGGAATTTCCGGGAAGGGGAGACAGTGGTGGTGGAGTTGGTCCCTTCCTGCCAGCAAGACCAGACCAGAAAAAGATGGGGAGGTTCTTATGGGGAGGACAGGTAAAATCCTGGCGACAATCTTGATCTTTATTTCCCTTTTTATGGCTAAACCTGCCTGGGNTTGCATCNTAGATATATCGGCTTCCCGGGAATCGGTAAAAGCAGGGGAGACAGTCAGGGTGGATATAACCAGGATTAAGACCCATAGGTCCTGCGTTCTGCCCCTGGAGGAGACCAAAATTGAGGTGATGGGTGGAGTTATAGTAAAGGAATACCCCTGGATTCCGGGGGAGCCTGACAAAAAAACCATAGAGGTGAAATTCACCCAGCCGGGGGAAGGGGTCATCAAGGTTACCAGGGATTGCCCTAGAGCGGGAACCATAGTCCAGTCTAAGATTATCAGGGTGGAGGAGGCTGCCCCAGTTTCCCCCGGTCAAGAGGAAGGGTCCCCCC
>JGI26787J52750_100016_pt1 | contig 24557 bp, 25 predicted proteins | sample WilGeyfunne61714_FD_52750 | JGI IMG/M metagenome (IMG submission 52750)
AATTAAACCCACCGCCATTATGGCATTAACTGGTCTTAATATCTCTATATAAGCCTTCATCATCTCTCATCCCCCTAAACCAAAACTCAAATATATATGACAGACAATGACATCCTCAGACTACTAGTATAGCCACGTTGTGATCGTTAGGGGGAAAGTTTCAAAACCCAAATTTTAATCGCGAATTTATACAAATGGTTGGTAATATCATCTTTATATTCCAGTATTTAAGACATGGTGGGTTATGGCATTCCTCGCAGCGGCACCCTTCATATCTTTAACACTTCTTATAAGCCCATATTCACCACTCAAACTAGAACATAAGATTTCTTCTTATGGCCATGGCCTGGGACTCGTATACTATTCCATCTCATGGACTCTCCTCGCCCTACTATTCTTCAACTATCCATGGATAATCTCAATTGGTATCGCTGCAATGCCCTATGGTGACGGTCTAGCATCACTAATAGGCGAAAATTACGGGAAAAGAAGATACAACATCCTAGGAGACCCTGAAAGTGTTGAAGGGNCCCTCGCAATGTTCATCACCCTACTAGTCACGTTACTCATAATCTTCATCTACTACAAGCAGCCAATAAACTGGCTCATAATAGCTGCCATAGCAGACAGCAACCATCATAGAAGGCGCCACACCAAAGGAACTTGATAACAGCNTGCATTGGTGCAGTGACAATCTACCTATTAGGGTGTGCATTATGAGATTCATAGTCATAGACAGATTAGACGGCGCTGGAAAAGGCACCCATGCAAAACTCATAAAAGATATGAAAGCATGGGAGAAAAGGTCACATACAGGTCGCACCCGGAAAATGATAACCCATACGGTCGAAGGGCTAAAAAAGCCCTGCTCAAAAAAGTAAAATAAATCACCTAAAGGCAAGCATATACTACGCCTTAGATGTTATAAGATCACTCCACATCTACTATCGATCAAAGGAAGCCGACACCCTAATATTTGTAAGATATCTTATGGGAGTAGCATACCACCCCCTAAAAAATGGCCTGGATACATCTTCTCCCTGTTCCCCACTACAAAGTATATGTTTTTCTTTGACGTTTCACCCAAAGAATCATTAAGACGCATTCAGGAGAGGGATGACCATGAAATGTTCGAAAACCTCGAAGATCTTAAAAATGTCCGCGAAAAAGCCCTGAGACTAGCCAAAGATTGGCATATTATAAATACCGAGGATAACATAACAGATGTTCAAAAAGAAAATCGACAAGATCCTAGATCAACTTGACAAAGGTGAGAAAATATGATGATAACCTGCCTCATAGAAGACACCGGCACACTAAAGGCCGAACATGGATTATCCCTCCACATAGACAAGCCCAACCTACTATTTGACATGGGCCAATCCAATTCCTTCATTGAAAATGCCCAAGAACTCGACATAAACATATCCAAAGTAGAATATGCTGTCATATCCCACGGACATTATGACCATGGCGGCGGCCTCCCATACTTCCTCAAAGAGAATAAAAAGGCAGAGATTTATGTGGGAGATGGTGCCTTTTACAAGCGCTATGCAAATGACAACGGGTCCTGGCGTTATATTGGCTTAGATGAGAGCTTGACAGATAACCCGCGGATAAAAACCCTAAAAAAGGACACTAAAATAACCAGAGATTGCACCATACTAACTAACGTCCAAAAGTTTTTCCCCACCCCAGAGGGCAACAATAAACTTTATAAAATTTCAAAGGACAAGATAGTCCTTGACGATTTCAAGGATGAAATAATTCTAGTAATAGAAAAAGAGGATGGTCTGCTCGTTTTAACTGGATGCTCCCATCGCGGCATCCTTAACATAACAGAGACCGTGAAAAAAAAATACAATAAGCCCATAAAAGCCCTTATAGGGGGCTTCCACATAAAAGCCGAGGAGGCCCCGAACCTAATAGACCCATTCAAAGGCATAGAAATCTACACCGGACATTGCACATCAAAAGGGGCATACAATATACTCAAGGAAAACCTAGACAATATAAAACCCCTACACACAGGGACCCAGATAGAAATCATTTAATATAAAAAAATTATCCCCATGAAAACCAAGATCATATTCCTCATATTAACTGTTATCTGCCTTTTAGGTATTGTGGCCGCTCATCAAACGACTCGCACCATCAACCGCCCCCAATAGACAATCATCATAAACCGGAAATCTCCCAAGCATTCTATGGTCAACTACAAGGCAAACCAGTCTATTATATGATAGAACCCCCAAAGAATTCAGATTATACGTTAACATTCTAATACCAGACAATCCAGGGGAGAACCAACTAGTATATGCTAAGATACTAGACGATAAAGGGAAAACAGTAAAGGAACTTGGTCCAGGAGAGTGGAAACCTTGAAGAATTCGGGGGTGACTATTACCTAAAGGGCCCGAATTCAATGAAATCATCCCAGCTGGAAAATATTATATAATGGTATTCAACGAACAAAATAAGGGCAAATACGTTCTCGCAGTCGGTGATATAGAGGACATTCTCAGCTGACGAAGCCCTCAAGGCAATCATACTCTTACCAATACTAAAAGCAAGCATCTTCAATATGTGCCATTAATTGAATCCTTCCTACAATTCCTAGGGATTATTCTGGCAATGGGCACCTTCATATCCCTAAACTTCACAAAGAACAGAAACCTTATAAGGGTCAACTGGGCGGATATCATATTCACAACAATAATGTGAGGGGTTCCACTACATCCAAAACCCCTCTATACTCGCGAACATCCAAAACATTACTGGTGACAATAATCCTAACCTGGAAATTCAACAAAGAAATCATCCAAGATAAAATGCCAAGCTGGACCAGCAGAACCCTAATAATATCCTGGTTAATTTTTCTATTCATCAGAATAACAATATGAACCCAAGGTGAGGGTACCATGGACCAGTTCCAAAAAGAATATACAAGGATAATGTCAATGGACAGAATAGAAATGCAAGAAGAAGTTAAAAGATTGTCAGATGATTGTGCATGTCCCTCTTGTCCATCCTATAGGGAATGTGATGAAAGGCTATTCTGCATCCTNGGAGAATCAGAATGCATAAAAGATGAGAAAGGATGCCTATGCCCTACATGTCTAGTAGCATCCACCCTAGGGATCTCAAGAAACTTTTACTGTACTAGAGGCTCTGAGATGGATCAGAGACCCAAACCATAATCTCTCAAAAAGCGAAAGATTTAATAATCTGGATAAGTATGATTATAGTAGTTGATCATTCTAACCTTCTCCTTACAAGATAAGCTGGAAATTGGGAAGGGTGTTCTAATTGGGTAAAATAAAAATCGCTATCATAGGCGTGGGAAATTGTGCAAGTTCCTTAATCCAAGGAATATACTATTACACAGAAAAGGATGAACAGGATGCTATAGGATTAATGCACTGGGACATAGGCGGTTACAAACCAGAGGATATAGAAGTTGTCGCGGCATTTGACGTTGACAAAAGAAAAGTGGGGAAAGACTTGAGCGAGGCAATATTCGCCCCCCCAAATTGCACGAAAATATTTTGTGAAAACATACCCAGGATGGACGTTGAAGTTTCCATGGGGCCCGTCCTCGATGGCGTAGCACCCCACATGAATGAATATGATGAAAAATACACTTTTTCGGTTGCGGACGAAGAACCAGCAGACGTTGTAGAAGTCCTCGAGGACAACGACGCCGAAATGCTTCTAAATTACTTGCCAGTTGGTTCGGAAAAAGCCACACGTTATTATGCCAAATGCGCACTCGAAGCCGAAACAGCCTTTATAAATAATATGCCGGTATTCATTGCAAGCGACCCCAACTGGGCGTCTAGATTCGAAAAAGCAGGCCTACCCGTAATCGGAGATGATATAAAAGCCCAGATAGGGGCTACGATAACGCATAGGACCCTGACACAACTATTCAAGAAGAGGGGTGTTAAGTTAGACAGAACATACCAATTAAACACCGGTGGAAACACTGATTTCCTAAACATGCTAAACCAGGACCGGCTCCATTCAAAGAAAAAGTCAAAGACAGAAGCCGTACAATCTATAGGCGATGAAAGACTAGACCCGGAGAATATACACATAGGCCCAAGTGACTATGTACCATGGCAGAAGGACAACAAAGTTTGTTATCTTAGAATGGAAGGAAGAATCTTTGGCGATGTTCCCATGAACCTCGAACTCCGCCTCAGTGTTGAAGATTCGCCAAACTCTGCAGGTTGCGTTATAGATGCNATAAGATGTTGTAAACTNGCCCTCAAAAAGGGGATTGCAGGCCCCCTAACATCCATATCAGCTTATACAATGAAACACCCACCAATACAATATCCCGACAACGAAGCAGCCAAGCTGGTTGATAAGTTCATCAATGGAGAAATTGAGAGATGATTAAATCTCTTCAAATAAGCAAGTTTTATCTCCAAGACCCCAACACTTCACTTCCTTCAAATCTATATTATCTCCAAGGACTGACTCGAGGAAACCCGCTAATAAGCCACCCTCAAAGTGGCACAGCGGCCTCCTAACACTAGGAAGCCCCGAACAGGTAGCGCATTCGTCTAATCTAGCCCCCAAAGGGTCCGTGCTTAGGATCGTTAATTTACCCATCCCATTTTTCCCTGAAAAGGGTGACTATTTCATCTATTGAATCTGCTTCCATGTCAGTGGCCGCGTCCCTCGCACCAATATATTAAGCCATCCACTCGTTCACCCCCAACATTTCCATTGGCAGGAAGCGGATTATGCGGAAGAATTCAACATCGATGAACCTTCCAATGTTGGGCCTTTCAATCCTTCTTCCCAAGTTCCATAATTAATACCCCATCAACAATATTTCAACATATTCCCCCTGTGGGGGGAAATCTCTACTCTGGTTCTACTCTTATGGCATCGTTTTGGCATATATCCATGCACACCTCACATTCATTGCAGTCTTCTGGATTTTGAACATCTAACCTACCATCAACTATTGTTAGTATTTCCATTGGGCATAGATCGGCGCATTCTCCACATGCATCACATTTGTCATAATCTATAATTATCTTTGCCATCTTTTCTCCTCTGCCTTGTGAATATAATCTCTTTAAGCTTTTACTATATATAAAACTAGTGTAAGGGGGGGCTATCATTCCCACTATAGAACCATTGTAATAATCTTATTGTGTTATGACCAGCCCTCTCTCTTTTTGTTGAAGTATTTAAGTCAGTTCTTACTATATAGAGATGATGAATCGCCGTGAGGGTCAGCAATGAAAAGGATAAAAATCGTTGAAACAGCATTCAGAGATGCGCATCAATCACTCCTTGCAACCCGTATGCGGACACGAGACATGTTACCCATAGCTGAAGAAATGGATAAAGTGGGCTTTTTTTCATTAGAGGCATGGGTGGTGCAACCTTCGATACTTGTATAAGGTACCTTAATGAGGACCCATGGGAACGCCTAAAAAAATTAAAGGAGAAAATCAAAAAGACCCCTATACAAATGCTCCTAAGGGGACAGAACCTTGTAGGTTATAAACACTACCCCGATGATATAGTTAAAAAGTTTGTTGAAAAAGCCTACGAGAATGGTGTTGACATCTTCAGGATATTCGACGCCCTAAACGATATAAAAAATATGGAATATGCCATTAAAGTGGCTAAGGACCAGGGAGCCCACGTACAAGGGACAATATGTTATACGATAAGCCCATATCATACACTTGAAAAGTATGTGGAATTCGCCAAGGAACTAGAGGCCCTGGAATGCGACTCAGTCGCTATAAAAGACATGGCCGGTCTAATATCACCACATGACGCTTATGAGCTTGTCAAGGCGCTTAAAGAGGAGATCAGCTTACTAGTGAACCTTCATTGTCATTGTACGAGTGGGATGACCCCCATGAGTTACTATGCCGCGTGTCAAGNCGGTGTTGACATACTAGACACTGCAATATCACCCTTATCATGGGGCGCTTCACAACCCCCCACCGAAAGCTTAGTAGCCGCCCTCAAAGATACACCATATGACACAGGCCTCAACCTCAAAAAACTGACCCAAATAAAAAAATACTTCGAGGAAATCCGGGAAAAATACAAGTCCATCCTAGACCCAATAGCAGAACGTATAGATACAGACGTCCTCATCTACCAAATACCAGGGGGTATGCTATCAAATCTCGTAGTCCAACTCAAAAAACAAGACGCCCTTGACCGCTACGACGACGTCTTGAAAGAAATGCCAAAGGTGAGAAAAGATATGGGATATCCACCCTGGTAACGCCCACGAGTCAAATTGTTGGAATACAAGCCGTTATGAACATACTCTCAGGTGAAAGATACAAGATGGTATCAAACGAAGTCAAAGATTATTTCAAAGGATCTATGGGAGGCCACCAGCACCCTTAAACCCAGAAGTAGCCGCTAAAGTAATAGGGGATCAAGAACCCATAGATTGCAGACCAGCCGACCTACTAGAACCCCAATTCGAAAAATACAAGAGAGAAGGTGAAAAACTTGGGATAATCCGGAAAGAGGAGGATATCCTGACATTCGCACTCTACCCAACCATAGCACCAAAATTCCTCCGAGGAGAAATAGAAGAAGAACCGCTAGAACCGCCAAAAGAGGCCATCGCCGAACCTGCCGAGGCTGTTCCAACCCAGTACCTTGTAGAAGTAGACGGGGACGAATTTGAAGTCAAAGTGATACCCACGGGTTATCTGACCATCGAAGAAAAACCTAAAAAGCCAGAAGAACCCATAGAAGGTGCAGTAGAATCCACCATGCAAGGAATGATCATGAAACTGAAAGTTAAAGAGGGTGACATCGTGGAGGAAGGAGACGTTGTAGCAGTGATAGAAGCCATGAAAATGGAAAACGACATACAAGCACCACATTCTGGTGTTGTGGAGAAAATATACACCCAGGAGGGGAAAAAAGTAGAAGTAGGGGACGTCCTCATGGTGATAAAATAATCAAACCCTATATCTTGTAGGATCTTCTATCCTTGCAAGTTTAAAGGCTCTTTTCCTCCTCATACAAGACTCGCAGAGGCCACAATGTAATCTACCGCCCTCATAACAAGAATATGTAACCTCAAAGGGCACATTAAGCCTATGACCTTCCTCTATTATCTCCTTTTTAGTATAATCTATTAAGGGCGCTTCCACCTTAACATCCGCGAAGACACCTGATTCAAGGACTCTGTTGAATGCATCTAAAAATCTCTTGGAATTGTCAGGGAATGTTCTCGCCTCCTCCCTATCCCAGCCTAGTATGATGGCCCCAGCATCTAGTGCATCTGCATATGCTGCTCCAATAGAAGTGAATACAAGGTTGCGAGCCGGAACCCAAACAGCCTTGGCAGTTTCATCAGCAACACTACCATCTAATTCATCCATGACGGGCTTTGGTATCCTCTTTTTTTTGTCGGTGAGGGCTGAGCCCTCGAGTTTTTTGAGCCATAGCAGTCTAATGATATGATGTTTAAAACCATAAGATCTACATATCCTCTTGGAGGCTTTTATCTCCATTTTTGAGCTTCTCTGACCATAATCGAAAGTTAAAGCGTGTATGTCATATTTTTTTGCGAATTTTATTGTGGCCACGGCCGAATCAAGACCCCCTGAGAGTATGCTAATAGCCTTCAATCTTGTTCACCATTTCTCTTTTGAATTGTTCTTCTGCTATTTTCATGACTTCACGGAGTGGGAGTCCAATCTTTGATGATATTCTTTTCGCATCATCATATTCTATGCGTGCACTTATTATCTCAGAGTCTAGGAAGGCTACTTTGAAGTTCACTGTCCATTCCCCTTTGATGTTAACTTTAAATGGTATTTTCTCCCTTTTAAGGATTGTTCTATGTACTTGTGGGAATATTCTGATACCAAGTGTCCCTGTCTCTTTGAATATCCTCCTCAGTATATTTTCCTGATCTTCTGGTTTGGATATGACCCTTAAAAGGTGGCCTGGTCTGTTCTTTTTCATTAATATGGGTGTGATTGTCACATCAAGGGCTCCTTCCCCTATAAGATCATCAAAAAGGTTTCCTATTACTTCACCGCTTAGATGATCCAAGTTTGTCTCGAATAATACTATTTTATCCTCTTCCAGGCTCCTTTCGCCTTTCATGATCCTGAGTATATTGGGGAACTCTTGATCCATTTTACCCGCGCCATAGCCGATCTCCACCACCCTGATAGGTGGGAGGAAATTCTTGAATTCATCCACCATGTTAACGAGTAAAGCAGCTCCTGTAGGTGTTGCAAGTTCCACTTTAACTGGTCCTCCATGGATAGGAGCTCCTTTGAGAATTTCGAGAGTTGCTGGCGCTGGTGTGGGAATCCTGCCATGAGATGATATGGTTGAACCTCCCCCCAGGGCTACTGGGAGTGAATAAACCTTCTCCTTGTCAAGTCCTAGGCTGAAATATGCGAATGCCGCTCCGAAAACGTCCGCAACAGCATCTGACGCTCCCACTTCATGGAAGTGTATATCATCTAAGGATTTTCCATGGATTTTTGCTTCAGCTTCTGCTATAGTATGGAACACTCTCCTAGAAAAGGATATTATCCCATCATCTATGAACGAGTGGTTAATGGCCTCAATTTTTTCCAAGAATTCAGGATATCTAAGGTATGGCATGGAGGCTTTTTTCACCTCAACATAAGTGGCTTTTATACCCGCCTTTTTAACATCAGAAACCTTAACATCAACCCCCCCAAAATAAGATGCTGCGGCCTCCATAACCTCCATAGTCTCCTCTGGGTGGGCTCCCAAGTCTATGAGAGCCCCTATGATCATGTTACCTGCCACGCCGGCCAATTGGGGGTCTATAACCACTACCATATGGGATCGGTTATGGTGGTGAATTCACGATTATGCGCTTTACAGGAACTTCCAAGAGGGTGTAAAGTTTATCAGAAAGCTCATCCTTGAACCTTTCTATTATACCCTCTACCTGTTCCTCATCGACAACAGACAGATAAGTATAGCATCCCTTGCATGGTTCCTTATAAGTGATATGGCAGATTCTGGATCCTCCCTAACAACGAACCCACTCCACTCACGGTGAAATACCTTTATATTTCACTATATAGAATCCTGTGACGCCCTCCTCTGCGAGTATATTTATAACCTTGCCAAGATTTTCAACTTCAATAAACACCCTGATGCACCTTCATAATATCACCAAAGTTTAGATATGTGAAGATGATTAATAAAACATTTGGTGATCCCCGATGCAAATTATAAAAGGTGAAACCAGCATACAATACAACAAAAACAAGCTAACCATAGAAAACATCCATGGACTGAGGCTACTAAGAGTATGTGAGACAAAGAGTGGCTTCCATGGGACAAAAAAGGTGACATATCCTGGTAAGGATAAAATAAAGGGGATATCCACAGGCAATTTCAAACTCTTCCTAAAGGATTTTAAGGATATAACGTGTACCATGGGGATTGGAGACTCACTACTAGACCTCATAATATTCATAGATGATAAAAAAAGCCTAGAAGAACTACTATCATATCTCAAAACAGTGATAGAAGTCAAGGATAGGATACTAGGACCCCTAAACAAGTTATACAAAACCAATACCATCCTCATAATAAACAGAGAAGGCCAACCAGGAAACTGCACCAGGAGGAAATTAAAAAATTGCATAAAAGAAAGCCTCCTTACAATGCTAAAGGACAATAACATAACTATCCTAGATCAATTAAAAGAAAAAGGCATAGGATTGGACGAGCTCATAGAGGCAGGAGTCAAACTCTGCGTAGGAGTTGAAATAAACAAAAAATTAAAAGAAAAGGTCAAAAGGCAACTGATCAAATCATTATCCGACATTAACGTTATAAGCCTAATATTAGCCGCTATAAGAGCCGAGGAAGACTTCCAATATCATAGAATAAAAGATGTGGACATAGATGATGATCCAGCCCGCCTCTACGCCGATGAAGTCCTAGGAATGGCCGTCGCCAACCAAATCGCTGGTACAAAGGCAATATTCAACTTTAAGCGTTACGATGAAGAAAAACCGGGTATAATAGGTAGATTAGGGCCCATGGTAGATGATGTTATCGCGGGTCTCATCGCAGGTTCAATGTCAAAAATCTTCGAAGAATGATAAACATGCTACGTGAAATGATAGGCCTACTATCATTCCTAACAATACTACCAGTAAAAACACACACTAGCATACCACAAATCGCAAAATACACATGGCTATTCCCAATCATGGGAGCCATCATAGGACTCACAGGAGGACTCCTCGCAACCCTCCTACAACTGATAGGATTGCAATCAATCATAATGGCTAGTCTAGTCTATGGATTCCTAATCTGGTTTAATGGCTTCCATCACCTCGACGGCCTCATAGACATGGGCGACGCCCTAATGGCCCATGGAAGCCCNGAAGATAAAATCAGGATAATGAGAGACGAACGCATAGGAACCGGGGGATTAGGCTTATTCTTTATAGTTGCCGTCACAACATTCACATGCATTTATTCAATACCCACAAACCAACTCCTACAAATGATAATATTAGGGGAAGTGGGTGCTAAGATGGGCCTTGTAAGTTCATGCATCATATCAAAGCCACTAGACGAAGGGATAGGACGTCACTTCATAATAGAAACAGACAAAAAAAGGTTCATAGTATCATCCATCCTATCATTTATTCTCGGCTTTTTGCTACTCAACTATCAAGGTATAATAGGAATACTCACAAGTATAATTGGGGGCTTACTCATCGGGATAATTGCGAGAAAAAACTTTGAATATACAACAGGAGACGTTCTCGGAGCATCCAACGAATTCAACAGAATGCTAACACTAATCATACTAGTACTCACTAGTAGGTGAATAGGATGACGATAAAAGTTTTAAGATTGGGCCACAGGAAGACCAGGGATGCGAGGATCACAACACACGTATGCTTAGCTGCCAGGGCATTTGGCGCCTCAGAGGTGATCATAAGCGGAGAACGCGACAAAAAACTCATAGAGAATGTAAATGACGTTACGGAAAGATGGGGGGGACCATTCAAAATCTCTTATCAAAGAGATTGGAAGAAAATCCTAAAAGAATGGAAAGGGGAAATAATACACCTTACAATGTATGGAATACCCATACAAGGCATTATAAAAAAAATCAAAGAAAGCAATAAAGACAAAATAGTAATCGTTGGGGGGCCCAGAGTACCAAGGGAAATATTCAAAATAGCCGATTTTAACGTGGCAGTCACGAACCAGCCACATTCAGAAGTTTCTGCACTGGCAGTGTTCCTCCACATGTTCTTCGAAGGAGAAGAACTAAAAAAAAGATTCAAAAACCCTAAAATAGAAATAATACCCTTAAAGAATGGTAAAAAAATCATGGAGATAGAAGATAATAAAATTAATTGATAACCTTATCATCCAAAGAAAAACTTGTAGAATACGCCATAAAGGGATTGATCCAGCACATTTCAGGCACGGTCTAACCGAAATTGGACGTTACATGGCATACGAATTTGCCAATACATTATCCTATAAAAAGGCTAGAGTCCAAACCCCACTAGGTGTCGCTGAAACCCTAAAAAATCATAGATGAGATCATAGTTGTGTTTTGCGAGCATCACTACCATTCAGTCATGGTATAATGAAAGTATTCCTAGAAGCCCAACATGGGATAATCAGGGCATGGAGAGAAGACACAAGCCCATTCAAAGTTCACATCGACTACTTCAAAATACCAGGAGTCCAAGACAAGACAGTGATAATAGCAGATCCAATGTTGGCAACAGAAAACACCATGAAACAGACACTAGAAAGACTAGAAACCCTCACATTAAAAGACTTGTAATATTAATGTAATATCGGCAAAAACAGGACTTGAAAGGATAAAAAGGTTCGATATAGAAGTTTACACTTGTTCCATCGAAGAAAAACTTTGACAATTCAGGTTACATTGTACCAGGCCTTGGCGATGCCGGGGATCTTGCATTCGGGAAACCATCAAAGACCATAAACCTCAAATGATGGACTTTCCATGGGCAATCGCAACTATACCAGGGAATCCCTCAACTTCCAACTCATAGAAGGCCTCTATACCCTCCTCTTTATATGCGACTAGTTTTTTCGACCTTACCCTGCTTGTAAGCAGCGCCGCCACAGGAGGCATGACCACAAATATCGCACCAACCTTATCTAATGCATGTATAGTCTCGTTTTTGAGAGCCCCCTTCCCAATGTGTATAAGAACACCTGCAGATGCCAAAGATGGGATACTCTCCTCGATATCCTCCTTGTTACTGCTTGTTGGGGCAATACCAGCATCACTTACAGCTGTGTGCATTATAGCCGCGCCCTTCAAATCTACTGGTGACCTGCCAGATTTCACAGCCTCCACAAGCCTAGGTAAAACAGCATCTCTACCAGTGTAAATTTTACCACTTAATAGTATCCTATCACCAACTTCCAAGGATTCCAACTTAGCAGCTGTGGATGGTGCTCTTATCTTCTTCATATGCTTGTAAGATCCTCCATGAAAACTTCTATATGCTCCTTCTTGATATGTGGCATTAAAACTATCCTCACAGCTGGAGGATATGATGAAATGGACACAGACCATCCCTTTAATCCAAGTTCATAGGCGAGGGCCTCTGGGGGCATCTCAGGTGAATTAAAGGCCACAATATTTAATTGAGGTTCTGTCACAAGCTCAAACCCGCATCTTTTAAGTTCACGGGCTAAAAAGTGGGTTGTATTCATAGAATCCTTAACAACCCTCATATACCCCTCACGCCCCATATACTTCATTACGGCCCATGTCGCAGCTGCTGAAGCCCCGCTACGCGTCCCCACTATAGTTGATTGCTGTTTCTCTGTAAGATATGGCGTTTCAATACTCATAGAATCAAGATACTCCTGCCCCCTGAAAACTATACAACCACTTGGTATGGGGGCTAAACCCATCTTATGCGGGTCTATAGTAACAGAGGTAACACCCCCCAACCTAAAACCGAAATCAGGAAGATCATATCCAGCTTCCTTCAGAAAGGGTATTATGAATCCTCCAAGGGCCGCGTCAACATGCAAGTATATACCCTCATCTTCACATAATCTTGAAAGTTCTGGTATTGGATCTACAAGTCCAAGTTCAGTTGTCCCAGCAACCCCCACAATAGCAACAGTATTAGATGAGATGAGCTCCCCAACAGAATCAACATCAACCCTATAATCAGGGTCAAGCATGGCCTCCTTCAAATTTAACCTTAAGATCTCGGCAGCCTTTTTAAAGGAGAAATGAGCCGACCTAGGAACTATTATCTCTGGCTTCGCAAGGCCGGTAATATTGCGGGCTGCGCGCATCGCCATCAAATTAGCCTCAGTGCCCCCAGTTACCACATGCCCCACTACATTAGGGTCGCCGAGGAGCTCCCCAATCATCCTTATCACGTCCCTTTCAACGGCCCTTGTACCCTTAAAAAGGCCAGGATCCCCAAGATTAGACTCTATGAATTCGCAGAAGACTTCCTTTGCAATAGGATGGGGGCTAGTACACATTGACCCAAGTATCCTACCTGAATCATATGTTAGGTCTTCCTCTTTAACCCTTCTTAGAACTTCTAAAACTTTATCTTTACTGAGGCCTCTGAAGTCCATTTCCATGACCCAAAGGGAAAAAATAGGAAAGTTTTATCCTATTAGTTTTCTCGCCGCTTTTAACATGATCCTTTGCTCTATCCTTGCAACTGTCCTGCGAACTTCCTCCACCGCGTCTGTATTAGCGGATACACTATCAATTCCAAGTTCGACTAGTCTTTCAACTATCCAGGGTATGCTCCCTGCCTGGCCGCATATGCTTGTCTTAACACCAGCCTCCTTACACTTCCTTATAACCCTTTCTATGAGTTTCATGACCGCTGGGTGCCCTTCTGTGTAAAAGTCGGCAACCAGTTCATTATTCCTATCAATTGCAAGGGTGTATTGCGTCAGGTCATTTGTACCGAAACTTACAAAATCCACTCCAATATCTATGAAATCTTCAATTATTAATGCAGCTGCTGGCGTCTCAACCATTATACCAAATTCAACATCCCGGTGTGGTTTGAGACCGGCTTCCTCTGCAATCTCTTTGGCTTTCCTTAGCTCGTCTGGGTGTTGTACAAGTGGTATCATTATACCAATGTTAGTGTATCCTTTCTCTCGCAGCCTTTTAATGGCTTTGAACTCGGCTTTTAGGATTTCGGGCTCGTCAAGCCCCCTTCTAATACCCCTCCAACCTAGCATTGGATTGTGTTCATATGGCTCGTCTTCCCCGCCTTCTAATGTCTTGAACTCATCTGTGGGAGCATCCAATGTTCTATACCATACAGGTTTGGAGTAGAATGCATCCGCAACTTTCATAATACTCTCAACTAATATTTTAACTAATTCTTCTTCTCTCCCATCCTTTATGAACTTCTTTGGGTGGACTCCAAGTGTTAACATCATGTGCTCAGTCCTTAGAAGCCCCACTCCATCGGCTCCAGTGGCCGCTGCCTTCTTAGCGGCTTCTGGCATGCTTACATTAACCTTAACCTCTGTGACAGTGAGTAATGGAGCCTCTGGTGGGATTTCCCTTATCAGCTTTTCCTCCTCTTCTTTGGGTGCTGCGATTTCTCCTTCGTATACTATGCCCTTGGCACCGTCCATGGTTATAATCTGGTTGTCTTTGAGTTTACGGGTTGCATCACCGGTTCCTACTATGCAAGGCATGCCAAGTTCCCTTGATACTATTGAAGCATGACATGTGACGCCTCCTTCGTCTGTTAGAATGCCGCTGGCTCTTCTCATTGCAGGCACCATATCTGGTGTGGTCATCACGGTTACGAGTATGTCCCCTGCCTGTATCTTGTCAAGTTCATCTATATCCTTTATTATTTTAACTTTACCAGAAGCTAGGCCTGGACTAGCACCCAGACCCTTTAATATGATCTTTTTCTCTTCTTCTATTTCTCTTTCTTCAGGAACCTCCATTTCTTTCAATGTTGTAACTGGCCTTGATTGTAACATGTATACTTTTCCTTCTTCTATGGCCCACTCTGTGTCCTGGGGGAATTTATAATGTTCGTGGATTTTCCTTCCAAGGTCTGCAAGTTTCGCTATCTCCTCATCTGATAAAACTCTCTTTTCCCTCATATCATCTGGTACTGGAATTTTAACTGTTCTACCATCTTCTCTCTTGAACATCACATTCTTTTCACCCACTTTGAAATCTAAAAGCTCCCCTGTAGCTTTATCAACTGAATATGTGTCTGGGGTAACCGCCCCTGAGACTACAGCCTCTCCCAGACCCCATGACGCCTCTATTAATAAGATGTCTTCGCCTGTTGAAGGGTGTGCTGTGAACATTACACCAGCCTTTTCCGCATTCACCATCTCCTGGACAACCACTGCAATTGAAACCTTTGCATGGTCGAAGTTGTTCTGCTCCCTATAGAATATCGCTCTCGCCTCGAATAGTGAAGCCCAACACTTCTGAACATGCTTCAGCACATCCTCCGCCCCTTTTATGTTAAGGAAAGTTTCTTGTTGGCCGGCGAATGACGCCTCTGGCAAGTCCTCTGCCGTTGCGGATGAACGCACAGCAACATATACATTCTCTCGGCCTATGCGCTGGCATAGAGCATTATATGATTCTATTATAATAGTTTGTATGTCCTCGGGCGCTTCAGTAGATACTATAATATCTTTTATTTCCTCGGAGACTCTCTGAAGTTCCCTTGTATCATTAACGTCCAAGTCCTCAAGCAAGCCCATAACCTCTGGGAACAAGCCAGTGTCCTTCATGAACTTATCATAAGTCTTAGATGTCACAACAAAACCTGAGGGAACTGGTATGCCGGCTTGGGTTAGTTCACCAAGGTTAGCCCCCTTACCTCCAGCGATAAGCACATCATCCTTGGTGAGTTTTTCAAAAAAAGCCACGAACTTCATATTATCACGAATAGAGGGTATCTATTTGATAAGTTCTTCTCCCCGGTCGATTATTATCTTGCAGGGTACTGGGAACTTCATCGCAGCTCTTCTAAGAGCCTCTTTAGCACCTTTGAAGTTTTTCTTATTAGTCTCAATTGTCATTATTCTCTGGTTTTTCTTGACTAATGCAACAGAGCCTACCGGTTTGCCGAAGGCCTTTCTCATACCATCCTGCACACGGTCGGCCCCAGCACCCGTGGCCATCGGATTCTCCCTTATGACATGGTGTGGATAGACTCTAATCTTCAAATGGTAGCCCATCCTACCAGCTTTCCTTTGCATGTACCTATTCGAGGCTGTCCTCGCCGCTTCAAGAGCATTATGTGTGATCTGGGCAGGAGCTTTAACAGCCAAACTTAAGGATAAAGGAAAAGAACCTGACAAATTGCCCATATCATACTGGACTATCTCCACTCCCGGAATCTTCCTAATATATTCACGTCTAGTATATGCACGGACCATAATAATCCTCCCTCATAATGATAAAAATCTACCTTATTAAAATGAATTTCTCCACCCCCTTAATAAACTTTTATCCCATGGATCACCCAAATAATATTCTTAAGTTACAAAAATTTGAAAAATATCATAACATCCAGTAGAGACGTGCCCAATGATAATGGTAAAAATCAGATTAAATTACGAAAACAATGAAACTGCTCGGATATCATTTAAAGCCCTTGAACCAGACAATCGAGGTTTCATAGATGGTGAAATACTAGATAATAGCATAATATTCAAGTTAAAAGGGGAATCCATAGGTAGTATACGTCAAAGCATCGACGACCTACTAATATCTGAGATGATAATTGAAAATATGGTGATTAGATGAAATTTAAATTCAAAGGAAGGATGATCCTCAACAAGGATGCGTCACCCGCAACAGAAGAGATAAAAAAATTCATAGAAAAAGCCAACGAAGACTTGCTGTTAAGGGGTTCAAAAGAAGAAAAAGAAGCTTCAAGGATAATCCAATGGGAGCTCAAGGACAAAGAAATCCGATTGACAATAGTATCAGGAAGGAGGGTGAGGGCCCATGACGGACTCCTAAGACTCAAAAAACCGTTAACACAATTACTAGGGCCAAAATATCATATAGGGGTCCGTAAAATGGTCGTGGACGATTATACTTTCAGCACAACAATACCCCAGAGCGTCCCTGGGGAAAAATTGGATGAGATCAGAAAACTGCCCTTCGTGGACATGCTAAAAATCGAAGAAAACACTTTAAAGATCCGTTTCAAAACATTGAATGAAAAAGAGCTACGCGGACACGTTGTTGACCGTGTAGTTAAACAAGTCCAAAAACTCCTGGAGGAAGACCTAACAGTGAAGGTTACAAAGGCAAAACCAGGGGAGATAATAGCAAAAAGCAAACCATACGAGCCGCTATTCACCAACGACCCAACAAAAGAGGCTATGAGACGTGGATGGGTTAAAAAATTCCCAGGAAGGGGACAATGGTTTTACACACCACCCATCACAGCCCTCCACAGAGCCCTCGAAGAACTTGTAATCCAAAAAATCGTCAAACCACTAAAATTCCAAGAATGCCTATTCCCAAAACTCATACCACTACCCATAATGCAAAAAATGAGATACCTTGAAGGACTGCCAGAGGGAATGTACTATTGCAACGCCCCACGCAGAGACCCTGAAACCTTCGAAAAATTCAAAAGAGAACTCATAATAAAAAAAGAGATACCCATAGACCTACTCAAAAAAGGCCTGAAAGAGCCAGGATATGTCCTGGCACCTGCCCAATGCGAACCATTCTATCAGTTCTTATCCCATGAAATGGTAGACAAAAAAAGTCTGCCAATAAAATTCTATGATCGCAGCGGATGGACCTACCGATGGGAAGCCGGAGGCGCCAAGGGACTAGACAGAGTCCACGAATTCCAAAGAATAGAACTAGTCTGGCTTGGAACACCAGAACAAACAGAAAAAGTAAGAGATCAAACCGTTGAACTATCACAGAAACTAGCCGATGAACTTGAACTAGAATGGTACACCGAAATCGGAGACGACCCATTCTACCTAGAAGGGCGGAAAGTAGAAGAAAGGGGCATAGAATTCCCAGACATGCCAAAATACGAAATGAGAATAACACTACCAGGAGAAAAAAGGAAGGGCGTGGCTGTCATATCAGCTAACGTACATGGCACACACTTCATAGAGGGATTCTCAATAAGAGAAGCCCGCGAAGAAAAAATATGGACAGGATGCACTGGCATAGGCCTCACAAGGTGGGTGTTCGGATTCCTAGCCCAAAAAGGCTTCGAAGCCGATAACTGGCCGAAAATAATAAAAAAACGGATAGAAAAAGTTGAAATACCCCCAATAATAGCCTGGCCATGAAACTCCCCCCACCATCATTTCTTCATACCATTAGAAAAACCCCTCCAACCATTTCACTTTTTTAATATTTGAAATGTTAAATCCCCACCACTATGGGGAGGAAACCTTATACTATCCTTCTGACAATAAAAATTAGAAAGAGGAGGTTACCCATGCTTGTCGAAAGGCCTAAAAGTGCTGAAAATATAGGTCCCATAAAAATATATTATCCGCAGCGTATAATCAAATTAGGATCTAAAAGTCCAACTTTATCTGCTCTTAATTTTCCAAAGGAAAGTCTTAATCATATCCTCAAAGATTTATCTATTATAATACCTATCAAAAACGAGAATATAAGATTGTTTGATAATGTGATCCGTTCAATACCCTCTGATTGCCATATAATAGTAGTTTCGAATAGCAACAAGGAAAAGTGCGAAAAGGAAATGGAGCTTATAGAAGATTTTCATGACACGACCAGGGATCCTATAATATTCGCGCATCAGAGAGATCCTAGTATAGGATCAGCATTAGAGAATATTGGGTATACGAGCATACTCGATAATGGACTGGTAAGAAATGGTAAAGGGGAAGGGTTGATCATCGGCCTTTTAATAACCAAATACCTTAGAAGAAAATATGTTGGTTTTGTTGATGCCGACAATTATATGCCTACGTCAATCTATGAGTATGTTCTAGATTTTGCCATTGGAATCGCAATGTCACAGACCCCTTATTCAATGGTCAGACTACTATGGAAGTATAAACCGAAAGCTGTGGGTGATAAGTTACATTTTGAAAAGTGGGGTCGGGTATCACGGATTACGAACAAGTACCTGAATTTGCTTCTAAGCAGCTTATTAGGATATGAAACCAGTATTATAATGACTGGGAATGCCGGGGAGCACGCCATGACTATGGAACTAGCTGAAAGATTATCATATGCGTCTGGTTATTCATTCGAACCCTACCAGTTGATCCACATGCTAGAATCTGTGGATGACTTAGATCTTGAGGAGGATGTTGAAATATTCCAGATAGAAACTCTAAGTCCGCATATGCATGAAAACAAAGGCGAAGAGCACATCAAAGACATGATACTCAGCTCATTATCTACCATTTATCATAGCAGATTATCAAACAAAAAACTACAAGAAAAAATAATAAAAGAATTAAAGGAGAAGAACATCCTAAGAGATGATAAACCACCAAAAAATATTATAATATCCCCAATCAAGGACATTAACGCCAAAGGTTTTATAAATTCTGTAAAGAGAGAGTCTGACATTTTCATGGAATTGAGGTGAATCCTTCTTGTATATAATCTTCACAGACCTGGACAACACCCTACTAGACAAGGAATATTCCTACATTGAAGCCAAAAAAGTCCTTAGAACATTGAAAGATGCTAACATACCCATTATTTTTTGTTCGGCTAAAACTCGGAGAGAACAAGAAAAAATAAGGGAAAAAATGGGGATATACCATCCGTTCATTGTAGAGGATGGATCGGCAATCTACATCCCCAAAGGATATTTCAAAAAAACAAAGGACCAACCAATAAACGACTACGAGATTATCATTCTAGGCACAAAAATTGAAAATATAATCAAAGAAATTCAAAACTTACAAAAAAAAGGATATAAGATAATAGGCTACCAAGACATGACACCTGAAGAAATCGCAGAGATCACAGGACTAAGCATCCACGACGCCAAACTCGCCAAAGACAGAGAATTCAGCGAAACCATCATAGAATACGATAAGGAAGGATTAAAAAGATTGAAAAGGAAATTTAACGTCGAAATAGGGGGCAGATTCATACACGTTTTTGGCAAAGGAACCAATAAAGGTAAAGCCATAAAAATCCTCACAAGATTCTACAATAAAGAACATGAAAAAGTCAAAACGATAGGCATAGGAGACTCATACACTGACGAACCACTCTTAAAAGCCGTGAACATCCCAGCACTAGTAAGAGGATATAATGGCAAATGGGCCAAATTAGATGTGAAAAACCTCTACTATGCAAAAGGTGCAGGACCCAAAGGATGGGCAGAAACTATAAAGAAATTCATCCTCCAAGGTGAAATAAAATGAGAAAACGCATCATACACCTCGTCCCACATACACACTATGATGCAACATGGGTCTTCACAAAGGAAGACTACTTCTATATAAATATCGACATGATCCTTAAAGCCGTGATAAAACTCATGGAAAAATCCAAAGAATACAAATTCCTAATAGAACAAACATACCTCCTCAAAGAAATCGAGAGAAGATACCCAGAATTATTCAATAAAATAAAAAACTACATCAAAGAAGAAAGGATCGAAATAGCAGACGGTGAATATCTAATGGCAGACACCATGCTACCCCAAGAAGAAACACTCATACGAGAAATACTCATAGGCAAAAAATACCTCAAAGAAAAATTCAACCTAAACGTTGAGGTCATGTGGCAAGCCGACAGCTTCGGACTAAACGCCCAACTCCCACAAATATACCGAAAATGCGGCTACAGATACCTAGCCTTTAGAAGGGGCTCGCCAGAGAACAAACCATCAGAATTCCTCTGGGAAGGACTCGACGGTACAAGAATACTAACACACTTCATGCCACTAGGCTACAGGGCAGGTCTAAATTTTAAAAAACTCGAAGAAAACTTCAACATCCTCAAAGAACTCGCAGCCACCAACCACATACTAATGCCATCAGGAAGCGGAGTTACAATGCCACAACCCAACACAGAAAAAGTTGTCAAAAAATGGAACAAAACACACAAAAACTCCAAGATAATAATATCAACATCCAAAGAATTCTTTAAAAGCCTGGAAAAATCCGCCAATAAACTCCCAATCAGAAAAGGTGAAATGTACAGTGGAAAGTACTCGGAAGTATTCCCAGATGTTGCATCAACAAGAATCTGGATAAAAAAAAGCCTAAGGAAATATGAAAACTGGTTAAACACCTTCGAAAAATTTTCAAGCATAAGATATCTCATAGACGATCATTACCCAGAAGAACTTTATGAATGCTGGAAAAAACTGTCCTTTTTAGCATTCCATGATGTGGCCCCAGGCACTGGAGTAGATGAAGTATACGAAGAAGTTAAACAGAATATAAAATTCCTCAAACAGCAACTCACAACACTCACACCCAAGGTTTTAGAAGCCATCACAGTCCAAGGAAGCCAAGAAAAAGATATAATAGTCTATAACCCCCTTCATTGGAATTCCAAGAATTGGGTTGAAGTCGACTTAAAATTTGAAGAAGGCAGGATAAAAAATATAAGCAGTCTAGAAAGTGAAGGGGAAGAAATAGACATTGAAATAATAAAAGAGACTAGACACGCTGATGGGTCGATAAAGTCTGCCAAGATAGGTTTCATAGCAGATACACCCCCACTCGGTTACAGAACATATAATATACTCGAAAATGGAAAGAAAACAAAAAATGGCATAGAAGTCCTTAATAATACCATCAAGAACAGATTCTTCGAATTATCATATTCACCAATAAACGGGCTGATCAAAATTAAAATGGACGGAGAAGAGATCCTCAAAGGCAACGAAATAATACTAGAAGAGGAAATAGGAGACCTGTACAATCACAAAGAAGGATTGAAAGAACCCCTGAAAATGGAATCGAGCAAGGGCATAGAATATGGGGCCTTCAGAGTCAAAGACATCCGCATAGGAGGTTCAAATCTTAGAAAAGTACTAGAAGTCAAAGTTGACTATTATTCACTCAGATGGCCCTACCGTTTAACAAGAAAATGGAAACCCAAAATCTGGCGGCACAAATCCCTAACCTGCACCAAAAAAGTGATAATTTACAGGGACATTCCACGGATAGATTTCGAAATAAAGTTGCAAAATAGGCACCCCAGGACAAGAATACGTGTAAAGTTCGAAACGCCCTTCACCAACCCCACCTACAACTCCGAAGTACAATTCGGGGCCATCAAAAGGAAAACAGACCAATACTATTTCGCAGCAGATGATTGGAAGGAAAAGCCCTCGGGGGTGTCCCCATCACTCCGATGGATAGCCTATGAAGAAAACGGAAAAGGCATCGCACTCCTAAACCTTGGCAACCCGGAACATGAAATAAGAGACGGAAACATCTATCTCACGCTATTAAGATCAGTAGACCTACTATCAACCGATGGTAAAGTAGGACCTATAATACCAGTATCAGACGCCATGGAACTCAAAGACTACGCATTCAGATATTCAATATACCCCTATAGGGGTGACTGGAGGAAATCAAAAGTCTACAAGATGGGATACGAATTCAACTATGAACTAATAGGCTTACAATTAAACAACAAAGCATATAAGAGCAGCGAATCATTCCTAGAGATCAGACCAGACAATATCATACTCACAGCACTTAAAAGATCAGAGGAAGAAGATTCTTTGATAATAAGATTCTATGAAGCCACTGGGAAAAATACAAGGGCATGCTTAAGATTTTTCAAAAAACCCAAAAGTGTTGAGGTTGTTAACATGCTAGAAGAAAAAGATGAGGAATTCAAAAAGGAGATCCTCGTAGATAATGAATCCATTAAACTTCACATGAACCCTTTTGAGATCGTCACATTAAAACTTGAATTCTAATCCTCCCCATCTTCTTTTTTTGTGAACACGTCAACAAACTCTACCTTTTTAATGTTCATGTTCTCCCAGATGTCCCTGGCGATCCTAAACCTTGAAAAGGTGACATCCATGTATGGTCTGTTATCAAAGCGGCTCAGCTCATCCATGTAAATCTTAACTGTACCATCCTCGATTTCAATTTGGACCTTATCAAGGTTAATCTTATCAGAGGTAATATAATTGTATCATGCTCTTAACCTTCTCCACCTCATCCTTGATTATTTCCTTAACCTTAATATCATATTCAATGGTTTTGCCTGCAAGTTCATGATTGAAATCTACGCGGACACGGCCACCATCTATACTTTGGACTCTGCCTTCATGACCCTCCATGGTTATGCTCATACTCTTGGCTTAATACCCTGTCTTCTAAATTCGATCATCGGTATGAGCTTTACGAGGTTGGGGTCTCTTTTACCAAAGGCTTCTTCTGGTTGAAGTTCAACATGTTTTTCTTCCCCTTCATCCATTCCAAAAATGGCATCATCCAATCCTTTAATGAGATGACCTCCCTCAACGATCACAGGAACCGGCCCAAAAACTTTTTTGATTTCAAGACCTGATTCCTTGGCAACATCTTCTATGGTAGTGTCGAAGACCTCGCCGGTCTCTTTGATTCGTCCAGTGAATTCTAATCTTATAAAATCTCCCTTTTTCACTGCCATATCTCTATCCTCCTATGTGGTATTCTATCCTTAAACTCCTTTAAAACTCCCTCATCCATATAATCTAATATTCTGATGGTGGAAGGATAATTTTCTATATACTTAGAGATCAGACCCTTATGAACTTTTGCCTCTAACACAGATAATATACGATTCTTATAATGTCTACTAAAACCCCGTGGGATACAAGCTAAAATCTTCTCTATACTGTTAAACGGCCTATTTTCTATGATAGTATTGGCCGTTTTTTCATCAAAAAGGTTGAGGTTTAAAAGTTCATCATGTTCTAGGATGTTTGCATTTTCTATTATCTTATCTTTGAGGCGAGTCTCATGTAATGGTGCTTTGCCCTGGCTGATTTCATCCCTGAGAACTCTAAGCGTCTCAGGGAGTAGCATATCCTCCACTTCACTGAGCCGGTCCTTTGACGCGGCCTCCCTGATCAAGGTGCCGCTTACACCTTCTAAGCGTTCTACGAAGATAAACTTATCCCTAAAATCGAATCCTATCTTCCCAAGGGCCCTTGAAAGTGATAGTATAACATAATTATCCTCCTCAAGTTTACCCTTTAATATTGTTTCACCAGTTTCAAGGTCAACTATCCTATAAGGGCGTGGAACCACCCTATGCCCCTTGTTTATCCTATCTAGGATCTCCCGGAAACCTTCCATTGGCTTATAACCCCTTGGGATGTAATCAGCGTCAAGGGCTTTGAACATCTTCGCAAGGCAGAGAGAATACTGTCCAGAGCCCATAACACCCATTGGTGGTCCTTCCACTGCAACGTCAGCCCCCACCATTATAGCAGCCTTTGCACGAGCTTGTCTCGTCATTATATATGGTAAGCCTCTCCCACTACGCTCCAAAGGCC
>JGI26787J52750_100017_pt1 | contig 23892 bp, 30 predicted proteins | sample WilGeyfunne61714_FD_52750 | JGI IMG/M metagenome (IMG submission 52750)
CATCTTGTGATTATTATCGTTTTTGTCTTGGTGGGTGTCCACATAATGCAATAAGTGTTGATGATGGTAGGATGGAGCTTGATGGTGTGGATCATCAATGCGAAGCCTAGGTGAGATGAAAAGGAGAGTTAATCGGGATTTTGTGGTTCATGGGATTGAAGTGGGATGAGAAGGCTAAGATTATCGATTTAATGTTAAGCTTTAATTTTATGCTTTTTTTAGTTTGTTTCCGTTGCAGTAGTATATTTCTGCTGGTATGTTGAAGACTTCTAATTGTAACTTTATTGTCTCAGCTAAATCTGGGGTTGTCACTATCCAAAATCTGGTGCCGTTGTTGTTGAATCCGAACCTTCTCCACTTTCTCATGTTCTGTGAGAATCTGTTCGGATCCTTAGTGATTTCTATGATTATGTCTTTGAAGCTTTTAACAGCGTAAATGCTTGGTTTGAATCCTTGGATTTTGGGTGTGTGTTTGTATTTTACAGTGTAACCTTCTCTTTTTAGGTGTTCGGTGATTGTTCTCATTATTTTGTCATGGTCTTTTTCTTTCATTTTTTATCCCCACACCATAACTTTTTGAACATTGTTTATAATCTTGGATCTTATAATATAAATATTTATAGGTTATCATGGATTTAATACACAAAAGATATATATAGGTTTCCATCAATTGAAATTAATGGTGATAGCATGGACGTACTAGATGATGATGAGATACATTGAATTAGTAAAAAAGGGCATAATAGAAGAGGACGAATGCGCATCCTATACAAAGAATATAGACCTCAAACCTTGCATGAGAAAAAAGTAGAAGAATTTAAAGATTTTTTCATACCAGGCACTGTTTTGATTAGTGAAAGAGCATCCTACCGTTTAGGAATAGGATACCCTATGGAATAGTTTATATTGTAATGAATCTTCCAGCTTTTGTAATAGAATATCTTTCAAGGAGATGGGACTGCTTCACAAGTCCCATCTCCATAAGATCGCTTAAATGCTTATAAACCATAGCCCTTGATATCCCAACTTTTTTCGCGATTTCTATGGCGGTTAAATTTTGATCCTCTAAAACCTTTAAGATTTTGAACTTTGAATCTGATATATCAAGTCTTGGGATTGGCAGCCTAACCGATGTTTCCCTGAAACAGGTAAAAATGGCGTCAACACCCTCTTTGAATGCTGCGAACGATAGAAGACCCCCCAAATCATCACCATTATAAGCTACATAAACTTTTCCATGCTTTTTAGCCCCCTTTATAATCTCGGATATCTTAGCACATGCTTTGAGTGGGTCTTCAGTCTCTATTCTTATTAATCCCCCTTTAACAAACCTTTCAAAGGGTAAATCATCAAATTTCTCGCTTTGAACCAATATTAGACCATCTATTTTGTTTCTCATTGTAACATCAAAGAGGCATCGACTCCTAAGGTTAGTGATCAAAGTCTTCATATAACCCACCTTCCAATACTCTCATATACATTTATGTAAATCTCATATAAGTATTGACATGTCTAACCTAAAACTCTAATGGATGGGAAGGTTTAAATAAAGTCCATGAAAAACCAAATTATTAGACTTCCACAATACTCCAAAGGGATAACATGAAAACAGAACTAATAATCTCAGAAGATGACCTATCCACTCGAGAAATCAATAAAATGATAAAAGAAGGCCTAAAAGGCAGCACAAAAAGATTCATAATAGAAAACGACAAAAAACTCGACTCACTCGTCGTGGGCATCCGAGAAGAAGCAGAATTTATACTAAAAGGAGAATTCGGCGACTTCATAGGAGCTCTAAATGATGGAGCCAAGATAAAAGTCATGGGAAACACCAGAAGATACCTAGGAGATAACATGACAGCAGGAGAAATAATAGTCGAAGGATCAGCCAAAGACGGAGTCGGATTCGGAACATACAACGGCACAATAGTAATACACGGAGACGCCGGCAATGGCGTTGGACAATTAAACAAAGGAGGAACAATAATCATAGACGGGAACATAAAAGACCTTGCAGGACTATACATGTTAAGCGGGGACATAATAGTAACAGGAAACGCTGGAAAAGACACAGGCGACTGGATAATCGGGGGCAACATCTACGTCGCAGGAGACTTCGAAACAGGAACAAACGCCAAAATAAGCCAATTAGAAAAAGAAGACACACTAAAACTCTCAAAACTCTTCTATGAATATGGAATAGAAGCCAAAGTAGAAGAATTCAAAAAAATACACTGCAAAAAACTCCGCCCATTCTACGGCTAAAAAAAAGAGGGTGATTTAATGGTTCAAATACTCCTAACAGACCCAGAAAAATGTGACGGATGTAACGATTGTATAGAAGCATGCGAAAAAATCACAGGTCATTCCTCAATCTTTTTAAATGAACTGGAAGACGGCTATCATGCTATCGTATGCCAACAATGCGTCGACCCAGCCTGTGCAAGAGGATGCTTCAGAGACGCCATAAGAAAAGAACATGGAATCGTTAAAATAGACCAAGAAGCATGCATAGGCTGCAAACTCTGCATGTTAATGTGTCCAATAGGCGCCATAACATACTCAGAAGACGGGATGATAAAATGCGAGCAAAGCTGCATAGAAAAACCAGGTGACACACCAGCATGTGTAGCAGCATGCGAAAAAGGATGCCTAGAAGCAGTAGATGTGAGAGAAGTTGTAAGCGACATACATAAAGGATTTGAATTGAAAGCCGCAACATCCTCAAGTTCACTAACACCATCATCAGACCTTGCAGCAGCCACCCAAGGACTCTGCGTATTCTGCGGAATCTGCGAAACAGTATGCCCAGTAGACGCTATAAAAGTCGTGGACAATCATCTAGAAATCGACAGAAAAAAATGTATAATGTGCGGATCATGCCTAGCAGCCTGCCCAGTCCTATTACCAAGTGGCGCCGGGAGCATATGGGATCCAAGGACAATAGCAAACATAAGATACACATCCAAGGCCGGTAAATACGTGCTAAGAGGTTTCGGGACAGAAAGAAGACTGCCAAACTTCGACGACATACTAATAGTACCAGCACAGGCATCAATAGCACCAGTAGACAAATACAGAGAACCCTGTAACACGCAAGTAACCCTAGGAACAAGATACGCAGAAGAACCTCTCACACTCCAAACACCAGTACTCATAGCAGGAATGTCATTCGGAGCACTCAGCAGAGAAAGTAAACTGGCGCTGGCCAAAGGCTCAGCAATGGTAGGATCTTGCGCCAACACAGGCGAAGGCGGCATGCTACCAGAAGAAAGAGAACTAGCAGACAAACTCATAGTACAATATTCATCAGGAAGATTCGGAGTGTCAGCAGCATACCTAAACGTCGGAGATGCAATAGAAGTGAAAATAGGCCAAGGAGCAAAACCAGGAATGGGAGGACACCTACTAGCCGAGAAAGTAAGCCCAGAAGTCGCCAAAATCAGGGGAATACCAGAAGGTACAGACGCTTTAAGCCCTGCAAGATTCCTCGACGCAACAGACAGAAAAGACCTTGCAAAACACATAAAACTCTTAAGAGAAGTCACAGACTGGAAAGTCCCAATCATAGTAAAATTCGGACCGGGAAGAGTATACGATGATGTTAGGATAGCCGCGGAAGCAGGAGCTGATATAATAGCCGTAGATGGCATGGAAGGTGGTACAGGAGCGGCCCCAGAGGTTGTGATAGAACATACAGGCATACCCACACTCTCAGCATTGGTACAGGCAGTGAACAGCCTTAAAGACATGGGCTTAAAGGATGAAATAGACCTCGTAATAGCTGGGGGTATAAGAAGTGGTGCAGATGTTGCCAAGGCAATGGCAATGGAGGCAGATGCAGTATACATTGGGACAGGTGCAATGATAGCAATGGGATGCCGAGCCTGCAGAATGTGCTACACGGGAAAATGCCCAGTAGGTGTTGCAACACAAGACCCAGAACTGAGAAAAAGATTAGATGTTAACATAGCAGCAAGAAGAGTTGCAAATTACATAAAAGCCATGACAGAAGAAACTAAGATGCTGGCACAACTTGCAGGACATGACGACATAAGACAATTCAACCCAGACGACCTACGCGCCTTGGATACGAACACAGCAGCAATAACCGGACTAAAACTAATAAATGAATAAAAACCCTAAAAGGAAGATGTGGGGGTCGTCTCTTTCAGGTTTCACCCCCTCATATTAGGTTACTTTTTCTTTTTATAGAGTAGGTATGCTATTGTCGCAAGGCCAAGGGTAATTATTGATAAGATCCCCAAGAACATGGCTCGGATCTAGGCTTGCAGTGCACCCTATGTATTCTTATATCACTCTTTTTAACAATTTTGGGCACTTGCACCTTTTTAGATGTGGATGGTGCAGACTTTACCTCAAGATTGTCTGCATGGACTATAATAGTCCTCTTCCAATTCGGTTTCATTCTTTTCATTTCCTATCCCAAATCATGAGATAATATGATGGATTATATGGAACTACCCCCTCCCTGCTGGGAGGGGCTTCTTGCTTCAACGATGAGGCTTGCGGGAACTTTGATAAGCTCCCCGTAGGGGGTCTCATCTCAGCAGGCGCATTAGGGTCGTCCCAAACCCTGCATCTTTATCCTATTTGCCGATATGTAGTCCCCAAGAGGGTTGTCCCAGCTCAGCCCCCCTCTGAAGTCCCCCCTTGGGTTCACCATCACTACCAGAGCACTAGCTCTTTCAGCCTTTGTGTTCGAATAGTTGAAGGAATTTTCCCCGAAAGGCGTCAAGTATCCTCTGGGCTAAGTTTATGCTTTCCAACCATGCCTGTTACGCTTATGTATCCTTTCCATCCACTATATATATGTTTCGGCTCTCATCCCTCCAGCTTTCGCAAGGAAACTTCCCGGCGAAAGAGTTATTGCGGGAGTCCCTCCCTTGGTTAAAGAATGAGATTCCACCATTCCAAAATGCAAAGGATGAGAGGAGCCCTTTAATCTTAGGTGACCCTTTCCCACTTCTTGAAAGGAGATGGGCTTCCTCTTTCATCGAAGTGGGCTTACACAGTTGCCAAGGACATTCTGTGCAGCGGTCCTCTTCTCAAGCTTTACTTTGGGGCGGGTCTCAACCTTATGGGCTTGCGCCGAAAGTTTCCCCTCGGGGCCGCCTTTCACCCCTGGAGTGGGGGGCTTTCCCGGCGGCCACTCGTAATTAGTATTGGAATTGGATTTTTAGGCTTGTATGAATTCTATCATGGGGATAAGGTCTTGGGAATTTTCTATTTTCGCGTTTAGGTCTAGGTTTATATAGGCTTTTCTCCCGGCGCTGTAACTTGATGATAGTATGATCTGGTTGCTTATCACTTGGAAACCGTCAACTGGGGTGTGCCCTACTATCATGGCGCTGCAGTCAACTCTTCTTAGGAATTCATCTATATCTTCTTCTAGGTAGGATCCGTAACGGTTCCAGAGCATCTCATAGACTGCAGGGGCTTGGTAACCATCCTCTTTTATGTTAATTATATCATCCAAGCCCTTTATGTGCCTTGATGGGCCTGCATGGCTTATGAAGACTCTATTTTTTGTTTTAACAGCGAAGGGCAGTTTCTTGAAAAATCTTATATAGGATTCTAGTTTTTCCATCCACTTGTCACCGAATTTTTCCATTAAGAGTTTCTCAAATGATAGGCTCTGGTTTACACCACCCTTGTAGACGTCTATGGCTGTGATATGAGACCATTCATGGTTTCCTAGGAGCAGATGGAAATTTTTATAACGTTTATAATATGATCTCATGGTTTCAAGGATTTCCACTGACCCGTCTTCATATCCCATAGAGTGTATGAAATCTCCAGTGAAAACAATAGGCGACCTTCTACCATACTCTTCTTTCCATATTTTAAGATAAACTTTAAAGTCTGTAAGATTACCATGAAGATCTGTGACAACAAGTAAATTTCCACTTCCACCAACTTCTATGAGACTACCCATATGTTTCGTTGGCATAAGCATCAAACTATTATTGGGCACGACTACTATTTATGTTAAGGGGGGGTCTTATGAGAATTTCCCATATTTCGGTAAGTGATAAGATAACATTGCTGGTATATGGGTGCAATTTCAAGTGTAAATATTGTTTTTTCAAACCACGAGATTGCACAAACCTTACAACAAAAAGCCTATATGATATACTCTCCAAAATAAAAAAAGAATGTAATCTCTCTGAGATTTTAATAGCTGGTGGAGAACCCACCCTCCAAGATGATCTCCCAAAGTTGACAAAACTCCTAAATAGGAACTTTCACAGTATATTATCCACCAATGGCTCACACCTACTTGAGACAATAGACAAATTAAAGGTCAACGAAGTTCATGTGAACCTTAAGGCCTTGGATGATAAAAAACATAGACTCCTCACCTCCCAATCAAATAAGAGAGTTCTTGAAGCCATAGAATATATCGGGGAAAACAAGAGAGATTTTAAGTTTAAAGTGGAAATTTCAACCGTACTCATACCAGGCATAATCGGATTATCTGAAATTGGGAAGATCGCGAAATTCCTTGGGAGATGGGACCTACCATATCATATAATAGCCCATGTGCCCACCAGATTGAATGCGCCAAGACCATCAAAAAACATAATAAAAGCCGCGAAGAAGATCACTCAAAAGTACTTGTCAAATGTTTCAACATCACTAGAATCTAGAAGACATAAAAAAGGAAAAAAGATATTCATCCAAAAGAGTTTAATAGTAAAAGTTCAATAAGTAGAACATNATGGGGAGGTGTGGATTTGGATTCAAGGATTCTATCAGTCATGATATTATGCGTGTTGATAGGTGTATTTGCTGTTGCAGCAGAAAACGAAACAAACCAAACTTTAAACAAGTCCAATATTACAAATAACACCACGGTACAGCCACCTTCGCCTTGGCCATCTAGGAGCGTTATAGTACAGCCTCCTACTTTAAATCTTGGGACTCTACCCCCTGATGGCATAGAAAGAAGTTATCCAAATGCTACAACTGTAACTGTCATATACTTTATGGCATCTAATGATTATCTTTATGTGAGGGCAAGTGGGGATCTTATAGGCCCTAATGGTTCAATCCCAATATCAAATTTTAAGTTCAGCACACCAGATGTTCCTAAAAGATCATTCACAACATCAGATTATAATTATAGGGAACTATAGCGGTTGGCTGGGCGTTTTCAGGACCTTTATGAGTTTTTATGTTACTGTGCCACCCTATACTGATCCTGGAACATATTCTGTTACCATAATTTTTATANTGCAACATGAAGATTCTTGTGGATTGGGCATCCTTTTGGGTTGAGGATTTTCCTCTTTCAATATCTTTATGGGACCATAGATTTTTTTTGAGCTCACCAATATTGTGATAATAGTCACGAAATTTCTTTTTTTGGGTTTAATTTTCACATAAATCAAAAACTTTAGTACTATGAACGAGTTTTTTTTAATGGAGACTATGTTGGGATAGTCATAGGGTGATATAATGAATGAAAAAATAGGGGGACTACTAGCATTACTAGTGGCTTTGATGTTCGTAGTCGCACTAGGAGCATATGACACATCAACAGCAGCCACCGCAGATCAAACGGTCCGAGTATCAGTACGAGAGGCAATATCAATAAGTGTTGACACTCCACTAGACTTTGGTAATCAGAGTGCAGGCAATACTTACAAGAGCCCAAATTACAATATAAGAAACACTGGCAATGTTAAAATAGACCTTTATGTCAATGCAAATGACACAGCCTTTAGACCAACCACCGAAAACACAGATGACACAATACCAATGGATGGTAATTATAAGATAAAGAGTAATGTTACTGNAAGCTTCNAACAACTTTCAACGAGTCTTCTGAAGATCTATGATAACATGCCTAAGGCTAGTCAAGGCTCAGAAGCACCATTTACATGGACAACACAGCAACAGCTTACAATACCAGCATTTACAGAGGATGGAACCTACGTCATAACCTTGATTTACACTGCAGTGAAACACAACGTACAACCATAATCTGATCCCATTTTTAAGCAAAAGAACGAAATTTTTTTATTCTCCTTCATCTTATTTTTTTATGGCATGATTTTGATAAGTTAGGGGGGTCTCGGACGAAGTTTAAGGTTCTTGTGGCAACTTTAATGTTCATATTCCTTTTAGGGTCATTTTATCCGATTATTGCAACAGGTTTGTGGGCTTCGCCAGCTGAATTCCGCTACGACCTTAAACCGGGTGGGACAGCGACTGGTGAAGTTACAGTGAAAAATATCGGGAACGAAACAGTTAATGTTACTGTTGAAAGAAAGAGACTTCTCATGGACAGCATACACCTTGAATATTCTGATAAAGGTATTGCAAATTGGATAACAATTAATGATAACACAACATTCACCCTAAAACCAGGAGAATCCCGGAAGATAACATTCACTGTAAAGGCACCATCTAAGATAAACTATTCAGATGCTGTGGGCGCGCTTGTCATAAGGGGTCTTCCAGTGGTAGAGAATGTTACAGGAGGGACTCAGATCACCCATGGAGTCGAACTTGTAGTGCCCATAAGAGTGGAGCTTCCAGGGCCTATCATAGAATCTCTGGAACTCATTAACCATAAGGCACCCCTTATACTTTTGAGTTTTATTCCGGGAGAGTTTGTTTATGAGCTCAGGAATAATGGTACCGTTCAGGCGAACATGACGGGATCAGTGGAAATTAAGGGCTTGGCCAGGCATAATATTCCTATAGAGGGTGTTGTATACCCTGAAGATAATTATACTCTTGTTGAAAGATGGACTCCTAGATGGATAGATCTCGGCTTATACAAGGTGGATACAACAATAAAATATGGTAGGTTCCAAGCTGTCAGGACGATAACCACGTGATAATGTTATAGTTATACCAGTGTGGCTTATAATTCTCATCATAATAGGGGTGGTTGTCTGGATGTTGCGCAGAAGTGGCGTGGAACCACCTATAAGGGTAAGGATTGAGAGAAAATAGGCGCGTGGTTGGAAATTTTGCAATGGTTTAAAATTCTATCTTTTTTATTCTTTTCATTGCCTCTTTAGTGTTTTTTCGGGTGTTGAATGCTGTTAATCTAAAATATCCTTCTCCGCTTGGTCCGAATCCCGTGCCTGGGATTACAACTACCCGAGCTTCTTCTAGTGATTTGTCGAAGAATTGCCATGAACTCATATTTGGTGTTTTAACCCAAATATAGGGTGCGTTAACTCCTCCATAATAGTCTAGGCCAACATCTTCTAGGCTTTCCCTGATTATCCTAGCATTTTCCATGTAATATTTTATTGATTCTTTGATTTCTCTTCGTCCTTTTTCTGTGTATGTTGCGGCTGCTGCCACCTGTACTGGATATGATACGCCGTTGAATTTTGTGGTTTGTCTCCTTTTCCATAACTTGTTTACTGGGTGGGTTTTGCCTTGGCTGTCCTCTGCTTCTAATTCCTCTGGTACTATGGTGTAGGCGCATCTTGTACCTGTGAATCCTGCTGTCTTTGAGAAGCTTCTGAATTCTATTGCAACCTCGCGGGCCCCTTNTATCTCATAGATACTATGTGGTATTCTTTCTTCTTGTATGTAGGCTTCGTATGCCCCATCAAATAATATTATGCTTTTGTTGTCTATTGCATAATCCACCCACTCTTTTAGTTGGTCTTTTGTCAAGCTTGTCCCTGTGGGATTGTTCGGGTAGCAGAGATAAATCAAGTCTATTTTTTCTTCTGGTGTGGGTGGTTGAAAGTTGTTCTCTGCGGTGCATGGGAGGTATGTGATGTTTTTGTAGCGGCCTTTTTTGTCTAGTGGCCCTCCCCGGCCTGCCATAACATTACTTTCAACATACACTGGATATACTGGGTCTGTTATCGCTATTTTGTTCTCTGTGCTGAATATTTCTTGGATGTTTGCTGTGTCGCACTTTGCACCATCACTTATAAAAACTTCTTCCAGGTTTAGTTCAACACCTCTTGGCTTGTAGTCGTTTTCTATTATCGCTTCTCGAAGAAAAGGGTATCCTTGTTCCGGACCGTATCCTTTGAATGTTTCTTTCCGACCCATTTCTTCCACTGCCTTTTTGAGTGCTTTTATAACGGCTTGGGGTAGTGGTCTTGTAACATCTCCTATGCCCATGTTTATTATATTGGCTTCTGGGTTTTCTTTCTGGTATTTTTCCACTTTTTTGTTGATAGTGGAGAATAGGTAGCTTTCTTCGAGGTGTAGGTAATTTTCGTTTATGAGTGTCAAACTTTAAACCCTCCTTATTTGTGGGTGTAATAGAATATGGTTTTTTGGTTTGTTTTATCTACTCTTGCGAATCCGAATCTTTCAAGTTGTAGTATTTGGTCTGTTTTGAGTTTTTTGGCGGCTGGTTCAAGGAGGCCTTCTATGATCTTTGTGTTTGGCATTATCACACTAGCTGGGATGTTATCTTCCATGGGGATCCAGTGTATTATCCTTGCATTGTGTTTTCTCGCCTCTTCTAGGCTCCTGCTATGATATTCTAGGCCTTTGTCTCTTACTTTTACGTTAACTGCGTCTACGAGTCTTAATATTTTGGCTTCTTTGAGGTCGTTTTTTTGGATGTAGACTCTGCCATTGAATGGTATTTGTCTATGGCCCCTTTCTGGGTGGTCAGGGTGCAGCGGCCTCTTGATGGTGCCTTTCAGGTGCTCTGGCAGGTTTTTGATCTTGAATGGTGTGGGTTCTGCCACGAAGAAGTATCGGTTGGCAGTGTCATCTAGTATGTTCTTGTTTAGGCCGTAGATTTTCTTCCAACTTAGGGTTGAATCTGTTATTTTAGCGCCGATTTCTATCATGGCCTCTTTTATGGTCTGGGCTTGTATTCCGCGCCTTTTTATGGCTCTTATTGTTCCGAGTCTTGGGTCGTCCCATCCTTTGTATGTTTCTTTTTGTATTCCTTCTCTTGTCTTGGATGTGCTCAGTTGTATGTTTTCCATGTGTAGTCGGCCGTAGTGTATGAATGTTGGCGGTTCCCACCCAAGGTGCTGGTAGAGGTATTCTTGTTTTTCTGTGTTTGTTATGTGGTCTTTTCCTCTTAGTACATGTGTTATATCTAATAAGTGGTCGTCTATTGTTACTGCGAAGTTCATTGTCGGGTATATGCGGTATTTTTTGCCGGTGCGCGGGTGGGCCTCATCTACTATACGGAGGCCTACCCAGTCCCTTATTGCTGGATTTTTATGTCTTAGATCTGTTTTCACTCTGAGGACGGCTTCTCCTTCTGGTAGATGGTGCATTTGTTCCCAGCGTTTGAGGTTTTCCTCTTTTGGGAGGTTTCTACATGGGCATGGCCTGGATTCGTCTTTTAGTTTTTTGAATTTTTCTGGTTTGCATGTGCAGATGTATCCTCCATTCTTTTCTAGGAGTTTTTTCGCATATTCGTGGTAGATGGGGATTCTGTCGCTTTGTATTATGAGTTTGTCCCATTTTATCCCTAGCCATTTTAGGTCTTCTTGTATCATCTTGTAGGCTTCTGGGTCTACTCTTCTTGGGTCTGTGTCTTCCATGCGGAGTATTAGGCTTCCATTGTATTTTTTGGCGTATTCGTGGTTTAGTATGGCTGCTCTTGCATGTCCTATGTGTAGTGGTCCGCTGGGGTTGGGTGCGAATCTTAGGATAACCTCTTGTTGGATGTTGGGTAGTGGTGGTAGTCCCCTCTTCCTTTTTTCGGTTTCTTTTTCTTCTAGTTTTATTCCTAACTTTTTTAGTTCTTCTTCTTGTTCTTTGGGGGTTAGTTTGTTGACTTTTTCTACTATATTCTTTGTTTCTTTTAGGACTTTTTGGGCTTTTTTTCTGAGTTGTGGTTCGTTGCTCATAATTGCTCCTATAACTGCCTTGTCCATGGCCTTGCCCTTATGCTTGACCGCGTTTATCAGGGCGTATTTGTATATTATCTTTTCCAGGTTCATTATAGTCCCCAAGGGATTAGTGTTTTCTTTCTATTATGAAGTGTGCTATTTCTTCTAGGATTTTTTTTGGCTGTGATTCTTCTAGTATTTTGAGTTTTTCCTTGGCCCTTTTTGTGTATTCTTTGGCTAATCTGTGGGCATACTCGATTGTTTCATACTTTTTGAAGATTTTTATGGCTTCATTGACGCTTTCTTGGTCTTTAGATTCTAGTATCTTTATTAGTTTTTCCTTGTCTTTTTTTGAAGCTTTTTCCAGGGTTTTTACTGTGAGTATTGTCATTTTTCCTTCTGTTATGTCACTTCCTATGGGCTTTCCCAAGGTTTTTTCGTCGCCTGCTATGTCTAGGTAGTCGTCGTGGATTTGGAATGCCAATCCTATTAGTTTTCCGTATTCTCCCAATGCTTCGATTTCTTCGTGCGTGCCCCCACCCACTATGGCCCCTGATTTTGTGGCGGCTGATATGAGTGCGGCTGTCTTCTTGTAGATCATTTCTAGGTATTCTTCTTCTTTGATTTCGAAGTTTTCTTCGAAGCTTGTGTCCAGCGCTTGTCCTTCACAGATTTTTATACAAGAGTCTATAATGGTTGATAGTGCATTTGCAACGCGCTTGTATGATAGTTCATCGATTCTAGTCTTTAAGGCGCTTTCGAAGGCTTTAGAGAATAGTATGTCTCCTGCGAGTATTGCCATGGATTCTCCCCAGAGTACGTGGACTGCGGGTTGGCCTCTTCTCATCTCGTCTTTGTCCATGATATCATCATGTATTAATGAGAACGTGTGTATTAGTTCTATAGCGGCTGCAACGTTCACAGCATCCTCTATTTCACCGCCTACGGCCTGGCAGCTGAGCAAGGCTAGTGTTGGTCTGATCTTTTTACCCTCGGCACCTATAAGGTGCATTGACGCCTCGTATAAGCTCTTGGGTGTTATGTCAGCTATTATTTCTTCTAGTTTTGGGTTTATGAGCTTGGAGTATTCTCCAATTGTTTCCATCAGATCCAAATCAGATCCCTCCATTGAAGATTTGGGCTTGTCCGTTCCTTAGTATGTGGATGTCGTTACCCAATCTGTAACCTTCTTCTTCGGCGAGTTCGGCATATGCTGATAGCATGTAAATGTCGCCGTGGGCTGGGATTACATGGACTGGGTTGAGCATCCTGAGGAAGTCCCTGTGATCCTCTTTACCAGCATGCCCTGATACATGAGTATTTGTATAGATTCTCGCCCCACGTGATATGAGTCTTTTCTCCATGAGGTTGCGGTTTGCTATATTCATTGGATTGGGTATGACAGGAGCCGATATGATGATGTTGTCCCCCTGTTTTACATTGAATTGTGTTTTGCCATTAGCTATCCTGGGTAGTAGGGCGTCTGGTTCGCCCTGATGTCCTGTTGTAACGAGCAGATAATTTTCTCTGTTAACTTCAGCCCTTGCAAGGGCCCTATTAACTGATTTTGGACTTCCGAATATGCTAGCATTTTCTGGCAGTTTCAAGATTCCCATGGATTCTGCTAGGCTGCAGTATCTCTCCATTGATCTTCCGAGTAGAAGTATTTGCCGGTTGCTTTTTTTTGCTATGTCACTTATGGCTTGTATACGTTCAATGTGTGATGAGAACGTGGTTACTATCATGGCAGATTTTTCTTCTAGTGGTCTTTTCATTATATCTTCAAGTATTATCCTCGCAACCTTCTCGGATGGTGTTTTAACCTCTTCTGAGTCGGCCACTCTTGTTGTTTCAACTATTAATGCCAGCACTCCTTTACGTCCTAGTTCTTTTAGGCGGTGGTAATCTGGTTGTGGTGATATTATCTGGTGGTCGTCGAATTTGAAATCTAAACCATATACTATTATACCCTTTGGGGTGTGTAGGGCTGCTATGACTGACTGGGGTATGCTATGCGTAACATTTATAAATTCTAATGTCATATCAGGTGATAATTGACATTTTTCACCAGCATTCAGAACCTCTAACCTATTGGGGACGTTGAATTTTCTCTCTGATTTTATTATGCGTTCTATTAATGCTATTGTATAGGGTGTCCCTATTATGGGGGTGTTGTAGCGGTGGGCTAGTTTGGCCACTGCGCCGATGTGGTCTAGGTGGCCATGGGTAAATACTATTGCCCTTACTTTACCGTTAACTTCCCTCATGAGTGTGTCATCTGGGATAACTTCTCTTTTGATGAGGTCTAGGCTGTGCATTCTTGCAATGTCGGTATCCTCATGTACATGTACGCGGTCGAGGTGTATTCCCATGTCGAATATTACTACGTCGTCGTTTATTTTGACTGCTGACATGTTCTTTCCTACTTCTTCGTAGCCTCCGATGGCGATGATTTCCACGGTCAATATCGTTACCTCCTCGCATATTTTGACGTATTAAAGCCCCTTTCACGCAACCAAGTTCTTGTTTCGCCCTTTATCACGATAGGAGCCCTTTTAAGTTCCTCTATGTTCCGGGCGCCCACTAGGTACATTGCCACTTTCAGGGATTCGTTGAACCTACTTATTACATTGATAACCTCCCTGTAGCTTTTCTGAGCCACTTTAAGGACTGGTAAGGCTATTCCAACGGCGTCAGCTCCTAGTGCTATGGCTTTCGCAGCATCTAATCCGCTTCTTATCCCCCCCGATGCTATTACCGGTATTTTAACTGTCTGCACAACCTCTACTGTGCTAGCCGCTGTGGGCATGCCCCAATCCCAATATAGTCTCCCAAGATGTTTTTCCTCAGCCCTATAGGTTTCAACAGCAGCCCAGCTGGTCCCACCAGCCCCTGCAACATCTATGGCGGCTACTCCTATCTCTTCTAATCTGCGGGCGTCCTCTGCGCATATACCGGCGCCGGTCTCTTTTACGAGTACTGGCACTTTTATGTTCTCCACTATTCTTTTGATGGAGTCTAGCAGTCCACTGGAGTTTATGTCACCCCCTGGTTGTATGGACTCTTGTAATGGGTTTAGGTGGATTGCCAGGGCATCTGCATCTATCATCTCCACTGCAGTCTCTGCATATTCTATCTGTGGCGCTCCAATATTCCCTATTAGGAGTGTTGATGGTGCCTCTTCCCTTGCAATAGTATAAGTGGCCTCGAGTGAAGGGTCCTCGATACCTGCTCTTTGGCTCCCAACCCCTAATCCTATACCAAGTTTTTCAGCCGCCTTTGCGAGCGCCTTGTTTATTCTAAAGGCTATGGGATGACCCCCTGTTATGGCTGTTATCATTATTGGTGATTGTAGTTCTTTTCCGAGTAATTCTATGCTTAGATCTATCTTTTCGGTGTCGACTTGGGTTAATGCATTGTGTACGAATTCCACATCCTTGAATCCTGTATCCTTTTTGTATTCTACATCATAGTGTGTGCATAATAATATGTGTTCCAATTTTCTATCTGAGATCATTATATATCCTCATCTATAATTGTCCTTTTAAGTTCTTGGCCTAGAAGGGCCTTTTTAATATTCCCTGGTTTCTTGGCGTTGATTATCTCAGAGGTCACTCCCTTCTCAGCCAATAGTAAGAGTTCTTTTATTTTACCTAGCATGGCCCCAGTAACATCCCCTGGTGTTCTAGGCTGATATCTAATATCCTCGAGGGATTTTATTCTCTTTAGGAGTTTGGCGTCTGGGTGTTTTTTGGGGTCTTTGTCGAATACTCCATCGACGTCTGTCCCTAGTATGACCCTATCAGGTTTTAGTATTTTCCCAAGGTATTTTATGATCTGGTCGCCTGAAAGTACAGACATTTTCAAGTTTTCGTCTGTATCAAGCACCACGTCACCATAGGTTACTGGTATGAAACCCCTTTCAAGGTATGAGATTATTATTCTAGGATCTGCATGTTTTATCCTTCCATTATCTGCTAATATGAAAGAGGAGGGTTGTATTGAAACAACTGGGATGTTTTCTTTTCGTAGCGCATCACATACATGGATATTTAAAAATTTAACCCATCTTTGTATGATAGAAAATCCTATCATCTTTCTTTGCAATTCTTCCTTACTTGTTGGGGTTCCAATTTTATACTTTTTTGCGAGGGGGTGGCCGAAGGATCCGGCCCCATGGACTATTATAAGGGATGATGGTAGTGAATCTGAGATCTCCTCCGCGACCCTTTTAAGGTTTTCATGATCCAATGTGGGCTCTTTGGCCCCTTTTTTTGTTATTACACTTCCACCCAACTTTAGTATGATCAATTCTGCACACCCTTTCTGGTATACAAGTAGAAGATTATCCTCCATTGAAGTGAGCCTATTCGAGTAGTGTGGGATTTTGTGTGAGGACTCCCTTGGTTGAGGGGTCTGCTTTCATGGCATTATATCCTCTGTCTGTTAGGGTTTCTAGGATTTGCCTTGTTCTATTGGGTGAGTATGCTATTATGCTCCCGCCACCGCCGGCTCCTGTTATCTTGGAACCTAATGCCCCTGCTTCCCTGCTTGTGTATATCATCTCTGATAGGCTCTGGGTGTTAACCCCTATCGCATCTAGTAAGCCCTGGTTTATGTTCATTAGTTCTCCGAGGCGTTCTTTATCATTAATTTCCAATGCTTCTCTTGCTTTTCGTGTGATGTGTGCTATGGTGTCCATGATGAGGTTCATGATCTTGGGGTGGCGTTTCATCCGTTCTTTCACGAGTTTAACCATCTTCGCAGTGTCTTCCGATCTAGTGTATCCTATGACCAGGGAATCTTTGAGGTCTCCCTTGATTTGGTCCATTTTTTCTTTGTCTAGGTATATTAGGCCTCCGTGTGTTGAGGTGGATGTGTCTAGTGGACTCGCAGCACCTTGAACTTCCAGTTCGACTCTGTGTGCTTTCTTGGCAATTGATGTTAGTGTGGTCTTCCTTTCGTGGTATTTGTCAAGTGCTGCTATAGTGGCTACTGTAACGGCGGCTGATGAGCCTAAACCAGCTCCTATGGGTATTCCGATTTCAAGTTTTATTTTGAGGGGTGTGGAATCATGGTAAAATTCTAGGGCTTTGAGGATATAATTTAGGATGCCTATTTCACCTTTTTTTAATTTCAATCCTGTTTCTGGGGTGAGTATGGCTTCAAGATGGAGGTCATCAGATTTTATCCTTGTATAATCCTTGTGGGATTCCTTGATGGTTATGGTGGCCCTCTTGTCTATTGCGAGTGCTATGGCCGGTTTACCATAAACTACGGCGTGTTCTCCGAATAGGATGGTTTTACCTGGTGCAGACGCTCTTGAACCCATAGGACCACCAATAGTTGTCCCTTTGGATTATTCTAGGATGGCTGATGCGTATCCCACCACTGAGGAATTGTCACCTGTTATGTCACCACTGGTGGCGTATTTAAGGAGTCTGCCCTTAGTAGCCCCTAATCTTCTGGCTGCGATGATGGATGCCGCTACTGGACCATAACCGCACATGCTAACATTGTACTGGTAAATCTTCTCATACATCCTGTCTTCATCTAATGAGATTATGGCTTCGAGCACTTTCTGGTCGTTTTTGTACGCGACCTCGGCTGGTTCATAATGTGTGAAATCTGTGCTTGCTATGATCAGAACATCCTTTCCCTTGCTTGCATCTGTTATAGCATTCCCTATCTCCTTTGCTGTTTCGAGGTCTTGTATCCACATGCAAATGGGCACTATCTTAAAGTCCTGGTTGAAATATTGTAGGAATGGTAGGTGGACTTCGCAACTATGCTCTCCTATGTGGGCTGATTCGTCTATGTCTATTATCTCAGAGGCTTCTAGGAGTTCTGTTGCAAGTTCTTCATCGATTTTAACAGAGCCTAGTGGTGTTATCCATTCCCCTTCTGGCATGATGGATATGCCTGAGCCCATGCCTGTATGGTTTGGACACAATATTATGAAGGTTTTTGGGAAGCCATCGGCTGCGATGGCTTGGTAGGCGTGGGCTGCCACGGGCCCTGAGTAGATGTAGCCTGCATGGGGTGCTATAGCAGCTTTTAGCCTCCTTTCATCTCCTATTTCCGGTATTTTGCCTGGGCCTAGTTTATGGTGGAAGCACCATTCTATCCTCTTTTTTAGGGTGTCTGCTTCGGCTTCATAAAATGTTCCTGCTACTGCAGGGTTTCTTTTCATAAAATCACATCATATTTTTACTTCGAATTCTGTTGGGGGGATGTCAAGGTCCTCGTCTTCTTTTAGCATGCCCTTTTCTTTGAGGAATTGTTTTGTGAGCAGCCAATAAACTAGTGCCAGGGCTTTTCTGCCCTTGTTGTTCNCTGGTATGGCTATGTCAACGTTCCCTAGGAGGTTTTCGGTGTCGCAGAGGGCGACTACTGGTATGTTCACCTGTTTTGCTTCTATGATCGCCTGGGAGTCTGCTCTTGGGTCTGTTGCGACGAGTACCTTGGGTTCTACGAATTTTGGGAAGTTTGGGTTTGTTAGCGTTCCTGGGATGAATCTGCTGGGGATTGTTTTCGCCCCGGTTATTTCCCCAAACTTTTTCACGGGCTTTTGTCCATATTGTCTTGTTGAGACTGCGAGTATATCATCCGCTTCGTATTTTGCCAGGAATTTTGCGGCTGCTATTATCCTGTCATTTGTTTTCCTAATATCTAATACGTAGAGACCGTCTGATCTTACATGATAGATGTATTTTTCCATGTCGGCTGTTTTTTGTCGTGTGCCGATATGTAGACCTGCTGCTAGGTATTTGTCCAATGGGATTAAGAGTTCTGCCAAATATATCACCTCTCTGGTAGGTTCGCCATCCTAGCGTAGGGTATTTCTTCTTGGATTCGGATGAGTTCGTTTAGTTTGGCTATTCTTTCACCGCCTATAGCTCCTGTTTTTATTATTGGAGCTGAGAATGCTACTGCTAGGTGTGCTATGGTCTCGTCTGTTGTTTCTCGTGATCTGTGGGATACTACGGGGATGTAATTGTTTTCTTGTGCTAGTTTCACCGTCTTGTAGGTGTCTGTTAGTGTGCCTATCTGGTTTGGTTTTATGATTATGGCGTTTGCGGCGCCTATTTCAATCCCTTTTTTGAGTATTTTGCTGTTTGTTACGAAGATGTCGTCTCCACAGATGATGCATTTGTCGCCTGTTTCCTTTGTTAGTTGGGCGAATCCTTGGAAGTCTGATTCTTCTAGTGGATCTTCTATGTAGAACATTTTGTAGGTTTCTATTAGTTCTTTGACGAATTCTATTTGTTCTCCTGTGTCGCGTTTTATGTTTTCTTGATTGTAAACATATTTTTCTTCTTTGGGGTTCCAGAGTTCAGTGGCCGCGAAATCAAGTGATGGTCTTATCTCGATGCCTGTTTCGTTCCCTATCTCTTCACATGCTCTTACCTGTATTTCCAGGGCTTCGTAGTTTGATATTTTAGGGGCCCATCCCCCTTCATCGCCTTTACCCCCTGTGAATTCAGGGTCTTTGTCTTGTATCAGTTCTTTTATCCTCGCATGGACTTTTGAGTTTGCGAATACGGCTTCTTGGATTTCATTGGCCCCAGTGGGTATTATTAGAAATTCTTGGATGTCTGGGGCGTGTTTTCCTGCGTGTGCTCCTCCGTTTATCATGTTTCCTAGTGGGTATGGTATGCTTGTGGCGAAATCGCCCCCAAGGAACTTGTACAATGGTAGGTTGTATGATGACGCGGCTGCCTTGGCTGCTGCCATTGAAACCGCTACTATAGTATTCCCACCAATGTTAGATAGGTTTTCTGTTCCATCTATCTCCTTTAGGATAAGGTCTATGTCTTCAAGGTACTCGGCGTCCATTCCTATTAACTCAGAGGATATAACATCCTCCAGTTCGCCTATTACCTTGTCAACTCCTCCTTCTGGGAATGCTACGACTTCTCTGGTTCCTGTGCTGGCGCCGCTGGGTGCTGCTGCACGTCCAAAACCATTCCATGTTATCACGTCTACTTCTATTGTAGGGTTGCCCCTACTGTCTAATATTTTTCTTACTCTAACATCTTCAATAACAGTCTCCACATGAACACCTCTTTTCTTATGGGAAAACTGTAAAAATGGGGTAGAAATAGTGGTTAATTATTTTTAGAGTTTTTATTTTCTAACAGCTAATGGTATAACGCTTTTTTTAAGTTCGAGCCTGGCTATGTCTATGGGGTCCTTGGTCTCTGGGATCTCGACTAGTGGTTTAGCCCCCATTGCCAGTTGAAGAGCCCTCGCCCCTATCAACCTAGCCTTTTCAAATCTGGTCATTTTACTCATCTATCTTTCCCTCCTAGGAGTTCATTGAGTATAGGGGAAGGTTTTTGTGGATGGGACCGCCGAGATTTGAACTCGGGTCTCCAGCGTTCCAGTGGATCTTGTCCATCCCCGGGCTGGGAGGATGGACCAGGCTACCCTACGGTCCCATGATCTTACCATGTGTCAACGTATGAGATTAACATGCGCCTGCAACAGTATCTTTTCAATCCCAGGTCATCGAGCACTTTCTTTGGCTTTTCACCATCCTTTACTCTTTCCTGATATTCCTTGAAGTATGCTGATATTGGTTTTCCACAGCTGAAACATCTTATGGGGATCATCTTCTCCTCCATTAATCATGTCTTGTGAATAGGTTATCGATAGCTCTTTTGTNTTCGAGCCCTGGCTCCTCTGCCACCATATTTTTTGGGCTCTGAGCGTCTTGGATCTCCGACGAGCATGGTGCGGTCATATTGTGAGAATTTTTCTTTAAGTTCCATGTCATTGGTCCATTGTATAAGGCCCCTTGCTATGGCCATCCTAGCGGCTTCTGCCTGTCCCATGACTCCCCCGCCTCTTACGTTCACTTTTATGTCTATGTTCTTTGTGATTTCTTCACCGGCTAATTTTAGGGGTTCGAATATTTTGAAGCGGGCGAGTTCGGGTTGGTATAATTCTAGTGGTGTTTTGTTGATTCTCACCCTACCTTCACCCTCATAGAATGTTGCCCTTGCAATGGCGGTTTTTCTTTTTCCACTTGTATGTACTATCTTTTTCATCATAAGCCACTCCAGTCTCTATTTTTAGAATTTGGCCCCTAGCAGCCTTGATATTTCACCTAATTTCACTCCTTTGCGGATGGGTGATCTTTTAGCTTCTGGTATCTGGGTCAATTCCGCTTCCTTGTATTCTTTCGGAACTCCTACATAGGCTCTTAGGCGTTTGAAAGCTTCTCTGCCCTTGGCTTTCTTGTATGGTAGCATGCCCCTCACTGTTCGCCTGAATATGTCATCGGGTCTCCTCGGATACTTGGGGCCCATCCTCCTAGGATTGGATATGCTTGATCTGTCTATTCTCTGTTTGTATTTCTTGTGGGCCCATTCCTTTGATCCTGTGATGATTATTTTATCTGTGTTGAGGACCACTACTTCTTCGCCTTGGAGTAATTTCTTGCTCACAATACTTGCAAGTCTTCCTAGGACATGTCCTTTACCGTTGATGATCATGATAACTCCCTCATACTATTATTTTTATATTGGAGCCTTTTGGGTTTTCTTCTAGTAGTTTTTCTATTGTGAGGTGTTGGCCTTTCGCCTCTCTTATTTTATCTTTTGCTGTTTTTGAGAATTTCCATGCTGCTATTTTAACTTTGTGGTCTAGTTTGCCTGTTCCCAATACTTTTCCTGGGATTATTACTGTCTTGTTCTCGGTTGTGTGTCTGTTTATTCTTGATATGTTGACTTCTGCCATTTGTCTTGTGGGTTTTTCCAATCTCTTGGCGATGTCTTTCCATATTGCCACGTTTTCCTTTGATGATTTCCTTTTAAGGGCGCGTATAAGTTTTATGAGGTTGGGGTTTGTCTTTGTAATCTTTTTTGCCAATTTACATCCCCCTTAACATTGTTATGTTGTCTGCTTTTTCCATTAAAATGTCACATGCTCTTTCTAGAACTTCTTTTGGTGGTATTGAACCGTCTGTTTCCATTTTGAAGATGAATGATCCTTCTTTGTATCCTACTTTTATGGCTTCCCTGTCACATGCCCTCATACAAGTTTTACACATTGCACAATCTTCAATATTAACAACTTTAGGTTTTTCGGGTCCTTCTTCTAGGATTCCTCTGGGGCATGCTTTTACGCATTCATAGCATTGTTCGCATTCTTCCCTGATTGTTATCATTGGATAGTATTTGTATGCACATGCTGTGGTGGGCTTCCATTTAGCATGTTCCATTCCAATGCCGAGTTGTGCTATGGCCTCTAATTCTATGTCTTCATCCTCTCTAAGTCTTAGGATTGGTATGGTATCATATACTGGTACTACTTTTTCATCCTCTGATATCAGATCCTTTGAATAGACTATCCCTGGGCCTTTCTTTTTTAGTGTTAGGGATACGCTGCATCTTGGACAGTAGTCCTCGCAGTCGCATTCACTCGGCATTAAAATCCCGTTTATTGCTTCTTTATCCGATTTTAATGGGATTAGACCGAGTCTGTGTGCTATGATTTCATCGAACATGGATGAATCATTTTTTATCATGTTAACGTATTCTATTGCCAGTTTGGGGACTTCTGTCATGCTGGTTCTTCTTATAGCGTTAACGAAGGATGTGTCAGCACCCTCTATTATGAGGATTATTTCGTTCTCGGATTTTTTTTTCATGTTTATATCCATTTTAGATCCTTCTCCCTCTCCTGCCTCCAGGTCTCCCTGTACCATCATGTGGTATTGGTGTAACATCCTCTATCTTACCTATTTTCAAACCTGCACGGGCTAACGCCCTTATAGCTGCCTGTGCACCGGGTCCTGGCGTCCTTGGACCGTTTCCTCCGGGGGCCCTGACTTTTATGTGTAATCCCGTGACGCCCTTCTCCTTGGCATCCTCTGCTGCCCTGGTAGCTGCTTCCATTGCAGCGAATGGTGAGGCTTCTTGTCTGTCAGTCCTTACAACTCTTCCACCAGACCATTGTGTCACTGTCTCGGCTCCTGTGATATCTGTTATTGTGATTATCGTGTTATTGAATGATGAGTAAATGTGGGCGATGCCCCATTTTTCTTTTCCTTTAGCCTTGGCCATTTATACCCTCCTATTCTGTGTCTTCTGCTTCGATTCTACCTGTCCTATCAGGGTGATAATGGATAGAATCCTATTTTATCTTCTTCACCCTTTTTCACTAGGTAGCCTGGGGCGTTGACTTTACCACCATCCAAGGCTATGTGTCCATGTACTATCATTTGTCTTGCCTGTCGTATTGTCCTTGCAAGTCCTTTCTCATATACCATGGTTTGTAGTCTGCGTTTCAAAACATCTTCAATTGTTAGATTTAGGACGTCTTCTGGTTTAGCGTCATCTGATAGTATACCCATCCTTTTAAGGTGTCCTAAGAGCTGTTCCCTCTCCTTTCTTGCTTGTTCTTTGGGGAGGCCTAGAAGGTGCCTTGCATCTCTCCTGTATCTTCTGATCATGGTCTCAGCTTTCCATATCTCTTTTTTGTTCTTTAGCCCATACTTTGTGAGTAGTCTGTTTTCTTCTTTTATCCTTTCAGCGTTCCATGGATGGGGTGGAGTGTCATACTTTTTACGGGGTTTTCGTGGGTGTCCCATTAGATCATCCCCCTTATTTTCTTCTCCTTCTTCTAACACCTACAGATTGTCCTTTTCTGAAGGTTGATTTTGTCCTTTGGCCCCTTACTGGGAGGCCTAGTTCGTGTCTTATCCCTCTGTAACTTCTTATCTTCTTCAGACGGTTCAAATCTTCTCTGAGACTCATTTCAAGGTCTGCCTCGATTAGGTGCTTGTCTTCGCCCGTTTCATAATCTTGGCGACGATTCATCATCCAATGGGGAATATCATACTCTTCAGGATTTTTAAGCGCTTCCTCTAATCTTGTTAACTCGTCCTCTGACAAGTATCCTATCTTTTTCTGGCCGTCAAATCCAAGAACACTTACTATGGCCTTTGCGAAGGCCTTACCAACACCTTTAATGTCTGTCAGTGCATGTTCTGTTGTCTTATTACCGTTTAAGTCCTTTCTGGCTATACGTATTATGTGTTTGAATTCTTCTT
>JGI26787J52750_100018_pt1 | contig 23636 bp, 20 predicted proteins | sample WilGeyfunne61714_FD_52750 | JGI IMG/M metagenome (IMG submission 52750)
AAATATCTGTTCCTGATCTTTATCGTCCTGGCGGCTATTTTTACCGGCCAAGGCCTGTTCTGCAGATACGAACCTTTCAAGGCCATCTACGGGCTTTCGGCCTCTGGCCTGACCCTGGCGCTGGTGATCGTGACCCTAATGGCCTCGCTGGTTTTCTACNGGCCCTGGTGCAGATACATTTGCCCTTTGGGTGCCTATCTGGGTATAATAGCCTGGTTGGGGAGCAGGTGGGGCCTTAACCGAACCCAGATAACCGCCGACTGCCTTTTCTGCCGGAAATGCCTCCAGGTCTGCCCCATAAATGCCATAAAGGAAGAAGGTAAAGGGTGCAAGATAAATTATAGGGAGTGCATAACCTGCGGCGACTGTCTAGAAGCTTGTCCCACAACTGGAATAAAAGGTAAAGAGGATTAGCCTTTAGGGGTTTTATGATATAATCTCTTCAGAGCCCCAAAATGGAGGCGTTTCCTGTGGGCGTGGATAAGATAGTGATCCGGGGAGCCCGGGTACACAATCTCAAAAATATAGATGTGGTGATTCCCAGAGGGAGGCTGGTGGTCATAACCGGCCTTTCTGGTTCAGGAAAATCTTCCTTGGCCTTTGACACCCTCTACGCAGAAGGGCAACGCCGTTATGTGGAATCCCTTTCTGCGTATGCCCGCCAATTTTTGGGTCAGATGGATAAACCCGACGTGGATGCCATAGAGGGTTTATCCCCGGCCATCTCCATAGATCAGAAGACCACCAGCCATAACCCCCGCTCCACCGTGGGCACGGTCACCGAAATCTACGACTATCTCCGGCTGCTGTATGCCCATATAGGCCGTCCCCACTGTCCCCGGTGCGGCCAACCAGTGGAGGCCCAGACCGTCTCCCAGATGGTGGATCGCCTGCTGTCCTATCCCGAAGGCGTTCCTTTGACCGTAATGGCGCCACTGGTGAGGGGGCGGAAGGGAGAATTTCGCCAGCTCTTGGAAGAGATGCGGCGCCAGGGCTATCTTAAGGTGAGGGTGGACGGGGAGGTCAGGAGCTTAGAAGAAGAGATAGAACTGGATAAAAACAAAAGACACCATGTGGAACTGGTGGTGGACAGGTTTCCGGTCAAACCTGCCAATGCCCCGCGCCTGGCGGAGGCCCTGGAGATGGCTCTAAAGTTGGCCGAAGGACTGGTCCTGGTGCAGGTGGGGGAAGAGGAAGTGGTGCTCAGCGAGAAATTTGCCTGTCCCCGGTGCGGCATCAGCCTCCCGGAAATCTCCCCCCGGCTTTTTTCCTTTAACAACCCCCAGGGGGCTTGTCCTCAATGTACCGGGCTGGGGGTCACCTTGGAGATAGATCCGCAGCTGTTGATCCCCAATCCCCGGTTGAGCATAAGCGAGGGCGCCATACTTCCCCTGTACCGCAATCACCATGAGTTTTACCAGATTTTAGAATGTGTGGCTGAATATTACGGATTCGATCTGGATACCCCGGTCTGCCGTCTGTCCCCCCAGCACCTGAATATTATCCTCTACGGCTCGGGGGAAGAGGTTATCCCCATCCGCTACTATAACCGTTACGGAGAGGAGAGGTTTTATCACTCCACCTTTGAAGGCGTCATACCCTACTTGGAAAAGCGTTATCGGGAGACCCAATCGGAGTGGCTCCGGGAAGAGATAGAGAAATGTATGAGCCAGAAGAAGTGTCCTGCCTGCAAGGGTGCCCGGCTGCGCCAGGAGGCTCTGGCCGTCCTGGTGGGCGGAATCAACATCGCCCAGTTTTGCGCCCAGAGTGTGGGGGAGGCCTTGAACTTTTTGGAGAATCTTTCCCTGAGCCCCCGGGAGGCCATGATCGCCCGTCACATTTTAAAAGAACTATATTCCAGATTAGGTTTTCTAAAGGATGTGGGCCTGGATTACCTCACCCTGGATCGGGCCGCCTCTACCCTGTCTGGAGGGGAGGCCCAGCGTATAAGGTTGGCAACCCAGATGGGTTCCCAGCTTACCGGGGTGCTCTACATCCTGGATGAACCCAGCATCGGCCTGCACCAGCGGGACAATNCCCGGCTCATCGCCGCCCTCCAAAACNTGAGGGATCTGGGGAATACGGTTATAGTGGTGGAACACGACGAAGAGACCATGTTATCCGCCGATTATATCATAGACATGGGGCCAGGGGCAGGGGAAAAGGGGGGAGAGGTGGTGGCTGCTGGAACCCCCCAGGAGATCATGGAGAACCCCCATTCCCTCACCGGCCAGTATCTGAGCGGCCGGAGGTATATACCCTTGCCCCGGGAGAGGCGCCGACCCCAGGGCAAATGGCTGGTGGTCCGGGGCGCCCGGGAACACAACCTGAAAAACATCGACGTGGCTTTCCCCTTGGGTTTGTTCATCGGAGTCACCGGGGTTTCCGGTTCGGGCAAGAGCACCCTGGTAAACGAAATCCTCTACAAAGCCCTGGCCCAGCGCCTTCACGGGGCCCGGGTGGCGCCCGGGGCCTTTGACAGGATAGAGGGCTTGGAGTATATAGACAAGGTCATCCTGGTGGACCAATCCCCCATCGGGAGGACCCCGCGCTCCAATCCGGCCACCTATACCGGCGTCTTCGACGAGATCCGGGCCCTCTTCGCCTCCACCCCTGAAGCCCGGGCCAGGGGTTACAAGCCCGGCCGCTTCAGCTTTAACGTCAAAGGGGGGCGATGCGAAGCCTGCGCTGGAGATGGCATTATAAAGATAGAGATGCACTTTCTCCCCGACGTATACGTCCCCTGCGAGGTGTGCCAGGGCCAGCGGTATAACCGGGAAACCTTGGCCGTAAAGTACAAAGGGAAGAATATAGCGGAAGTCCTGGAGATGACTGTGGAGGAGGCCCTGGAATTTTTCTCACCTATACCCAAAATAAAAAGATATTTACAAACCCTTTACGATGTAGGTCTGGGCTACCTCAAGTTGGGCCAGCCCGCCCCCACCCTCTCTGGAGGCGAGGCCCAGAGGGTCAAGCTGGCCGCCGAGCTGGCCCGGAGGAGCACCGGCCGAACCCTCTACATCCTGGATGAGCCCACCACTGGCCTCCACTTCGCCGACGTGGAGAGGCTACTTCAGGTCCTGCACCGCCTGGTGGAGGGGGGTAACACGGTGATCGTGATAGAGCATAATCTGGACGTGATAAAGTCTGTGGACTATATCATAGACCTGGGTCCAGAGGGCGGGGAGAGGGGAGGGGAAGTGGTGGCTGTGGGAACCCCGGAAGAGGTGGCTCTAGTGCCCGCTTCCCACACCGGCAGATTCCTGGCTCCCATTCTGGCCCGGGATAGGGCCAGAATGGAAAGGGATAGGGAGAGGAGGGCAGGGACAGGGACATGGATCTAGAGGAGAAATTGGCCCGCTTGCCCGACCACCCTGGGGTATACCTCATGAAGGATAAGAGCGGGGAGATCCTCTATGTGGGCAAGGCCTCCTCCCTGAAAAACAGGGTGAGATCCTATTTCCGGGGACAGCTTCCCCCTCGCCTGGAAGCCCTGATGAGAAATGTGGCCGATATAGATTTTATCCTCACCGACAATGAGGTGGAGGCCCTGATCCTGGAATGCAACCTGATAAAGGAGCACCAGCCCCGCTATAATGTCAACCTCAGGGACGACAAATCCTATCCTTATCTCAGGATTACGGTACAGGAAGAATTTCCTCGGCTGGAGATCACCCGCCTGTTGCTGCCCGATGGCTCCCGTTATTTCGGGCCTTACGTAAATGCGGGGGCCTTAAGGGAGACCCTGAGGGTATTGCGCAGCTTTTTCCCCCTGAGGACCTGCCGTTCCACCCCTCTAGAGGGCAGGGAACGGCCTTGTCTCAATTTCCATATAAAGCGCTGTTCCGCCCCCTGTGCCGGGTATATAGACGCCCGGGCTTATAGGGAATTGGTGGAGGGATTGGTCCTGTTTTTGGAGGGCAAGGGGGAGGGCTTGATAAAAAAGCTCAAAAAAGAGATGGAAGAGGCCGCCGCCAAATGGGAATTCGAAAAGGCGGCCATATTGAGGGATCGCATCAGGGCTCTGGAGAATATACTGGCTCAGCAGAAGGTGGCCTTCACCCAGGGGGAAGATGCGGATTTTATTTCCTTGGCTGGGGAGGGGGAAAAAGCGGTGGGATTGGTCTTTTTCCGCCGTCAGGGGAAGGTGATAGGCTGCCATCATTTTTTCCTCACCCAAGGGGAAGGTCTGTCCCCTCAGGAGTTGATGGCTTCCCTACTGAAGGCCTATTACAGCCGGGGGGTGGAGATACCCCCTCAGGTTCTGGTAAACCCTGAGCCTGAGGACAGGAAAAGCTTGGAAGGATGGTTGAAATATCTCAGGGGCAGCCCTGTCAAGATCAAGTCTCCCAAGAGGGGTCCGGATTTCCAGATGCTGCGCCTGGTACAGGAGAACGCCCATACCCTCTTGAGGGAACATCTGGAGAGCACCTTCCGGCGGGAACAGGAGGCTCTGGAGGCGTTGGAGGAATTGAAGAGGTTCTTGGGTCTGAGGGATCTGCCCTGGCGGATGGAAGCCTACGACATCTCCACCCTCTACGGAACCCATTCGGTGGGTTCCATGGTGGTGTTCGAGAAGGGCTCGCCCCTGCCCTCCGCCTACAGGCGTTTTAGCATAAAAACTGTCCAGGGTCCTGACGATTATGCCTCCATGGCGGAGGTGTTGAGGAGGAGGTTCCAGCGGGGATTGGCTGGGGATCCTAAGTTTTTGCCCCTGCCCGATCTGGTGCTCATCGATGGGGGTAAAGGGCAACTCAAGGCGGCCAAGGGCGCTATGATGGAGGTAGGGGCGGGGGATATACCGGCTGTGGCCCTGGCTAAAAGGGAGGAGCTGGTTTACACGGAAGATCAGTCCCAACCCTTGAGCCTTCCCCGGAACAGCAAGGCCCTGCGCCTGCTCCAAAGGCTGAGGGACGAGGCCCACCGTTTTGCCCTGGCCTATCACCATAGGCAGCGGGAGAGGGAGGCCTACCGGTCTTTGCTGGAGGAAATACCCGGAGTAGGGCCCAAGCGGAGGCAGGCCCTGTTGCGCCATTTCGGCAGCTTAAGGCGGATCAAAGAGGCCACCCTAGAAGAGCTGCTCCAGGTTCCGGGAATGAACCGGAGCGTGGCCTTGCGCATAATAGAAACCCTGGGGGAGAGGAGAAATATTGCTTCCCATCAAGATGGTGGCCCTGGATCTGGATGGAACCCTCCTGACGGGCGATCTGACCATAGAGCCTGAGGTAAAGGAGGCTATCAAACGGGTACAAGAAAGGGGCATTCTGGTCACCCTGGCCACGGGCCGCATGTTCAGGTCGGCCCGGCCCTTTGCCCGGGAACTGGGCCTCAAGGGCCCTCTGGTGGTATACAACGGGGCGCAGGTCCGGGAAGCGGAGACAGGGGAACTCCTGTTCGAACGCCCCTTGCCCCTGGCCATTGCCTGTCCCCTCATCTGCTGCCTCTTGGAAAAAGGCTATCCCTGCAATGTCTATGTGGACGACGATCTTTTTGTGGAGCAGGTTCACCCTGTGCAGGAGGAGTATGCCAGAAGGGTAGGGGTAAAACTACATCCGGTGGAAAATATGGTGGAGTTCCTCCACCGGAAAAGGAGGGAGCCGGTCAAAATCGTAGCAATTCGGTCCCCTGAAGAACTGGACTGCCTGGAGAAAACCTTAAGACAAAAAATGGGAAAGAAGGTCCACTTCACCCGCTCCCTGCCCTTCTATCTGGAGATCCTCCATCCCTTGGTTAATAAGGGGGAGGCTTTGAGGATATTGGCGGGCAGATATAAGATCAAGCCCCAAGAAATAATAGCTGTAGGGGACAGCTATAACGACCTCCAGATGATCCGATATGCTGGTGTAGGGGTGGCCATGGCTAATGCCCCGGAAGAGGTGAAGGCCGCGGCCCTTTACATAACCGGCAGCAACAACGAAGGCGGGGTGGCTCAAGCCCTAGAAAAGTTTATCCTCAGCAGAAAAGAGGGAGAGGCTTGCCTTCCCAAGCCCGTGCTCAATTGGTGATCATCTCTGGTCTCTCGGGTGCAGGGAAGACCCAGGCGCTCCGGTGCCTAGAAGATATGGGCTTTTTCTGCATAGACAATCTCCCCCCCTCTTTGGTGCCGGGTCTGGTGGATCTCCTGGGTAAGGCTCGGGATATCGACAGGGTGGCTCTGGTGATGGATATAAGAGGGGGGCAGTTTTTCCAGGGTTTAGAGGAGGCCCTGGCTTATCTGGAGAGGCAGCAGGTACCTTTCAAGATACTCTTTCTAGAGGCGGACGACGAGGTGCTGGTGAGGCGCTTTAAGGAGACCCGGCGGAATCATCCCCTCTCCCGCCATGGGCAAATCCTGGAGGGCATTGCCGAGGAGAGAAGGAAATTATCGGAGCTGAGGGGCAAGGCCGATATAATCATAGATACCTCCGAGATGACCCCCAGGCAACTGGGGGAGAGGTTGAGGGAGATCTTCAGCTCCTTCCGGTATCCCCTGGTGGTAAACCTGGTATCCTTCGGATATAAGTACGGTCTGCCTTTGGATGCGGATATAGTGCTGGACCTCCGGTTTTTACCCAATCCATTTTATATCCCCGAACTGAGGCCCTTCACCGGCCACGACCAGCGGGTGGTGGACTATATCTTTTCCCTGGAGGAGACCCGGGACTTTTTGGAAAAGTTAGAAGAGCTCATATTCTGCCTCCTGCCCTATTATCAGCGGGAGGGCAGAAATTACATAGTCATAGCCCTGGGCTGTACCGGCGGGCAGCACCGGTCAGTGGCCCTGGCCAACTATCTGGCAGGAAAAATAAAGGGCCGAGGGTATGAGGTGCTCCTCAAACATCGGGATCTGGAGAGGAGGGGCCTTTCCTGAGGGGTGAGGGGATTGTGGAGATGGCTGTATCCTGGGGTCAAAGTTAAGAGGTGGATTGTCCTTATGCTGCTGGGCCTCTTCTTCCTGATGGCGGGATTGGTGGGCATACTGGGAAACACCGCCCTCACCTCGGCCCGGCTTGTAGCAGGAGCTCTGGGCAACGGCAATTGCCTCTTGGGAGGCATGCTGGCCCTTTCCCTCGGCCTCCTGGCCCTGGTTGTGGGCGCCCATCGGCTGTCGAAAAATTTCTTCCAGGTCCTCCTGCCCACCCAACAGAGCCCCTGGCGGGTATATTTTCAAAGGCAGTATCTGGCCAAGGGTCCCCGAATAGTAGCCTTAGGGGGAGGCACGGGCCTTTCCGTGCTTTTACGGGGGCTAAAGGCTTACAGCCGTAACATCACCGCCATAGTCACCGTGGCCGATGACGGGGGCAGTTCCGGGCGCCTGCGGCAGGAGCTCCGCATCCCCCCTCCAGGGGATATCCGCAACTGCTTGATAGCTTTGGCCGATACCGAAAGCCTGATGGAGGACCTATTCAATTACAGATTTCATCAAGGAGAAGGGCTGGCGGGGCACAGCTTGGGCAACCTCCTTCTGGCAGCCATGACCGATATGGCGGGGGATTTTGAACTGGCCATCCAGGAGATGTCCCGGGTCCTGGCCGTGGGGGGTAGGGTTCTGCCTTCCACCCGGGCCAATGTGGTGCTGGCTGCGGAGATGGAAGACGGTACCGTAGTCTGGGGGCAGAGCCAGATACCCAAGGCGGGCAAGAAGATAAAGAGGGTATTCCTAGATCCCCCCCATTGTCAGCCCACAGAAGCTGTGTTAAAAGCCATAGAACAAGCCGAGATAATCATCATAGGGCCGGGCAGCCTCTATACCAGCCTGCTGCCCAATCTGGTCATCCCCGGCATGGCTGAAGCCCTACGCCGTTCTCCTGCCCCCAAGATATATGTGTGCAACATCATGACCCAGCCGGGAGAGACGGACGGTTTCTCCGTGGGGGATCACCTCCAGGCCCTGATGGATCATTGCGGAGAGGGCATCGTTCAGATAGCGGTGGCCCACGAGGGCAGTATCTCCCTGCCCACTAAAAAAAGATATGAAGAGGCTGGAGCCCATCCGGTAAAGATCGACAGACACAGGGTGGAGCAGATGGGAGTTGAGCTCTATACCCGGTACCTGGTGGATGAAAACTACGTGCTCCGCCACAATCCCCAGAGGTTGGCCAAGCTCATCATGGAAGAACTGGGGCACCGCCTCCTGCGGAGGCGTTCCCTTTGGGGGGAATAGGGGTGAACTTGACCTTTTCCCTGCAGGTTAAAGAGGAGCTTACCCGGGTAAAGCTGGAGAAGGGCTGCTGCGCCAGTTGGGAGTTGGCGGGCCTTTTAAGCCCCCGTGGGCAGGCAGGCTCCTTTAAAGGGAACAAGATTTTTCGTACCNNCTATGCCCCTTTAGCCAGGAGGGCGTATACCCTGGCCAAACAGGCTTTGGGAATCCCGGCGGAGATCAAGATCCAGCGCAACCCCAGGGGCAAAGCCCAGTTCACCGTAAAGCTGCCCCTGCCTGGGGAGAAGATCCAGGAGCGGTTGGCCGATTTTGACCGGGGCCTGCCCAGGGACAGGTGCTGCCAAAGGGCCTACCTGAGGGGGGTTTTCCTGGCCATCGGTTCGGTAAACAATCCCCAGATTTCCCATCATTTAGAATTCTTTCCTTTAACCCAGGAAGGAGCCCAGCGGTTACAATTTTTGCTGGGGGTTTTGGGNCTCAAGTCCAATGCCCTATCGCGGCGGGGCAAGTGGGTGATCTACCTCAAGGACCGGGAACAGATCGTCCATCTCCTCAGCCTTATGGGGGCCCATGGCGCGGTCCTGGAATACGAGAATACCATGATAATAAAGGACATGCGCAATCAGGCCAACCGCCTGGTCAACTGCGAAACCGCCAATTTAAACAAAACCGTGGAGACAGGTTTGAGACAGGCGGAAGTCATAAGGTATTTGGTGGACCGGGTCGGATGGGAAGGTTTTCCAGAAGGCTTAAAACAGATCGCTGCCCTTCGCTTAAAATACCCGGAAGCCACTTTAAAGGAACTGGGGGAGATGATGGTGCCCCCTTTAGGTAAATCAGGGGTCAACCATCGCCTGCGCCGTCTCCAGCGCCTGTACGAGAGGCTGAAGGGAGAGGGAAAGAGCGGGCTCGGTTAGGATAGAAAAGAAATTTATGGTATAATAATAAAGGTATAAAATTTTGAATAGAGGAGGAGTACATAATGGCCTGCCGCATGGCTATAAACGGTTTCGGGCGTATAGGCCGCCTGATACTGAGAGCTGCCCTGCAGAATCCTGAGGTGGAAGTGGTGGCCATCAACGATCTAACCGACGCCAAGACCAACGCCCATCTGTTCAAGTACGATTCGGTTCACGGGCGCTATCCGGGGCAGGTGGAGGCCAAGGACGACAGCCTCTTGGTGGAGGGCAGGGAAATCAAGGTTTTTGCCGAAAAGGATCCGGCCCAGCTTCCCTGGAAGGAATTAGGAGTAGAGGTGGTGGCCGAAGCCACCGGGGTCTTCACCGATGGGGAAAAGGCCTCTGCCCACCTAAAGGCTGGGGCCAAAAAGGTAATCATAACCGCACCTGCCAGGAACGAGGATATAACCATAGTCATGGGGGTTAACCATCAAAAGTATGATCCCCAGAGGCACCACATCATTTCCAACGGTTCCTGCACCACCAACTGCCTGGCCCCTATGGTCAAAGTGCTCCATGACAACTTCGGGATCCGCCGGGGTCTTATGACCACGGTGCACTCCTACACCAACGACCAGAGGGTCCTGGATCTGGCCCACCGGGATCTCCGCCGGGCCAGGGCAGCTGCCCTCTCCATCATACCCACCACCACGGGAGCGGCCAGGGCCATAGGGAAGGTTATCCCGGAACTGAACGGCAAGCTTAACGGTTTTGCCCTGCGGGTACCTACCCCCAACGTATCTATTACCGATCTGGTGGTGGAGTTGGAAAAACCCGCCAGTGTGGAGAGCATCAATGCTGCCTTTGCTGCCGCCGCCGCCGGCCCCCTGAAGGGGATTCTGGCCTATTGCGAAGAACCCCTGGTTTCCAGGGATTTTAACGGCGACCCCCATTCGGCCATCTTCGACGCCCTTTCCACCATGGTCATCGAGTCCATGGCCAAGGTGGTGGCCTGGTATGACAACGAGTGGGCCTACTCCCTGCGGGTTGTGGATCTAGCCTGCTACATCTATTCCCGGGGTCTGTAGGGGGTGCAACCATGGCCAAGTTGAGCATCAGAGACGTGGACGTAAAGGGAAAGAGGGTCCTGGTCAGGGTGGATTTCAACGTTCCCCTGGAGGGCGGTCAGGTGGCGGATAACACCCGCATAAGGGCAGCCCTGCCCACCATACGCTATCTGGTGGATCAGGGGGCCAAGGTCATCCTCATGTCCCATTTGGGGCGGCCTAAGGGTAAGGTTCAAGAAGATCTGCGCCTCACCCCCGTAGCCCGGGAATTGGAAAGGCTTCTGGGCCAGCCTGTGCACAAGGTGGACGATTGCATCGGACCGGAGGTGGAGAGGGCGGTGGCTGCCCTGCAGCCCGGAGAAGTCCTGCTGCTGGAAAACCTCCGCTTCCACCCTGAAGAAGAAAAGAACGATCCGGAGTTTGCCCGCAAGCTGGCTTCTCTGGGGGATATCTATGTGAACGACGCTTTTGGAACTGCCCATAGGGCCCATGCCTCCACTGCCGGTATCGCCCAATACCTGCCCGCAGTGGCGGGATTTCTGATGGAAAAGGAAATAGACATATTGAGCCGGATACTCTCCCAGCCCGAAAGGCCCTTCGCTGCGGTTTTAGGTGGAGCCAAGGTCTCGGATAAAATAGAGGTGATACGAAATCTCCTGGAAAAGGTAGACCGGCTGCTTCTAGGAGGGGGGATGGCCAACACCTTTCTCCTGGTCCAGGAATTTGCCCTGGGCAATTCCCTGGTGGAAGAGGATAAGCTGCCCTTGGCCAAGGAGCTTCTGGAGCAGGCCCGGGCCAGGGGGGTGGAAGTATTCCTTCCCCTGGATCTGGTGGTGGCTCCGGAGATAAAAGAAGAAGCCCCCCGAAAGGTGGTCTCCGTAGAGGAAGGGGTTCCAGAAGGGTGGATGGCCCTGGATATAGGTCCCAGGACAGCCCAGAAGTATGGGGNGATCATACGCCAGTGCCGCACCGTGCTCTGGAATGGCCCCATGGGGGTTTTCGAAGTTCCGGCCTTCAGCGAGGGCACCCGGGCAGTGGCCCAGGCCCTGGCTGAGGTGACCGGGGTGACAGTGGTGGGAGGAGGGGACACGGTGGCGGCGGTGGAAAAGTGGGATCTGGCCTCAAAGCTGACCCACGTATCCACCGGAGGAGGGGCCACCTTGGAGTTTCTCGAGGGCAAGGAGCTCCCCGGGGTAAAGGTCCTGCGGGATAAGGAGGGAGCCTGATTTGACCTGTTTCCGCTATCTGATTGCGGGCAACTGGAAAATGCATGGTACCCTATCCCAAACCAGGGAATATCTAGATACCCTGAAAAAGCTATTGGGGGAAGACCTGGGGGCAGAGGTGGTGGTTTGCCCCCCTTTTACCCTTTTGGCCGAGGCCGTATCCCTCACCCGGGGGAGCCCTATCCACGTGGGAGCCCAAGACATGTTTTGGGAAGACTGGGGGCCTTACACCGGGGAAGTATCGGCGCCCATGCTCAAGGATCTGGGCTGCCGTTATGTAATCGTGGGCCACTCCGAAAGGAGGCAGCTTTTCGGGGAAAAGGATAGGGAAGTGCGGGAAAAAGTGAAGGCGGCCCTTAAAAATGACCTTATCCCCATCGTCTGTGTGGGCGAAACCCTGGAACAGAGAGAGCAGGGCCTGACGGAAAGGGTGGTACACCAACAATTGGAAGGGAGCTTGGGGGGATTAGAGGGGGAAGAGGTGCAGAGAATAATAGTAGCCTACGAGCCGGTCTGGGCTATAGGCACGGGGCGCAATGCAGAGCCAGGGGATGCCCAGGAGGTGGCTGCCTTTATAAAAAAAGAACTACAAGCCATGTATGGGGAAAGGGCCCTGGGGATTTCCCTCCTCTATGGGGGCAGCGTGAAACCCGAGAACATAGAGTCTTACCTGGAGCAGCCCGATATCCAGGGGGCCTTGGTTGGGGGAGCCAGCCTAGACCCCCATGCCTTTGCTTCCATAATAAAAATTGCCAGCAAGAGGGGATAGAATTTGCCGGGCAAAAAGCCTTTAATGTTGGTGATCTTAGACGGATGGGGATTGGCACCCCCTGGGCCAGGGAATGTCATCTCCCAAGCCCGCCTGCCCAATTACAGATACCTTTTGGGCCGTTATCCCCACACCCAACTCCTGGCTGCAGGGAAGGCAGTGGGTTTGCCCGAAGGGCAGATGGGGAATTCCGAAGTCGGGCATCTCAACCTGGGGGCAGGCCGAATAGTTTACCAGGATCTTACCCGCATAAGCCAGGCCATCGAGACCGGCGAATTTTTCCATAACCCGGTTTTGTTAAAGGCCATGGAGGAGGCCAAGGCCAAGGGATCCATTCTGCACCTCATGGGCCTGGTCTCCGATGGAGGGGTCCACAGCCACCTGGAACACCTCCTGGCTTTGGTCCAGATGGCCCGGAAACAAGGGGTGGAACGGGTCTTCCTGCACGCCTTCTTGGACGGAAGGGACGTGCCGCCAGCCAGCGCGGCCACCTACCTGGAGAAAGTGGAAAGGGCTTTCCTCCAGATGGGCCTGGGCCAGTTGGCCAGCCTCATGGGCCGTTATTATGCCATGGATCGGGATAAGCGATGGGACAGAACCGAGAAGGCCTACAGGGCTCTGGTGGCGGGAGAGGGGCATTTCTTCCCCTCTTGGCAGGCAGCCCTCGACTATTTTTATAAAAAGGGCATAACCGACGAATTCGTGGAACCCACCCTCATAGCCCCAGGAGGGGCGCCGGTGGCGCTGGTGGGGAAGGGGGAGGTGGTGATATTCTTCAATTTCCGGGCTGACAGGGCCCGCCAGCTCACCTGGGCCTTCGTGGATCCCCGTTTTTCCTCCTTCGAGAGGCCTGGAGGGTATCTGGACCCCTATTTTGTCTGTTTTACCCAATACGATAAAGAGCTGGATCTGCCGGTGGCCTTTCCTCCCCAAAATTTGAAGAACGTGCTGGGGGAAGTGCTGGCCCATTACGATAAGAGGCAGCTGCGGATAGCTGAAACGGAAAAATATGCCCATGTAACTTTTTTCTTCAACGGAGGCCGGGAGGATCCTTTTCCCGGAGAGGACCGGTTGCTCATACCTTCCCCCAAAGTGGCCACCTATGATCAAAAGCCGGAAATGAGCGCCCCAGAGGTGACCGAGGCGGTTCTGGAGAGGCTTACCCGCTATGATTTTATACTGCTCAACTTCGCCAACCCGGATATGGTGGGGCACACAGGGAGCCTGCCTGCGGCCATAGCCGCGGTGGAGGCGGTGGACCGTTGCCTGGGGAAGATCGCGGCTGCCATGGAGGATCTGAAAGCCCCCATGATAGTCACCGCCGACCACGGCAATGTGGAGGAAATGCTGGAGCCCGACGGCCAGCCCCATACTGCCCATACCAGCAATCCTGTCCCCTTTATACTGGCCTACGAGCCTTTACGGTTCGCCTCTTTGAGATCGGGCATCTTGGCCGACGTGGCCCCCACGGTTTTAGATCTCATGGGCCTGCCTCAGCCGGAGGAGATGACGGGCAGAGGCTTAATACTAAAAGAAGGAGTGGAGGCCAGTGCTTATAAGCGACGTCTTCGCTAGGGAGATTTTGGATTCCCGCGGCAACCCCACCGTGGAAGTGGAGGTGATCTTGGAAGACGGTTGCTGGGGAAGGGCTGCGGTCCCCTCAGGGGCTTCCACCGGAACCCATGAGGCCCTGGAGCTGAGGGATAGGGACGAGAACCGTTATCACGGTTTGGGAGTTCTGGATGCGGTGAACAACGTGAACACCGTCATAGCTCCGGAACTGGTGGGAATGAACGTCTTGAACCAGAGGGAGATAGACCTCCTTCTGATAGAGATGGACGGCACCCCCAATAAAGCCAGGCTGGGGGCCAACGCCATCCTGGGTGTGTCTTTGGCTGTGGCCCGGGCCGCTTCCCAGCACCTGGGGATCCCCCTTTACCGCTATCTGGGGGGAGTGAATGCCCATATTTTGCCCGTGCCCCTGCTGAATATATTGAACGGAGGCCGACATGCCGATAACAACCTGGACATCCAGGAGTTCATGATCATACCTGCGGGGGCAGAGGATTTCTCTTCCTCCTTGCGCATGGGGGCAGAGATATTCCACACCCTAAAGAAGGTCCTGAAGGAAAGGGGCCTGTCTTCAGGGGTGGGGGACGAAGGGGGGTTCGCTCCCCGGCTGGCCTCTAACCGGGAGGCCCTGGACCTGCTAATGGAGGCCATTGGCAAGGCTGGCTATCGGCCGGGGGAGGAGGTCTTCCTGGGCCTAGATGCGGCTGCTTCGGAATTTTATCAGGAAGGCAAGTATGTCCTGGAGGCGGAGGATCTCACCCTGGACGGCAAGGGGATGGTGGAATACTGGGTGGAATTGGTGAAAAATTACCCCATCATCTCTCTGGAAGATCCCTTGGCAGAGGATGACTGGGAGAACTGGCGGGAGCTAACCCAGCGGCTGGGGGAAAAGGTCCAGCTGGTGGGGGACGACCTGTTTGTGACCAATGCGGAGAGGTTGAGGAAAGGCATTGAAATCCAGGCGGCCAATGCCATTTTGATCAAGGTCAATCAGATAGGCACCCTCAGCGAGACCCTGGATACCATAGAGCTGGCCAGGCGGGCAGGCTACAATATCATCATATCTCACCGCTCCGGAGAGACGGAGGACACCTTCATCGCAGATCTGGCGGTGGGGGTGAATGCTGGTCAGATCAAGACCGGCGCCCCTTCCCGGAGCGAAAGGGTAGCCAAGTACAACCAGCTTTTGAGGATAGAAGAGGAGCTGGACGTGGCTGCCCTCTTTGCCGGGTTAAGGGCTTTTAGACTTTAGAAAAGCACATCTTCCCCCTTTCCAGGGCAAAGCCCACCTCCCCCTTATCCACCAGAAAACTCAAGAAGGCCCCCAGGCTGGAGTGATAGAGCAGGTACTGGGTGGCTTCTCGGGTTATGCCCAGAGCTGACAGCAGTTCCTCCCGGGTTAAGGGTTGCTCCTTCAGCAGGGCCAGCAGCTTTTCCATGATAAATTCTATCTGGTCTCGATTGGCTTTGACGAGGTCCTTACAGGGCAAAGACCAGCTACCGTGGGANGGGACTATAACCTGNGGCGAAAGGGATTCTATTGATTTTAAGGTCTCCAGCTGGGCTGACAAGTTCTGCACCAGGGGCAAGGGATAGCTCTTGAAGAACTGGGGGTGGATTAGGGCGTCCCCGCAGAAGAGAACCCCCTCCGGGGTCAAAAAAGCGGTGTGGCCCAAAGTGTGGCCGGGGGTTTTTAAAACCTCCAGGGGATATCTAAGATTTCCTGGAACAAGGGGGGACAGCTTTTCTTCCTCCAGCCGAGGGGGGAGGAGTACGGGGACCTGCAGCTGGGCAAAGGGATGGGCCCCATAGAGCACATAGAGCCACAAGAGGGGATTGGACATGAAGGGCCTTTCCTCCGGAGGGGCATATATCTCCATCTCAGGATAGAGCTCCTGAAGGCGGCCATGGGCTCCGAAATGATCCCCGTGGGCGTGGGTGGTCAGCAGGGCCAGGGGCTTCCATCCCTTTGCTTCCAGGCACCTTCTGATGCGCAGGGCCATCCCCTCCTGCAGGCCGGTGTCTATGAGGATACAGTCACGCTCCCCTATTCTGAACACACCCACGTTGGTGCCTCCGGGGATGACGTAGGTCCGGTTGTCTACGGAGATCAGTTCCATGTAAAACCCCTCCTCCAGGTATTTTATCAAAAAAGTTGGGGAAAACGCGGGTTGCGGACGCTGATTTTTTTTGCTAAGATGGATGAGTGCACCTTTAGGGGGTGAAACGTTCATGTTGTGGACCCTAATTCTGATCCTGGACATTATAGTGGCTCTGGGGCTGATTGCGGCCATCCTCCTGCAATCGGGCCGCAGCGCCGGGGTTTCGGGAGTGATAGGGGGAGGGGCAGAGGCCCTCTTCGGCAAGAAGAGGGGGCTGGATGAGTTCCTCCTCAAGGTCACGGTGGTTTTGGGTGCCCTTTTCATGATCCTAACCTTGCTCTTATCGGTAATCCAGCGGGGCGCTTAGCCCTTTTTTTATGGGAGGTTAGCCGTGGAAAGGAAAGAGGCCTGGGATTTGCTCTGCCACTATTTAAAAAATGAAAATCTGAGGCGCCACTGCTTGGCGGTGGAGGCGATAATGCGGGCCCTAGCCCGCCGCTTTCAAGAGGATCAGGATTTGTGGGGATTGGCAGGATTGCTCCACGATATAGACTATGAACTCACCAAGGATAGGCCGGAGGAGCACAGCCTGGTGGGAGCCAGGATTTTAGAAGAGAAGGGCCTGCCTACCCAGGTGGTGTACGCGGTAAGGGCCCACAACAAAATCCATGGTCTACCCCGGGAGGATAAGACGAGCCAGGCCCTCTTTGCTGCCGATCCTTTAAGCGGGTTTATAGTGGCGGCAGCCCTTATCCTTCCGGAGAAGAAATTGGAAAAGGTGGACGTGCCTTTTCTCCTCAACCGCTATAAGGAAAAATCTTTTGCCCGGGGAGCTAGCCGGGAGGATATGGCCAGCTGCCAAGAGCTGGGTCTTTCTTTAGAAGATTTTATGGCTATAGGCTTAGAGGCCATGAAGTCCATAGCCGCCCAGTTGGGATTATGAGGCTGACCAAGTTTATATCTTTAATAAAGAAAGGAGGTGTAAAAATGGAAAGGGACGAACTTTTAAGCCTCATGCAGGCAGCTTCCTACAAACCCTTCACCGCCGAGGAGCTGATGGCGGCCCTGGGGCAGGAAGACAGGGAGGCCTTTCAGGAGTTCTTAGATCGCCTAGAGCAGGAGGGCTATATTGTCCGGACCCGTAAAGGGAAATACGGTTTGCCCGAAAAGATGGGCCTGGTGTGCGGTTACCTGCAGGCCTCTCCCAAAGGTTTCGCCTTCGTGGTGCCCAGAAATAAAGGGCAAGAGGACCTCTATATAAGCTTTGCCCACTTGAACGGGGCCATGCACGGGGATTTGGTTTTGGCCCGGATGCTCCCGGGAGGCGCAGGACCCCGCCGGGAAGGGGAAGTAATCCGCATCCTTCAGAGGAAGAATTTTAAAATAGTAGGAACATTCACCAATGGCCGGCGGGTAAATTTTGTGGTGCCCGACGACGTGAGGCTGCACCAGGACGTCATCGTCCCCCCGGGCTGTTCCTTGGGGGCCCAAGAAGGGGATAAGGTGGTGGTGGAGATCACCCGGTGGCCGGAAGCCCGGCGCCTGCCCGAAGGAAAAGTGATAGAAGTCCTGGGCAGATCGGGGGATCCGGGGATAGATGTGCTCTGCGTGATCAAGAAATACGAACTGGACCTGGATTTCCCTCCTGAAGTACTGGAAGAAGCGGAGAAGCTGCCCGGAACCCTGGGAGAAAGGGAATGGGCCGGAAGGAGGGATCTCCGCTCCTGGCCCCTGGTCACCATCGATGGGCCTGACGCCAAGGACTTGGACGACGCCGTCTCTATAGAGAAACTGCCCGGAGGCGATTTCCTCCTGGGGGTCCATATCGCCGATGTGAGCTACTACGTGCGGGAAGGGAGCTTTTTGGATAGGGAAGCCTTCCGCCGGGGTACCAGCGTATATTTTGTGGATCGGGTGATACCCATGCTGCCGCCCCGCCTATCCCAGGACCTGTGCTCCCTGAACGCGGGGGAAGACCGGTTGGCCATATCGGTGCTCATGGTCTTCAGCCCTGAGGGGGTGCTAAAGGATTATGAAATCTTCCCCTCGGTCATCCAGGTCAAGAAGCGGATGACCTATGATGAAGTCCAGGAGATCCTAGACCAGGAATCCCCCTGGGAGTTGCCAGGCCTGCCTGACTTCCATCTCATGGCAGAACTGGCCTCCATCTTGAAGGCCAGGAGGGAGAGGAGGGGTGCTATAGATTTCGATTTCCCCGAGGCTGTGGTGGAGCTGGACGAAAAGGGTGAGCCTGTGGCCATAATACCCCACCGCCGCACCCTTTCGGAATCCATCATAGAGGAGTTCATGATAGCGGCCAATGAGACGGTGGCCCAGCATCTGCTCCACTTGGGCCTGCCCGGGGTGTACCGGGTTCACGAAGAGCCGGCAGCGGATAAAATGGAGGAATTGAACAACTTTCTGGCCTACTTCGGCTTTCATATAAAGCCTAACCGGCAGGGCCGCTACACCCCCCATGCCTTCCAGAGGGTGCTCAGGTCGGTTCAGGGCCGTCCGGAGGAAAGGGTCATCAGCACCGTCATGCTGCGCTCCATGATGCATGCCCGGTATGCCAACCGGTGTTTGGGACACTTCGGTCTGGCTTCCAGCCATTACTGCCACTTTACCGCCCCCATACGCCGCTATCCCGACCTGGTGGTCCACAGGATCCTCAGGGAATGGTGGGAGAAGGGCAGTCTGGAGGACCAGAGGATGGAGTATCTGGAAGCTTTTACTGCCATAGCTGCCCAGCAGGCTTCGGAAAGGGAGAGGATAGCTGAGGAGGCGGAGAGGGAAGCCTTAGATATGAAGAAAGTCCAGTTCATGGAACGCCACGTGGGGGAAGTCTTCAAGGGCGTCATAAACGGAGTGGCTCCCTTTGGTTTCTTCGTGGAGCTGGAAAATACTGTAGAAGGCCTGGTGCATGTGTCCACCTTGACGGATGATTATTATCATTATCAAGAAGACCTGAAGGCCTTGGTGGGGAAGCATACCGGTAGGGTTTTTCGCCTGGGGCAGGAAGTGGAGGTGCTGGTGGCCAAGGTAAATGTGGAGGCCAGGCAGATAGATTTTGAACTCCTCCCCAAGGCGGAGGAGGCCAAAACCCGGAAATCCCCCAGGGCCAGGCACAAAAAGGTTTCCCGGGCCACTTCTGTATAAATTTTTCCTCCCCGGTTATAATATTTCCCAGCTAAAAAAAGAAGGGGATGGGAAAATGAGGGAGAAAAAGGTGGCGGTGGAGAGGGGATTAGAGCCTGTGGCCCGGTATTTGGAGGATATGGGCCTGGAGGTGGATACGGTGGAGACGGGGGATTTGAGCCCTTCCCAGCTGGAAACCTACAGGGCCCTGATAATAAGGGGGCAGAAACAAAACCTGCTGGGGATGGAGGACATTAAGACCCAGGTGCCCATAATTCAGGCTTCAGGCAGAACTCCAGAAGAGATAGCCAGGATGATTATGGAAAAACCCCCCTTAGTGTAAAATAAAATTGGGCTTTAGCAGGAAGGGGCTCTAGGTCAAGAAGTGTGGAGAGGAGGTCAGCCAAGCCAAGGGGAGAAAAGCTAAGAGCATCTTTCGCACATAGACTCCGCGGTTCCGAAAACCGTAACTTATCCGCTTAAGGAGCTTGATCTTAGTATGGACACCTTCGGGGTAACCGTTGGTGACCCGCCACCAGCTACGAAGCGTTCTCCCCCATTGAACCAGCGCAACGTCGCTCGCCTCCCGAGTGTTGAAGATCAGACGATCCAAGATTAGCTCTGCCTCCTTCCGGCAGGAGGCACGATAGACGTCGCGTAGCTGCTCCTTGGCCCAGTGAAAATGGGCAACGTTCTTGTACCGCCTCCTGATCATGGCAAGCTGGGCTGCCTGGCGCTCGGTCAAATCCTCTTCGTTCTTCACTAGAGGCCGACGAGGTATGCGCTGCCCGGTTACCTGTTGCTCTACCAGCCTCGCTTCGTCAACACGCCGGTTGGCATCTTTAAGCGCGTGAAAACGGTCAACCACTACAGGTACTCCAGGTAGCACCCTCTTTATAAGCTTGCGCCAGCCGTCCTTGAAGTCGATGCACATCGCCTTGATGCGCCTGCGCACCGAAACCGGCAACTCCTTTAAAAGCCTCTCCAGAGTTTTGAGCCGGTCATCCGGTAAGATGGCGATAAGCTTCCGCTCGGGCCACACGCAGGTGACGGTGATCATCATGTCCTGACCCCTGAAACTGTGCTCGTCTATGCTTAAAGCAAAAGCCGGTAGATTTTTAAGGGCCTTCTCGGTATTTACCTGGTTGGTCACTCGCTTTAGAAGCAGCCGGCGCAGGGTACCGGGACTTGTCTTTACCACTTCCGCTGCTCTACGGAAGCTACGGTCTTTCAAGTTTTCGAGCCAATCTGCTTCCGCCCGCTCGGTTCTTCTTGCTCGAGGTCTGATACCCGGAAATCTTTCTGGGCATTTGAACCGGCGGGGGCGTACCCAAAGGTAAACCGGTAACCCGTTACATCGGGTATGCAGTTTCGGCCTCCACTCGCGTGACCGGTCGTGAACCCGCCGGGTAAGAGTCTGGCAGAAGGGACAGCTGGCCTCTTTCCTCGGTCGCCCGGCATATACGTCAATCCTGTCTGACCGAAAAACGGCCTCCGCAGGCCCCGCCCTTTAGGGCTGGGGATAAGGCGGCCAAATTTTTATGGGCTACAATTATAGTAATAGTAATTCTATGAAGCGCCGATTTAAATCCAACAACAATATCGTGTATTCTTGCAAATACCATGTAGTCTGGTGCCCGAAATACCGGCGTTCCGTCTTGAAAGATGGAGTAGACGTGCGGCTCAAAGAGATCCTCTTTGAAGTGGCACGGGAGAAAAGGACCGAAATTATTGAATTGGAGGTCATGCCGGACCACGTCCATCTGCTGATAGAGGTGGACCCGCAGTTTGGCATCCATCGGCTGGTGAAGCTTATGAAAGGCCGCTCCTCCCGTATCCTGCGCCAGGAGTTTCCGTGGCTCAGGTCGAGGCTGCCGACCCTCTGGACCAACAGCTACTTCGTGGCTACTGTTGGGGGTGCTCCCCTTGCCACCCTACGCGAGTACATCGAGAAGTAAAAGTACGTCTAGCACGCCTAGCTTCGTGTGCGAGCTCCTCCTGCGGGTCTCTCCCGCCCAGGAGAAAGCCTTGCTGGCCCGCCTGGAGGCAGCCCAGCAACTCTACAACGCCTGCCTGGGGGAAGCTTTAAAGCGCGTGGGACTTATGCAACAATCGAAGCTGTGGCAGAAAGCCTGGAAAACAGGGGACAAAGAGCTAACAAGGGCCCTGATCTGGGAAGCTTGTCTAAAGTACGGTTTCACGGACGCCGCCCTGCAGCACTACGCGGTGAAGATGCGGCGCTCCTGCTGGATAGGGGAGCACCTGGATGTCCACGTGGTCCAGAAGCTAGGCACCAGGGCCTTCTGTGCCGCTCAAAGGGTGCTTTTCGGACAGACCCGCAAGGTACGCTTCAAAGGCAAAAACCAGATGGACACCGTCGAGGGCAAGAGCAACAGGGCGAGCATCCGGTGGCGGAACGGCTGTGTGGTCTGGAGGGGCCTTACCCTACCGGCCATTATCGACCCAGAAGATCCGGTGATTCGTCATGCTCTTTCCTGCCGGGTCAAGTACGTCCGCCTGGTGAGGCGAAAAATAAGCGGCCGCAACCGGTTCTACGCGCAGCTTATCTGCGAGGGCACACCCTACCGAAAACCCAAAAACGCCCTAGGAGAAGGCATTGTCGGCATCGACGCAGGGCCCTCTATTATCGCCCGTGTCAACAGTAAAGAGGCGGTTCTCTCCCCGCTTTTGCAAGGAGCTTGCAGAGAAGGAAGCGGAGATGCGCAGGCTCCAGCGCAGGCTGGACCGCTCCCGCAGAGCCAACAACCCTGAGACGTACCTCCCCGACGGGACGGTAAAGAAGGGGTCGAAGCAGTGGAAGAAGACCAAGACGTACCTCAAGACCCAGGCCCCCCTGGCGGAGCTCTGGCGCAGGCTGGCCGCCCACCGCCGAAGTCTCATCGGCAAAATGGTCAATGAGACCCTGCGCATGGGCAACGTGTTCAAATTTGAGAAGCTTTCCTACCGCGCCCTGCAGAGGATGTTCGGTAAGCCCGTCAACACCCGGGCGCCGGGGATGTTCTTCCGGGAACTTGCCTGCAAGGCTGAGAGTGCCGGCGGGAAGGTCCTGGAGTTCCCCACCTGGCTTAAGGTCAAAGGTACGGGAACCCATATCGGCCTTTCCAGCTACTGTTTCTGCGGGGAACACAGGAAGAAGTCTTTATCTGAGCGCTGGCACATATGTTCCTGTGGGGTGAGGTGTCAGCGGGACCTCTTCAGCGCCTACCTGGCATGTTTTGTGGAACAGATTGGACAGAACGATTTCGAACTCGACGCGGGCACTGCCGCGAGGCAGTGGCCGGGTGCGGAGCCGCTCCTGCAAGCGGCGTCGGGCCGTATTCCCAACCCCCGAGTGTCCGGCTCCTCCGGACAGCCCCCGAGGGGACAGAGGGGGTCGCGGCGGAAGAGAGGACAGCCAAGACCGAGGCCCGGGATGTTGTAGCGCTGTTCCCTGGCGGTGGCGAGAGCCCGGGAGAGGTTGCGGTGGTTCCCCTCAGAACCCCGGGCTTTAGTCCTGGGGAGGCTCAGGTTCGACGGCACGGTCATGACCTGGGCGTAGCCCCGGAGCAGGAGCTCCGCGTTGTACATCTTCGCGCGGACCTCCCTCTCCGAGGCCGAGGCTGGCGGCTTGAGCCACACGTAGGCGAAGAGCCTCCCGTACTTGTCCCGCCGCTGGACGTCGAGCTCGAGCCAGACGCGCCTTCCGAACAGGCGCTCCCTCGTGTAGGCGGCGGTCCCCTTCCCGTAGGGCTGCTCCTCGATGCCCAGGTCCGGGTGGCTCACCTCCGGACAGTTGACGCGAGTCATCCGCACCCGCTCGTCGCGGCCGTTTAACTTTACGTGGACGGTGTCGCCGTCGGAGGCGGAGGTGACGGTGGCTTGGTTTGTGCGGATCCCGGGCTGGGTCGGTGTGCCCGGCAGCTGCTGTGTCTGGGCGGGAGCCGGGACGGTAGGTTGGTTCTGATCCGCTTGGCCTTTCTGCAGTGCGGTCTGGAGCGGCCCATCCTCTGCGCAGCCTGGAAGCAAAACTAAGGCAAAGACTAGAGAAACGATTAAAGTAGCAGATCTCAGCCGGACCAAAAATCCATCAGTGTTCACTCCAATCTCAGAGTCTGTGGAATTGCGGCAGGAGTATCAAACCAGTAATCCCTGTGTGAGGGAGCTTGATTGGCATCCTCGGTGTACAATAGCAGATGCACCTGTACCCTGAAGCTCCCGTAAGTGAAAACCCGTGGCTGATCGTTACTGTCCCTGAACAGTCGACGAAAACCACCCACTTTATACTCCCAGTCGATATGCCCCATCCCCTTCGGATCCACGAAAACAATGGCGTATCTGTGTCTTTCACCAACCAAAAGACAAAGTCCGGAAGGAACCGACGGATAGAGTTGCTCCTGGGGTCATAGTAGGGGATGTACACCTCGTCCAACTCTTCATCGATCCTGCTAAAAGCCCACCAGTCGAGTGATGCAAACCCGTTTTCCTGTTGTTCAACATACCGTTCCAGTGCGTTGAGAAAGCGGACTTCGCTAGGGTGGCGAATTACGTGCCTGATCCAGTCAATACGCTCGCTCTCGGACAGGAGTATCGGCACGTAGTAGTGGTGCGCCACATGCCGGATGAGCAACGTGTAGCTGCTTTGCTCAAACACCTCCTCCTTTCGCCTCTTGCTCAGGTCGTCGTACCGTTTCTTAAATTCATCCGTGGTGATGTTTCTTAAATT
>JGI26787J52750_100019_pt1 | contig 23482 bp, 30 predicted proteins | sample WilGeyfunne61714_FD_52750 | JGI IMG/M metagenome (IMG submission 52750)
TCGTTCAGCAGGTATTTCAAAGCTGGGGAAAGGTCCGCCATCACTGTTCCCCTCTTATCTCTTCTAAGGGCACTTCCACGACCCCTCTTTCCGGGATCTCAACCAGGATGGTTTTTTTGAAAATATTGAACCCCGCCACCTTGCCCTTTCCCATAGGGGTGTCCACCCAAGAGCCCGTCGGGGGAAAATAATGCTTGGCCTCTTCATATACTTGGGTTTCGTATAAAAGGCAACACATGAGCCTTCCGCATAGGCCAGAAATTTTACCGGGATTCAAGGGCAAATTCTGATCCTTGGCCATCTTTATGGTGACAGGGGCAAACTCGTCTAAAAAGGTGGCGCAGCAGAGAACCCGGCCACAAGGGCCGATACCCCCCAGCATCTTGGCTTCATCCCTGACCCCTATCTGCCGCAACTCAATCCGGGTACGAAAGATGGCTGCCAGATCTTTAACCAGTTCCCGAAAATCCACCCTGCCTTCGGCCGTAAAATAAAAAAGCAGCTTGCTACGGTCAAAGGTGTGCTCCGCCGCCAGCAGTTTCATGGGCAGGCCGTGCTCTTCTATTTTCTGGCTGCATATGCTGAAAGCCTCCCTATCCGCCTCGATATTTTCTTGAAGCCTCTTTTCGTCTTCCGGGGTGGCAGGCCGGATTACCGGTTTCAAGGGGAGCACCAGGTCTTCCGGAGGCACTTCCCTTATGGGGAGCACCACCCTGCCGTACTCCACCCCCCTGTTGGTCTCCACTATAACCCCGTCCCCAGGGCGCAGATCCCAAGGTCCGGGATCGAAGTAGTATATCTTTCCCGCCCTCCTGAAGCGGACTCCCACCACCTTAACTATTCACCTTCACCCCCTTTTCCTCTCTAAGAATGTACATGCCCCAGAGGAGGGCCTCTAGGGCCAGCCTCAAATTGGCGTTATACCTCAAAGCCTTCCTGGTCCTCTCCAGGGCCCGAAATATTTCCAGAAAATACTGGCCCTTCTCCTTCTCCCCGTGGGCCAGCCCCTGCTTCAGGCCTTCGCAGCAGAATTCCTCCCAGCTCAAGAGCAGGTCGTAAATGGCCTCTTCTTTCTCCATCTGGGGAAGCAGCCTGTCGAAAAGGGTCAGGAGGTCCCCTTCCAAGATACCCTCCCAGTAGGCTTGGGCCCGTTCCCTGACCTCATGAACTATCCCCAGGTATATCTCCCCGCACCGGGAGCGAAGGGTGGGTAGAATGTTCAGGGCCTGGGGAGCCAGTATCAAAATATAGGTATCGGGGGGAGGCTCTTCCAGTATTTTTAAAAGGGCAGAAGCGGCTGCCTCGGTAAGCTTATGCCCATCCTCCAGGATGGCCACCTGGGCCCCTGGCTGAAAGGGGCGCTGCTGCAGCCTCTCCCTCATTCCCCTTATCTGTTCTATCTTCAGGCTGTCCCTCTCGGGGGCCAGCAGGTGCACGTTGGGGTGATTTCCCTGGGCCACTTGGGCGCAGGCAGGGCATAGGCCGCAGGGCTTTTCCCCCTGGTCCGGGCAGTTCAAAAAGGCGGCTATGTACAAAGCCGCTTCCCTTCTCAGGGAAGGGGTTCCGCCGGAGAGGATACAGGCATGAAGAAACTTTCCCGAGGTTAAGAGGGCAGAAAGGCGCCCCTTCCAGCCCGTCACCCCATTAGCCCCCTGACCGCTAGAAATTCCTCTACCTCCCTTTTGACCTCCTCCCACACCGCCCCCTCTTCTCGATCCGCGTCTATCAGCTTTATCCTCTGGGGATGGGCTTGCCGCAGTTTCAGGTATCCCTGCCTCACCCTCTGGTAAAAGTCCTCTCCTTCCGACTCCATCCGGTCGCCTCCCTTTTCCCCGTTTCTCTGCTTCGCCACCTCCACCGGCAGGTCAAAGAGCAGGGTGAGATGGGGAGTCAGCCCTCCCGTGGCGAACCTGTTCATCTGCTCCAAAAGAAAGACATCCAGGCCCCGCCCGTAACCCTGATAGGCCAGGGTGGAGAGGTCAAAACGGTGACAGAGCACTATTTTGCCCAGGTCCAGGGCAGGCTTTATCCGGTACTGGGTATGATGGGCCCTGGCTGCCAGGTAGAGCAAGACCTCTGTCCGGGCGTCCAGCTGGAAGGAGGAATGCAAAAGGAGCTCCCTGAGGATCTCCGCCAGCTCTGTCCCTCCCGGTTCCCGGGTCACCTCTACCGGAAGACCTCTGGAAGAGAGGTATTGCTGCAGGCGCAGGAGANAGGTGCTCTTTCCCGACCCATCTATGCCTTCGAAGGTTATGAACAGGCCCTGGCCCACGGATATCCCCGTCCCTTTCTAGTTTTTATTTTAACACAGATGGGGGGGTAAAACCAGGATCTAGGAGCGCACCGGCCGCTGCTCCCCTGTGTGGTCTATATAGTATTCCCCCTGCAGGAGGAGTTGGCCTACGGGGACGATTTCATAACCCCGCTTTTTCAACTCCTGCAGTATGGGATCCAGGGCTTCGGCCGTGTAACGGCCGTTATTGTGGAAAAGCACGATGGATCCCGGCTTCACTCCGTTCAAAACCCTCTTTTTTATGGCCTCCGCCGTCATGCCTTCCTGCCAATCCAATGAATCCACGTCCCATTGAATCACCTGAAATCCCAAAAGATGGCAGGTGCGGATCACCCGATCGTCATAATTCCCGAAAGGGGGACGGAAAAGGCGGGCTTCATAGCCAGTTATTTCCTTAACCTTCTGATAATTTTCTTTAAGTTCCTTTTCCATCTCCTCTTGGCTCAGGGCGGTAAAACGGGGGTGGGTGGCAGAATGGAGGCCTATTTCGTGCCCCTCTTCGGCTATCTTCTTAGCCGTGTGGGGATATTTTTCTAACCATATGTTGGTCAAAAAGAAGGTGGTCTTGACCTGGTGCCTAGAGAGTGTTTCCAAAATTTTGGGGGTGTGCTCCGCCCCCCAGGTGGCGTCAAAGGAAAAAGCCACCTTCTTTTCCTGGGTATAAACCCTGTATATGGGCAAGAAGCGCTTAGAGGCTCTCCCCATTGCATATAGGCTGGGGTGCCAAAATTTGAGGCTTCCCAAAACCGCCAGCATTAAAAAGAAGGCCAATACCAGAAGCCCTCTAGGGGTCCAGCGCCAGAGCAGAATCATTCCCATCCCTCCTTCTGGGGAAATTCTATTCTGGAGCCTTCTCCCCTATTATGCTTCCGGCAAGGCCCTCGAGCCCTGGTTTCTTGATCCAGTTACTTGATCTCCACCGAAGCTCCTGCCTCTTCCAACTTGGCCTTAATGCTCTCCGCCTCTTCCTTGCTCACCTTTTCCTTCACCGGTTTGGGAGCGCTGTCCACCAGCTCCTTAGCCTCCTTCAATCCCACTCCGGTGATCTCCCTCACCACCTTTATGACCTGGATCTTCTTATCCCCAGCCGAAGTCAAAATCACATCGAATTCTGTCTGCTCCGCCGCTGGGGTTTCAGCAGGAGCAGGAGCCGCAGCAGGAGCAGGAGCCGCAGCAGGAGCGGCGGCCATGGGAGCTGCAGTTATGGCCACCGGAGCCGCGGTGCTCACCCCGAATTCCTCCTCCAGGGCTTTAACCAACTCCGCCAGCTCCAATACATTGAGGCTTTTGACCGCCTCCACAATTTCCTGTACCTTGCTCATAATCCTTCCTCCTTTTAGGTTTTATTTTTAGGCTGTGCCCTCCTTCTGTTTGCGGATGGCATCCAAGCAATAAACCAAATTGCGGAGATTGCCGGAGAGCACATAGATCAGATCCTGCAGACGCCCGTGGACGCTCCGGGAAAGCACCGAGACCAGATGGACCAAGGGAGCCTGGATGCCCCCCACCACCTGAGCCAGCAGCTGCTCCCGGGGAGGCAGGGTGGCCAGGGCTTTAACCCCTTCCTCACCTATGGCCTTGCCCTGGAGCACTCCCCCCTTAAGCTTCAGGCTTTTGCCCTCCCTTATGGCTGCCAGCAGGATTTTTACCGGAGCTACAGGGTCGGCTTCGCTGAAGGCGGCCGCAGTGGGTCCCTCGAGATAGGGGTCTAGCCCTTCAATTCCCAATTCCTGGGCTGCCCGGCGGGTGAGGGTATTTTTAACCACTTTAAACTCCACTCCCGCCTCCCTCAATTTCCTCCGCAGATCCGTCATGTCAGCCACATTCATGCCCCGATAGTCGGCCAGAACGGTGATTATGGACCTGCCCAATTTCTCCTTGAGGTTGGCTGTAATCGCGGCCTTGACTTCCCTTTTTTTACCCACCCTTTCACCCCCTTCATGTACAGCAATCAAAAACCCCGCCCAGAGGCGGGGTGCCGGATAAGATCACGCTCGGGGGCTTGTTCCCAAGCCCCTTGTGTCTTACCTCGGCAGGATATTAAGCCCCCAGGGCACCTGCTGTCTACGGTAAGCGGGTATTCAATTTTCAGCTGCCTATTTTCCCATAACCTTAAGGGGATTTACCCTTATCCCCGGTCCCATGGTGGTGGAGATGGTGACGCTCTTTATATACTGGCCTTTGACGGCTGGAGGCTTGGCTTTTATCACCGCCTCCACCAGGGCCCGGAAATTCTCCTTGAGCTTCTCTTCTTCAAAGCTGGCTTTACCTATAGGGGCATGGACAACCCCAGTCTTGTCGGCCCTGAACTCGATTTTGCCCGCCTTCACTTCCCGGACCGCCTTCCCCACCTCCATGGTCACTGTCCCGGTCTTGGGGTTAGGCATAAGGCCCCTGGGTCCCAGGATACGGCCCAGCTTGCTCACCATGCCCATCATATCGGGGGTGGCTATGGCCACATCGAAATCCAGCCAGCCTTCCTGAATCTTGGCCACCAGATCTTCGGCCCCTACATAGTCGGCCCCGGCTTCCTCGGCCTCTTTAGCCTTCTCCCCTTTGGCGAACACCAGGACCTTGCGGGTCTTACCGGTTCCGTGGGGCAAGACCACTGTGCTGCGCACCTGTTGATCCGCATGGCGGGGATCTATCCCCAACCGCAAAGCCACTTCCACCGTCTCGTCGAATTTGGCCCTAGCTATCCTTTTGGCTAAGGCGATGGCTTCCTCGGAATCGTAGAGCTTATCCCTGTCTATCAATTTGACCAATTCTTGATACCTTTTACCCCGCTTAGGCATCCTTTATCCCTCCTCGTGGTGCTGACGGATGGCAATCCTCCCACATTTTCCTTTAGCCCTCCACCTCCACCCCCATGCTGCGGGCTGTCCCCTCTATCATCCTCATGGCAGCTTCTATGGTATGGGCGTTGAGGTCTTTCATCTTCAGTTCTGCGATTTCCCTTATCTTTTCTCTGGAAATTTTGCCCACCTTCTTGCGGTTGGGCTCCCCGGAGGCCGTTTCCAAACCCAACGCCTTCTTTATAAGCACCGCTGCCGGAGGGGTCTTGGTGACAAAGGTGAAGGAGCGATCCTGATAGATGGTTATCTCCACCGGGATTATCAAGCCCTCTTGATGGGCCGTCCTCTCATTGAATTCCTTTACGAAGGCCATGATATTGACCCCGTGCTGTCCCAGGGCAGGACCTACCGGAGGAGCAGGGGTGGCCTTACCTGCGGGAATCTGCAGTTTTACCACTGCCACTACTTTTTTGGTCTGGGGCGGCATGACATTTCACCTCCTCTAGATTATCTTTTCAATCTGGCTGATCTCCAGCTCCACAGGAGTCTCTCGGCCGAACATGGCCACCATAACCTTTACCTTGCCCTTCTCCGGGTAAACCTCTTCCACTGTGCCGATGAAATTCTCAAAAGGTCCGCTGGTGATCCTCACGCTTTCCCCCACGGCCACGTCTATCTTGGGCTGCGGCTGGTCCTCCACCTGGCGGAGGATCTCCCGGACCTCTTCCTCCCTCAAGGGTATGGGCTTGCTGCCCGAACCCACGAAACCTGTAACTCCCGGGGTGTTCCTGACCACATACCAGGACTCATCGGTGAGTATCATCTCCACCAGGACATAGCCAGGATAGAGCTTCCTCTTGACGATTTTGCGCTTGCCGTCCTTTATCTGAATCTCATCCACCGAGGGGACCACCACTTGAAATATTTTGTCCCCCATATTCATGGATTCGACCCTTTTTTCCAAATTGGCCTTGACCTTGTTCTCATATCCTGAATAAGTATGGATTACATACCAGGCCCTCTCCATAATCTATCCCTGCCGGAAGAAGATTAACCTCATGAGGAAGCTGAAGGCTGAATCGAAGATCCACAAAATAAAGGTGGTGATCAGCACTGAGACCAAGACCACTAGGGTATATACCACCACTTCCCTTCGGGTGGGCCAGTGGACCTTTTTCAGTTCCGACCAGGTGTTCCGCAAGAATTTTACCGTCTGTTCCTTCAGATTGCCCTTCTCCGCTTTAGGTACTGCCATTTCTGCTCCCCTTTATTTGGTTTCTTTGTGAACGGTATGCCGGCCACAAAAACGGCAGTACTTTTTGAGTTCCAAGCGTTCGGGATCGTTTTTCTTGTTTTTAGTGGTTACATAGTTGCGCCTTTTGCACTCGGTACACTCCAGCGTAACCTGTACCCGCATCGCCGGCCACCTCCATTATGCTACTATAAAAGCACCCTTATAGTGTGCCATAAATAAAAAAAGCTGTCAATAGGGGTTGTAATTCGTGTGTGATCCGTCTGTGATATTGTCATGATGAAAATCATCAGTGAAAATGTCAGTATGAGCAGGGAGTGGGTCACCTTGTCTCAAAAAACTAAATGGAAAGGGCGCTTAAAGCGCCCCTTCAGCTTAGTTACCATAGACCAACAATATGAGGATCAGGAAGAGCAGGAGGGCCCATCCCCCTCCCCAACCGGGGCCAAAGAATCCTCCACCCACAGAAATCCCCCCTTTCTAATTGCCGAAGAAGAGCAGGATCAAAATCAGGAAGAGCAGGAAGGCCCAGTTTCCCCAAATCCCGTCGGGCATTTAGATCCTCCTTCCATTTGATCCATCTTTTTCTAATTCACTATATGCCCCGCAGGATGAGATGGTCACAAAAAAATAAACCCGCCTCTTCTGGCGGGTTTAAAACACTATAAAAATCAAGATCAAAAGGTATAGCAACAAAAACCATAGGAGCCCATCGGCATATAGACTCCGAGCAGGAGTCCCCCTATCTTCACCTCCCTATTCCTTAAATATCCTATGAAAGAAAAAAAGGGGAGGTGAGGTCAGACATTAAAGCGAAAGTGTATGATATCCCCGTCCTTCACCTTGTACTCCTTTCCCTCCAGGCGCAGAAGCCCCTTTTCTTTGACCCTACCCATGTCCCCCAGCTCCTTTAAAACCTGGAAGTTCACCACCTCAGCCCGGATGAAGCCCCGCTCCATATCGCTGTGGATTTTGCCCGCTGCGCTTTTGGCGTCGGTGCCCTCCTTTATGGTCCAAGCCCGCACCTCGTCCTCGCCCACAGTGAAGAAGGATATCAACCCCAACCTGCGATACAAGGCCTTTATCAGGAGATTTACCCCGGGCTCTTCAATGCCCATTTCTCTGAGAAAAATCTGCCTCTCTTCGGGTTCCAAGGCAAATATCTCCCGCTCCAGAGCCAGGCAGATCTCCAGAAGGGGGATGCCCTTCTGCAGGCAATAATTTTCTATTCCTTCCTTGTCCGGATAATGGTTGACCGCCAGCTGCCTTTCGTCCAGGTTGACCACCACCATCATGGGTTTGAGGGTTAAAAATTCCATGTGCTTTATGGCTTCCCATTCCCCTTCGGTAAGATCCCCTGAGGACAAAGGCATTTCCAGCTCCAAAAGCTGGCGGCAGCGCTCTAGGGCCTCCTTTTCCCGCAGATGCTCCCCCTTGATCTTTTTTTGCCGGGCCAATCTTTCCAGGCGGTTCTCCACCATCTGCAGGTCAGCTAAGAAGAGCTCCATATTTACCATGTCCAAGTCCCTTAAGGGGCTGATCTCCTCCTTTATATGGGGCACCTCCGGGTTCTGAAAGGCCCTGACCACATGGATCAGGGCATCTGCCTCCCTCACCGCAGAAAGGAAGGCTGATCCTGAGCCGGGTACCAGCCCGGGCACGTCTATGACCTTCAGGGCCGCGGGGACAACCTTTCGGGGCCGATACAACTGGGCTAAGAAGTCCAGACGGGCATCGGGAACAGGGGCTATGCCGGTATTGGTTTTGCCGGCATATGGGCTGGACTCTGCTTCCAGACGGGTCAACAGGTTGAACAGGGTGGTCTTGCCCACCAAGGGCAGCCCTACGATACCACAGGATAACAAGGCCCTTCCCCCTTGAATAAAGTAATAGCCCGGCTTACAGCCGGGCTATGTTTGGAGCCCATAGCCGGGATCGAACCGGCGACCTCCGCCTTACCAAGGCGACGCTCTGCCTACTGAGCTATATGGGCATGGTCGCGGGGGTAGGATTTGAACCTACGACCTTCGGGTTATGAGCCCGACGAGCTACCTGACTGCTCCACCCCGCAACGTCAGTGGTGGAGGGGGCTGGATTCGAACCAGCGAAGGCTGAGCCAGCAGATTTACAGTCTGCCCCCTTTGGCCGCTCGGGAACCCCTCCCTGCAGCACCTGCTATTATAGCACCCCGATGATCTCCTGTCAAGCTCTGCGCTGCTCCAAATACCTTTCCAGTTTACGCTTAACCCGTTGCAGGGCATTATCTATGGATTTGACGTGGCGCTTCAATTCCAAGGCGATCTCCTGGTAGGATTTGCCCTCCAAGTAGGACATGAGAACCTGCCACTCTAGGGCGCTCAAAATTTCCCCCATCTTTTCCTCTATATCGCTGAATTCCTCCTGGCTTATCACCAGCTCCTCCGGATCGGCGATCTTGCTGCTGGAAATAATGTCCATCAGGGTCCGATCGGAATCCTCGTCGTGTATGGGTTTGTTGAGGGATATATAGGAATTGAGCGGGATATGCTTTTGGCGGGTGGCGGTCTTTATAGCGGTGATTATCTGCCGGGTGACGCATAGCTCGGCGAAGGCCCTGAAGGAGGATAGCTTGTCACTCCTGAAATCTCTTATGGCCTTATAAAGGCCTATCATACCTTCCTGAATGATGTCTTCCCGGTCGGCCCCCACTAAGAAATAACATCGGGCCTTGGCTTTGACGAAGTTGCGGTATTTATTTATCAAGTATTCTAGAGCCCCTTCGTCTCCCCCCTGAGCTAAAAGGGCTATGTCTTCGTCGCTTAAGACCTCATAGGGTTGGCAGGTCTCCTGCGGCGCGCCGACGCTCATGTCCACGCCCCCCTGTCTTGTCCATACCGTTTTAGATTATACTAAAAACTATGCAAACAGCGCAAGGGTTAAAGGGAGAGCAAAACCTAAAAAGCAGCGGTATTAAAGGGACTGGCCTCCTGCCAGTGGTTTTTCCTTCACCACAGCCTTTCTTTAAGGGGGTTTCTAAACTGACCTCTATTTCCTAAAGCCAAGGCCGCCTTTTTCAGCCTATCCATCTGGGGGCCTTCAATTCCCTTGAGGTCATCCTTAAGGCCCCATAACCCAATATAATGCGCTGCTCCCAGAAATCGTCGGTGACCACGTAAACCGTCTGGTGGGAGGCCATCCTCCTGGCCAGCTTTTCAATGGCGTTGTCCGCCGTCTCCCCTGACCGGGTGTAGATCACCTCCACCCCCGCGGCAGGTCTTTCCACTTGCTCCTTCCCCCTTCTTTTGTGGCCATCGAAGACGATTATAATGCGTCCCCCCAGAGGGCCTGATATTCCACCAGTTTGGCTATAAGCTCCTCCCGGGCATGGCCCATGTGGGAGTGCTCCTTGAGGCGGACGAGATCGGGCCAGCAGTGTAAAAAATTGTAACCATCTACGAGCAGCACCTCAGCCAATTTCAGCCCTTCCCCCTTCTGTAATACCTCTGGCGCACCGCCTCAAAAAGGAATACAGCCGCGGCTGCTGCCACATTGAGGGATTCCATCTGCCCCCTCATGGGTATTTTTAACAAAAGGTGGCAGCACTTCTTTATCCCGGGGGAGAGGCCCTGGCCTTCGCTGCCGAAAACTAAAGCTAAAGGCAGAGTCAGATCGGCCTCGTAAAGCACCTCTTCCCCCTCTCCCTCCGCCCCGAAGATCCATAGCCCTTGCGATTTCAGATCCCGGAGCAGAGCGGGCAAACTGTTCACCCGGGCTATCGGGAGGTATTCCAGCGCGCCTGCCGAGGCCTTGGCCACCGCAGGGGTCAGCCCTGCTGACCGACGGCTGGGGATTATCACGCCATGGGCTCCAGCAGCTTCTGCTGAACGGATTATGGCGCCCAAATTCTGGGGATCCTCCACATGGTCCAGAACCACCAGCAAAGGGGCTTCTCCTTTGGCCTCTGCCAAATAGAGGAGATCCTGTACCTGGGCGTAATCTTTCTCCGCCACCAGGGCCACCAGACCCTGGTGGGATCCTCCCGAGGCGATTTTATCTAATATTTTTCTATCCACCCTCTGGATGGGAATCCCCCTCTCCCTGGCCAGGCTGAGGATTTCCCCCACGCCCTTAAGATGGGAGGCCACCATTATCTTGTTTATGGGCCTTCCTCCCCTGAGGGCTTCCCATACAGGATGGCGGCCCCAGATCATCTCTTTACGGGATTCTCCTGCGGACCACTGGGGCCCGCCCGCAGCTCTTTTCCCCTTCATAGCAGACACCTTCCACCTCACAGGGGGGGCCCGCATATCTGAACACGTTGGGGGCCACCCCCCTCACTTCTTCCCTCATCTTCGAGGCCAGCTCCCTTATCTCCCATTGGGCCCGCTGGCAACACCGCAGCCGGAAAAAGTTGAAAAGGCTCCTGGCGTTGAAGGTGCAGACCAGGCTGGTTTCCACCCCGGAGGGCAAAAGGTAGCGGGCATCTTCCAGGGGTACCCCCAGGCTTTTCAGCTTCTGGTAGGCCTGCCGAAGGAAATCCATGCCTTCTACGTATGTTTTAAGGGCCTCTGGGATGGCCCTTATGGAGGGAGGGATGATGTAGCCAAAATCCCCTTCGTCTACGAAGCGCTGGGATCTCTGGGAATAGGAGGCCATCCGGTGCCTCACCAGCTGGTGGGAGAGTACCCTGCTTACCCCTTCCAGGGCAAAGGTAAAGGTGATGTGCTCAAAGGGGCTTTCGTGGCCTAAAGCCAAAAGATGGTGGATCAGCCGCTTCACCTCGTCCTCTTCTAGTTGATGGAATAACGCCTCTGCTCCCTGGGTAGAATAGCACACCCGGGCAGCTGCTGCCACCAGGCGTTCAGGCTCAGGGGTGTGGCTTATGAGCATCACCTTCATCTTCTAATCCTCTCCCCATTTGCCCTCAGGGGTAAATACAGTTCTCCATCGGGTTCCCTGAGGGGTGTCCTGGAGGATTATGCCCAGGGCCTGTAGCCTCTCCCTTATGCTGTCTGCGGTGGCCCAATCCTTCTTCTGACGGGCTTCCTGCCTTATCTGGATCAAGATCTCCAGCAACTTTTCGACCAGATGGCTGTCCCCTTCCCTCCCGGACAAGGGAAGCAACCCCAAGACCTCCTCGGCCATGAGATGGAATATTTCAGCAGCCTTTTCCACCCCTGGAGTTTTGGCAGGGCGTTCCTGGAGGAAGGCGTTCACCTCCCTGGCCAGATCATGGAGGACAGCTATAGCCCTGGGAGTGTTGAGGTCATCATCCATGGCTTCAACGAATTCCCGGTAACTCGCTTGGGCCTTGCTTAAAAGGCTTTGCCCGCCGTCATCTTCGCTCCTAGGCCTTTCCAGGACTTCCCTCAACCAAAACCAGGTATTCTTCAACCTTTCCCAACCCTTTACTCCCGCCAAGAACCCCTCTTCATCGAAATCCAGGGGGCTACGATAATGGGTGCTGAGAAGGAAAAAGCGCAGGGCGACGGGAGGGAAACGGGAGGTAACCTCCCTCACCAAGAAAAAGTTGCCCAAAGACTTGGACATCTTCTCCCGGTTGATGGTGATAAAGCCGTTGTGCAGCCAAAAACGGGCAAAGGGCCTCCCTGTAAGGGCTTCTGCCTGGGCTATCTCATTTTCGTGGTGGGGAAAGATGAGGTCAGTCCCCCCTCCATGGATGTCCAATTCCGGCCCTAGATATTTCAGGGCCATGGTGGAACACTCGATGTGCCAACCTGGCCTTCCCCATCCCCAAGGGCTCCTCCAGGAAGGCTCCGACGGCTCTGCCCTCTTCCAGAGGGCAAAATCCAGGGGATGCCTTTTAGCTTCGCTTACCTCCACCCGGGCCCCGGCCTTCATCTCCTCCAGGGTGCGCTTGGAGAGTTTTCCGTAAGAGGGAAATTTTTCTACGGAAAAATATACATCGCCCTGGCTCACATAGGCATAGCCCTTCTGTATGAGCCCTTCAATGGCCTCTATGATTTCTAGAAGATGCTGGCTCACCCGGGGGTAGAGGGAGGCCCTCTTCACCTTGAGGGCATCGGCGTCCTTAAAAAATTCCTCTATATAACGATCCGCCACGCTCAGGAAAGGGACCCCTTCTTCTTGGGAACGCCTTATGATCTTGTCGTCTATGTCGGTAAAGTTCATCACATAGAATACCTGGTATCCCTTGTGTTCCAAATAACGGCGCAGAACATCGAATACCACCAGGGGGCGGGCATTGCCTACATGGATAAAGTCATAGGTGGTAGGTCCGCATACATACATGCGCACCCTTCCCGGTTCTAGGGGTTCAAATTTTTCCTTCCGAGAGGTCAGGGTATTGTAGAGAAACATCTTCTTTAGCCTCCAATTCCTCTATTCTCCGCTCTAAGCGCTGTATCTGCAACTGCAGAGAGAGGAGCATGTCGGCCACCGGATCGGGCAGCTCGTTATGCCGCAAATCCACCTCGCTTATCTGGGCGTCAGCCACCTTTTTGCTCCCCCGCACCACTATCTTCCCCGGGACTCCCACCACCGTGCAATTAGGGGGGACTGAACGCAGCACCACCGAGCCTGCCCCTATCTTCACATTATCCCCGATGGTGATGTTGCCCAAGACCTTAGCCCCCGCCCCTATGACCACGTTATTGCCCACGGTGGGGTGACGCTTGCCCTTTTCCTTCCCGGTGCCCCCCAGGGTTACCCCTTGATATAGGGTCACGTTATCCCCTATAACCGCGGTCTCCCCTATCACCACTCCCATACCGTGGTCGATAAAGACCCCTTGCCCGATTCGGGCCCCCGGGTGGATCTCTATGCCGGTGAGGAATCGATTTATTTGGGAGATAAGCCGGGCCACCAGAAATAGCTTATGCCGATAAAAAAATGGGCTATACGGTGCAGGATCAGGGCATGGAGGCCAGGGTAGCAGAGGAGAACCTCCAGAAGGCTCCGGGCCGCCGGATCCCTTTCGAAAACGGCCTGTATATCCCTCTTAAGCTGGGACCACATAGGTCTCACCCCTAAACGGGGAAAATACCCCTTGGATTTTACCGCTATTATAAAGACTGGGCTTCTCGCCTGTCAAGGAGCAACACCGCAGCCAAGGCCCCTATGCCTTCCCCCCGGCCTATAAAACCCAGCCCTTCGGTGGTGGTGGCCTTGATATTTATGCGGGAAGGATCTAGATCCAGGGCAGAAGATATGTTTTTCACCATTTCGTCCCTGTAGGGGACTAGAGGGGGCTCCTGGGCTATGAGGACGGCGTCTACGTTGGCCACTCGATACCCCTCACCCTTCACCATATGATGTACCTGCTGTAACAGGTGCAGGCTGTCTGCTCCCTGAAAACGGGGATCATCCGGGGGAAAATGCACCCCTATATCCTTCAGCCCCGCGGCCCCCAACAGGGCATCGCTTATGGCGTGTAACAGCACATCGGCGTCCGAGTGTCCCAGGAGCCCTTTGCTATGGGGAATCCTGACCCCCCCCAGCACCAAAGGCCTACCCGGGACCAAGGGATGCACGTCAAAGCCTATGCCTATCCTCATCTATCCATCCCCGCCAGAGCCCGGGCCAAAGGCAGATCTCCTGCAGTGGTGATTTTGATATTGATCTCCTCCCCCCATACCAGCTGGACAGGATAGCCTGTCCTCTCCACCAGGGCAGCATCGTCGCTGGCCCTCCAGCCCTCCCTCTGGGCCCGGCGGTAAGCCTCCTGCAACCACTCCCTCTTAAATATCTGGGGGGTTTGGGCCAGCCATAAGCCTGTTCTGTCTATGGTTCCTTCCACCCTTTGTCGCTGGTCTGCCTTTTTTATGGTTTCCCTGACCGGGAGGGCGGGAAGGGCAGCCCCCACCTCCAGGGCAGCCCTTAAAACCCTGTCCAACAGTTCATGGGTNAAAAAGGGACGGGCTCCGTCGTGTACCGCTACCCAATCCTGAAGGTCCTTCAGCCGTTCCAGAGCTAAAGCCACTGAATCCTGCCTCTCCCGCCCGCCGGGCAGCACATCCCTGACCTTCTTGAAGTCCCCTTTTGATACCAGGGACCAGCACAGTTCCATATCCTCCTCCCTTGTCACTATGAAGACCTCTTTAACAGAGGGACAGGTTTCTACGGTTTCCAGTACGTACGCCAACAGGGGTTTGCCCCGCAATTCCAAAAAGACCTTGTTATACCCCAGGCCAAGGCGCTTACCCTCCCCGGCGGCGGCGATGATAAAGCTCAAGAGAGACAACGGTATCCACCTTCGGAGGAGGATTCCTGTACCTTAGGCCGGGCGAAGATCATGCGGCCCGCGGCCGTCTGCAGTACGCTGGTCACCTGAACAGGGATGGTCTGTCCCATATAACGGCGCCCGTTCTCTATCACTATCATGGTCCCGTCGTCCAGATAGGCAACCCCCTGGCCCATCTCCTTTCCGTCTTTTATGATCTGGACCGTCATCTCCTCACCGGGCAGGACCACCGGCTTTATGGCATTGGCCAATTCGTTTATATTCAGCACCTTGACCCCTTGGAGTTCAGCCACTTTATTGAGGTTATAATCATTGGTCAGAATGGCGGCGGAGAGCTTCTGGGCCAACCGCACCAGCTTGCTGTCCACCTCTGTCAGGTCTTCAAAATCCGTATCCACCACCTTTACGGTAATGCCCGTTTCCTTGCGGATCTTGTTTAATATGTCTAGGCCCCTTCTCCCCCGGTTGCGCCTCAAGCTGTCGGGAGAGTCGGCTATATGCCTGAGCTCCTCCAGGACAAAAGCGGGTATTATGATGGTCCCTTCTATAAAACCGGTCTTTATGATGTCGGCGATCCTGCCGTCTATGATAACGCTGGTGTCCAAAATTTTAGGGCAGGCTCTGGCTTCCTCTTTTTTATNCCTTGAACCCCTTCGGGGAAGATAAGTGAACAGGGCCCAGATATCTTCCCTGCGCTTGCTCCCCANGCTCCAACCCAGATAGCCCAAGAGCAGGCTGGCCACCATGGATATATAGGGACCTATCCAGGGCAGGCGATAAAAGGAAGTACCTATGAGATTGGCGATTATCAGCCCCGAGATCAAGCCCAGGGCTCCAGAAAGGATCTCCTGAAGAGGTATTTTCTGTAACCTATCTTCTATCCAGCGGATTCCCTGCCATATAAANGTAAAACAGGGCCATGCCAGCAGACCGCCCGCCATACCGGAGAGGGCCACCCCCAAGGCTACAAGGCTCCAATACAGCCCCGGGGAAAGGGGTTGACCCCGGAGGTTTTCCCAGAAGGAAAGACCCCATTGGGATAAGTAAAATCCCAAAAGCGCTGCTGCCAAAGTGACTGTCCCTTTCAATATACGCCTCCCCATTACCTCACCTGCCTTTCTTCCTTAAAACTCAAAAACTAGGAGAAAGCCATGTCCAAGGCCTCCCTCAAGGTGCCCGCCGTCAATATGCCCAGGGAGACCCGCTCCCCCGAAGAACGGCCAGATGGTGGACATATGCACCATCGAAAGCCCAAGCGGGCAGCCTCCTCCACCCTTCTCTCCCAATGAGGTATAGCCCTGAGCTCTCCCGCCAGCCCCACTTCCCCCATGACCACTGTAGAGGGCCTCAAAGGCCGGTCTTTGAGGCTGGAGGCGATGGCCAAGCATATACCCAGATCCGCTGCGGGTTCCCTGACCTCCATACCTCCCGCCACATTGAGGTATATATCGTATCGGCCCAAGTTCAGCCCTGCCCTTTTCTCCAAGATGGCCATCAGCAAAAGGGAGCGATTGAAATCCACGCCGGTGGCCAGCCGACGGGGATTGGGAAAGGCAGAAGGAGTTACCAAAGACTGGATTTCCAGGAGGAGAGGGCGGTTGCCCTCCATGCAGGCCACCACGCAGCTGCCCGCGGCTCCCTCCGGCCTCTGGGATAAGAACATCTCAGAAGGATCGCCCACCTCCCGCATCCCTTGGGGGGTCATTTCGAACAAACCCACCTCGTGGGTGGATCCAAAGCGGTTTTTCACCGCCCGCAGGAGCCGGAGGGAATGGTAACGTTCCCCTTCCAGGTATAAAACCACGTCCACCAGGTGCTCTAAAACCCGGGGTCCGGCCAGATAACCTTCTTTGGTCACATGGCCTATTAATATTATAGAGGTCCCCCTTTCCTTGGCCAGCCGCAAAAAACTGGAGGTGCATTCCCTCACCTGGGAGACGCTTCCCGGGGAAGCGGGCACGCTGGGGGAATAAACTGTCTGGATGGAATCCACTATGACCAGTTTGGGCTGTAAAAGCTCCGCTGCCTCCGTTATCCTTTCCACATCCATTTCTGCCAGCAGGTAGATTTCTTCCCCGGAGACCCCCAAGCGTTCCCCCCGCAGTTTTATCTGGCTAAGGGATTCCTCCCCCGATACATATAGCGCTTTACCATAAAGGCGGGCGTAGCTGGCCGCCACCTGGAGGATCAAAGTAGATTTTCCAATTCCTGGAGAACCGCCCAAGAGGAGAAGGGAACCGGGGACCAGCCCTTCTCCCAAAACCCTATCCCACTCCTTAAGGCAAGAGACCCATCGGCCTCCTTGAGCCGAATCCAGGTCCCTTAAAGGCACAGGCTGGCTTGCAGTTGAGGAGGGGCTATACCTCACCTGGGTCTGGGTTACCGGCTCGGCCACCAAGCTGTTCCAGGAACCGCAATGGGGGCAACGGCCCAAAAAGCTGAGGCTCTCATACCCGCATTCCTGACACACGAATTTGCTCTTGAGCTTGGCCAGATCCCTTACCCCCCATACTCACGTTAATCCAGGGAAACGCCATGTCCCTTTAGATATCCCTTCACCCGGGAGACGGTGAGGTTTAGTATCTGCCCTTCCCCAATTCCCGCCTCCCAAGCCAGTTCCAAGCCCTTAGAAAAATCCCCTACTGAAGTGTAGACATGGGCGTCGCTGTTTATAGCTATCCATACCCCATACCTTTTGGCCAACCGGGCCAGCTGGCGACAGCGGGGAAGGCTCCCCGGGCGGCTTATGCTCAAGGAACTGTTATTGATCTCCAATGCCTTGCCCAGGTCCGCCGCGGCCAAGACCAGCCTTTCCAGGTCTATGGGGAATTCCGGATTGCCCGGATGGACTATCAGATGGACCCGGGGATGTTTAAGGGCTTCTATGGCGGCTTTGGTATATTCCTCAGAAGAAGCCCCGTCAAAGCCTGTTCCCCGGTGGAGGCCGGCCAGAACTATGTCCAGGTCCTGGAGGACAGAGTCCGGCAGATCTAAAGTGCCGTTGGCGTCTAAGATATTGGCCTCTACTCCCCGTAAAACTTCTATACCCTCCATGACCCGGGGGAGAGCCGCCAGATTGGTGAAGTGATAGAGATGCGGACCCCCCGGCATCCGGGGGCCGTGATCGGTTAGGGCTATCATCTTGAGGCCTTTTTCCCTGGCGGCTAAGACCATTTCCTTGANGGTNCTGTAGGCATGGCCGCTGGCCAAGGTNTGGAGGTGCAGATCGGCTTCCAATGGCATATCTTCCCCTNCACCCTTTTGTCACAAAATCCCTTCCCCGTAGATTATAACTCAAAAGGTGGCGGGAAAAAACACCTCAGGCAGCTACAGGTGAGGTAAAGAAGAAGAGGCTGCCCTTGCCCAACCGGCTGGATACCCCCACCTTGCCCCCATGGGACTCCACTATATGCTTCACTATGGAAAGGCCCAAACCCGTGCCGCCCATCTCCCGGAAACGGGCTTTATCTACCCTATAAAAGCGCTCGAACACCCTGGGAAGGCTTTCTTCGGGTATACCTATACCGCTGTCCTCCACTTCCACCTTAACCTTTTTATTTAAAGGTCTGGCCCTTACGGCTATCCATCCCCCGGAAGGGGTGTATTTTACCGCATTGTCCAGGAGATTTAAAAGCACCTGGCTCAAGTAATTTTCCCCTATGGCCAGGGGAGGCAGATCTGGAGGGATGTGGAGGGAGACCTGGAGGTCCTTCTCCTCCGGGGTTTCAGGGTGGCCAAGATGGCCTCCGCCACGGGACGGAGGTGGCACTGGCCCCTCTTTATACTCTGGGGCTGATTTTCCAGCTGGGAGAGGGGCAGCAGATCTTCTATCAACTGCTGGAGGCGCTGCGCTTCCCGGTTGATTATATCGAGAAAATGCAAGCGAATTTCCCTATCCTCCCATGCTCCGTCCAAAAGCGTCTCCACAAAACCCCTTATGGAGGTTAAAGGGGTGCGCAATTCATGGGAAACATTGGCCACAAATTCCGTGCGCATCTGTTCCAGCCTCCGGATATTGGTGATATCCTGCAGGATCAAGACCGCCCCTAAAAAGTGGCTGTTACGTATAGGGGTGACATAAATCTTAAAAATCTGGGAGGTGGTGGGGAAGGGTCTAGCTTCCAGCTCTAAGGGCATGCCCGTGGCCAGCACCTCCTGGAGCAGTTTGTCGATTTCATGGCTACGGAGCACCTCCAGGAGGTATTTTCCCCTCCCCAGTTCTGCTGTTCCCAAAAGACTGGCAGCAGCTGGATTAAAGAGAACCACCCTTCCCTCCCGGTCCAGCACTATCAGGGCATCCCTCAGGCTGTCCAGCACGGCCTGGAGGGTAGCCCTCTCCTCCTGGATCCTCTGGCGGTAATGCCTTAAAGTCCGAACCAGACNGTTCAGGTGGCTGGCCAACAGCCCCCATTCCCCCGGCATGTCTTCGGGAAACTCTGATTCCANTTCTTCCCATCCCCGCTGAAGCTGGCCCGTTATCTTTTGCAAAGGCTGGCTCAGCTGGTTTAGGGCAGCNCAATTGCTCAAGAGGACAGCGGCAAAGATTAGAAAAAGGGTAGCTATGAATTCCCCCTGAAACTGCCCTTCCAAGCGGGACCTCCAGTAAACGTAAGCTGATCCCAGAGCTAAAAGGGAAAAAAGAGAGGTCTGTAAGATAAATTTTCCCCTCCAGGACATGGATTTTCACTCCCTAAACAATAAAATAAAAAGGCAGCAGAAGTTTGCCTTGCTGCTGCCCTAGCCCTGGTCTGCTATGGCTTTAACTTCTCTTCTACAGATCTTATCTTGCCCTCCATGGAGGCGGGTTTATCCCTGCGATCGTCTATCCGCACCAGGGTCAAAACCCGGGCGCATCCCTGTTTAAAGGGGATCTCGTGGAGCACGGGTAGAAGGGAAAAGAGCTCCTGCAGCTCCCCTTCTATAATTGTGCCCATGGGGGTCAGCTGATATTTTATCTGGGGGAGGCGCTCAAGCTCCTTCTGTATCTCGGCAATAAAACCCGACAGGCTGGTGCTGCCTGTGCCCAAGGGGATCACGGATACTTCCATAATGGCCTTCATGCCCCTGCCCCCCAGAGATCGGCTTTCTGGCGGGAGTGTGTGGGAATCGAACCCACCGCGCCCGAGCCCATCCCGAGCGCCGACTGGATTTGAAGTCCAGGCAAGCCACCAGGCCTGATCCACCCCCACGTCCCTTATCCATTATAAAAGGGGGTTTCTAGAAAGTCAAGAAAAATTGACATAATACTACTGGCCCCCTAGATAGGCCCTCCTTATCTCTTCGCTCTTTAAGAGCTCCCGGGCACTGCCCTCCAGGACTATCCTGCCGGTGACCAGGACATAGGCCCTCTGGGCTACCTGCAAAGCCATATGGGCGTTCTGTTCCACCAGCAGGATGGTGGTTCCCTGGCGGTTTATCTCCTGGATAATGCGGAAAATCTCCCTAACCAACATGGGAGCCAGGCCCATGGAAGGTTCATCCAGGAGCAAAAGTCGGGGTCTGGCCATGAGGGCCCGGCCTATGGCCAGCATCTGCTGCTCCCCTCCGCTTAAGGTGCCTGCCAGCTGCCTCTGCCTCTCCTTCAAACGGGGAAAGCGCTCAAAAACCTCCTCCATACGGGCAGAAATCTNCCCNTTGTCCTTGACCAGGTAGGCCCCCAGCTCCAGATTTTCCCTTACAGTCAGACGGGAAAAAACCCTCCGCCCCTCCGGGACCAGGGCAATCCCCTCCTTCACCAGAAAGGGGGCGGGCAAACCCGTGATATCCCTTCCCTGATAGTAGATGGCCCCCTTTTGGGGTTTTAGGAGGCCAGCTATGGTGAGGAGGGTGGTGCTCTTTCCAGCGCCGTTGGCCCCCACGAGGGTTACTATCTCCCCCTCCTGCACCTTTAGGTGAATTCCCTTAAGGGCGTGGATGGCTCCGTAATAGACGTGCAGGTCCTCCACTTTAAGGAGCAAAGTCGTTCACCTCTTGACCCAAATAGGCTTCGATGACCTGGGGGTCGTTTTGGACCTCCTCTGGGGTTCCCACCGCTATCAGGCGCCCATAATCCAGGACATAGATGCGCTGACACAACCCCATGACCAGGGACATGTCGTGTTCTATCAGGAGCAAGGTTAAGGCGAACTCCTCCTTCAACCATTTTAAAAAAGCCATGAGCTCCCTGGTCTCTTGAGGATTCATGCCGGCGGCCGGCTCGTCCAGAAGTAGGAGACGAGGCCGGGCTGCCAGGGCCCGGGCTATCTCCAAACGCCTCTGCTCCCCATAAGGGAGGTTCCGGGCTTTTTCATGTTTATAGGGCTCTAATCCAAACATTTCCAACAGGAGCTGGGTTTCCCTGGCTATTTCCTCTTCTACCCGATGGAAAGGGGGTAACCGCAACAGGGCCACCCCTAGGCCGTAATTCCTATGCCAGTGTTGGGCGATGCGGATATTATCCCAAACCGTCAGATCCCCAAAAAGGCGTATATTCTGGAAAGTGCGGGCTATGCCTAAACGGGTGATCTTATGGGGTGGCAAACCCACGATGTCTTGGCCCCTAAACCTTATGGACCCCCTAAGGGGTCTATACATGCCGGTCAGAAGGTTGAAGAGGGTGGTCTTACCCGCCCCATTGGGGCCGATTATGCCTATGAGATCACCCTCCTCCACCTGCATGTTTATGTTTAAAAGGGCCATGAGCCCTCCAAAGGCCATGCTCAGGTTTTCAACTTCCAGCAGGGCCACGGGCTTCCCCCCTCTTCTCCAGCCACCTGGCCAGGCTCCATTCCCTTCTGCCCATCAAGCCCTGGGGCCTGAAGATCATCACCAAAATCAGGAGCAAGGAATATATAATCATCCGGAACTCCGCCAAATCCTGTAAAAGGGCGTTTAGAAGGGTTATACCCACGGCAGCCAGCACTGAACCGGTGATGCTTCCCAGGCCCCCTAAAACCACCATTACCAGGACCTCAAAAGAACGGAAAAAGCTGAAAGAGGAAGGCTGTATGAGGTAAAAATAGTGGGCATACAGACCCCCTGCCAGACCAGCAAAAAAGGCCCCCAGGGAGAAGGCCACCACCTTGTAGTAAGTGGTGTTGATCCCCACGGTCTCTGCCGCTATTTCATCTTCCCGGATAGCCAGGCAGGCCCGTCCGTGGGTGGAATTCACGAAATTCATCACCCCCAGCAGGGTGAGGACAAGAAAGCCATATAGCCAGGTCCAGGTGGTAAGGCGGGGGATCCCCAGAAGCCCGGCCGCACCCCCAACATATTCCACATTGTTTAAAATGCCTCGGATAATTTCCCCAAAGCCCAGGGTGGCTATGGCCAGGTAATCCCCTTTAAGCCTCAGGGTGGGCAATCCCACCAGGAGCCCCGCCAGGGAGGCGGCCAGCCCTCCCAGGATGAGGCTCAACAAAAAAGGCTGGTGGATTTTGAGGGTTAACACGGCAGCTGTATAGGCGCCAACAGCCATAAAACCCGCATGTCCTAGGGCCAGCTGCCCGGTAAAACCCACTATGAGGTTCAGGCTTACCGCCAAGATTATGTTTATCCCCATCATCATGAGGGTGATCTGCTGAAAATCGCTTATCAGTCCTGCCCCCAACAGGCCTTGGATTAAAACATAGGGAAGGAGCAGGGCTACTAACCGCCAGAAGATATATTTACCCTTTGCCACCGGTTACACCTTCTCCACCTGGTTTTTGCCCAAAAGCCCTGAAGGTTTAAAAAGGAGGATCAAGATGAGGAGCAGGAAAACGATGGGATCCCTCATCCTGCTGCTCCAATATCCGCTCACCAGGGCTTCCAGGAATCCCAGGGAGAAACCTCCCAGAACCGCCCCCGGGATGAGCCCGATGCCCCCCAGCACCGCGGCTATAAAGGCTTTAAGCCCAGGCATGATCCCCATTAGGGGGTCGATGGCGTTGTAATAAAGCCCCAGGAGGACGCCGGCCACAGCGGCAAAGGCCGACCCCAGGGCAAAGGTAAAGGAAATGGTTTTATCCACGTCTATACCCATCAGCCGGGCGGCATCGGCATCGTCAGCCACCGCCCGCATAGCTTTACCCGTCTTGGTCCAGTAAACAATATACTGCAAAAATAAAAGCAGGATGCCTGTAACGGCCAGGATCGTCACCTGGAAGGTGGTGACGGTAAAATCTATACCCCCCAGAGAGATGGAGAGGGGGCGGTTTAAAATCAGGCCCGGGGGATAGGAACGGATTTCCGGCCTGAAGAGCAAGAGCCCGCTGTTTTCTAAAAACAGGGATACCCCTATGGCGGTTATCAGGGCGGCCAATCGGGGTGCTCCCCTGTGCCTCAAAGGCCTATAGGCTACCCTTTCGATCAGTATGCCCAGAAGGGCTGTACATCCCATGGCCAGCAGGAAGGCCCACCAGATGCTCAGCTTTAAAAAGACCACCGCAGCGAAACCCACATAAGCCCCCACCATCAAGACGTCTCCATGGGCGAAATTTATCAGCTGGATGATGCCGTAGACCATGGTATAACCTAAGGCCACCAGGGCGTAGATGCTGCCTAAGGAAAGGCCATTTACCAATTGCTGCAAAAACCCAGCCATGGGTTCCATCCCCCCGTGCTTAAAAATCCAGTGGAGGGGAATATCCCCCCCCACTGTCAACACCCTAAGATTTAGGGAGTATCTTTTTCACCAGAGATTGTTTGCCCTCCCTCAGGGCCACGATGGTCACTTCTTTTATGGGGTTATGATTGGCATCGAAGCTCATCCTGCCGGTAACCCCTTGAAAATCTTTGGTCTGCTCCAGAGCGTCGCGGATGGCCTGGGGATCTGCTTTGCCCGCCCTATTGATGGCATCGGCCAAGAGATAGGCGGCATCATAGGCGGTGGCGGCAAAGGCCTCGGGATCTGTACCATATTTTTCCCTATAGGCCTTGACAAAGGCCTGCACTTTGGGATCGGGATCGGCGATGGTGTA
>JGI26787J52750_100020_pt1 | contig 22899 bp, 37 predicted proteins | sample WilGeyfunne61714_FD_52750 | JGI IMG/M metagenome (IMG submission 52750)
TGAATCCACAAACCTCTTGTGGATGTTATCCCCCTATATCCTCAAGACGATAATGGGTAAAAGCTAGGATTGTAGATCTTTTTGCATTAACCCGACGCCGGGACTGGGATTTGAACCCAGGAGGAGCGAAGCTCCACAAGATCTCCAATCTTGCGCCTTACCTGGCTAGGCTATCCCGGCACCTGTATAATGAGATTAATCCAAATGGGGGATATTACTTATTCATTTAGATTCTATTTAAGCTTTACCATAACCTTGGATATGTTCCTCGTTCCATAAAAACTTTCTGGGTGTCTACTACGATACCCTTTTCAGCATCTAGGATCTCAAGGGAAGAGCACATGCTTTCACCGGCAGCTACGAGCTCGTCCTTGAGCGTCATCAAGACTACTGTGTCACCCTTTTCTATGTTATCATCTAATCCTATGATACCACCTACTGCAAGGTTTGCACCATGACAGATGGCATCAACTGCACTGTCCCTGATAACTATCCTTGGAAGGTGCTTGACCGCAAATTCCATTGGTTGTATACATTTTTGCAGGTGGGATTCGTCGTCTTCCTCTATCCAGAAATGGTATGCGTCGGTTAGGTCATGGAGTGTTACTAGTGTCTCGTCTTCAGTGAATGATCCGACTTTTGTACGTCTTAATTCGAGCATGTGAGCTCCTGCCCCAAGGGCTTCCCCAATATCATGACAATATTTTCTTATATAGGTTCCGGCTTCGCATCCGATCTTGAATAGCACATCCTTCCCATCTACTTCCAGTATTTTGACATAATAGATTTTTCTAACCCTCAGTTGGCGTTTCACAGCAGCTTTCATTGGTGGTGTCTGGAATATTTTACCCTGGAATTCTTGGAAAACATCCTCCAGTTTTGACATTTTAACGGGCCCATGCAGTCTCATGACGCAAACATACTCTTTATCCGCTTCTAGGAGTAGTTGGAGCACCCTTGTAGCCTTTTCGATGCCTATGGGTAGTATCCCAGTGACTTTGGGGTCTAGTGTCCCTCCGTGTCCGACTTTTTTCACGTTGAGTAATCTGCGGATCCATGAATCTACTTGATGGGAGGTGGGACCTGGAGGCTTATCAAGGTTGATAACCCCCTTTTGTATGTGTTCCTCTATGGGCCTCTTATATGGTGGGCAACCATATGCCGGGTCTGTTTCGGCTTCGGTTTTGATTAGGAACCTTGCCATGGGGCGCCCCATTGATCTTATTGTTTTTCGAGTTGTTTTTTAATCTCTTCTATGTCGTCTGATTTTACTTCTATCTTTTTTTCTGTGGGTTCTAAATGTTTTATGTTGCACCTTCTGTTTTTGACGTTGACCCCCACGACTTCTACGAAATTTTTATCGATTATATCAATTATCACACATTCTTCTCCTGCTTCTCTGCCTGCGGTTTTGATGCATATTCTTCCCACTTCTATTGCTGTCATTTGATCACCTCGATAATTTTTATTATTATATTCGTGATTTCTTCGGGTTTGAAATGGGCGCTGTTTAGTATTATGTTATAGACTTGTAGATCTTCTATGTCAATCCCGTGGATTTTCATGTATCTTTTGGCTTCGCTTTCTTCTCTTCTCCTAATCTCATCTTCAACAACCTTGCGGGGCTTTGATTCTCTTCTACTTATCCTCTCCGCTCTAACATCGAATGGGGCTATTATGAGAATTTTGAAGTCTGCTTTGACAAAATAGGCTGAAAGTCTCCCCTCCACTATCAAGTTATCCGCTCTTTTAGCCATCTCTGCTTGTCTTTTATCTATCTCCTTGTCGATTTCATGATCTTCTTCCGCTAGTCTGCTAAATTCTAGGATGTTCATCCCCCTTTCGGCTGCCATTTGCCTGAAAACTTCACCCGCTGATATGAATGGTATTCCTAGTTTCCTTGAGAGCATCCTTGTTATTGTTGTTGTACCAGCGCCTGGGAGACCACTGATGGTTATTATCATGACCTTGCCTTTTCCTTAAAAACTTTTCTCATACACTCTGAGCAGTAATAACCACCATATGACCTGTTAGGTCTTCTCTTCGACTTTGGCAGTTTTCTTATCTGGTATGGTCTTCCGCGTGGGACTCCATGGAGTGGCTTGCCGCATCCTGCACACACATGTTTTGATGGTTTTTTCTTCTTGTAGTGTATGAGTGTCCTGCCACCTGGAATCCTCTTGAATGTTCTCTTATATGACTTGGATCTGTATCTTAATTCTGGCATTGAGCGTCTCCTCCAAATTATATTCCTTTAAGTCCCATGAATTTCCTGAATATTTGAGACATTGCAAATGAACATAGTATGTACCAGCCAAGCCATCCTATAGCATAAGCTGGTGAACCAGCCGGCATCTTATAGAACATGTGCCATACTGGGACTAAGAGCACGTAATATGCTACTTGTGGGAGTATGATCGTGACCTTTGAAATATGGGGGTGTTGGGCCATCCAATAGAATACTAGGATTATTGGCAGGAAGGTTACTATCATCGGCTTGAATGACATTGTCATCATTTCCCTTTGCTTGTCCATGAATTCCATCTGCTTTTCTTGGAGTTCCTCGAGGGCTTTAACGTCACTGGATTTCCTGGCTTCCATGACCTCTTGTTGGAATTCTTGCATTTCAAGTCTAAGTTTTTGTAGTCGTTCTTGGTCTACGAGTAGTTTGTTTACTAATGTTATTATGAAGGCTACTAGGGTGGCTATAACAAATATTGTGAGTATTGGATTTTGTGGATTAGGGTCTAATGCTAGAAATGGGCCGAATATGATATCTAATCCCTTGTATATAATGTCAAGTACCATTTTCTTGTTTCTCCTCCTTATAGTATCTTTTTCATTTCCTGAACTGTATTTTCTAGGCGGTTGTTATGGTTTTCGATTATTTTCACTGTTGCATCTGTTAGGGTGGCGTAGGCCATGGCAGCTGCCCTGTTCATTTGTTGGTGCAAGTCTATTTCTTTGAGCATTTCCATGTCCCTTGTCCTCGTCTTGTCCGAGATTCTTCTCATGAAGATTTCCTCTGGGTCTGCCTCAATAAGTACGAACATGTTTGGTTGGAGTTCTTCTAGGACCCATTGTGGTAGTCCTGGTAAAAAACCAGTCGGCGTTTTTATGGTGCAGTGGGTGTCAACGATTATATTAGTTTCCTCGGATCTCTCTCTTATATTTTTCGCAGCCGCCTTTTGTATCTCCTTTTGTTTTTCTGGTGAAAGTCTCCTCAACTGATCCCTATCCTCCACCAGACCCTTTGATTGGGCTATTTCGAGCATCACATCCCCATAGTTTACGTTTATATAATCTAGGTCTTCTAGTGCATGTTCGAGTACTGTTGTACTCCCAGATCCTGGTATGCCTGCAACTACAACAACTTTCATATTTTATCCCCTTTTTTATTCTCCAAGGAAGCGTCTGAGCATTGGATGCATGTCCATAAGTTGTTCCTGGGCTATCTCCTCATATAACCTGTAGACTATACCCACTGTTAAAAGCACGCCGGTACCTCCACCTAGGGTCCCTGTTAGGTCAGCTATGAATGCTAGGAATCCTACGAAGGCTCCCCCTATTATGGTGAGTGGGGGTATATAACGTTTTAGTATCCTCTCAAATTGTTTCTTGGTACTTCTAAAACCAGGAATTTGTAATCCCATCTGGTATAATTGTTTGGCAACCTCTCGAGGTCCGAGGCCTGTTATTTCGATCCATAACCATGCGAATAGGGTAGAGAATCCTATGAATACTATTGCATAAAATATGATCTTGAAGGGATCCAAGTAGAGGATGTCAATAGATCTTGGGGGGGTTAGGAGGTATGCTAGGCCACTTATGGCTTGCCCCCTTGAAACCTCTCCGAGTATTGGGTGTCCCATTTTCTGGAATACGTTGGCCATTAATTGCACGTTTAATAGTAGGGCGCTTGTGAGTATAACTGGCATGTTACTCGCATATACGAACCTGAGCGGGTACTTGCCTATTGGATTCCTTCCCCATCTTTTACCTCCACCCGTTGTTAAGGGTATTTCAACCTTCATGCTCTCTGTATAGACCACAATTAGGAATACGAAGATTAGGGCTAGTATTGGTATAATATGATATTGTATATCAGGAGATTGGCCAGTTGCCAGCAAGTATAGGAAACCTGGTATTCTGCCGGCTGGCACTCCTGGTTGTGCTGGTGAGGGAAGGGGGTTGAATGCTCCTACTATTATCTCCTGGGATACTCCTGCTGCTATGAATAGTCCAACTCCACTGCCGAAGCCCCACTTAGAGACCACTTCATCTAGGAATATTATGAGCACGCCGCCGATTGTCATCTGTAATATTAGTACGCCTGTAAATGCTGAAGATAAAGGTGGGAGGGCTCCTGTTAGTACTAGTATGGCTGCTTCAAAGACTGTGAAGATTATGGCTAACAATTTCTGGGTTCCTTGGAAGAATGCCTTGTCCTCTTGGCGTGAGAGGTCCAATTTTAATAGTTTTCCACTTACTAGCAATTGTAGTATGATTGATGCTGAGACTATGGGCCCTATACCTAATGTTAGGATTGAGCCGAAGTTTCCTGCGATAACCGCCCTTAACTGTGCGAATTGGTCCACTGCGGTGGGACTTAGGCCATATAGGGGTATTTGGCCGAGGAAGAAGTATAATATTAGGATTATCCCCGTCCATTTGAGCTTTTCCTTGGATGTTTGCCTGTATTCAGGCCGTTTTACTTCTGGTATTATTGAGAATATGGGGTCTAGTTTCTCCCTCAAATTTGTTCAACTCCCAGGGATTATATTGTCTCGGTTTTCCCCCCGGCCTNTTTTATCTTTTCTTCTGCTTTAGCTGAGAATTCGCGGGCTTTAATGTGTAATGGTTCTGTTACTTTGCCATGGCCCAAGACTTTCTCGCAGCCTATGCTGGTAACGTCTAAGATTGTTATATTTTTTTCTTTTTTGGCTATGCCTTCTTCTATGAGCTTTGGTAGTTTTTCTTGGATTTCTCCAAGGTTTATCACCTTCTGGTCCTTGATGAGTTTCTTTGGACGTTTGAATCCTCTTTTACCGAAGTGTTCCGGGTCGTATTTGACTATCCATGTCCAGTGGTGTTTGTGTCCTCCTGCTTGTCCTCTGCCACCGCGGTGGCCTGCTCCTCGCCTTTTCTTTGATGATCCTCCGCCGACTGTCCTGGAGCCTCTCATCTTTGTGATTTTTTTTCTTTTTCTGATCATCGTATCCTCCCCTATATCATTCGTTGTATTAGTTCGTTTATCTTATCTCCTCTGTAGCCTAGGCTTCCACCTTCTTTGAAGGATTTTTTCACGCTCTCATAGCCTTTCCTGGGTGGTTGGAGCCTGAATACTGGCTTTATATGAAGGTCTTCGGGTGTGGTTTCTCCTTTGATTAGGGCTTCTGCTAATTCTTTGAATGTTGAATAGCCTTTGTCTTTTATGTGCTCTTTTGTGATTTTTTTGTTACCGGGTAGTCTGCCTCTTTTCTTGATCATTGATGCTAGTGTCCCGTCGTTTATTTCTCCCCATGTTATGTAGTCTTTTGCTTTTTGCAGCATTCCTTTGTAGTCTGGTGTTTCATCGACTAGTACTGCGTGGTTGATCCTGTGTAATCTTAGCATTGCTAGGGTGTCTTTGATGTCTTTTCTCACGCCCACGGAGCCCCTCACTCTTATGACTGCGAACATTCTGACTCACTCTCCTATGCTGTGGTGACTCCAAGTTTTTTAAGGTCTTTTTCTGCCGATCTTATCTTGTTTAACTGTTTTAGGGCGTTGAAGGTTGCCTTTGCAAAATTTATGATTGTCTGGGTTTGTCCTTTTGTCCTGGACCATACGTCTTCTATCCCTGCGAGTCTTAGTATTGTTTTGCCAACGTCGCCTATGGCGAGTCCTACTCCTCCTGGTGCTGGTAGGAGGGTGACTCTGACGCTTCCGCTTTTACCTGTGACTTTGAATGGTATGGTATGTTCTTGGCCGCATGCGCATCCCCAGTCCCCGCATCCTCTTCTAACTTTGATGATGTTGAATTTAGCATCATCTACTGCTTTTCTTATGGCTGGTCCGACTTCTCTTGCTTTTCCTTGTCCTAGTCCTACGTAGCCGTCCTTGTTTCCAACTGCTACTATGACTCTAAAGTTTACTTTTCGACCTGATTTGTGCATTCTCTGGACTAGGTTAACGTCTATGACTTCCTCTTCAAGGTCTGGGAGTAGTGCCTCTATTATTTTTAGTTCCATTATGGGGAGCCCTTGTTCGAGTATCTCATCTATACTTGTGATTTCTCCTTCTTTCACCTTCTGGCCTAGGCTTGTTTTGGGCTCCCATTCCTCGATGTCAAAGTTCATGATATTACCTCATCTATTTTCTTTTTGATTTCTTGGAAGTGCTCTGGTAATCTTGTTGGGGGAATCCCTCCTTCAAAGTATTTGGAGAACTTTTTTTTTGCTTCTTCTTCATCTAATGATTTTGCATAGGCTACTATGTGTTCTCCTTTTATCCTTGACTCGTCTGGTAGGATGGATTCACTGTGAGGCACTTTTAAACCCGCATCAACAGCCCCTTTAAGGGCTGCGAAGACCCTCGAGCCCTTAATGGGCGGTCTTAGCCCCATGTCAAGGACGGCCTCTGTGATCCCCTCTTTTAGGGCTTTTTTACCGCATAGGTATCCTGTTAGGTAGGCTGCGCTTATATTATTAGTATTAGCTAACCATCCGAGTTTCTGTAATTGTTTTGAGTGGGCTGAAATGAGGGTTTCATCCCCCATTTTACCAATTTTGGCTATCTGGGCTATAACATGATAATTGGTTATTCTTACAATGAATCTTAATTTACCAACATCCATTAACCTGTACCTTGCCCTGTAATCTGTTTTCCCTTCTCTACGTCTTCTGAAGGGTAATCTGTATCTGGGTCCGTGTGCCAAGTCTGATCGCCTCCTATCTTAGCATGTCATGGTCTCTGGCATAGGTTTTCATATAGAATTTGCTCCTGAAAGTCCCGCCCTTAGCCATTTTGTAAAGTTTACGATATGTAGTCTTGTTTATCTGCCTTTTATCCCTCATTTTTTTAAGATCCTTCCTCAGAGNCCTTATTGTGCTTATCCACTCCCTCTTGCGGGGTCTTCTAGCACCTTTAGCNCCTTTTATACTACCTTTTCCTTTTCTTCTACCTTTCTTTTTTTGCTGTTTTATCTTCTTGGACCTGTAACTGCTTATACCCTTCTTGGGTTGGGCTTTTATGGCCCCGTCTTTTATTAGTTGTTTTATGCTTTCTCTTGTTATTGCTGTTGAAACTTCTTCGACTCTTTCAGGGTCTATCCATATCCTGTTTGTTCCCACTTTGAGTATTTCTGCAGCTAGTCTCTTTTGAGTGGTGAGATTCATATTGGGTTTCCCTCCCTTAGATCATTTTATGGGATTCTATGGGTTCAGGATTTTAACACCTAACTCTTTAGCCCTTTCCATGATTAGCCTCTTCTTTCTGGCGCCTACCGTAGATGCTATTCTTGCAGCCTCTTTTTCCGGGTCTAGGGATTCTATCTCCTCCAAGTTCCTGATTAGTATGTCCTTGTAACCTGAGGGGTGTAATCCTCTTCCTTTCCTGGGCTTCCTGTATCCTATGGATGGCATTGCAGGTTTTCCCTTCTCGTATCTTCTCATTTTACTGGTTTTGCCCTTGGGTTTTCTCCATTTTTCACCCAATTTTTTGTATCTTGCATACTCTTGCCTCTTGAATCTCATAGGATCACCCTTTACTTATTAGGTATATGCCATCTTGGAATACTCTTGGGTCTCTTCTTTTGATTTTTGTGGCCTGTTCTATGTTCGCCATTGTCTGTCCTACATCTTCTTTGTCTATTCCGGTTATGTGGACTTCATCGCCTTTTACTTGTACTTTTGTGTCTCCGAGGATTTTTGCCTTGCGTGGGTGCCTTTCACCTAGGAAGTTTTCAATTATGACTTTGTCTCCTTGGACTTTAACTGTCATGGGAAAGTGTGCATAGACAATCTTCATTTTATAAGTGAATCCTTTGGTTACTCCTGTTATCATGTTGTTTATGTGGGCTTTTATGGTCCCGAGCATGGCCTTGTCCCTTTTACGTGGAAATTTAACTTCTAGGATGATTTTATCATCTTCTTTACCTATTTTTATGTTGTGTTGGTTGAATCTGCGGGATACTTTCCCCTTAGGCCCCTTTACTGTTATTTCATGGTTTATTGTGACCTCTACATTGTCTGGGATGGGGATTTCTTCACGGATTATTGCCGCTATGGCCATTATTATCACCTTCTAGTAGGTGTATGCTAGTAGTCTGCCGCCTATCCCTTTTTCTTTGGCTTCTTTGTGAGTCATTATACCTTCTGGGGTTGTGACTATGAGTATTCCGAAGTCTCTGGCTGGCAGATATCTTTTCTCGAATTTTTCGAATTCGTCTTTTTTGACGGCGTGCCTTGGCTTTATAACCCCGCAGTGGTTTATGTTCCCCTCTAATTCCACTATGAATTTCCCGGCTCTGCCGTCGTCAACGTATTCGAATTCGCCTATGTATCCTTCCTTTTGCATTGTCCTTAGTACTTGTCCGATAAGTTTGGAGGCTGGTGATATTATGCATTTGGTGTTTCCTCTAAGTTCGTTGTTTCTGATGTTTGTCAGTGCATTGGCGAGTGGATCCATTAGTGTCATTTTCTTCCCTCTTTTAGTTGTATTTTTTGAAGCCTATTTTTGGTGCGAGTTCTCTGAAGCATTGTCTGCATAACATTAACCCGTATCTTCTTACAATGGCTGAATGATCGCCACATTTTGAACATTTTCTTGATGCTTTCCCGTATTTTCTTGGCATGGATTATCATCCTATGTTATTTTGACATTGAACTTTTCTTTCATGAATTTGATGGCTTCTTCTCGCGTGACTCTATGTTTCCTTGGAACCTTCCTCTTCTGTATTCTGCGCCTGCTTATTCTGTACCCTGGTTTTTCGAATGTTATTGACAGGTCCATTCCGAATATTCCAATGTTTGGGTTGTATTTCATCCCTGGCATGTCTATGTGTTCTTCTATGCCCATTGAAACGTTTCCTTGGTCGTCGAATTGGCTTGCTTTGATTTTGTTGCCGATACCATCTAAAAATTTCTTGATTATTTCTTCGGCTTTTTCTCCTCTTAGTGTTACCTTGCAGCCTATTGGTTGCTTTTTTCTTATACCGAATTCTGGGTTTGTCACCTTTGATATGGTTTTAACCGGTTTTTGTCCTGTCATGGTTTCTAGTAGTTTCTCTGCTCTTGCTAATCTTTCCCCTCCTTCTCCAACGCCTATGTTAAGGGTCGCCTTTGCTATTCTCACTTGTTTCATGGGGTTCATATTTTATCCTCCTAGTTGTATGAGCGGTTCTTTTTCTCCGATGACGAATACGTAGTCTTTTAATGTCATGAAACTTTTATTATCTTTGGTTTCTATGATTGCTGTGTTGGGCATTGATGATCTTGTAACTGTTATTCTTTTGATAGTCCCTGTCTCACCTGTGTGCTTACCACCTGTAATTAGTCCAATATTACCTTCTTTGAAGCTTATTGAATCTACTATTTCCTGTTGTGGGATTTTGAGTTTTATAACATCTCCTACTTTGAAGTTTTCATCAACTATATGGTTGCGTCCATCGTGGAGGTTTAGTTGTGTCCTCCCACCTTTTAGTGTTGTCTTTTTAATGATCTTGCATAATTTGAAGCTTTTATCCTCTTCTTTTATTGGGTATAATGTTAGGGTGCCTTTTTCGCTGAGACCTACCCTGTAGGTTTCGCCTGTTAGGGGTATTTCTACAAGATCCATGAAACCGACTGGGAACTTGTAATCTTTCCTTGGACGCCCATCTATGAANATTTTCCCATTGTTTATTACCTTTTTAGCTTCCTTGGAAGTGTCAGCCACCTTAAGGACGTNCCTTACTATTACAAGGAGTGGTAGGGAGTTTTCTATGGAATGGGGTCCTGGTGAAGGTTTAACAGTCCATTTNCTCNCCCTTGGTGGTATTGGCCAGTGTCCAGGTGATTTGAAACGTTTAAGATGCTTTCTTGATCCCATTTTAGCCATTTTTTATCCCTTCCGTTCCAATACTTTGAGTCTTTTCTCATCTTCTAAGTTCAATTCTATTATCTGCAGGTTGGAGGGGTGTGTTGGGAAGTATGTGGTGGTTCCGTCTACCTTTTGTATGGTGGCACCCTCCACATAGACTTTATAGTTTTTGAGGTCCACCCTCTCTATTTTTCCCTGGTGTCCTTTGAAGTCTCCGCGCATTATCTCTACCTTGTCTCCTTTTCTTACTGGTAGTGATCTTCTGTTGTATTCTTCTCGGAGTTCTTTACTCAAGTTTGCGCTCATTATCTTGTGACGAATGTGTAAAGGCGCATTATAGAGGAATTTCCTCTGTTTCTTTGGCTGTTTTGATCTTGGTCTTCTCCTAGCCATTATCATCACCATATTATACTATTATGCTGGCTGCGCTCCCTATGCTAGGCCATCTGGTGGCTGCTTCTTTTGCAACGGGTCCTCTTATCTCAGAGCCCTTCAAGCTCCCGTCTGGGTTCACGATAACCGCGGCATTATCCTCAAATTGGACCCTTAACCCGTCCGGTCTCCTATACTCTTTTTTCTGTCTTATTATGACTGCGTTTAGGACTTCTCTTCGCATGTCCACGGTACCCTTTTTAACTGAGACCACTATCATGTCACCTACACCAGCTGCTGGCAACCTCCTTCGAACACCCTTGTAACCTTTAATCGCTATTATTTCAAGTTCCCGGGCTCCTGTGTTGTCTGCACAGTGTAGTGTCGCGCCTACGGGCAGTGCCTTGGTGACATTTGCTGCTATGGCCTTCATACTATTTCTCTCCCTTTACTTCAACTACAACGAAACTTTTTGTTTTGCTTAAGGGTCTGCATTCTGCAATCTTTACTGTGTCACCGACTTTAACGTCGATGCAATCGGGTTTGTGGGCTTTGATCTTTGACTTTCTCTTCTCATATCTTTCATATTTTGGCAAGAACTGGTAGTAGCTTCTTTCTACAGTGACCGTTCTTTCTGCCTTGTCACTGGCTACTATACCTTCTAGTATTCTGCCCCTAACCTTTAGGTTACCATGGAATGGACAGTTAGGATCGTTACATTTGGATTTTGGTTCTGGGACGTCGATACCGATCATCTATTATCACCCTTAAATTTTTTTAAATTTCTTTTTTATCCTCTCTTCTGGACGGCCTACTATTATTCGACCGTCTATTTCAACTATCTGACCGTCTGGTAATTTGAAGTGGAATATTGTCACGTTCTTGGGTACTATGATTTCTTTCCCATCCTCTAATTCTATTTTGAGTGTGTTTTTTGTTTCGTCAATGACTTTGCCCTTGAGGCCTTTGAAGCCTTTATGTGAACTTTCTGCTACTTTGACTTTCAAGCCTATGAGTTCGTGTCTGAATATGTTCCTTGGTGTTATCATCTTATCTCGATGGTATCTGGGGAGAAGCCTAATTCGACTAGGACCTTTTTGACCTTCCTTTTATGGTCTCCTTGTAATTCTATTCTACCCTTTTTGGCTGTCCCCCCACATGCGTATTTGGCTTTTAGCGTCTTTGTGAGCTCTTTTATGTCTATTTCTTGTTCGTTGATGCCCTCGATTATTGTCATGATCTTCCCGAACCGTCTCCTTACTGTGTACACCTTTACTCTTTGTATTTCCCTCGCTATCTCTTCACAGACGCATAATTCCTTTGGAAGACCGCATACCTCACAGATTTTCATTTATGTCTCCTTCTATTTTTCTTTCATGATTGTGAGAACTCTTGCTATCGTCTTTCTAAGTTCGCGCATTTTACCAGGGCTTTCAGGGGTCCCTGTTGCCGCGCTCTTGGATAGGTATTTTGAATATTCTGTCTTCAGCTCATCTAATTTTTTATAAAGTTCCTCAGCGTCCATTTCTCTTATCTCATCACTTCTTAGGATGGCCATTTTTAATCACTCTTCTTTAATTTCTTCCTCAATTTCTTCTAGTTCCTCTAGTTCTCCTTCTGCGGTCTTTTCCTCAATCTTTGGGGTTTTAACCTCCATGTCATCGGGTAATTTAACATCTGGGGGCATTATGCGCACATAAACTCCAAGTACTCCTGGTTTTAACTGTACTGTGGCGAATCCTTCCTTGGCGAACTCTATGGCTGGTTCGCCACATTTTTTAATACAGCCGTCTGTGAATTTGGCCATAGCTGCCCTGGCACCCCTTATCTTCCCTGAGATTGTGATCTCGACCCCCTGGGCGCCAGCGGCCATTATCCTTCTCATGGCTGTGTAAGCCACTCTCCTGAAGTGCATGCCCCGCTGGAGCATGGCAGCTATCTTATGGGCCATTATCTTAGGGTTTAACTCGGGTACTTCAACTTCTTTAACTTCTACCTCGGGGTTTTCTAGTTTGAACTTGCTTTTGAGTTTCTGGGTTATGGCTCGGACTGTTTTACCTCCTCGTCCGATTACCATGCCCGGTCTTTCTGCATAGATCACTACCATGGTACCTAATGGTGTTACTTGGATGTCCATGCCACCATAACCCGCCCTTTCAAGCTCCTTTTCCAAGTATTCATCAATCTTTGTCCTTCTAAGGCCTTCTGTGACGAAGTCTTTTTCTATCATTAGACTAAGCCTCCCCTAGTACTACTTGGATATGTGTGGTTGGCCTGTTGAATGGTGTGGCTCTCCCGAATGCCCTGGGGATCCATCCCCTGATCGGTTGCCCCCTGTGACTTGATATGTGGACTATCTTCAAGTTTTCTGTGTCTAGTCCCTTGTATTCTGCGTTGGCCTCAGCGTTCTCCAAAACTTTTAGTATGTGTTCGGCTGCTTTGACTGGGTATCTGCCACTGTCCCATCCTCTAAGTCCCCTGCGGTGTCCTACTTTCTTATTGTATCTTTTGAATGGTACTGGTCTTTTCATTTGGATGACTTCTTTGAGGTAGTTTTTGGCTTCTTCTAATTTCATACCTTTAAGTTCTCTGCAGATTTCAACTGCATGCTTTGGGGAGATTTGGAGTCTGAATCCTGCCGCCCTTGCTATTTTGGCTTCATCTTCTCCTTTATAAGCGTATTTGATCCTGGCCATTTTATTGTCTCCCATTTTATTTCAGAGGAACGAACATGGATGATCTGGTCGCGCCCATTCCTGGGTCTCCGTGTTCAACTTTTTTCCTTGTTGGTGCGAACTCTCCAAGGTAGTGTCCGATCATCTCTGGTTGGATTCTCACTTCTACGAAGTCTTTTCCATTGTATACTCCGAATGTTAAACCCACCATCTCTGGGAGTATTATCATGTCCCTGCAGTGGGTTCTTATAATGGGTTGTCTTCCAGTTTTTTCCATTTCTTTTTTAACCTTCCTTACCTTTTCCAATAATTTTTTTTGCCTTGGTAGGAATCCTCTTCTTAGGGATCTTCTTTGTCTGGATGGGAATAATTTTATCACATCATCTAGGGGCATTTTTTGTAATTCGTTTAATTGGTAGCCTCTGTAACTGAATTCTCTACGCGCCAATAATTCACCTCCAATATTTTATCTTCTTTTCCCGGTTCTTTTAGCTGCGATTGAACCAACTTTCCTTCCTGGTGGGGCGTGTTTTGATACTGTTATGGGTTTGCCTGGGTGTTGTCTGTTACTTCCACCATGTGGGTGGTCGACGGCGTTCATTGCAACGCCTCTTACAACAACGGATTTTTTACCCTTACCCTTGAGGGCATGATATTTTTTACCCGCTTTTAGAAATGGTTTCTCTCTACGCCCTCCACCAGCCACCACACCAATTGTGGCCCTGCATTTTGGGTTTAGGGCTTTCAATTCTCCTGATGGCAATTCTATAACTATCTTGTCGATGTCGTGTGTGATTAATGAAGCATGGGTTCCTGATGATCTGACGAGTTTCCCACCATCTCCTGGACGGTTTTCTATGTTGTAGATTGGCGTCCCCTCTGGGATTTCCCTTAATTCTAGGATGGTGCCTGGTTTTATGGGTGCTGGGCTTCCATGGTATACTTCTTCCCCGATTCTGATGTTCTCTGGTGCTAGTATGTAATCTTCGTTGCCGTTGTCATATTTTATCCTGGCTATAGGGGCTGTTCTCCCAGGGTCGTGGATTATATCAACTATCTTACCTTTCATGGCTTCTTGGGATTTGTATTTTATTTTTGCTTTGAATCTGTGGGAGGCGCTCCTATATGTTGGTGTTCCCCTCCCAAGTCTCTGTGATCTTAATCTTTTACCCATTGTTATTCCCTCATTTTAGAATACTCCTAGTTTAACTGCTATGTCTTCTGCGTTGTGTTCCTTGGCTAATTTTATATATGCTAGTTTTTCTCCTTTGTGCGTGATTTGAGTGTTAACTCTTTCAACTTTCACGGCGAAGAGTTCTTCGAAGGCTGTTTTTATCTCGGACCTGTTACTTGCTTGGTTGACTATGAAGGTTAATTCATTATTTTGGTCTATTAGGTTCATAGTTTTTTCTGTTACATGGGGTTTTATTATGATCTTGTATGGGTCCATGCTCACACCCCAAAGAGCTTGTCAAGTTTTTCTATTGCGGATCTTGTGTAGACTGTTAGTCTGCCAGGGTGTGTGCCTGGCGCTAGTAGTTCCGCGTTCAGGTTTTCTGCTCTTATTATGTCTATGCCTGGGTGGTTCCTCGCACCTAGTCTTATGCCTCTATCCTCGTGGACTACTATGAGGGGTCCTTTGGGTGTTCTGTATTTTCTTCCCCTCATTTTACCTTTCCCAGCCCTTATTTTTTTACCTTCTTTCGCCCTTATTATGTCATCTATTATTCCTAGTTTTTTGAATATTTTCCTGGTCTCTTTTGTTTTTTTGATCTTGGAGAGTTCATCATCCACTACCAGTGGGATTTGTGGGATTTTGTCTGTGATATGTCCCCTTTCCTTGACTAGTTTTTTGTCGGCTGTTGCTGCTATGGCTGATCTGATGGCTAGGCGCCTTTCCTTGGTGTTTATTCTCTCATGATAGTTTTTGTATGGTTTTGGTGGGTGTGCCTTTCTTCCCCCTATGGTTTGGGGTGCGAATGCTGCTCTTTGGCTGCCTTTTATTCTGGGTACCATTGCGATTCCCCGGCCGGCGCCGTATGATTCTGCTGAAGTTCTTTTGCCAGCCATGGGATCTGAACCCCATGGTTGTATTCTTGCTGTTTGTGCCGATATGACCGCCCTTTTTATGAGGTCTGGTCTGTATTCTTCGTTGAATATCTTAGGTAGTTTTATCTCGTCTACTGGTTCTCCGTCTAGTGAGTAAACTTTAATCTTCATGCGAACCACGCCCTATGTGCCCTGTTTTGATGCTGTGCTTATATATGTTACCTGGGGTGCTTCAACGCCCTTTTCAGGCGCTCTTATGGCCTTTCTCATGATTATCAGCCTCTTGGCTGGGCCTGGTACCGAACCNTTTAGGAAGATGTGATCATTGCNGATGAGCCCGTATCNTATGAATCCACCCTTCGGGTTTATCTTGTCGGCTTCTGAGGCTTCTCCTATTCTGAGTATTTCCTTGTTGTATTCCGTTCTNCTATGGTAGCCCATTTGTCCTGCTTGTGGGACTGTCCACATCGTCCTTGATGGTGTCCATGGGCCTAGGGATCCTATGTGCCTCCCTTTGCTGCTTCTCGCTGCCTTACCATATTGTATCCGGATACCCCATCTTTTGACTGGCCCCTGGAATCCTTTGCCTTTGGTCACTGCTATCGAATCAATGTATTCCCCTTCTGAGAACACGTCACTTACTCTGACGTCCTCTCCAAGCAACTCCAATGTATATTCTAATTTTTCTTCGATGCTTTCACCGCCTATGGCGCATTCAAAGACTTCTGGTTTCTTCTTTGGCAACGCCGCTAGTCTGGGGTTAGTATGTGCTAGTATTCTTATCTCTTGGATGTAATCCAGGTTATCTTTTAATCTTTGGATGGCTGCTTCCTTGTTGTAATTGTCTCTTGGTGTGGATATTCTTCTTCCAAGATCCTCTTTCAAGTTATCGGCTAGGACATCTGTTAATGTCCGGAGTCCTCTGCTGGTTTTTTCATAGGCTCTAACGCCCATTACAGTGATGGGTGGAGTTTCTATTACTGTGACGGGTGTTGTGATCTCCATACCCTTTGTGGGTGAACTTTTCCTATTATCCACCATTGTAATGTGGGTCATCCCGGCTTTGTAACCGGCGAAGGCTAGTGGTTTCAACTCTTGGATTTTTGGCCAGGATTTTATCCTGGGTGTTTCCTTCGCAGCCCGTTTCCTTGGACTGTATGCTAGTGATCCTTTTCTTGGTTGATGATGTCTAGCCATTAGATTATACCTCCTCTTTCCATTATTATGTTAAATATTGATAAGGTTGCTAGTACAGCTTCCTCGGTCCTTACAGTTTCGGTCCCCTGGCATGGTATTGTATTCAAGGTGAAGTCAGCTTTGATCTCTGGTAACCCCTTGTAAGGACCTCCGAATAAAATAGCCACGTCATGGGCTTTTTCTAGTCTGGATTTTACTTCATCTAGAATAGAAGTAAGGGGCGCGCCATACTTGGATGTTGCTATGACAACATCCTTCTCCGAGGATTTTAGGGTTTCCTCGAGGCTTTTACCCGTATCCTTTACCTTGTATCCCCAATACACATTTTCTGGTTCCTCTGGTTCCACTATTATATTCTTATCATGTTTTATTATTTTGAAGGTTAGTATCTTGTTCACTGTAAGCTTTTCTTTGCATAAGGCTGGTCTGTTCGCCCCTATATCAACTAGGGTCCCCTTTCTAGTTCTCTTGAGGGTTAGTCCTTGTCTGTATTCGTCAATGTATGGTTTGCCTATTGGGTGGTGTGGGGTGCGAAGTGGGGGGAGCACACCCACATGCTCCAGGTTAGGCGATAAAGGGAAAACCTTCCTTCGAAGGTATTGGGGTGTATCCATATAAGTTAGTATATCCCCAATAAACTTTGCCTCTCCCTCATCTTCATCCCTGTAGATTATGATCTCATCGACTCTGAATATGGCCGCTGCACGGCCAATTATACCAACCTTATATGTTTTTATTTTAGGATCCCTTGTCTCCTCTGTTAAAGTGTCCGGGATGAATATAGATAACATGTTTTATACATCTATTAATCTCTATCTTCCTTATAAATATTTTCATAACTATAGAACTGTCCCATAGATCAAAGGTATTTTTTAATCCTCTCCACCATTGCAATAGGCCCTCAAAGGTGGGGTATTAAGTTAAATACTACACTTTGCAGCCCCCACACTTATTATGTAGTAGTGGGGGGCTTGAAGACCTCGGTTGGAGGGTGTGAACTCAAAGCGTGAAATATATTTCCAGACTTTGTGGAGGGGTTCGATGTTGGAAGCCCCCTTGCATAAGCAGCTGTGGGAGGGTCACACTAGGATGCTGCGGCTAATGGGAGGATTTCCAAAATGTCGAGGAGTGACTGTGAACTAAATGCTAGCCAGTGGAATGCGTAGTGGGATATTCTATACTTTAGGTTCTGATAACCCTTAAGACTATGATATCCACAAGTTTAAATTCCTTTTTGTGGAAATCATATACTCTTGGGATGGGAAACCTATAATATAATTTGTGTGTTATTTTCCCACCCATCCTTTCGAAGTATCCTTTGACAAACTCTTCTGATCCCATCATATGAAATGAATAAACAACAGGGGAAATTTTAAGGGATCCTCTAATAAAGATCCTATCAGCACCACGCCTAACCATTCTCTGGGATCCGAATGGTGGATTTTGGATCAGCGTATCAATCTCCAACCTTGAAAGCTCTGGGATACTATCCTTTATATCGGCTTCTATGAATTGTATCCTATCAGCAACATCCAATTCTTCAGAAGCGCCCTTGGCAACTTCCAAAGCTTCCTTGTCAATGTCCACGGCGAAGACCTTCCCAGCTCCTAAGATGGCGGCTCCAATAGCAAATATACCAGTACCACAGGCCAGGTCCATGACATTTTTGTCATGAATATCACCAAGATTATATGCAAGCCAGAGAATGTCAGCAGCAATAGCCGGGGGGGTTTTATACTGCTCCAAACGCGCCTTAGGATTAACATAATCTGGTATCCTTTCAAGTAAAATCTCAAGATGCCTTTTCTTTAATATCCTATGCTTCATATCAGATCCTGGGGAAAATTTTACTCTAATCAGAAGGGAGAAACTATTAAATAATTATCTTCACGAAAATTATCATGAGGTCTTAAAAGGGAGAGTGTTCGTCCATGTTCAACAAGATTCTCATTGCGAACCGTGGTGAAATAGCCATAAGGGTTATGAGAGCATGCAGAGAATTGAATATCAAAAGTGTCGCCATATACTCAGACGCTGATAAGAATTCATTATTTGCGCGTTATGCTGATGAATCACACCCCCTTGGCGGTTCAACACCATCCGAAAGCTACCTAAGAGTGGATAAAATAATAGATATAGCCGAAAAATCTGGTGCGGAGGCCATACACCCAAGTTACGGTTTCTTAGCTGAAAACCCGAAACTTGGCATGGAATGCGAAAAGCATGGAATAAAACTTATAGGCCCTAAAAGTTCAGTTATCGAGGCCATGGGTGACAAGATAAAGGCGAGGAAACTCATGAAAAAGGCCAGGGTTCCAGTGGTCCCTGGTAGGATTGAAGGCGTGAAAGATGCTGAAAAAGCCATTAAAATTGCCGAGGAGATAGGCTACCCACTCATAGTAAAAGCATCCGCCGGGGGTGGTATAGGTATGAGAACTGTCTATGAAGAAGACGAGCTTGTAAGGGCCATAGAATTCACACAATCAGTAGCATCATCCGCCTTCGGGGACCCCACAGTTTATATAGAGAAATATCTTGAAAAGCCAAGGCACATTGAATTCCAAGTGCTGGCAGACGAACATGGGAACATAATACACCTTAATGAGAGAGAATGTTCAATACAACGCAGACACCAGAAATTGATAGAGGAGGCCCCCTCACCTATAATGACACCTGAACTCAGAGAGAAGATGGGTGCTGCGGCTGTCAGAGCCGCTAAGCATATTGGTTACACCAATGCCGGTACTGTTGAATTCCTATATTCTAATGGGGATTTCTATTTCCTTGAGATGAACACAAGAGTGCAAGTGGAACATCCCATAACAGAGGTTATAACAGGTGTGGACATAGTGAAGGAACAGATAAAGATCTCCGCTGGCGAGGAATTATGCTGTTCACAGGGTGAAATAGAAGTAAGGGATCATGCCATCGAATGTCGTATAAACGCGGAGGATCCCTTATCAGATTTCAAACCGACACCAGGCAGGATAAAGGGTTACAGATCGCCTGGGGGCATAGGGGTTAGAGTTGACAGTGGCGTTTATATGAATTATGAGATACCAAGCTATTATGATCCCATGATATCAAAGCTTATAGTATGGGGTCGTGACCGTGCAGAGGCCATTGAAAGGATGAAAAGAGCCCTTGCAGAGTATATAATATTGGGCGTTAAGACCACCATACCATTCCATAAGGCTATAATGAGGAACGAGGCCTTCAATAGGGGTGAACTCCACACACACTTTGTAGATTATCATAGGAAGCAGATAGAGGAGGAGATGAGGAGGATAGTCATCGAGGATAGGGATATGGTAATCAGGTTACAATCAACATTCCTACCATCAAAGAAGGTTGCCGCGATCTCAGCGGCGATAGGAAATTATATAGCATCCAATAAAGGTGTTATAGATGAATTATAAGATCCTTGAATTCTTGCATGAGAACAGGGAAAGGTTCGTGTCCGTAGATGAGATGGCATCAAAATTAGATTTAAACCTGATAAAGTCCTGGAAGTACTTGAAATTCTTGAGGATAAAGGTTATAGGTTCGAAAAATCAGGGAAAAGTTACAGGTTAAAGGGGTCGGCAGGTGATCTGCCACCATCTAAGATAAAAGATGGCCTTGGGACACGCTATATTGGTAGGGAAATCTATTGTTTTGATGAGGTTGACTCCACTAATATTTATAGCTAAGGAGCTTGCAGAGGATGATGCCAAGGAGGGTGTGGTCGTCATAGCAAAGACCCAGACAAGGGGTCGGGGTAGGCGAGGAAAAAAGTGGATATCACCCCGTGGCGGTATATGGATGTCAATAATATTAAGACCAGAGATACCCCCAGCGNAAGCTCCCCATTTAACTCTTGTAACTGCTGTTGTGGTTGCTAAAACCCTTAGGAGGGAGTTTAGCTTAGATGTTGGGATAAAATGGCCCAATGATATACTTATCGGGGACAAGAAAGTCTGTGGTATATTGACAGAGGCTCATGCCCGTTTTAACACCATAGAATATATTGTTGTGGGTATAGGGATAGATACGAACGTTGACGTGGACTTGTTCCCCGAGGAGTTCCGTGAAGGGGCCACATCCCTTAAAAAGGAGCTTGGCGTGGGTGTTGATTCTGTTGATCTTATCAGGAAGCTTTTAGTCGAATTCGAGAAGGTGTATGATGACTTCAGGAATGGAGGCTTCCCTGAGATATTGAATGAGTGGAGAAGATTTTCAAAGACTATTGGAAGCTATGTTGAGATTAGGAAGCAGCTGGGGGAGATTGTAAGGGGTGAAGCTGTTGGTGTGAACAGTGAGGGCGCTCTTATCTTAGAATTGGATAATGGAAAATTGAGGAAGATAGTTTCAGGAGAGTGTATACATTTGGGAAGGTAGACATTCTATTGTAGCTGGTTTTCCAAGCTCTCCTTTTACTTTGAATTTTTTGCCTGTGATCTTCTCTGTGATGTGTATGTTGGTGTAAGCATGCATTGAGAATTCAACAGTTTTTATTATGGAGTCTCCTGCAATTGACATGTATGGTATGATTTGATCCCCCATGTATTTATCTAGGGGCGCCCCCAATTCTAAGGATCTTATTAGTTCTTCAGCAGCTTCTTTTCCAACAACTTCTGCAGGTTTGCCCTTTTCACCGAGTGAACTGGTCCCTATTCTGGTGTTGCCCTCGGCCCAGAGTATTATACCCGAACCTGGTGAGAGCGTATTAGTGGAATGTTCTATTCTTATATCTGCTTCTAGTCCCCTTTCCTTTAGTTTTTCTCGGGCCGCCCGTGCTTGTCTCTCGGCAACGTGTAATGGGAGTTTGCTGGCGTGTGATATCCCCTTTATGGAGTTTATCCTGGCTTTTGTCAATTTTATTGGTTTTAGTTTTTTTATGGGTTGTATTCTTGCTTCTATGATACCCCCACCCTTTGGGTAGTATCCTCTCTTTAATAGTTTTATCTTTCCTTTGTAGCCCATCTTCTCTAGTAGTGGTAATGTCACATTTTCAAGGTAGTCTATTGGTGGTGACCATTTGACATCAGTTCCTCCCCGTATTTTGAATTTTGTTTTGTCTTCTGCGAATGCTGCAGGTATCATGAGGGCTTGGAGTACTAGTCCTATGCTTCCTGCGGTTTTAACATCGAAGTAGAAGTTTCCCCCTTCTATCCTTTGTGGGATGAACCTGATTTCCATGGATCCTAGCTTGGCCCCTTCTGTCCTTGCTCTTGTCAGTTTGGCTAGTGCTTTGATTGCTGTTAGGTGTTGGTATGATAGGCCTTTTTTGGGCCTGTTGGCCCTTATGTTGCATATTCTTATGGGTGTTGATGTTAGGGCTGCGAGTGCTGTGGATATTCTTACGAGGGCACCCCCTCCTTCACCGAATGATCCGTCGATTTCGAGCAAAAGGTTTAGCCTCCTAATATGGTTTTTGCCTTTGCGGGTTCTTTTATGGTTTTTAATAGCTTTTGGAATGTTTCTTCTATGATTTTTGTTATCTGGTCTGGTTTTAGTCTTTGGGCGTCTGGTGCTGAGAGGTCTAATCTGAGTGTTGGGGATGCTCCTGGCATTCCAGCAGCTGGTATCGTTATTATTCCATGTTCTTGGAGTAGTAGCATGGCCCAGAGGTATGATATGTCTTGTGGGGATAGTCTTGTCTTGATATGGCGCCTTTGTATTTCTTTTTTTATCTCCTCGGGGCGGATCATAACACCTGTTGGGGTCTTCTGGAAGCCCTTGAATGCTCCTTTAAGTTTTATGTGTACTTCGTCTCTTATTTTGATGGCTTTGATGATCTTTGAAGGTTCGAATTCTTCTAGTGCTCTTACCATCGCTGCTATGAGTGGTGGTTGTGCTTCGAAGCCGAACTGGTATGCTATACTCTTTATTTTGTTGACTAACCTGGCTTTTCCTGCTAGTATTCCGCCACGGGGTCCGTTCATGAGTTTGTCCGTGCTTGTAATTGCTAGATCTGCTCCTAGTTCTATTGCCTTGGGTTGTTTGTATATTATTGTCCTTAAACGGGCTCCTGACGCGTCATCAACCAGTACAGGGATCCCTGCTTTCTTTGATAAGCTGATTATCCTCTTGAATTCTCCTATTCTTATTATTTTGTGGTCCATGGTGGCTCCTGTTATGAAGATAAGTGTTGTCCCTAGAGGTATATGAAATTCTTTAATGTTATCAAATTCTAGGTATTTTGCGCCTCTGAGCTTGGCACTTTTTGGTATTGATGGGTGTGATGGGGATTCTGGGAGGTAGTGTACGATTTTGTCTCCTGGTTTTGTTAGGGCTATTATTGTGGCGAGTATCCCTGATGTTGTACGGTTGAGTGCTATGGCTTCTTCTCCCCCCAGATGTTCCAATGCCAGCCATTTGAGTTTTTCTTCGTAGACGGCCGGCCCTATGTATGTTTCAAGGAGCCTTTTGTCCNCTTCCTTTATGGNGAATCCGCCTGCGAGGCCTGTGAGGTCATAAAGCGCCTCTCTACCCTTCCTATCTATGGTTGATCTGATTATCTTGAAGGCCTGTTCTTTTTTAAGTATTTCATCTTCAGGCC
>JGI26787J52750_100021_pt1 | contig 21693 bp, 26 predicted proteins | sample WilGeyfunne61714_FD_52750 | JGI IMG/M metagenome (IMG submission 52750)
TTATCATAGAAAGGGGGTTGATTTCCGCCAGGTATTTTTCCTGTTCCAGGGGGCTGTGGCTGGGGGTCACCATCCACCGCTGGCTGACGCTGTCCCCAAAATAGGTGGTATCCCCTATGTGGTAGATGTCCACTTGTTGGCCGGTCATCTGGCCTTTTAAATGCCAGTTCCCTTCAAGGGAGCGTTCCCCTTCCAACTGGCTTAGGGATATCTCCCTTTCGGGGTTGAAGAGCCTGGCTTCCACCCGAAATCGATAGCTCTTGACCTGATGGGTTTTATCCAGGGCCGCCACGGTCAGCTGATGGGGATCCACCCGGGGAATGCGGTAGTAAGAGTAGACCCCAACCAGAAGGAGAACCGCAATGGGCAAGAGGATTTTCCAAGAAATTCGCATTATGGGCCTCCTGATTTTTAGCCTCTTTAAATTCTATACCCTCCCACTCGATCCCATGCTAATAGGTGAATACCTTGCTCCCCGGTTTTACCAAAGGGACCCCCTGGCGGCACAGGGGGCAGTCCTGGGGATGGTAGGTGGGGAAGGAGAGCTGGATCAGGGATTTTAAGGGGGCACCCAGATTGGCCTTGCCTTCGCTCCTATCCACCAGGGCAGCCACCCCTATGGGCAGAGCCCCTTCCCTTTTCACCAACTCCACCACCTCTCGGGCTGATCCCCCGGTGGTTACCACGTCCTCCACCACTAAAACCCTCTCTCCCGGTTTCAGGAAAAATCCCCTCCTCAAAACCATCTTCCCCTCCTCCCTCTCCGCAAACATGCACCTGGCCTCCACCTGCCTGGCCATCTCATAAGACAGAATGATGGCCCCTATGGCCGGCCCCACCACCACCTCTATAGAACTATCCCTGAAGGGGCGGGCCAGGGCGGCACACAGCCGGGAAAAGTCCTGGGGATATTGTTGGATCCTAGCACACTGGAGATAAAAGGGGCTGTGGAGGCCAGAGCTCAAAAGAAAATGTCCCTTCATCAGGACCCCTGTGCGCTGGAACAGCTCCAAAATCTCGTCCCGTGAGAGCAAAACCATCCCTCCCTATCTGTGGGCCGCGCCCACCAGAGAAGCCAGACGGGAAATCCTGTGCTGGAGCATGAATCCCTTTATCTCCTCGATTATCTGGACCATGCTCAAGGGGTTCAGGAAGCTGGCAGTGCCCACCGCCACAGCTGTGGCCCCGGCCAGGATAAATTCCAGAGCGTCCCGGCCAGTCATTATCCCTCCCATGCCGATAAGGGGTATTTTAACCGCCTCGTAGACCCTCCATACGGCCCACAGGGCCACAGGCTTTATGGCCGGGCCGCTCAGTCCCCCCCATACATTGCCCAGAGCCGGCCGGAAGCGTTCCAGATCTATGGCCATGCCGGTAAGGGTGTTGATCAAGGCCAAGGCGTCAGCCCCGGCCATCTCCACCGCCCGGGCTACCGCTACAATGTCGGTCACGTTGGGGGTGAGCTTCACTATAACAGGAAGGGGGCACACCTCCTTCACCGCTTCGGTGACCTTGGCAGCCAAGGAAGGAACGCTGCCAAAGGCCACACCCCCTTCTTTTACATTGGGACAGGATATGTTCACCTCTAGAGCTGAAATACCAGCCACAGGAGCCAGGCGCCTTGCCAATTCCCTGTATTCCTCCACTGTCTTTCCCGCTATGCTGACGATGAGGGGCAGGCCCAGTTCCTGTAAAAAAGGCAGCTTATCCCGCAGGAAGATCTCCAGGCCGGGGTTTTGCAGGCCCACCGAGTTTAAAAGCCCGCAATAGGTCTCCTGGAGACGAGGGGGGGGATTGCCAGGCCTGGGTTCCAAGGTAATGGTCTTGGTCACCACTGCCCCCAATTCCCGGAGATCAAACCATCGGGATAACTCCTCGCCGAAACCGAAGGTGCCAGAGGCTGGCATTACAGGGTTCTTCAAGGCAATGCCCGCCACCTCTACCCTCAAATCCAAAGCCAAAGGCTCCACTGCTAAACCTCCCCGAACTTCTCCCAGAGGATTTCCTCCACCCGGAATACGGGTCCCGAGGAGCACAAAGGCCGATAGCTGGCCCCTCCCTGGGCCTCCCATATCGGCACTACGCAGCCCTGGCATACCCCTAGGCCGCAGGCCAGGTTCTCCTCAAGGGACACCTCCCCGGGCAAACCCTCTTCCTGGAGTATGGAGGCCAGGGCCAGAAGAAATCCCCGGGGGCCGCATCCATAGACCCGATGATAGGTGCGAGCCGAGAGGCTTTCCCGAAAAAGCTGGGTGACCAGCCCCTTATAGCCCTGGCTGCCGTCTTCAGTGGCCAAATGGATCTTTAAATCTAAATTTTCCCATTCCCTGCCCAGAAATACCTGAGAAGCCGATCTGGCCCCGTAAAAAAGATCCAGCCGGTTACCCCTCTCCAAAAGGCAGCGGGCTAAAAAGAGAAAGGGGGCTATACCCATGCCTCCGGCCACCAATGCCAGCTCCTCTCCCTGGGGAAGGCTAAAACCCCGTCCCAAAGGCCCCAACACGTCTAGGTTTTCGCCCGGGTTCAACCGGGAAAGCCACCTTGTCCCTCGGCCCTTTACCTGAAAAAGTAAAAAGATGTGCTCCCCCTGCCGATCGTGAAGGCTAAAAGGGCGGCGGAGCAGGGGGTCGCAGCTGGAGTTCTGGGCACAACGCACATGTAGAAACTGTCCAGGACAAGCCTTGAGGGCTATCTGGGGAGCCCATAGCTTCAATTTGTACACTGAGGGGGCAATTTCCTTTAACTCCTCTACCCGAGCTGAGACCAAAAACATACTACCCATCCCCCTGGCTCCGAGGCCGGGCACATTCTCCGGCCTGTCCCTTTAAAATGGCCAGACCATGATCCAGGGCAGGAAGGAGGACGGATAAGCCCTCCTTTACCCCCGCAGGGCTGCCGGGAAGGTTGATGATCAGCGCCTTTCCCCGGATCCCGGCCCGGGCCCGGGATAGCATGGCCAAGGGGGTGGATTTAAGGCCATAGGACCTCATGGCCTCCGGCAACCCCGGGGCCTCCCTTTCTATCACCGCTAAAGTGGCCTCCGGGGTTACATCCCGAGGCCCGAAGCCCGTCCCTCCAGTGGTGAGGACCAGATCAACCCCCTTATCGTCGCAAAACTCCTTGAGCTTGGCTACGATCTCTTCCTGCTCGTCCGGGACTATGGCATAAGCCACCACTTCCCCTACCTGGCCCACCATCTCCTGGATAAGGGGGGCGCATAGATCCTCCCGCTCCCCTCGGGAGGCCTTATCGCTCACCGTGAGGATGGCTATGCGGTATCTGGCCTTATTTTTTCCCTCCAAGATCCCACCTTCCCTTAAACTTCTGTCCAGGGCTCCTCCCCTTCCCGCCGGAAAAGGCCGCTGGCCCCACCCCTTTTCTCCACCAGCCGGATGGCCTCTATAGTCATGCCCCTCTCCACCCCTTTGAGCATGTCGTAAACGGTGAGGGCAGCTATGCTCGCCGCGGTAAGGGCTTCCATCTCCACACCAGTAAGGCCATAGGATTGCACCCGGGCTTCGATCTCCAAAAACCCTTCGAGAGCATTGGGAGAAAAGTGAAGGCTGACGGAGCTCAAGCTCAGGGGATGGCAGAGGGGTATCAGATCGCTGGTTTTTTTGGCAGCCATGATCCCCGCCACCCGGGCCACAGCCAGCACGTCTCCCTTAGCAGCCTTCCCCTTTAAGAGCATCTCCAAGGTCTCCCGGCCCATGCGCACCCGGGCCCTGGCTACGGCCATCCTGTGGCTGGGCTCCTTCTGGCTCACGTCCACCATCCTGGCTGCTCCCTTTTCGTCCAAGTGGGTCAATTCCCCTTTTTCCAAGATCTAACCCCCTATCTGGTGCATGGTTCTTTTTAAGGCTTGTGCCCTCTTCACCCCATCCATTTTTTTCAGATGATGGCCTTGGGGCTTGAGGGCTATGGCCTGGGCAAAGAGGGCGGCCAGCTCCTCTTCCGAAGCCCCGGATCTCAAAGGACCCTTCACGTCTATTTCCAAATCGCTGAAAAGGCAGGGCCTGAGCTTTCCGTCCGCAGTTAAGCGCAGGCGGTTGCAGCGCTGACAGAAGTGCTGGGAGAAGGGGCTGATAAACCCCAAGGTGCCTTCAGCCCCTGGTATTCTGAAATTCACCGCCGGCCCTCGGGTCGTCACCTCATGATCGGGCTCGAGGGCGTAGGCTTGGGTTATCACGGCCCGGACCTCTTCTGCGGACATGAAACAGGATTCCATGGCTAAAGCCTCTCCCAGGGGCATGAGCTCTATAAAACGCACATGTAGGGGATTATCCAGGGTCAGCCGGGCGAAGTCTAAAATCTCGTCGTCATTAAATCCCCTCAGGACCACCACGTTCAGCTTAACCGGATGGAGCCCTGCCTCCAGGGCGGCCTCTATCCCCCTCCAGGTCCTCTCCCAATCCCCCCACCGGGTGATATACCTGTAGCGATCCGGCCTTAGAGTATCCAGGCTTATGTTGATGCGGTCTAAGCCCGCCGCTTTTAGGGGATGGGCCAGATTCTCCAGGAGCAAGCCGTTGGTGGTCATGCTGACCTCTTCTATCCCGGGTATCCCCTTTAGAAGGGAGACCAGAGTGGCCACATTTCTCCTCAGCAAGGGCTCGCCTCCGGTAAGGCGCAGGCGTTTTATCCCCACCCGGATGCCGGCCTTCACCAGTTGGGCTATCTCCTCCAACCGCAGGATATCCCCATGGGTTGTTAGGGTTATCCCAGAAGGGGGCATGCAGTAGCGGCAGCGCAGATTACACCGATCGGTTATGGAAATGCGCAGATATTCGATGCAACGGCCAAAACTGTGCTTCAACTTCTCGCCCCCTTCTCCTGAACCCAGGGTAGAAGATAAACTTGTACTTCCTCCCCCTGCCCATACCCCTCCACCCAAGGGGGTATCGCCACCATTCCATGGGAACGGGCTAAGCTCAAAACAGTGCTGGCCCCCCGGAGAGACGGTACGGCCCACAAAATTTTTCCTTCTTTTTCTAAACGGACCCGGATAAACTCCTCCACCCCCAAGGGGGAGAACACCTTGCGGGCCAGCCTGGCCTTGAGCCGAGGCCAGGGAGGAGGTATGAGCCCCTGCTTGTGGTACACCAGAGGCCTTACGAAGAGCTGAGCGCATATGAAGGCGGATATGGGATATCCCGGCACCCCTATCACCGGCCTTTCCCTGGCTACCCCCAAGATCACTGGCCTGCCAGGTCTTATGGCCACTCCATGGGTGAGGAGCTGGCCCTTTCGGGCCACCGCCTGGGCAGTGTAGTCCTTGTTCCCCCCGGAGGAACCCGCTATGACCAGCACCATATCGTTCTCCTCCAGGGCCCTGTCCAGGCTCTCCTCCAGAAGGCCGGGGTCGTCCGGCACTATGGGCAACACCTGGGGACAGCCTCCCCACAGGGTGATCAACCCGGCCAACATGGTGCTGTTGCTCTCCAGCACCTGCCCCGGGGCTGGATGGGACTGAAGAGGGACCACTTCATCCCCCGTGGGCAGCAGGGCTACCCGGGGTCGCGGCCACACCCTCACCGCGGTAACGCCCCCGGATAGAAGACAGGCCAGATCCACCGGGGACAGAAGGTGACGAGAAGGAAAAAGCCTTTCCCCCGCTGGAAAGTCCTCCCCCACAGGCCGGATATTGTCTCCCGGGGCTACAGGCTTCTTTATGAAAACCTTGTCCCCTTTCAGGATCAGCTCCTCCTTGCGGATCACGGCGTCGTATTCTTCCGGCACCGGATCCCCCGTATCCACCAGCAAAGCCCCTTGTCCCAAGGAGAAGACAACCGGGGCGCTCTCCCTGGCGGAGAAGGTGGCCTTGGCCTTCACCGCCAAACCGTCCACCGCAGCGGCCCGATAATGGGGAGAGGGGATAAAGGCCCTTACCGGGAGGCTGGTGACCCGGCCTAAGGCCTGGGCCGTCGGGACCTCTTCTTCCCTCCGGTCGAAATATCCGCGGCTCTTTAGAGAAATCAGGAATTCCTTTAAGGCTTCTTGCCAGGTTTTAAGGGCTGAACCTGCTCTTACAGCCACGGTTACCCCTTCCGATCTGTTTGTTTCGATAATTTTAGCACAGGCAGGGTATAGGAACAACTCTATTTCAGGCCTGGGAGCAGTTCCTTCACCCCGTCCATTCCCATTTGTACCGCTATCACCGCCAGTATGAGCCCCATAACCCGGCTGACAATGTTCATCTCCAAAGGGCCCATGCGGCGGGAGATAAAATAAGAATAGCGGAAGGCCAGATAGGTGAGGTAGGAGACCACCCCCACCGCCGTCACGGTGAGGAGGATGGAACCGGGCTGCCATTTAGCGCCCACCAGGAGCATGACCGTGGTAATGGAGCCGGGGCCAGCGAGGATGGGGATGGCCAGGGGCACGATGGATGTGATATGTCGTCCCTTTCCCCTATCTCCTCACCATGGGCGGCCAAACCGTGGGTCAGGTGGGTGGCCTGCCCCTGCAGGATGCGGTAGCCTATACCGAACAGGATTATCCCCCCTGCCACCCTGAAGGCAGCCAGAGTTATCCCGAAAAAACTTAAGATGTAATTGCCCAGAAGGGCGAATACGGTCAAAAAAAAACAAAGGCCACCAGAGTGGCCCTCCTCGCTATTATTTCCTGGGCTTTTAGGGAATTGTTGGTAGTCAAGGCCAGAAATGTGGGCAGATTTCCTATGGGGTTTATGATGGCCAACATGGAAACGAGGGCATGGATAAAGAACAGAAGATGGCTCACAGGAGCTCCACCTCCACCCAAGAACCCTCCTCCACCCTCTCTATCCCCAAGGGGACGGGGAGCAGGCCATGGGCCCTGGCCATGGTGGAAATTAAACCCGATCCCCCCGGTATGGGGTGGGCTACCCAGCAGTCAGAATTTCTTGTTAAAACCACCCTTATGAAATCCAGCCTCCCGGGCGGGGAAAAGACGGTCTGGGCCAGGAGGGCCTTTACCCTGGCCCCTTGGCCAGGGTGTTCATAGCTGCCGTAGCGCAGCAGGGGGTCCAACAGCTGTTTATACACCACCATGGCGGATACAGGGTTGCCGGGAAGGGCCAGGATCAGCTTCTCCCCGGTCCAAGCTGCGGCCGTGGGCTTTCCAGGACGGATAGCCAGGCCGTGGAAGAGGATTTTGGCCCCCAGATGGGACAACACCTGAAGGGTCAGATCCCGGGTGCCCACAGAACTTCCCCCGGTTATCAGAACCCCGTGATTTTCTTCCAGGGCCCTTTGAGCCCTCTGGGTTATGGATTCCAGCTCATCGGGAGCTATACCGTAGGTGCAGGGTATACCTCCTCCCTCCCTTATCATGGAGCTTAAAGTGTAGGAGTGCACGTCCCGCACCTGGCCCGGAGCGGGCTTTGCGGAAGGGGGAACCACTTCGTTGCCCGTTACTATGATTCCCAACCGCCAGGGCTCATACACGGAAACCTGGGTCACCCCTGCGGCCGCCAGCAGGCCCATATGGCCGGGCCTTATGATGGTACCCTCTGGAAGCAGCACTTCTCCGGGCTTAACCTCCACCCCAGGGCTGACCACGTTTTCCCCTGGAGGTATGGGGCGGAATACCGCCAGCTTCCTTGCTTCTACTTCGGCCTCTTCCACCATGACCACGGCATCGGCTCCCTCGGGCATCATGCTCCCGGTGGAGACAGCTATGGCCGTGCCGGGAGTCAAGGTTATCCCAGGTTCCTCCCCCGGCCTCACCTCCCCCTTTATCTCCAATAGGGCTGGGTTATCCCTCTGGGCCCCGAAGGTGTCCGCCGCCCTTATGGCAAAACCGTCCATGACCGCCCGGGGAAAGGCCGGAAGCGGTTCAGCAGCCACGGCGGCCGCGGCCATCTCCCTTCCCAGGCACTCGTTCAGCCCCAGGATCTCCTTCCGCCTTTCGATCTCCTTCCACCTGTCCAGCAGCAGTTTCCGGGCTTCTTCCAGGGGTATCACCTTAAAAAAATCCATAGGGATCTCCCCTTAAAAACATCCCAATTGGCATTGGATTATCTTGACCTTCAATTCGTCGGCCGCCTCTCCCACCCAGATCAAGGGTACTCCTAACTTTTGGGCTATCTCCTGGGCCACCGCGCAGGGCAGCTTGCCCTGGTGCTGGCGGGCCGCCTCCTCCACCGCCTTTTTCACCTCTTCCTTAGAGATCAAGGTACCTCCCCCCTCACTTTTGAGCTAGCATTTCGCAGAGCCTGCGGGTGGCGTAATAGGCTTCGGCCCCCTTAACCACCCCATGGGGATCCCTCCCCATGTAGGCGGTGGGCAAAAGCCCCCTTTCCTCCGCCAACCTCACGGCCTCCTCATCCTTTAAGGCCAGGGCTGAAGGATCTTGATAAGCCAAAAGGAGCCTGGCTGCCTCTGCCCGGGTCAAGATGCCTTCCCGGAGATAGGATTCCAGCTGGGAGGACCTCTCCCTCACCAGGTCTTCCCGGCCTGCAGCCCGCCTCAAGGCATTAGCGGTCATGTAGTAGAAGCTGAGGGGTTTGATCGGTTTATCCAGCCCCCAGTCATTATCATAGCCGGCCACAATCAACCCCCAGCGGTTGACGAACTTCAAACTCTCGAAGGCCCAGTGTTTTTCCAGGGGGTTAGGGATTTTGTAATCCCGTATATATCCCCCCATATCTTTAAGCATCTTCTGGATTTCTGCCACATCCTGGGAGTTGAGGGCTATCTCTTTAAAACCCCGGCCGGTTTTGAGGGAATGGGCACAGGCCACCCCCGCCGCGTCTGCCGTGGCCATGCCCACCGGCACCACCCTGGCGCTACCGGCGGCCAGATGGGTGTAGCCGGCTGAGCGGCCCACCACCAGGAGGTTTTCTACCCGGACGGGCACTAGGCAGCGGAAAGGTATGCTGTAGACCACCGGCCGCCCGTAGACATATCCCGTATCTTGGGGAGAGGTGGCCTGCACATCCACCGGGTAGGATCCCAGGGCTATGGCGTCGGGGAAATAGCGGTTAAAGACCACGTCATTTATATCCAGCTGATAAAGGGCCTTTATATGCCGGGTCTCCCTGATGTATAGCTCAGGGGCTGACCCCAGGAGTTCCGCCTTTTCAAACCCTGGGAGGTTTTTCTTCAAAAAGCTGGTGATGGCCGGAAGCTCCTTTCGGGCCAGCTCCAGGGCCTCTTTCTTAGAAGCCTCCTCCAGCCCGTTTACATAAAAAATCTGCAGGGCATTGATGAGCACAGAACCATCCTTCTGTCGGGCCACATTCAACCCCCTCAGCCGCAGGCGGGGAGTAGAGGGCTGATACTTCTTACCCAGTTGAGCAAATCCCCAGGCAGCCCTCTCGTTTATTTTGGTGCCCTCGAACTGACCTCCCTTCACCGCAGCGGTGAGGGTCTCCCAATCGATGTTGCCCAGCTGGAAGATTAAAGTGGCCGCCTGACAGCGGGAAGGCTCCCCCATATCTTCAGCCCCTACGGTATAGGGAACTCCGGCCGCAGCCGCCAGATCAGCATCGGCGCTGGCATCTATGAACCTTTCGGCATAGAGGTTTAACTCCTGACCGTCCCGCTTTACCCTGATCCCCACCAATTTTTCCCCTTGGAGCAGCGGCTCCACCAGGCGGGTATTCAGGCTCAAAGCAATATTGGGGTGGCTGGATACCATGTCTTGAAAGATCCCCTTAGCCTCCTCCACGTCGAAAACCGGGCTTTTACCTATCCGCTTGTAGAATTCCAGGAAAGTCCCCCGGGTCAGGAGTTCATGCTGGGGGCCATAGTTCATGTCCAGAAAATTTAACCAGCCATAGGTGAACAGCCCTCCCAGCCCTTCCCTCTCCTCCACCAGGAGGACCGAAAGGCCCTGACGGGCCGCGGCCACGGCAGCGGCTATCCCCTCCGGCTGACCCCCGAACACTATAACGTCATAGCGGGCCCCCTCTGTTGGAGGAGGAGCAGGGGGACAATCCCCTATGGGTCTGGATCTACCCCCGGCGCAGGAGGCCGCCAGTACAGAGAGGAGCAATATTGTCCCCCAGAGTATCCATTTCCTGAACACCTTACCTCCCCCTATTCCAGATGTTTAATCCGGCATCCAGGGGCGAAAACCCAAAACCGGTTGCCAGTAAAATTAACCAGAGCTGCCAGAGCAGTGGCCGCCCCTTTGGCCAAGAGCACTCCCAGAAAGACCCTCAGACCGTAAAGGGCTGCCAGGGAAACCCCCATAGAGACCAAATTGACCGACAAGAATTTTATGGCTTCCCCTCCTTTGGGGGTGCCCTTCATTTCAAAAGTCCAGTAGCGGTTTAAAACAAAGCTGTTTATAATGCCGCAGGTGTAAGAGATCACCTGGGCCACCATGTAATATACGCCCCAAAAAGTGAGGAGGCAGAACACGCTGAAGTCTACGGCGGTGTTGGCCACTCCCACCAGNTTAAATTTTACAAAACGAAACGCCTCTTTTTTAAGTTCTATTTTCATCAAATCCCACCCGACTGGCAATGATATAAAGGGGCCTATTGCGGGCCTCGTCGTAAATACGGGCCACGTAAATACCCAGCAAACCCAGGAAGAAGAGGTTGACCCCCGTCAAGAAAATCATTGCCGAAAGAAGCACATTTCCCCAGAGGCTGGCCGGGGCAGGTCGGACAAGCAAAACCACCAGGAGGTAGGCCATACCTCCCAGGGCCAAGATCCCCCCTACCTTGAGGCTAATTTCCAGGGGAAGGTGGGAGAAGGAGGTGAGGCCGTCCCAGGCCAGCTTGAGCATCTTCTTCAAGCTGTACTTGGTTTCCCCGGCAAATCTCGGGTCCCTCACATATTCCACCGCCGCCTGTTTAAAGCCCACCCAGCTCACCAGCCCCCGCACGTAGCGGTTCTTTTCCCTGATGTCCTTGAGCACCTGGCAAACCTTCCGGTCCAAAAGGCGGAAATCCCCCACATCTACCGGGATGGGCAGGTTGGTCATTCTCTGAAGAAGCCGGTAGAACAGGGCAGCGGTGAATTTTTTAAAAAAGCCCTCTCCCTTGCGCTTTATCCTCTTACCATACACCACCTCATAGCCTTCTTTCCATTTGGCTACCATGGAGGGTATCACTTCGGGGGGATCCTGAAGATCCGCATCTATCACTATAACCGCCTCGCCGGAAGCGTGGTCCATCCCCGCGGTTATGGCTATCTGATGGCCGAAATTGCGGGAAAAATTGATGAGCTTTACCCTGGGATCCTGGCGGCAGATCTCGGTGATTATCTCCTGGGACCTGTCGGTACTGCCGTCGTTGACGAATATAAGCTCATAGGGCTCCCCTAGACTTTCCATAACTTTTCTGAGGCGGGTATAAGTCTCCCTTATGACCAACTCTTCGTTGAACACGGGCACCACTACCGAATATCGAGGCAGGCTCAAATCCCTTTCCCCCTTCAGACCACAAAGAAGTAGTTGTTTATAAAGGCGATCACGTATATCACGTTCAGGCCCCAAAAAAGGCTCAGGTAAAAAAACTCCAAAGGGAGGTTATTTCTGACAAGATCCTCCAGGTACAGAAATNCCGGCCAAGCGGACATCATATACCTTACCATGCTGGTCATATCGGAACCGGCGGTGGCGTGGGAGAGGAGCAGGGAGGAAAGCCCGTAGGCGAAAAGGATGGCTTCCCCGCCGTTCAATTTCTTCAGCTTAGTTTTTCTGAAAAACCCCCCCAGATAGCCGCCGAAGACCGCGGTGGTCACGATGAACGAGATGGGACCGTTATCCCATCCCCCGTTGGGGGAAAGGAAATAGGGGTCTTTTAAGTATAAAATATAAGTCAATAAAGGAAAAGTGGTGGTGCGCCCCCAGTTGAGCTCCTCGTGGAACACAGCCCAAAAATCTCCGGTGATGCTTTTCAAATAAAGGCAATAGGCCAGAAGGGGTAACCCAGCCAGAAAGCCATAGACAATGGCCCTGGCCCACAATCTAGGGCCTAAGTTTTGCCTCTCCTGGTAAATCATGAAGATTAACATAAAGGCTATATTGAGGAATCCCGGAATCCGGGTGATGCTGGAAAGGGAAGCGAAGATCAGGGCAGGGAAATATCTGCCCCTGAGGGTGCAGTAAAAGGTTAAAACAGAGAGGAGCAGAAAAAGGCTCTCGGTGTAGAGCAGGGAGAAGTAAAGGGAGGCCGGGTATAGCATCAGCAGCCACAGGGCCTTTAACCCGCCTTCTTCCTGCCGCCATTCCCTTATAAAGAGATAGAGAAAAATCAGGGCCAGATAAAAACACCCATTGGAAAAAATGATGCCCACCAGGCGGCCGTCCAAAAAGGGGAAAAGAGCGCTCAAGGCCTTTACGCAGAGGGGGTAGAAGGGCAAGAACACCCAATTGGCGGCGGGATGTTCTTCTGACATCCGGTAACGGTCGTAACCCCTCTGGATTATACCCCAATACCAATGGGAGTCGAACTTATGGAGATCCTCCAAGGTGATGGGGGAGGTCTCCCTCAGGGATTCGGGGAGCACCAGCCTGGGGCAAAGCCTCCCCCAGAGCTCCTCCTCCCGATAGGAGGGTAGGCCTATGTACTTGCAGAAAAGGTTTTTCCCCAAAAAGGCGGTGAAGAACATGAGGCCCCGGTTTATCACCAGGAGCAAGGCGATCACCGCGGCTATTCTGGCCCATTCCCTCTTGGCCAAATCCGATCCCCCTAGGTAATATTCCCTGCCCCCTGCCTATTTAAACTGAACCCCAGAAAAACGGTAGGCCGGTAAGGTTAACCCCCTCCTGAAGGCTTGGAAGCTCTCCGGAGAGGAATCGATAGGATAGAGCCATTTTCCGTCCACCTGGTTGAACCATACGGCGATCCTTATGTTGGGGTAATGGGGCAGACGAGCGAAGCACTCCTCAATCCAGGCGGCCTTATCGCCGCCCACCTCGTTGCAGGCAAATTCGGTGATCATGAAGGGTTTGTCTTTAAAGTAATACATGTATTCTCGGTAGAGGGGATCATAAATCTCGGCAAAACCCCTCCACCTGTCAGCCGGATAGCTGGTGCCGTTGTTATACCCGGTAAGGCCGATCCAATCCACCTCTTCATCCCCGGGGTAATAGAGCAAATAGTGATTCCATTTAAAGTCGGGGTAGGCCCTGTCGTGGGGGTTGAAGACGAAGACCACATTGCTCGCCCCTTCCTCCTGGAAGATGTTATACACCCTATGCCAGGCCTCCTTGAACAGATCCGCATCTTTGCCGTAATACCAGGCACACCAGGTGGACCAATCCCCGTTCATCTCATTGCCGAACCGGACGAAGACGGGGTCTTCCAGGGATTTAAAGAGCCTGGCCCAAGACCGCAGGCGGCCGTCGAATTTTCCCCGGAGGAGCTCCAGGAGGGTGGTGTCCCCTTTATCCCCATACCACCAAGGCTGGAGGGCTATCATCAACACCCTCCCGTCCCTGTACAGGGACCTCAAGGCCTCCTCCCTGAATTCCGTATTCCAGCTGGCATAGGTGATCAAAAACCGGAATTTAAAGTCCGGCTCCTCTTCCAGCCTCACCAGGTTTTCCAGAAAAAACTCGGGGCTCCCCAAGCGGGAGGGGTTCAATATGCCCCAGAGGACCTTATCCTCGGGTATTTCCAGGATGAGATTCTTTCCCTGAAGGCGGATGTGCCTTTTAACCTCAGGGGGAGGGGGGTACTTCAGAGGAGCAGGGGGAGAGGGCTTGAAGGTATACAGGATCTTATCCAGAAGGGCGGCCATATCAGAGAAATTCTCTTCCTTGGTCTTAAGCATGAAGGTGTAAACCGTATTTTTACCCGGACAGAAGAGATGATATTCGCGATAACAGGGAAAATCCTCAGAAGAAAAGGGTTCCCTAGACCAGTCGAACTTCCATATTTTAAAAGCGCCGGAGCGCCAGCACCCCTTATCCTTGACCCGGATGGTGGCCCAGCCCTTCTCCAGGCTCCTGTTGCTGTAAAATACATATTCCTCCGGGCTCTTTCTCCCCAAAGGCTGGGCCCAAACCGTGAGCTTGCCCTGCCCTGGTTTACATAAAATGGTAGCCACCCCCGGGAGGATTTCCACGCTCCAGTCCCCAGGATGGATCAGAGAAAAACCGTCGTAGGGATTCTCCAGGGTCACCCAACCCGGAGGAGGGGTATTTTCCTTTACGCCCTTGATTCCAGGCCAGGCGGTAAAGCCCCATAGGAGCAGGATCAGAGAAAAAAGAACAATCCCGGCGGGGATCCAAAAGGCCCTCTTCAAAACCTCAACCCTCCTCATATAATTTCCTCGTCGGTTATGATCAAGTCCACAGGACGATCGTGGCCCTCTTTGGCTATCCTTTCCACTACCTGCTCCTGAAAGGCCAACCCTATGGCCTTGGGCCTCCTGAGCCCTGACAAAAAGCGGTCGTAATATCCGGCCCCGTATCCCAGACGATGCCGGCTTCGATCGAAGGCCACCCCTGGCACCAATATGAGATCCAGGCTTTCCGGGTCTACCGGACGGATCCTGTCGGGCTTAGGTTCAAGGATCCCCATGGTGCCTGGAACCAGATCTCCGGGAAAATCTTCGATTTCCACCGCCATGAGTCCCTTTACCTGGGGTATGCAGAGGGGGACCGCCACCCTTTTGCCTTGGGCCAAGGCCTGCTTTATCACCTGATGGGTATCCACCTCGCTGCCAAAGGACACATAGCTCATGATCCTCTGGGCCCTCTGCCATTCCGGCAGGGAGAAGAGTTTCTCCCGTATTTTGCGGCTCTTCTCTTGCCTTATAGGTTCGGGGATGGCTCGCCGTAAGGCCATCATCTTTTTCCTCAGATGGTTTTTCACAAGAGGCCCCCCATTTCAGTCCCCTTTAAGATTAGACAAAAAAACCAGGTTTCCTCCTTGAAGTTAATCACAGATATATCCCCATAATCCACAGCCCTGAGGGCTTTATTCCTCGCCCCTTTTTCCCCAAAGCCCCTATCTCAAGGATATGGGCTGTGGATTACTCTGTTGGCAAATTGTTAGATTGTTATTAAAGCGTTTAAGGCTTCTCTATAACCTTCCCTTCCCGCATGAGGATCACCCTATCGGCCAGTCTGTGGGCCTGATCTATGTTATGGGTTACCATGATCACAGCCTTTTCCTGGGCCAAATCCTTCAAAAGGACTTCTATTCTCTGGGTAGAATCAGGGTCTAGGCTGGAACAAGGCTCGTCCAGGAGCAAAATTTCAGGCTCCAAGGCTAAAACCCGAGCTAAAGCCAACCTCTGCTTTTGCCCCCCGGAAAGCTCCTGAGCGGAACGGTGAAGCCTATCCTTTACCTCTTCCCATAAACCTACCCTTTTCAGGATCCTTTCGCATAGCTCATGGGGAGAAACCTTGTCCATCCCCCAGTAGCGGGGGCCGAAAAGCACGTTTTCTTTAATACTCAAAGGCAAGGCTATGGGGTTTTGAAAAACCATACCTATTCTTTTCCTTATAATACCCGGATCTCGATAAGCATAAATATTCTCCCCCTTGAATAGAATGCTACCCTGATACCTAAAAGAGGCTTCCAACTCGGCGGTGCGGTTTAAAGATCTTAGAAGGGTGGTTTTCCCGCATCCTGAAGGGCCCAAGATGGCAACAATTCCCTTAGAGGGAAATGTCAGATTTATGTCCTTCAACACATGGTGAGATCCAAACCAAACATGCCAATTTTTTATTTCTAATATCATCTATACTCCATCCCTTTTAAAAGCTCTAATCAACATGGCGGTCAAATTTATGAGCAATAGCAAGATGAGTAAAACAAGGGCAGTGCCGGAGGCCTTTTCTAAAGAGATATGCTGGCTGAAAAGAATGTAAATGTGATAGGGTAGAGCCATAACCGGCTCCCGAAGGGATCCGGTGGTGGGGGAAAACAGAGCTACTGCAGTTACCATGATGGGGGCTGTGGCCCCGGCCGCATACCCCATGGCCAACAGGGTCCCTCCAGCTATATGGGGCCAGGCCCAGGGTAGAATTACCCGGCGAAAGAGGTACCAAGGGGAAACCCCCAGCGAAAGGGCCACCAACATAAATCTCTCCCTGGCTGCCAAGAGGGCTTCCCTGAAGGTTATGACCATAACAGGAAAAACCATAATGCCCAGGGTTAATGATCCTGACAGAAGGGATATACCGTAGCCCAAGGATACCACAAAAAGGGAATAGCCGAAGAGCCCGGTCACTATGGAGGGGTTACCCGACATGGTCTGGATCGCCAGGTTTATAAACTCTCCCCACCGGGATCCCGTCCCGTAACAGGAGATATACAAAGCGGTTATCAGGGCAAGGGGAAAGGAAAATAAAATACAGGAGATATACAAAGCGGTTATCAGGGCAAGGGGAAAGGGAAAATAAAAATAGAAAAAGAACACCAGATAAAGGGTGCCCTTCAGGGCGGGGTATATGCCCCCTTCTTTCCCCAAGGGGGTACCCTTAGGCATGTCCCATATGAATTCCCAGTTAAGGCATCTTATGCCTTTCCAGCCCAGGTACACCCCGATGACCGTTATAACCATGCCCAGGAAGATAGCTGCAGACCAGCAGAAAAAGAGGATGAGCCTGTCTTTCCAGAACCACCTCAATCGATTTTCACCACTTCTCGAAAATATCTTTTCATGGAGAATAAAGCCAAGTTAATGGCAAACACCAGAAGCAGCAAGACCAATCCGGCAGCAAAAAGGGCGTTATAGTGAACAGTACCCCTGGCCGCAGTCCCCGTCTCGAGAGCTATTAGGGCAGAAAGGGGTTCTCCCTTTGCAAACCAAGAAAGGGGGAAGAGGCGGACATTACCGGCCAACATCAAAACGGCCATGGTTTCTCCTGCGGCCCTCCCCAGACAAAGGAGCAGGGAGGCCAGGAGGGCCTTTCTGCTCAAAGGAAGAGAGATCCGGAATACTAAATATTGGGGCGACACCCCTAAAGCCAAGGCCGCTTCCCTGTATTCTTTGGGTAGGGCACGGAAAGCCCCTTCAAGGGTGCCCACCAGGTAGGGCAAAATCATGATGGCCAGGACCAGGGAGGCGGTAAAGAGGGACTCTCCGCTGTTTATACCCAGAAATTTTTCTGCCAGGGGCACCAAAAGGGAAGCCCCCACAAATCCGTAAATTACCGAGGGGATCCCTGTCAAAAGGTTTATAAGAGGCCTCAAGAAGTAGCCCACCCATGAGGGAGCGAATTCGGCTAAAAATACGGCTGCCCCGATCCCTAAAGGTGTGGCTAAAANGGTAGCCCCTATGGCCACCCAGAGAGTGCTGGCGATCATAGGGGCTAAACCGAGGGCAGGGGGGTGGGATACGGGATTCCACTCCTCTCCCACCAATAATATAAACCCGTAATTTTTCCAAGCAGGCCAGCTCTCCCGGACTATAAATATAAAGACAGAAACCACTAACAGGGTGGAAAAGGTGGCGCCTGCCAGGCAGAGGAAATGGACTCCCTTGTCCTTCCGTAAAAGGGACCCGAACATCTTCACCCTCAGCAGGGATCATCGAGCCACAGGGATGAAACCCATTTCTTCTATCACCTTCTGACCTTCAGGGGAGAGGACGTAATCTATAAACAGCTGCTGCCTCTCATCGGGCTCCCCCCTGGTGAACATCAAAAGAGGCCTGGCCAGCTTATATTTGCCTGCCAGTATGTTTTCCCTGGTGGGATCCACGCCCTCCACCTGGAGGGGTTTTAATTTCCCGGGGTTTTGGGCTATTAACCCCGTGGATACGTAGCCTATAGCGTCGACGTTCTCCATAACCTTGGAGGCCAGGGCTCCCATGGAAGGCAGCTGGAGGGCCTCCTTGCTCACAGGGGTTCCCTTCATTACGAGTTCGTCGAAAACCTGGGCGGCTCCACCTCCCACATCCCTCACGCATACCACTATAGGCCGGTCAGGGAGTCGGGGGTCTATCTCTTTCCATTTTTTTATTTCTCCGGAAAATATTTTCTTTAACTCTTCCGGGGTAAGGCTGGGTTTCACCTGGATTATGGGGTTTTGGGGGTGAACGGCTATGGCCAGGGCATCCACGCCCACCTTAAAAATCTTCCCTTCAGGCATTTTCTCCCTTTCTTCGGGTTTTATTTCCCTGGAGGCCAGGCCTATATCCAGCACCCCGTCTAATACTCCCTTTACTCCGAAATCCGAGCCGCCGGTGGAGACGAAGATGATTATGGGATCTGGAGGTAATTGGGGTCGCACCTTATCCCAAGTTTTGTATTTTTCCGTGAAGTTGTCGGCGCACTTGGATATCACCGGCGCCAGGGTGCTGGAGCCCCCGCACTTTATGGCAGCAGGGGGGTGGACGGCCCCGGTTTCCTGGCTCCCCTTCTTTCCGCAACCCGAAAGGAGGCAGAATATGCTCAAGATAACAGCTATACAGGATAACAGTTTTCTCCTCGGCAACTCCATCCCTCCGCATTGTTTTAAGATCAGGAGTTGGACACAAAAACTGAATTTCCTTCATTTTTGCTATAACTTTTCGGCATGTTCCTCAAGCCAGGGGTAGGGAGGGATAGGCGTTTAAATCCCAGGAAGCGAATTCCTTTCGGAGATATTTATAATAGCCGGCGCAGGCTATCATAGCGGCATTATCGGTGCAGAGGTTGAGGGGAGGGGAAAAAAGGGGAAGGCCTATTTTCCGAGCCTCCTCTTCCATTCTGGATCGCAACCTCCGATTGGCCGCCACCCCTCCCACCAGGAGGAGGGATCGGGCCTTTTTCCTGCGGGCAGCTTCTATGCTCTTGCCCACCAGGACATCCACCACCGCTTCCTGAAAGCTGGCGGCCACATCGGCCCTGTTCACATGTTCCCCCCGAGCCGCCGCTTGCCGAAGGTGGTTTATCACCGCCGTCTTCAAACCGCTGAAGCTGAAATCCAGGCTGCCTTCTTCCAGCCAGGCCCGGGGAAACTTTATGGCTTCAGGGTCTCCCCCTTGGGCCAAGAGCTCCAGTTCTGGGCCCCCAGGATAGGGCAAGCCCAGGACCCGGGCCACTTTATCGAAGGCCTCTCCCGCCGCGTCGTCCCGGGTAGAACCCAGTATCTCCAGCTTTCCGTGATCCTCCATGTAAACCAGTTCCGTATGCCCACCGGAAACTATAAGGGCCACAGCGGGAAGGGGTAGCCGGGGATGGGACAGAAAGGCTGCATATATGTGGCCCAAAAGGTGGTGAACTGCCATCAGGGGTTTTTGCAAGGCAAAGGCCGCTGCCTTGGCATAGGAAACCCCCACCAGCAGAGCCCCCACCAGACCCGGACCATGGGTCACCGCTATCCCATGCAGATCCTGAAAGTGGACCCCTGCCCGCTGCAAAGCCTCCTCCACCACCGGCCCTATGTTCTCCATGTGATGGCGGGAGGCTATTTCCGGAACTACCCCGCCGTACCGCCGGTGGATCTCTATCTGGGAGGCCACCACATTGGATAAGATCTCCTGGCCGTCCCGGACCACAGCTGCTGAGGTCTCGTCGCAGGAGGTCTCTATCCCCAGGATGAGCACCATCATAATCTCCTCCACATTATCAAGGCGTCCTCGTTGTTGTCCTCGTAATAGCCCTTGCGCAGCCCGGCGGGGTGGAAGCCCAACCGGCGGTAAAGGCGCTGGGCAGGTATATTGGAAACCCTGACCTCCAGGGTCATCCTTTCCGCCCCCCTGATCTTAGCCTCCTCCATCATCACCTTGAGGAGGACTTCTCCTATCCGCCGTCCCCGATAACCGGGATGGACAGCCACATTGGTTATATGGGCCTCGTCAAGGATCAGCCACATGCCCGCGTAAGCCACCACCTCCTCCCCCACCAGGGCCACATAATAATGGGCCAAAGCATTGTCGTAGAGCTCCCGGAGATAGGCCTCCCGGCTCCAGGGGACAGGGAAGGACACCTTTTCTATGGCCATGACCCCGTCCAGATCCTTGACCATCATGGGGCGTATGGTCACCTCCAAGCCCGGCCCTCCCCCGGAGCCGGGCGCAGGTAAATGGGCTTTAATCGGAAAAGATCGTCGACCTCCCCCATCTGAAGGCGCTTGCCACCTAAGAAGGCTATCACTCCGGCCCGGGGGAAAAAATGGGTAGAGGGCAAAAAATAAACCCTTGATCCCAACTGCCGCCACCATTCGCCAAAGGGCCTGACCCCATCGCCCAACAAGTAGACCGGCTCTCTGTAGGAATCTAATAGGACCAAAAGGGAAGAAGGATGGAGGGCCTGATAAGGAGCCAACAGGCATAATTTCCCCTCCTGCCATCGGTATAAAGCCGAATATATCTCCTGACGCCGAGCGTAGAGCACCGGACAAATTATACCATTTATACCCCAGGCGTTCCAAGCCAGGGCGTCTAAAGTGGGAACCCCCACCAGGGGTTTCCCCCCAGCATGGGCCAATCCTTTAGCCGTGGCCAGACCTATCCTAAGGCCGGTGAAAGAGCCCGGACCCAGGGAGACGGCAATGCCTTCCACCTGGGAAAAATCTGTCCCGGTTTTTTGCAAGAGCTGGTCTATGAGGGAAAGGAGGTCAGAAGCCCTTTCTTTANCCCCCTGAACCGATATTTCCCCCCGCAAGTTTTCCCCTTCCATGAGGGCTGCGCTCAGGACGGAAGTGGCGCTATCTATCCCCAAAACTAACAATATTTCTCAGCTCCTCCAGCAGTTCCTGATATCTCTCACCTCTTGCTTCCAGGGTAGCCCTACGGCCCGCACCCGCATATTCCAGCCTTATCCTTAAATATTCAGAAGGCAGGAGGGGCAGCCGTTCCCCCCATTCTATAACGGTAATTCCCCCTCTCTCCCAATATTCTTCTAAACCCAGCTCTTCCAAAGCTTGCTCCCCTTCCAGGCGATACAGATCCACATGGAAAAGGGGATAACGGCCTTGATATTCCCGGATCAGGACGAAGGTGGGGCTGGAGACCTTATCCCCAATCCCCAGACCCCGCGCCAGCCCCTGAACCAGGGTGGTCTTCCCTGCCCCCAGTTCTCCGGTAAGAATAACTATATCGCCAGGCTGCAGGAGGCTGGCCAGGGTATAACCCAACATCCGGGTATCCTCCTGATCTTTCAAGTGTATCTCCAACATCGTCACGATACTCCTGAGGAGAGGTCTTTCTCCAGTTTATCCCAAAGAGCTTTTAGCTTCTTGAAATCCTTAAGGGCCAGGAGCTTTTTACCCCCGTCCCGCAGCAGGGCCGCAGGGTGAAACGTAGGCAGAAAATAAATGCCGGCCCGGCAAAAGATTTTCCCCCTTATCTGGGTAATCCGGGCTTCCGGGTCTATTAAGGTTCTGGCCGCCACAGAGCCCAGACATACAATGATATGGGGGCGGATAAACCCTATCTGGGCCTTCAAATAGGGCAGGCAGGCCTGAATTTCCTCAGGCCGGGGTTCCCGGTTTCCTGGAGGACGGCATTTCACCACATTGGTGATATAGAGGGTTTCCCGTTTCAGGCCGGAAGCGGCCAAAAGCCGGTTTAAAATCTCCCCCGCCGGCCCCACAAAGGGCCTTCCCACTTCGTCTTCCACAGCCCCCGGCGCCTCCCCCACCAACATGACCGTAGCGGGGATAGGGCCTTCGCCAAGGACAATATTCTTAACGCTTAAGCTTAAAGGACACCTTTTGCACGATTTTACTTTTTCTTCTAGACAACGCCAATCCTTAAAATCCATCCCGGTTTCCCCGAAGTTCAGATTTAACCCTCCTCACCGTTGCCAAAAGCCTGGAGGCTGCCTCTTTCACATCTTCGGCTGCCAGAACCGCACTTA
>JGI26787J52750_100022_pt1 | contig 21365 bp, 28 predicted proteins | sample WilGeyfunne61714_FD_52750 | JGI IMG/M metagenome (IMG submission 52750)
AACAAATTCATTTAAACATGCCTTCCCAGAAAATGGTGAAGGGGAACTTAATTTAAAGTTGAAGTTATTGGATGGTAAGATTTTCCTTGAGGTGAGTGATAATGGGATAGGCTTCCCTGAGGATCGATTGGCAGAACACAAAATCTTTGGGTCTTCAATTAGTTAAAAGTTTAGCTGATCAGATCAACGCCGAGGTCCGGATGATATCAGATAATGGAACAACTTTCAGGTTAACGATACTGAAGATTTCTTGAGGGAAAAGATAGTTATTCTATTTTTTTGAATTCTTCTTTTGGTGCTCCATAAATTGGACATTTTTCTGGTGGTTCATCTTCTACTGTGCTACCACAGCAATTACACACATAATAGTCTATTTCCTCGTTTTCTCCAAGGTTTTCAAGGGCTCTTTTTTATAAAGTTGTTCGTGTATCATCTCAACTTTATTAGCAACATTTAAGCTCCATGCTGCTTGTTCTTCACCTTCTTTCTCGGCTTCTTCAATGAATCGGGGGTACATTTTCTCGAATTCATAAGTTTCGTCATCTATGGCCTCTTTGAGATTTTCTTCTGTGGTTTTAATACCCCCATGGCCTCTAGGTGATTGCGGGCGTGCACGGCCTCTGCAGCTGCTGCCGCGCGGAATAACTTGGCTATTTGAGGATGTCCTTCCTCGTCGGCTTTTTTGCGAATGCAAGGCATTTTCTGTTTGCCTGGAACTCTCCGGCAAATGCTCCTTTCAAATTTTCTAATGTTAACATTATTATTCCCTTTGTGTAAGAGAAAAATAATAAGGGAGAATGTGTGATGAGGGGGTGCTTATCATCCTGTGAATGTATCTTAGCACCTCCAATGGCGAATCATTTCATTGTTTCAACTGCCAATTCCACATCCTCTGCTTTAACAGTTTTTCTACCGGCGTGTTTTGCAAGTTTAACAGCTGATACTGCTATCTCTTCACCCATTTTTTCCAAGGCCTTTGCTAGTTCTTCCCTTGCATCATTACTTATTCTCTCAGCACCAGCATTTTTTATGATTCTTCCAACAGGTGCCATTGGTAATTCAACCATATTTTCACCTCCAAAATAACCTAATAATTACTCATATTTAAATCTATTGATCATACTCGGATGTACGGGACTGATTCAACTATAACATTACAATGGTAATTTAATAATAGATCACAAAATTGTAACTTGCCCGAGCCATATCCATGAAAAAATTGAATCCAAAAGATTATATTGAACACCTTAACACTAANTAAACTATCAAAATNGGAAGAAAAATTTATAAGGATTAATCATATCACAGAATAAGGGAGGAGTTTGGCAGCCAATAATAGAAGATGATAATATGTTTGGCACCCTGAAAATCAGCCCACACACGAAAAAAGTATTAGAAGAGGCCATGGACGAGCCAATATCCTTCGAGGACGCGCTTCATTTAATGAAGCTCCAAGGAAGCGAATTGCATGGGCTTTTCATGACAGCAGATGCTTTGCGGCGAGAAATAGTTGGGGAAGAAGTCACATTCATAAAAAATTGGAATATAAACTTCACAAACATTTGCACAGGCAACTGCGGTTTCTGCGCCTTCAGAAAAAACTTAGATGAAGATGGGTCATATTTCATGCAAATATCTGAAATACTTAAAAGGGCTAAAATGGCCGCAGCAAATGGCGCCATAGAATTGTGCATACAAGGAGGCTTACACCCCAACGTAGACACATACTTTTATGAGGATATTTTAAAGACTATAAAGTCTGAGCTCCCGAAAATACACATACATGCATTCTCACCAATGGAAATATACTATGGATCAAAAAAGGCAGAGCTTTCAATAGAGGAAACCCTAAAGATACTTAAAAGGGCAGGGTTAGATTCGATGCCGGGCACGGCGGCTGAAATCCTAGATGATAATATCCGACGTGTTATCTGTCCAAAGAAGCTCAACACGAGAGAATGGATTAAAGTGATAGAAACTGCCCATAAGACAGGCATCCCCACAACCTCAACCATCATGTATGGTCATATAGATGAAGCTGAAGAAAGGATAAAGCACCTTAAAATTCTAAGGTCTGTCCAAGAGCGTACAGGCGGATTCACAGAGTTCGTACCATTACCTTTTATGCACAAGAATACGAGAATATATCAGAATGGGATTGCTAAGGCTGGGAGTACTGGGACGGAAGACTTGAAACTTTATGCTATTGCAAGGTTGATGTTCAGTGATCTTATAAAGAATATACAAGCGTCATGGGTTAAACTAGGATTCAAATTTGCGCAAATGTGCTTACTGGCAGGTGCAAATGACCTCGGCGGGACACTTGGTGAAGAGAACATTTCAAGATCGGCAGGGGCATCATATGGTGTTAGCGCGGAAGTCGAGGAAATGAAAAGAGTTATAGTAGATATTGGTAGAATACCCGCCATGAGAGACACACTCTATAGGAGGATAGAACCACTCATTCAAACCTATCTATGATTATCCTGTCACCCTCCTCCACTTTCCGGAAAAGTTCAAGGTTTTCTATGATTTTACCTGGTTAACTTCGGAGTAGGGTTGACTTGACCCAAAAAAGATACAGAAGGCATAACCTGGAGGCCAATAGGATATATCACCCATGGTAGCTGTTTTGGATGGATTTTCATATTCTATGGTTAATGGTATGTCAAAGTAGACTTCTTCGAGCCATATGAGGGCCCTGCCTTCTAATGGCAGATTGTTGTAGATAATCTGGGCAGTTTTAGGGTTCCTATCATCCAATTTTCCGATCGCATAACCTTTCTCTTCAACTTTTATTCTGATCTTCATTTTTCATACCCCCATGATATGGTAGGGCTTTTCATCCTGAAAAGCTTTAAGTGCATTTGTAGTTGTACTGGGGTTGAACAGTCCAAATCTTCTGTTAAGGAGAAGTCATTAGATTTTCCCATTCTTTGATTATCTGAACACTACTTGAGGTTCCTATTCTGTCGGCTCCTGCTTCTATTATGGCAAGTGCGGTTTTAAGATCTCTTATGCCACCAGAGGCCTTAACACCCATATTTTTCCCTACCACGGATCTCAACAGTTTCACATCCTCTAAAGTAGCTCCTTTGAGGTTGCAGTAGGCGGTTGATGTTTTAACATAATCTGCACCAGCCTTTTTACTTATCTTACAGGCTAGTATCTTTTCTTTTTCTGTTAGGTATGCTGTTTCTATGATGACTTTAACTATATTGTCATTGGAGGCTTTAACTACCCCTTTTATATCATCAATGACAAGGTCTAGTCCTCTGGATTTTAGCGCCCCTATATTTATGACCATGTCTAATTCACTGGCACCCTTTTTTATAGCTTCTTTGGCTTCAAAAACTTTTACCTTGGGGGTGGTGCTACCTGTTGGGAATCCTATGACAGAACCTACTTTTACTGGTGTCCCTTTGAGTATCTGGGATGCTAGTTTAACATTAGTTGGAGTTACCATTACACAACCAAATCCATAATGGATGGCCTCCTTACATAATCTTATTATTTCATCTATTTTTGCGTCGGCCTTCACATTTGTATGATCTAATAGGACGCGCAAAACTTTCCTTTTCCATTATATTTCCCTCATATTAGCATTTTTGCCATGTATGGACCTTCTCTTTCATATCCAAGTTTCCTGTAATAGTCTCTCACTCCTATTCCACTTGTGATTAATATTTTTTCCTTACTATTTTCGATGGCTATTTCTTCTGCCCAGGATAATAATTTCTCACCATATCCTGAATGTTGTCCGATGCCTTCTCCGGGTTCGCCGATAGGGAGCATGGGCCCATAAACGTGTAATTCTCTTACTAGCGCCGTTTTTTCGTTAATTTCTCTTCTGTGGGCCTTCTTAGATGGTANTCTTAGCCTGAGGAATCCGANGAGGATATTATTTTCAGGGTCTTCGTATGAGAGGAAGAATTCTTTTCCACCGGTTGCTTTGTAGGCCTCTTTTAGGGATGTTATGTTTTCTGGGTTTATACTGGCCCCCTCTGACAATCTGTGCCCTATTTCTCTGCATCTTATGCATTGGCATTGTACGCCTTCCTCTTTGAGTTTTTTGTAGACTATTTCTCCAAGGTTTGATTTTTTAACCCCATCAACGATTAGGTGTGATGGTATGTCACGTTGTATCCTCATTGTGCGAACCCATTTTGGTAGCATTTTCTTTATTTGAACGATTAATTCAACCGCTTCTTCTGTATTATATGGCTTATATTCTCCTTTTTTCCATAAGTGGTATAGTTGACTGTTCTTTGTAACGAGACATGGGTATATTTTTATCATGTCGGGTTTGAATGATGGGTCTGAGAATAGTCTTTTGAAGATTCTGAGATCCTTTTCAAAATCTGCGAATAAGCCGGGCATTAGATGCATTGCAACTTTGATCCCAGAATCTCTCAGGATCCTATTGGATTCTATAACATCTTGGATGCTATGGCTCCTTTTTATCCTCTGGTATATATGGTTGTATATTGTTTGGACTCCGAGTTCTACTCTTGTGGCGCCAAGGGATAGCATCCTATCCACGTCTTCTTCTTTGCAATAGTCTGGTCTTGTCTCGAATGTGAGGCCAACACATCTTATGGGCGCTTTTTCATTGATTGATTGAACATCCTCTAGGGGTATGTGATCCTGGTAACTTGGTAGTTTTACTTTGAAGTCTTTGATTTTGGCTCCGAAGTCTATCATTGCCTTTATGCATTGTGTTATGAACCATTCTTGGTAGCATAGTGTTTGGGATGGGAATGTTCCTCCCATTATGATTAGTTCCACTTTATCTGTGGGGTGTCCTATGCTGTGGAGTTGTTCTAGTCTATTGTATACTTGGTGGTATGGGTGGAATTTGTACATTCTTGCTCTGAGTGCTGCTGGTTCTTCTCCTGTGTAACTTGGGGGTGCTTTTTTGCTTTCTGGACAGTATAAGCATCTTCCATGGGGGCATTGGTGGGGTTGGCACATTACTGCTACTATTGCAATTCCTGAGATGGTTCGTGTAGGTTTTTTTCTTAGGAATTGCTCGATGATCTTTCTTTCTTTTCTTGTGGCATATTTTAGGATTGTGGAATTGCTTATGAATTTTTTAAGTTTGAAGTCCTTGCAGAGTTGGCGTTTCACGTTTTCGAGTTCTTCCCTTGTATTTACTTTTCCTTTGATGATTTCCTCTATTATTAAGCGANAGGCACTTTCCATCCTTTGGATTTCCTCCTTTACGTCTTTGTTCTTCGNATGATGTCAAGAGTTCTTATAAGGTCTGTCTTTGATATTATCCCGACGAGTTTACTCTCTTTCATTACTGGTAATCTTCCAATGCCGTGGCTGGTTAATTTTTCCAGGGCTATCATGGCATCATCGTTAATATTTACTGTGATAACATCTTCTGTCATCACTTCGCTGACAGGAGTATTTTCATCGGCGCTTGATAAATCATGGAATGCTACTATACCCTTAAGTTCACCATTTTCTGTTACTGGGTATCCTATGTGCTTGTATTTAAATACGGTTTCAAGTGCTTCTCTAACAGTGGAGGATGGTTTGAGCGTTATAGGGTCTGGTGTCATCACATCACTTACCTTAACCCCTTCAAGCAGGGATGATATGAATACCAGTCTATATTCTTGTTCGGCGCCTATATAAATGAAGAGTGCTATTAGTATGAGGAATGGGTTGAAGAAGATTCCGGCCATTGCCATGAGTATGGCTAGGAATTTCCCAAGGTTTGCGGCGACTTCTGTTGAACGTAAGTAGCTCATTTTCTCTGCTAATAACGCTCTTAGTATCCTACCACCATCCATTGGGAATGCGGGTATCAGGTTGAATAGTGCCAGCACCACATTTACTAGTATGAAATTGGCTATAAATTTTGTTATCGCATGTGGGGATATTCCCATCGATCCTATACCATAGAGGGTGGCTGCTATTATCAAGTTCGTAGAGGGTCCTGCGATGGATATTAACAGTTCTTGACGGGGCACTCGGGGTATTTTCTCCATCTTAGCAATACCACCTATGGGGAGTAGGAGTATTTTCTCTATTTTAACGCCGAAACGGCGTGCTACATATGAATGTGCCAGTTCATGGATGACAACGGTCACAAAGATCAAAGTTATAAGTACAGCAAGCTCTAATGAGATGAGCTCCAAAAATGCCAAAAAATATATGGATATTATCAATATTAAGAATGAAAAATCTAATTCTATGGGTATGTCAAAGATCTTAAATATTTTTATAGTCGTTTTCATGGATAAAATTTTTATCCTATAAAAAATATGCACTTTATCAAATAAGCAAATGTTGGTGTTTTGATGTTGGTTTCTGAATTTTTAGGTAAAAAAGTTCTTGATAAAAACGCCTTTGAGGTGGGAAAAGTATCTGATATGGACATAGACCCTGAGAATGCGATTATAAATTCTGTGATCATATCCAAGGGAGAATTATCCCTCAAACCACAAACATTCATGGTAAGTATTGACAAAATACAGAAGGTAGGCGATTATGTCCTGATTAATATAGTGTCTGAGGAGGCTGAGGAAGTCTCGCAGATTCCTAAGGAGAAACCGACTAAACTCTCACCTGAAAAAGAAGAATAGAACTGGGGGGTATTGTATTGGAGATTGTTGATGGAAGAGGAAAAACAATAACCGTAGGATCTGTTGTGAGATATACTGGCACAGGTACTACAGGGGAGGTTTCAGGGCTAAAAGTAGAGGATAATCAAGGATGGGCTAGGCTCGTCGATTCAGACCTATGGTACAGCACTGAATATCTTGAAGTGGTGGACAAGGCAGAATTTGAAAGAAAAGAATATGAAAAGAGAGAAAGGATAGAGAAGCATCTTAAGAAGCTTAAAAAGATGCGAGAGGATCTTGAAGAGGTTGACATGGGCTCAGAGGTTTGTGATGGTGGAGGTTAACAATTTAGCCTTCTGTCGCTGCCAAGCCCCACCAATATGGGGGTTACACCAAGGACAAATTCAACCATGTCCATATTTTATCTTAAAGTACCTCCACCTACTGATCACGAGGCAACTCTTCCTGTGAAGGAAAAAAATCCTCTACACCACATAGAGGAGTGTGAGGAGTCTATTTTTAAATTTTTTATTTTTTTGATCGGCTCCTGGATCCTGTTCTACCACCCTTCGTGGCGTGATGTGGCTTTTACTCTCCTGTTTTTTCATGGGGTGGATTTTACATTAGGATGTTCGGACTTTTATGCCTATCCCAAGCTTAATTTTCCCTAAGAATCGATAAACACCGGCCTGGCCTTGACATGGTTGTTGTTCTATCATTAAATGGCGTGATCGGCAACTTTTTAATTTTGCGAACAGCCTCCGATAATATGAATGAGCTACTAAATATTAAGCAACGGCATTTCTTCACAGTATATAATATGAGGTTCATATTAATTTGTAAAAAAATAGCAGGTATAGCAAGTTTATTCGCTAGAGAGGAGAAGGCAAGTAGAATAGCCAGCTTGGTAGTGTGTGTAATAGGGGTCTTATATTTGATTGTGGGAACTTTTGTGATGAACCCAGTATTCCTTGCTGGTTAATCGGATTAGCACTCGTCATTGATGGCATAGGACTCCTCATATAACATCTGGGTCTTGTACGCTGACGCAGAACTTGCAAAGAGCACCTGGAGTGTCCATCTGTTTCTCTTTGACAGGACAGTAATAAACACTTTTTCTTTTTTTCACCATTAATCCACCTGGAAAACGAGTCCCAACAGGATGTATTGGCTCCTCTCTTATGAATGTTGCATATATGGTTATTATTCGTGCAATTTTCTGGAAACACTTTTCGGGCTTATTTTTAGCGTTCTTGAGCTGTTCATCAAGGAATTTTATAAATTCACTTAATCTTTTGGTATCCATTGGCCTATTATATTCTTTCCTATCCTTTTCATTTTTCACATCTCTCATCCTATTGAAAAAAAGCCTTTGTGAACCTTTTGATAAACTCTTCCCGCTCACGGGCAGACATATACTTGGTTTCTTCTCTTAGATAGATTGTTGCATCCATTATGTCCCTTATTGATATCCTTGAAGCTTCCTTTTTAAGAATCTTTAAAAGATTTCTTTTAGTCAATTTTTTGGGGGTGCTGATTTTCTCAATCATTTCAAGCCACCTTAAATCCTTGGGCTGCTATGGTTCTCTTTTAATTTGGACAATAAAAGATCCTTCTTTCTCACTACTTGGAAATCTCCAGGAAACGGTATCCTTAGAAGATGAAAAGACCCCTTTATTTATAAAGTATAAATTATTATAAGAATGCTTATCAAATAAAGCCGACTGTGGTAAATTTTTTAGGGTCGATTTTTTCTCCTCATAAATTTAGGCTGGGGGGGCTCCATGAACTTCTTCGTAGATTGTTGGCAAATTAACTCTTACCTTTGACAAGTGGGGGGCTTCCCGCCTCATGAGAGTACTCGCCCGCCTAGATGTACTTTGCAATGGGGTGGCTGTCGCAGCCTCACATTCAGGATGCTTATGTGGGGGGGTTTGTAGTTTTCTTGTCAGCTTCTCATCTGCATTTAGGACGATCCCAGCCCTCTGCGACTCTAGTGTGTGTTCATTTCCATATTGGGGGGTTAGCAGCATATGAATGTTAAAAGCTTGTGATTTTTTTACATATTTTTTAATTGCAGCAGCCATCTTGGGGCCGATTCCGTCAACTCTTTGCAGTTCGTCTTCGCTCACGTTCTTCAAGTTGTACNCAAATGTATTTACGAGTCTGCGGGCTCTTATACGTCCTAGTCTTTTCACTCCCACTACGAGTGGTATTATATNCTCTTTGACCCCATAATAAAGGCGTGCTGTTAAGATGTCAAGTGCCTGTGAGTGGCCATATGTTCCTGTGACTTCGCATATCTCCTTGAAAAATCTTATAAGTTGTGATGCTTCGTAGGCTGCTCTACGGGTTGAGGCAGCATATACATTAAAGCGGTTTTCGATCTCGTATCGCTTCTTTCGTTTATCCATTCTATTAAGGATGCTGCTGTGGNCTCTTTGTTGCTCACGTCCATGATGAATATGCCATGTTCTTGGAGTTTTTCACGGACACGATCCTTGCCTTTACTGGTTTTGAATGATATGAATGGCATGTCAGGGGTTTTGCATATTTCATAGATTAGTTTGTAGGTGTCGAGTTTATCCATTTCAGTTGTGAGGTGGTGGAATCTTATACTTGTTTCCACACTATAATTGGAGTTAGCTATGAGGAGTCCGAATGGCGTGGCTTTTAAACCTGTGGGGGTTGGTTTTATTATTTCGTTTTTGATGAGGAATTCTATTGAAGAGTCTATTTCATATTCAAGATTATCAGCGATGATGTTCATATTAGGATTGTTGGTGAGTTGGTGATCGTAGAATGTCTTTTTAAAAAATTCGATCAGGTCATCTGGGTTGTCTGCTAGTCCTGCTGCCATTTGTCCTATTATTTGGTGGTAGACTGCGTCCTTGTTTTCTATGAGTTTTGAGTTGGTGGGTTCTATTTCACCTCGTATGTAGTATTCTTCTAGTTGACATGCCTCTTCTGGGCCTTTTGCTATAAGATATGAGTATCCTACTTTGTCGTATTGTGGTCTTCCAGCTCTCCCAGACATTTGTTCATAATCAAATCCTGGTATCCATTTAGGTCCTTGTCGGGTCCACCTTGTGTAGTCTCTTATGATAACTGTCTGGGATGGTAGGTTAACACCGTACATTAGGCTGGGTGTTGCTGTGATCATGTATATGTTGNCGTTTCTGAATTCGTCTTCTATGATCTCTCTTTGTCTGTTGAATAAGCCTGCGTGGTGGAATGCAACACCTTCCCTGATGCATTCTGCGAGTTTGAGGCATGTGAATGTTGGTGCTGATCCACTCTTCTGGGGAATTTCAAGTATTTTATCAGCGACTTTATTAAATATTTCTCTTGTCTCTTTGGGGATGCTTTTACGTATTTTTTGCGAGACGAATGTTGCTAGGGCTTCTGTGAATCGTCTTGTTGATACAAATACTAGGATTTGGTTTTCGTCTTTGATCGCTTCTTGCAGTATTTTGACTATGGCTTCATTTTTTTCTCGGGCATTTAACATGTCGAGGGTTAGGATTTCTTTGTAGAGTGGGACTGGACGATAGTCATGTTGTATCACATTCGCATTTAGCCATGCTGCTATCTCCTCAAGGTTGCTGAGGGTTGCTGAGAGTGCTATTATCCGTATTCTAGGATTTAGTGACATTAGACGGGTGATTGCACATTCTATTGTGGGTCCTCGTGTATATTCGCCTATCATATGGAATTCATCAACTATTAGGAGGTCTATTTCGTTTAGTGTGTTCCATGAGAAACGTGTTAACATGTCGAATGATTCGAACACCATGATAGCGAGATCTGCGGATCTTGGATCTTTACCCACACTGATACCATGCTTTTCAAGTTCCTTGAATTCTTTAATTTTCTCGTTTTGGATGGATATGAGGGGGACTGTGTAAATGACTTTCCCACTCTCTAGTATTGTTTTTATAGCAGCCATGAGACCTAGTAGTGTTTTTCCGCTTGCTGTTGGTATTGCCAGTATATAATTGTGTTGGTCTTCGAGGTAGCCTTGTTTAATTGCAGCTTTTTGTGCAGGGTTCAGTTCTTCTATGAAGGGGTAGCAGCCTTTTATTATTTTCATCATGGCCTTTCTAGTGTTCATCTTTGTTCACTTTTCTTTTTTCGACTACTTTTATGTTTGATATTTTTGTGTGTGGGTATTGGCCTTTTTCGTCCTTTTCAAGGCTTTTTACCATGTCCCATATTGTTAGGAGTGCTACGCTTACTCCTGTGACGGCTTCCATTTCCACTCCAGTTTTGGCGTTGCATTTTACTGTTACTTTTACGGTTATTTTGTTGTTTAGGATTTTGAATTTCAATTTTGTGCTTGTTATGGGGAGTGGATGGCATAATGGTATTAGGTTCCATGTGTTTTTAATGGCGTTTATAGCAGCTATCTGGGCTGTTGCAAGCACATTACCCTTTTCTATCTTCTTTTCTTTGATTAGTTTTATTGTGTCTTCTTTGAGGTGTATTTCACCTTCTGCGGTGGCTGTTCTTTGAGTTATGGGTTTTGGAGTCACGTCAACCATGTGAATGGATTCTTCATGTGTATGGGTTAGCTTCATATTGGATCACTAATATGGAGTTTTTATAGTTGAAAATTTAGCAGCCTTTTTCAGTCCGTTTTCTCCGAGTTTTTTCCTTAATTTTTCATCTGAAAGTAGTTTTTCTATTGCANCTGCTAGCCTTCTGGGGTTTTTGGGTTCTACAAGTATTCCCACTTTCTTGTCAATGATTTCTGGTATGCCCCCGACTTTTGTTGCCACTACTGGTTTCCCCATTGCCATGGCCTCTAAAAGTACTATGGGGATTCCTTCTGAAATTGATGGTAGGACTATTATGTCTGCGGCTGCCATTATATTGTTTATGTCGGTGCGCGGCCCTGTGAATAGGACGTCTTTGATGTTTTCTTTTTTTGTGATGCCCCTTAGTTTTTTGAGTAAGGGTCCTCCGCCTACTATGACTAATTTTGAGTCTCTTTTTAGATATTTTTTTGCTTTTATGAGGTATTCAATGCCTTTCTGTGGNACTAGATTACCTACGAATAATATGATCGGCTTTTTTGTTCTTATTTCTTTTTTAAATGAAGTTTTGATTTGGGGGTTGAAGGTTTCTGTGTCTACCATGTTGTATGTTATCATTATCTTGTCTTGTGGTATTCCGAGTTTTAGTATCTTTTCTGCCAATTTTTCGCTTATAACAATGACTTTCTCCGCTTTTTTAAGTATTATCTTGATAAATGGTCTTATCAGAATGTTAGATGATAATATGAGGGCGTCTGATCCGTGCACGGTTACATAGTATGGTTTGCCTGTTATAAATGATCCTAGTAATGCTATGAGGCCTGGGGGGATTATGTAATGGGCGTGTATAATGTCGATGTCTTCTTTTCTGATTATTTTAATCAGTTTTTTTGCCGCCGTGAATGTGAATATAAGGCCTCTTAATCCTTTTATGTTTATTGTTGGGGTTGATGAAACTCTTATACCATTTTTGTCCTCTATTTTTTCATGTGGATATGTTAGGACGCTTATATGATATCCTTTCTTTTTCAGTTGTTTTGCTAGGTTGTAGGTGTGGGATGCGACGCCTCCAAAGTGTGGTGGGAATTTACCTATGATGATGACTTTTTTCAAGGGTTTTCACCTAGTTGAAAGTGTGATTTGGTTTTGTTTTAAAATTGGTGTTGAGTATTCTTCCTTTTAGGTTGAAGATGAGCACGTCAAAATCTATGGAATACCTTTCTTGACATTTTTTTCGTGTTGATGATGCTATGCTGTTGAATACTGGTTGTGTTAGTCCTGCGTGGTCTAGTTCAGTGATCATTTCTTCTACTGTCCTTTTATTGAATATTTCAATGAGAAGCTGTTTTGGTGCGCCGTTTATGGCTGCATGGGCTGTTATTATTTCGCGTCTTCCATCTGCCACGGTATTTTTGGTGTTGAATATCCCCGCACTTATTTTTATGAGTTTACCTGCGTGGCCTAAGAGTATGACCCTTTTAAAGCGTTTTTTAGCGGCTATTTTTAACATGTAACCTGGGTAGTTGCCCATTTGTATTATCCTATCCTCTTCAATGTTTTTGAAATATTTTTTAGCTATTTTTTCCCCTATGTTACCAGGTACAAATACTAGTTCCTTCCATTCTCTGGAGGCTGCTATGTTTATTTGGCATGCTAGTGATCTTTTATATGCTTTTGAGGACATTGGACGTGCAATACCTGTCGTTCCAAGTATTGATATGCCCCCCTTTATTCCTAATCTGGGATTCATTGTCTTTTTAGCGACTTTCCTCCCCTCTGGTACTGATATTGTTACGGTGGCCCCTTCCTCTAGGGATANGTATTTTTTTATATTTTCTTTTATCATCTTTTTTGGGGTGGGGTTAATTGCAGGTTCTCCAGGGGGGACTGGGAGCCCTGGTTTAGTTACTGTACCTACACCTTCACCTCCTTTGATGATAATCTTTGAAGACTTATTTAATTGGACTGTTGTGATTATATCAATGTTTACTGTTACATCAGGGTCATTGTATGGTCTTTTTATGACTGATGCCCTTGCTTTATTATTTGAGAGTTTTTCCACGGCTTTAATATCTATTTCCAGTTTGCCATGAGGAGTATCTACACTAACTTTTTTGATGTTATTTTTGCCTTTTAAATGTAAAATAGAAGCAACTGCCGCTGCTGTGGCGGCAGTGCCTGTTGTTATACCGAAATCTTGACCTTTTTTATTCATTAAAATCTTAAAAAGAAGATTCTTCCAATTTTTCCTTTATAGCCTCTATAAGCTCCTCTTTACTAGGAGCTCCTATAAATTTCAGAACACCATTCATGGCAATCGCTGGCACGGCCATCAGACCATATTCAATCGCTCTTTCGCTGTCAACTATCACATCTATTTGTTCAACTTCTATGGCATCGCCAAATTCTTTTTTTGCCTCTTCAACCACTTCTAGTGCCATTGGACAATAGGGACATGTGGGGGATGTGAACACTTCAATCTTGACTACCATAAATATTAACCTCCATTTATCCTTTTAAATTTCTATTTCAATAAATACTTATCCATCTGGTAAGAGAGTGCGACTATTGATCACCATCAAAATCAAAAAAAGTCATAATTAAAAAAGCGGCAGATTACCATCTTCATAATCCAATCCTTCAACAACAAGCATGTTAATTGGAAAAATGAGACATTAAAAGCCTAATGGGTTATAATGGTGATAATGTGGCGTGTATTCGCACGAGAACAGAGGAATCTATAATGGAGAGGTTTTGGATGATTATTAAAATTCTTAGGGAAGATTTCACCATAAATGATGGGGTTTGAGGATATTTCAAAGTGTAAATCCCAGTTACAAGGTTTAGAAAAGATTTCATGCTTCTTAAAAAATATTATATAATATGAATAATAATGACAGATTTAGGGGGTGGAATAATATAACGATAAAAGTTCGTTCACCTGGTTCGGCCACCATCATCAATGCTATCGCAACTGGTAAAGGTTCGGCTTTCGCAATCCAACGCCATGTAACAGCAGAAGTTAAACTCATACCAGAAGGAATAAAATGTGTTTGTAAAGAGGACATTGACACAACCCTAATGAGAACATGTGCAGAATCAGTCCTTAAAAAATATAATATAAACACTGGGTTAAAGGTTAAAACCACATCTAACTTGCCAGTAGCATCAGGACTTTCAAGTAGTAGCGCAACCTCAAACGCCATAGTGATGGCCGCATCCAAACTCATCGCGGAAGAATTTGGCCTAGAACCATTCAACAAGTGGGAGATCCTCAACTTAGCTATTGATGCCTCCCTAAAGGCTGGGGTTACGATCACAGGTGCATTTGATGATGCTAGCGCCTCATTATATGGTGGATTCACAATAACAGATAACTTTGAAAGGAAGATAATCAAAAAGGGGCCCATGGAAAATCAAAAGATATTGATATATATACCAGAGAGAGAATCCTTAACCGCAGAATCCGACGTTAAAAGGATGAAGGTACTCGCACCACTCGTAGAAATAGCCTTTAAAAAGGCCCTAGAAGGCGACTTATACAGGGCGTTAACCCTAAATGGTATAATATACTGTGCAACACTAGGATTCAACCCAGAAATTGCAGTGGATGCCCTAGAGGCGGGTGCGATCGCAGCAGGCCTATCAGGGACAGGACCATCATTTGTCAGCATAGCAAGAGAAGAAAAACAAGATGATATCATAGACGCATGGGACTCCTACCCAGGGGATATAATCATAACAGGCGTTGACAACCAAGGCACACAGTTTAGGTGACCCTCAATGAAAAAATCAGAGGCCATGCAACTTCTAAAAGAATCCAGGAAAAAAATAGATAATATAGATGAGAAAATATTAAATCTCATCTCTGAGAGAACTTCCTTGGCTAGGAAGATAATAAAAGCAAAGATAGCCTTGGACATGGACATCTGGGACCCTGAAAGAGAGAAACAAATCGAACAAAAGACAAGGAAAATCGCCAGGAAAAACAAAATCGATGAAAACAAACTTATAAAGATAATGAGAATACTCACAGAATTAAACAAGATGGAACAAGAACAAATACTCAGGAGAAAATAAACATGGGAAATATTAGAACAGCATTCGTTAAAAGGATAGCGAAAGAGTTAGTGGAAAACAGTCCTGGGAAATTCGCACTGGACTTTGAAGAAAACAAGAAACTAGTCGAGAAACTTTCAACAGTAAATACAAAACATCTCAGAAACAAGATAGCAGGTTACATAACACGGCTCATAAGGCAACAATCACAATAAGAGGTTGTAGGCTAATGTCACTTATAATAGCAAAATTTGGGGGTACATCCATAGGGAATGGTAAAAGGATAAGAAAAGCAGCCCAATCAGTAGTGAAAGAATACATGAAAGGAAACAGAGTAGTGGTGGTGGTATCAGCCATTAACAAGACAACAGATGAACTCCTAGAGATCGTGGAAGAAGCGACAAACAACACCATAACAGAAAAACAACTAGCTGAAGTAGTTTCGATGGGTGAAATGACTAGCGCAAGAATATTTTCCTCGGCCTTGGAATCCCTTGGCGTGAAATCCGAGTATATAGACCCATACAAGAGCGAATGGCCAATAATAACAGACAGCAACCTCCTAGATGCCAAGGTAGATCTTAAAACAACAATAAAAAAGTCCAAGATACTTTTAAGACTCCTGGACCAGGGTATTATACCAGTTGTCTGCGGATTCCTAGGTAAGGATAAACATGGCTATATCACAACATTAGGCAGAGGCGGAAGCGATATCACAGCATTTTTACTTGGACGCTGCCTAAATGCAGATGAGGTTATAATAGTCACAGACGTTGGAGGGGTTATGTCAACAGACCCAAACAAGCTCCAAGAGGCTAAAAAATTGGATAAAATCTCGGTAGAGGAGATGAGAGACCTGGCCACCCATGGAGCACAAGTACTCCACCCTCACGCCCTAAAATATAAAGTGCCGGAGATAAAGGCTAAGATAATAGGATTCGAACACGGAGATCTTTCAGCTCCTGGAACAGAGATCATAGGCCCCTCAAAAAAGGAGCAGTTGAAGACTGTCACCTTTAATTCAGAACCATTGGCCGTGTTCGCAGTAGTGGGGAAGGAAATCCTCAACAAGCCAGGCATACTCGCTAAAGTAACATCCACCCTATCTAAAAAGAATATCAATATCATAGGAGCGTCTACCGGAAAAAATTCCATCACATTATTCATCAAAAAGGAAGATGCACAGGAAGCCCACAAACTCTTACACGACGTTGTAGTTGAAGATGAAAACCTAAGTTCCCTATCCCTTGGAAGAGATATTGCAATGATCACGATTTCAAGCCCAGAATTTATAGACACTCCCGGGATAATCTCAGAAATCACGGAACCATTAAGGGAACATAACCTGAATATTGTTGAAATATCATCATCACAGACTTCCGTGGTGATATTCGTTGACTGGGATGATGGGAAAAAAGTTTATGAACTCGTAAGGGGTGTTTTAGAATGAAAATAGAAGGCACGATCGTGGCCATGATAACCCCCTTCACACCGGATGATGAAGTGGACGAGGATGGGCTGCGAGAAAACATAAACTATTTGATAGAGAATGGGGTTGATGGTCTCCTCATAGCAGGGACCACAGGCGAATCAGCCACAATAACCCACGAAGAACAAAGGAGGATGATAGACCTCCTAGTTGAAGAAGTCGATGGCAGAGTAACCACCATCGCAGGAGCTGGCAGCAACTCCACAAAAGAAGCCCTAGGACTCGTTAAACATGCAGACGCGGCGGGTGCTGATGCGGCGCTCGTCATAACACCATACTATAATAAGCCGCAACCACACGGCCTATTAGAACATTACAAGATACTCAGCGACGCGGCAGAGATATCTCTGATAATCTATAATGTACCCTCAAGGACAGGGATAGATATCGACGTCGATACCGTTCTAAAATTGGCGGAAGAGGATAAAATAATAGGCCTCAAAGAGGCGAGCCCAGACCTTGACAAAGTATCCAAGTTAATGAAAAAACTCATGGAAAGCGGTCTTGACAATGAATTCGTCATACTATCAGGTAACGATAATCTCACATTCCCAATGATACCTTTAGGTGCTAGGGGTGTTATATCGGTTGTTGCAAACGTTGATCCAGCCAGGATGTCGAGAATGGTTAATGAGGCTCTTTCAGGAGACTTTGAATCTGCTATGAAAACACACTATGAATTATATGATCTTATGAAAGTCCTTTTCATTGAAACCAACCCTGTACCCGTCAAAGAAGCATTGAATATGATGGGCAAACCTGCTGGTCATGTGCGACCACCACTAGAACAACTCAAAGAAGAAAACAGGGCAAAACTCAGGAGGATACTAGAAGATCTCTCATTACTCTAAGGGTGAGATGACATGATCAGGGTAGCGGTAAGCGGTGCCTGTGGCCGGATGGGTTCAAAGATCGTGAAGAGGATAACAAGAGAAGATGGCATGGAAGTAGTGGCGGCTATAGAAGCACCTAACACACCATTTAAAGGAAAGGATGTTGGCGAGATTATAGGTATAGGCCCAATTGGCGTTAAGGTAGTGCCCGCAGAGGAACTAGAGGAGACCCTTAAGGCTTCAAAGCCTGACGTAGTTGTTGATTTCACAATAGCGGATGCGGCGGTAAATACTGTAGAGAAAGCTTCAAAACTTGGCGTCAACCTCGTGGTTGGGACAACAGGTTTCTCAACCGAACAATTAGAAAAGATTGAAAATGACATTAAAGAAGGGAATGTTAAGGCCATCATCGCGCCTAACATGACTGTGGGTGTTAATGTCTTCTTCAAGGTACTTGAGGAGCTTGCAAAGCTCTTACCAGATTATAATGTTGAGATCATGGAAGCACACCACAAGCATAAAAAGGATGCACCATCAGGAACCGCTCTAAGGGCGTTGGAGATAATAGCAGCCGCTACTGGTAGAGACCCTGATAATGTGAGCGTATATAGTAGGAGGGGTCTTATAGGTGAACGATCAGATGATGAGATAGGAGTACATGCTATAAGGGCTGGTGATATAGTAGGAGACCATATAGTGCTTTTCGCTGGTGAAGGTGAAAGACTTGAAGTGATCCACAGGGCACATAGTAGAGAAGCCTTTGTTGGTGGTGTTATCCGAGCCCTTAGGTTCATAGAGAATGCAGAACCTGGTAAAATATCAAATATGAAGGATGTATTGGGGATCGGGTGATTATAATGGTTGATGTGGGAGTTTTAGGCGCGACTGGAATGGTCGGACAACGCTTCATAGAACTTTTAGATAAACATCCTAAATTCGAAGTTAAGGTGCTTACAGCTTCCCCCCGCTCCGAAGGAAAACCTTACGAAGAAGCTGCTAAGTGGTATCTTCAAAGTAAAATGCCAGAGTCAGTTAAAGATATAAAAGTTGTGAGAACAGACCCTTCCAAGGTTAGAGATGTTGACATATTATTCTCAGCTCTACCTCCTGATATAGCCGCGAAAGTGGAGCCAAAGTTCGCAGAAAAGTATGTGGTGGCTTCAAATGCTAGTGCGATGAGGATGGAGCCTGATGTGCCATTAGTTATACCAGAGGTTAACCCCGACTTCCTAGACCTTATAGAAGTTCAGCAAAGAGAGCGCGGATGGGATGGTTTCATAGTCACAAACCCGAATTGTACTACAATAGCCCTTACATTAACTTTGAAGCCTATCCATGATCAGTACACCATAAAGAGGGTCTATGTAGCTACTATGCAAGCTGTTTCAGGCGCGGGATACAATGGAGTCCCGTCAATGACCATCATAGATAACATAGTCCCCTATATTGGGGGCGAGGAGGAGAAAATAGAGACAGAGACACTCCACCTCCTTGGGGAATTAGAGGAGGGAAAGGTCACCCCCGCCCAGTTTGGTATAAGCGCATCCTGTCATAGGGTTCCTGTACTTGATGGGCACACAGAAGCCGTCTTCATAGAGCTTGAGGAAAAGTTTGAAATTGATGATATAAAAAGGATCATGGATGAATTCCAGGGGATACCACAGAAGTTGGAGTTGCCTTCCGCCCCTGAAAAACCAATAATTGTGAGGGAAGATGAGGACAGGCCACAGCCACGCTTGGACAGGGACGAATCCAATGGGATGGCTGTTACAGTTGGTAGGCTGCGTATGGATGCTGCATTTGAGAATAGCTTGAGGTATGTGCTAGTTGGCCATAATACGATACGTGGAGCTGCGGGTGCATCAATCTTAAATGCAGAGTTAATAAATGAGATAATATTTTAGAAAAATGTTCGAAGGGCTGCTGGAGGNTCTACATCATCTAGACCTTTCATTATTTTATTNTTTTAATATTCAAGTCNGCAATCCCTTTTTTGATTTTTTAATGCCAATTATAACATTTGCAGGGGCCGAAATATTCTGGATAAGCATATCCATAATACTCCTCTTTTTGGGTGAGAAGGGTAAGAGAACGGCTTTCACATGCCTTTTAGCCTTCTTTTTAGGCTATTTTCTAGGCGAGCTTTTAAAAGCCGTCTTCCAAGTTCCCCGCCCATTCGAGGTCATAGAATGGGTGAAGATCTCCACCATCACCGGGAGTTATTCTTTACCCTCAGGCCATGCTACAGCCTCTTTTAGCGGATTTCTAATCCTAGGAGTAAATTATGGTAGGCTTCCTATTTTCCTATCATTAGCTGTTCTAGTTGGGATTTCTAGAATTTATATGGGTTTACATTATCCATCAGATGTTGTCTTGGGGGGCCTACTTGGGATATTATGCGCCTTAATTTCCCTTAGGATTGAANAAAAACTNTTTAAGTCCGTGAAGGACAAATATCAGAAGGGATAATCAGTGATTCTTTTCAAGTGATTAACATGTTTCTTAAAGATTCAGAAAAGGAAGAATTGAAGCGTCTTGTGAAGGCATGCATGCTCGAAATAAGTAAATTGAAACTCGAACTTGAAAAATGCGAAAAAAGAAGGGACGAAAGTGAGAAACTGGAAAAATTAAAGGAAGAGTTGGCAAAAAAGGATAAACATATAATGGAGTTTGAAAGACTTTTAAAAGAAAAGGACAAAGTCATAGAGAATCTGAATAAGATTTTAAGTGAAAAGGAAGCCCAAATCCAGGAATTGGAGAAAATAGAAGGATACTTTGACAAGTTGACAGCAAAGCCTAAAAAGGATCTTACATCATTCCAGTCACAAATTTACAGGTTATTACCAGAGAAGAAGGCTACCACGGAAAAATTGCATTCTTTCATACAAGATATAGGGTTCAAGGATTTGAAATATGAAAACATGTTACAGATCCTTCGGAACCTTGAAAGAAAAGGCTATTTAAGATCTTATAATGAAGGTGATGAGATAGTCTGGGAAAAAATTGAAAAATAGACTAGATGATTTTCGCGACAAGCTCTGCAACCTTCTTTCCAAGGTTCCTGGACGTTTCTATGCCGAATTCGTCCTCTTCACAGTCTTTTTCTCCGAGTCCAACCCCGGTTCCACCATAATGTGCTGTTGGTGAAGCATCTCCCACAACTATCATCTCATGTATTAATAGGAAATTGTGGATTGCGTTACATGTTGTTTCTTGTCCGCCGTTTCTTGAACCCCCAACTGCTATTGCACCGCCTACTTTATCCTTTAATCTGAAGTCTATTCTTAAGGGTCTTGTCCTATCCATGAAAATTTTTGTTTGCCCTGTCACATTACCAAAGTAGACTGGGCTGCCTATTATGATACCATTAGCTGCTTCTAGTTTCTTTAAGATCATGGGGATATCATCTTCTATTGGACATTCACCTGTTAAGCAAGTGTCACACGCCCTACATGGGCTTATATCATGTTCTGCAAGTTTTATAAGTTCTGTTTCAACACCCTTTTTTTCCGCTGCACTTAAAGCCTCCTTGACGAGGAAGCTTGTGTTACCATTAATCCTCGGACTTCCAACTATCCCTATTATCCTTGGCATAAGATCACGTCCCTCATTTAATTTATGAGGAGCTTGTGAACACACCACACTTACAAGTGGGGGGGCTTCCTACCCAGGGGAGAACCCACCCTTTGATAATCCTTTCATAAGTGATGATGGGGTCTCATCCACAAGCTTTCTGGGGACCGTCCCTGTCCCCCTGTATCCCAGATTTTCAGGAGGCATTATAATCCGCTTCCCAGCCACGCATGGGGATGGAAAAACCACTTGTCTAGTTGACACATCCTTCTTTTTTTTTTTTTTTTTTTTT
>JGI26787J52750_100024_pt1 | contig 20274 bp, 23 predicted proteins | sample WilGeyfunne61714_FD_52750 | JGI IMG/M metagenome (IMG submission 52750)
ATTCATCATATTAAAAAGTGACTTTTATGAAGGATAAAAGGAAGGAGATCTTAAGAGAAACATTGGGAGAATTCGCTGATGACAACCTTGAAGCTGAAAATGGGAAAGTTAAATCAGGGAAGGAGGTCACCTCTGGCATTGACAAGATAATCCAGAGAAAACCTTCAAAACATAGAAAAGCAGATGTTAAAGAAGTTGAAATCATAGAGGAGGATCTAATCCCATTATATAAGCTTTCCCTTCCAAAATTTTCCGATAAAGAAAGAGAACTTATAAATGAAATAAGGTCAAAAGTCGTGGAAGCTGCTGTAACAGCCGGTGGCGAATTCCAAATCGACAAGAAAACCCTTATGAGGGAGATTAAAAACTTCCTCAGGGTGAAGGGGATTCGAGACATTGACAGACTCGCCAATCAAATCGTGCAAGAAATGCTAGGCTATGGCGAAATAGATCCTCTCATAAGAGATGATAATCTTGAAGAGATAATGATAATCGGCGTGAAAAAACCTGTTTTTGTCTACCATAGAGACAAGGGTATGATGATAACAAACCTCATATTCGATGATGCTGATAATATTAAAGCCNTAATTGATCTGATCGCGAGACAAGTAGGTCGGCGCATAGACCAACAAACACCAATCNTAGATGCAAGATTACTCGACGGTTCAAGAGTCAATGCAACTATACCCCCAGTCTCGCCGGATGGACCCACACTAACTGTACGTAAATTCAAAAAAGACCCTTACACCATCATAGACCTTATCAATTTCAAGACAATGTCATCTTATCTGGCAGCATTCCTCTGGGTATGTACTGATGGCCTTGGAGTCAAACCATGCAATGCAATAATCGCGGGTGGCACAAGTTCGGGTAAAACAACAACCCTTAATACGATAGCAGCATTCATACCACCCCGTGAGAGAGTTATCACCATAGAGGATACCCTAGAACTCCAACTCCCACACCCCCATATCCTAAGAATGGAAACAAGACCACCAAACATAGAAGGAAAGGGTGAAATCGACATGGACACCCTCGTCAAAAACTCCCTCCGACAGAGGCCAGACAGGATAATAGTGGGAGAAGTAAGGGGCCCTGAAGCCATAACATTATTCACAGCCTTGAACACTGGCCATTCAGGGTTCGGAACATTGCACTCAAACACTGCCCAAGAAACCATCACCAGACTCACGAACAGGCCCATGAACGTCCCAAGTATTATGATACCCGCATTGGACTTCATCATAATGCAGAATAGGATGTATAGTTCATCTGGTCGTTCAATAAGGCGCATAACTGAAGTGGCGGAGGTCGTGGGGATGGAGGAGGGTAGAGTCCAATTAAACAAGATATTCGAATGGGATAACGTCACCGACGAGGTCGAATATGTGGGTATAACAAGCCAAGCCTTAAGAGAAATAGCAGAACTACGAGGTATAAGTATAACTGAAATAGAAGAAGAAATCGAGAGAAGAAGATTAGTTTTAGAATTCATGGCCGATGAGAATATAAGATCCATAGATGAAGTGGCCGAATATATACATGGATATTATAAGGATCCGGAGGAGATCCTAGAGAAAATACTCTAAGCTCAAACCCTGGGGGCGTCTAAGAATGGTCTTTAAAGAAATTTTTGAAAAGCTTGGGGATATGACAATATCCGCAGGTAGAAAAGTGGAAGAGGGGGTTAAAGCCCCAGCCACGAAACTAACCAGTATCAGACCATCTTTCACTGGTAGACGTGATTTCAGAGGCACCATAAAGCGTAGAAGCACTTCAATGATAATGAAACGGATGAGGATGACCCCTAAAGAGGTAGAAATATTCAAGAATCTTATAGAAGCCGATAGGCACCGGGAAGAAGAGGAGAAAGAAAGTGGAAAAAGGTATACAGAAGCTTCACTTNAAGAATTATTAAAAGAAGAGGAAAAGAATTTCGACCCTAGGATATTGTTATTACTTGGAAGCGTTTCCGGCCTTATATTATTATTGATAACAGTCACACTAGGCCTTAGCTTGGATATCGGCTTAATATTAATGTTTGCAGTAACTTCTTTATCGGTGATTTTGACAGTTGCTCCAAAATTGCAAAAGGGTAGGAAGTCAGGTGAAGCATCACGCCAATTGCCATTCGCTTTGAGACAGATGGCAACAGAACTTAGAGCAGGATTAGGACTCCATGATACCATGCGTTCAGTGGCGCTTTCAGGGTATGGGGCGTTATCTGAAGAATTTGCAAGGACGCTTGAAGAGATAAGATATGGTGAAAGTACTGAGAATGCTCTATGGGAAATGTGTAGCAGGGTAGACTCAGAGGGCTTGAATAGGGCCGTTTATCAGATTACAAGGACGCTTGAAAGTGGGGGCGACCTAGCCAAGACCCTTAATATTATAGCAGAGGATGTAGCCTATGAGATGAGGATGAAACTTAGAGATTATTCCCAGAAGCTTAACTCCTTCACCATGATATACATGTTCATCGCCATCCTCGCACCGGTAATATTTCTTGTGATGTTACTTGCAGCCACCACGGTCATGGAAGGGTCAGTTTTACCCCCAATCGCAATATTATTATTCTACCTATTATTATTCCCGATGATAGTAGGGTTCATGGCTTTCATGATAAAAAGACTTGAACCAAAATTATAATCTATAATTTTTATAGGTTCTCCTCTCCCCATGATAAGATGGCGCCCATATAACCTAAAATTATGGGTGACAACAGCTAATAATATTTAAAACTTTCGATCACCTTTAAATCATAAATTATTTTTATTTTGCAGATAAACTCATATATGTTGCACATTCCCCCCACACTGTGTGGGGGAAGGTAGCAGGAAAGGTGGGTGGGAAAAAGCAGAAAAAACTTAGGAGTTTAAACTCCTAAGAAAAACCTGCTAAGGGATGATTAACATCCCTACCTATCTACTATATTTGGGAAGGGGAAACAAAAAACCCACCCAGAGGGGGGATGCAAAAAATCAACCCCCAATAACCCCAAAGGGTGATATCTATGAAATTTGGTATCGAAATCGTCCCAACCATGCCAATAGATGAAATAGTTGAAGTCGTTAAATTGGCAGAGGATGTTGGCTTCGAATACGCTTGGATAACGGACCACTACAACAACAGATACGTATATCAGGTCCTCGCTTTACTTGCTAAAGAAACCAAGACCATCAGAATAGGTCCAGGTATAACAAACCCCTATCTTAGGAACCCAGCAATAACAGCCTCAGCCATAGCAACCTTAGATGAGATTTCAAATGGAAGAGCAAACCTTGGTATCGGTCCTGGTGACAAGGCCACATTCGATAAATTAGGCATCGCATGGGAAAAACCAATATCAAGGATAAAAGAGGCGATATCAATAGTAAGAACCCTAACAGCTGGAGAAGCACTTGACACAGGTGCAAAATTAGATTACAAGCCCGTCCAGGAGAAAATCCCAGTATATATGGGTGCCCAGGGCCCAATGATGCTCAAAACCGCTGGTGAAGTGGCAGATGGTGTGCTAATTAATGCTTCAAACCCAAAAGATTTTGAAGCTGCCGTTCCAAACATAAAAGAGGGGGCAGAAGCTGCAGGCAGAAGCATGGATGAAATCGACGTCGCCGCATACACTTGTACATCAGTAGATGAAGATCCTGAAAAAGCAATTAACGCCGCTAAGATAGTTGTCGCATTCATAGCCGCAGGATCACCACCATTCGTGCTTGAAAGACACGGCCTACCAGGTGAAACACAACAGAAATTCGGCGACCTCATAGCCAAAGGAGATTTTGGCGGTGCAATAGCAGCAGTAGATGACGCATTAATGGAAGCATTCGCAATCGTAGGAACACCAGACGACCTAATACCTAAAATAGAAGCTCTAGGTGAAATGGGCGTAACACAATATGTTGTTGGTTCACCAATAGGGCCAGACATGAAAAAATCCGTAAAACTCGTAGAGGACATCATAGAAAGCTTCTAAAAAAATAAAAATTCACTCCCCAAATTTTTTTATACTTTTTCCCTTTTCCATAGTAAATAAAAGCTAAGCTTATTTCTTACAAAGGAATATGATAAGAGAGTTAGCACTGAAAACTAGACAAAGAGCTATTAAGAGGATTAGAAGAAAATCACCAGAAGAATTAGCAACTAGCTGGTGTCAAGAAGACTTACTCTATTCAGGGAAAGGTAAAGCAATTTTCATGATACTCCCGACCAGAGGATGCTCATGGGCACTATCCGAGAGTGGCGGTTGCACCATGTGCAGCTACCTTTCAGATTCTCTCCTTGAAGACATCAAAGCCGAAAAATTAAACAAGATATTCAAAGATCTAATATCCCAGTATAGGATAAAAGAAAAAACAGCAGTTAAAATATTCATCTCTGGCAGCTTTTTAAACCCCGAAGAATTCCCGGGAGAGTCTAGGGAATTCATACTAGAATACCTCAATGAAATAGACAACATAGAAGAGATAATAATAGAATCTCGTCCAGAATACATAAACAAGAAGATCGTTATTGAATGTTGCAATCACATACCAAACAAAATATTAGAAGTTAGCATAGGACTTGAAACTGCAGACGATTACACCCGCAAATACAAGATAAACAAGGGNTTTACAAAAGAAGACTTCGAAAAGGCCATCAAAGCCATAAAGGGTCTGAAAAGGAATTTCAATATAAAATCAANGGCTTATATATTTATAAAACCCATTTTGACAAGTGAAAGAGGAGCTATCCAAGATGCCATAGACTCTGCAGTCTATGCAGAGAAAATAGGCGTTGATAGGATATCATTCTGCCCATCAACCATACACAAAGGCACGGTAATGGAAGAACTCTGGAAAAGAGGCTCATACAAACCCCCATGGATATGGAGCCTCATCGAAATCATAAACAATACACGAAAAAACCTCAAAATACCAACAATAATGGACACCTCAGGGCTCGGAACACCAAGAGGCCCCTATAATTGCAAAAAATGTAACATGAAACTTAAAAAATTAATCATAGAATCCAACCTAACCCAAAAAACCATACCACCCATAAAATGCAACTGCTACAATAGATGGGCCGCCGAAAAAGAACTTGGAGATTTCACAAGATCAACAAATAACATCAAATACCAGGTCTATGGATAATCCAACCCCACAATAAAGAAACTTATCCTCCCGCACCCCCCCCACAAGCCAAGAAAGACACGAGAAACAGACTTGCCAAATAATATCCTAGGGTGGCATTCCCCCTAGAAAACCGAACCTGAACATAAATATGATCCATAATAGAGATTATGAGAAATGAAAGCTTAAGCTACAAAGCAGATTGGAAAATTCACCTCCAAGTGCTGGGAATTCCCTTATTAGAGTGTGCCAGTTCACAAGATGGATTCGATGATTGGTATAAGCGCAGATTTTGACCAACTGCACAAAGAACATGTGAAACTTATAGAAAAAGGACGCGAAATAGTGGAAGAGACTGGAAGCAAAATCGTCATATACCTTAATAAGGATTATAGCGCCAATCACGCCCCATTCTTCGCATCATATAAAGCTCGTGAAAAAATGGCCCTCAAAGCAGGAGCTGATAAAGTCATACCAATCGAAGGCCTACACCACAGGTTAACACTAGCATACACTGTGCCTATAAGGATAGCTATGATGATAGAAGATGGTGTTACAGATTATGTGGATGCTGCTAACCCCCCCAGAAGTCATGAAAAAAGAGGCAGAATATTTCGCTAAAAGAGGCACGTTCAGTGGAATACCAGCAAAACTTCCGAATAAGAACGTTATCAGATGGTTCGCCGCCAACGAATTCTTCCAAAAAATACAATCGGAAAATGAAATTTCACNTCATCCCAGAACTTACAAAAAACGGTTCAAAAATTTCAGGAAGAGAAATAAGAAAAAGGATAATAGAAAATAACCTACACTGAAGATGTGGCCAGACTTTTACCAGAAAACACTATAAAAATCCTTGAAAGAGAGCTGAAAAATAGAAAAGCCCCAGGTAAAAGGAACTTTAATTTAATAAAGGATAAAATGAACAAGCTTTCAAGGGCAGACTTCATAGAGATAGCCTATTTTAACGCCAAACTTATAAATTNTCCATCATCAAAATGGAGACCATACAATACAGAAAACCAAATGGGCGACCTTTAGAAGGGCCGGATACGGTCCAGTGCTCACAAGACTAGCTCTAAGCTCAATGGAGATGAACGTAACAAGGAGAGAAGTCTATAATCTCATAGGATATTATGAGGAAAAGGGATGGATACCCCCCAGACCAAAAAGCGGGAGAGAATAATCCAAAGGGCTTGGTTCGTGTCAAAGAGCGTGGAAAAAGGTTACACTTCAAAAAAAGCCCATGAGAGGTTCATGGAACATCCCAGATCCTTGGACGGGCTTGAAAAGTCTTTCAAAGCTGGGATAAGTTTAAAAAAGTTTGAAATTGAAAGATTAAAGGAAGGAAAAGAAGCTAAAATATAGGAGAATGATATTATTTATATAGGAGAATGATATTATTTCTTGCCAGATAAGGGATGGGATGAAAATTAAAAGTTCCACTGATCCTCCCAGGTGTAATGGCAACCTATCTCCGGTTAATCATAGATTCACATTTCATACCATTTAATGGCAAGCTCATCAAAGAAAATGAGAGTTTCAGAGTCCAAATAAGTATTGGATGAGCTATTTTTTCCTCTGTGTTCTACTATANGACACNTCCAAGATTTACAAAATGTCATCACAAACTTACCATCCTCAGTATCCAAGTGGATCCTCCAGCAGTCATCATCATAAAATTTGAATTCAACATCAAAGATCTTTTTACCAATGAGTTTTTTTAAGATTCTCTTTACAATCCTCTAGGATATCTTCTCCCAACCAAATCACCTTTCAATCATGTTATATATCAACCACGATTATAAACTTCTTTTTATATGATCAAAAATCATACTATAATCTTCAAATGATCTTCCAAGATCATCTAATCTCATGATTATCTCCTTAAAGATTTTAGACGTGCACTTTGACATTATAGGGGTTATATTTTCGGATAAAAATGATTCAACATCTTTCATCTCCTCATATCTCCTCTTTGAATGGAAAGCCAAACTCATAACCCTTGAAATTGCACGTTCCCTAAAACCTTCACCCTCAGTCTCCTCAAGTATCTCTAATAAATCCTCATCAAGGCCCATATTATATGCTGCCAAAAGAGTCTCCCATAGAAGTGCTGAAACACCTTTTGTATAAGAACTTCTCAACATTTTAAGCGCAGAAGCATCACCAACCCTACCACTCCTAACTTCTATATGGAACCCATAATCACTTAACCTGGCAAATTCGTGGGCAGAATCCCCTGATGCTAAAATTTTGACCCTCAAATCCTTAGTTATACGTCCCATGATAGCGGCGTCAACCACCCTACCATTACTTATATGACTAAGGGCTTCTTTCACTGTAGAAGGTGCAACATTATTTATATCAACATAGACGCCCTTAACATGATCTCCAACTTTTTTGGCAACTTTCACAGCCACTCCAGGGGTTACAGCCGATATTACGATATCAGATTTTCTAGAAACTTCCCTAATGTCATTACATTCACTAACTCCCAGATCATGTGCCAATTTCCTTGTACGTTCACTCCGACCCTTCGTAGCGGTTAAAACTTCAACCCCCATAGCTAGGAGTTTTGATGCCATGGTAGATGCTACTTCCCCAAATCCTATAAAACCCACCTTAATAATATCAAACCTCCGGGATAAGCCCCTCACAACATGAGAATTTCTCAGTCAATTTTTATCATTACATTAGATCCTACTTCAACCCTGATATCCTTTGCTATGGCTGTGCACTTGGCATTTAATAGGCAAAATACTGGTTTTTTGTCAAGTGGGGCTTCTGTCAAGCCCTCATAATTGCCAAGGCCCTTGGCTATTATAATCTGAGAATTGTCAAATACTTCTTTGAATTCATCTGAAAATTCATGGTAGATTACACCTACTGAATCTGTTCCTGTTGTAACGATATCAGCAATTTTATTGAGTCCTGCTTCCAAAGCATCATCTATGCAAGCATCATTGAGTATGGGTTCATCTTTAACAGCAACTGTGACATTTACATCATAATCCAAGAGTTTTTCTATGAGTAATTTGTCGAATATGATTTCACCAGTATTGTCCGCGAGATAAAGCACTCTTTCGGATTTTTTCAAGTTTTCTTCGAGGATTCTGGCATGGTTCACTTGGAGGGGGGAATTGAGAGATTCCATAACCACTTTTTCATGGTCAAACTCGAGTCCAAGGGCTCCAAAGTCTATTATGTTACCTGTTATCGCTACTTTCACGAAATCTTCAAGATTTTCATGATCCTTTAAGAACTTTTTGGCGATTGGCAGGAAATTCTGAGCGATCTTGTTACATTTTCTTTTTTCATCGGCATAAGGGTCCTTGTTTCCTGTCATTTCTTTGATGAGTCTGTGTATAGCAGTGCCTATCTCGTTGGATACTGCTCCTTCCTTGAACATGGAATCAAGTAAACCTATTATCTTTTTCATTATTTTGAGTTTTAGTTTCTCGTCATCTGTTGCAAGGTCCAATGCTTCCCTTGCTTGTCTGAGAAAACATGGAGCGCACTCATAGTATACTCTCATATATTATCCACCATATATGACTTTGATAACCTATAATGTCGCCATCATCTACTTGTTCCTCTTCAACTACTATTTCACCATTTAATTACAACAGCCTCTAAAGGAATGTTGAAATTTTTGAAAACATCTTTGATGGTCAATTTTTCCCTGAATTTCATTGTTTTTTCTCATCATCTATTATTAGAGTGAATTTCATCTTCTAACCTCCCTATCTCATTGAGGAGAGTGCAAGCCCTGCATAAGTCCTGGGCAGCTGGCTGACCACACCTTATACACGCCCTTAGTATGGATTCCCCTTCAAGCTCTTTTTTCAGGGCTTTTCTGATCTTTTCATGGCCTCTTAGGGTGGAGTAGAGTATGGTAGGATGATCTTTTGATAGTTTTGTTAAAATTGTGCCTATTTTTTTCCTGAAGGAGGTTTTTCGATATGGGCATTCTTCTAGGTGGACATTCAGGCCTTTTGCCATCACATATGCTGTAACTTCTTCTTCTGGTATTTCTCTGAGTGGTTTGATTTTGGTTACAAATTTTTGTGAGTAGGTTGTGGGGCCTATTCTGATCAGGTTTTCTATGTTGCCTTCTAGGTAGTTCATTACTATTGCTTGGACTTCGTCGTTGAGGTTGTGTCCGGTTGCTATTTTATCTGCTCCGAGTTTTTCAGCTTCCTTGTTGATTATCCATCTTCTGAGCACGCCGCAGTATGTGCATGCTTTTATTGGGGGTTTGGACGCCATTATTTCGTCTATTGTTACTTTGAAGTGTTTTTTGAATGAGAATATGTGTTGTGGTATTCCAAGTTCTTTGCAGGTTTTTGAAGCGTATTCTATTCCTTTTTTGCGGTAGTCTCTTATGCCTTCATCGATTGTTATTACTTCGAGTTCTATTATGTTTCTTTCTGCGAGAATTGATAGTATATCTAGTACTGTTGTGCTGTCTTTTCCGCCTGAAAGAGCGACTAGTACTTTATCGCTTTTTTTTATTAGTTTGTATTTTTTTATGTCTTTGAGGACTTTCTTTTGGATTGCTTTAATGAAGCATTCTTTGCATAGGTATTGTCCTGAATATCTTCTGTGGATGATAACATTTCTTGAGCCGCATTTTGTACATAACAATTTTACTGCTCCCAGTTTTATAGTTTGAATGGTCTCCGGAAGAGTTCAAGGTCTTGTTTGTAATCTTTTCCTGTGATGAGTGCTATTTCGGCTTTTTGTAATTCGGCTCCAAGGTATGCTGCATGTTCTAGGCGCGTTACAAGGTTCTTTTTTATGATTTCTTCATAGAGTTTCTTGGCGTTGTCTGATACTAGTGCAATTTGTGGTTCCATGTTTTTGTAGTGTATAACTTTTATTTCACCATCCTCTACTAGTATTTTGAAACTTCCTGCCTTGTCTTGTGTGAATTTAATCCCACCTTGTGCTTCGATGATGGGGACTTCTATTTTTTCTTTTATTTTTTCATGTTTTCTTTTGTCTTTGAAGAGTATGAGGTCTATACCCAAGTTTTTTGGGATTGATTTCCTATTTTTTGCAAGGAACATCATGCGCGATGCTACTGCGAGTTCATATGTGCTGCCTCTGTTTTTACCGCTTACTTCTGGCGTGAAGAGGATGCCGGCACCTAATTCCATGCCCATACCTGCGAGTAGAGCGTTCACTCCTGTTGAATCTACATCTATGAGTTCCGCGACATTACCAGCCCCAAAGAATATTGGTTCTGGGTTTCTCGATGTATATTCTTCGCAAGCTTTTATTGAATCCACGATACTTTTACTGTTGACGGGGTCCAGGATAGGATCAGGGATAACATCTATACCTCTACATTTTTTCTTGAGGGATTCTAAAGATTCTACTCTTTCCTTGACGGTTTCTGGTATCCAACCTTTAGTATAATCTGTGGGTAGTATAACCGCTGGTATGTTCTTTTCTTCTAATAGTGGTAATACTTCTTTGTAGTTTCCATGATCAAGGCTTAGGACTAACTCTGCGCCAGCTTTAACAGCTGCTTTTATCTCATCAGGGTTCAGGGTGTCAATACTCACTGGTAGGCTGCCGGCTACCCTTTTCACTGTTTTTATAATTTCTGGTATCTGTTTTGATAAATTTTCGCCTGGTATTGTTCTGATGTCTATTATATCAGCTCCATTCTTTACGAGATAGTTAACCTGCTTTATTAATTCTTCCTTTTTTAAAAATGGCGCCTTTACGACTTCTGACAGGACTCTCATTGGAAAATCTCTTCCAACAGGGAGTTCACCTACAAGGATGTTCTCTTCTTTTTTTAGTAATTTTTCACGTTTTTCTTCATCCTCTTCAAAATCTTTTATAAACTTAAGGGCCCTTTTTTGCTGTTCTTCTTCTATTAGCTTGTCAGCGGCTTTCTTGGGTGATAGTTTCAATTTGTCCAATAGGTCGAGTACTATTGGGAGGTCGGCGGCGTCTGTTGGCCCTTTATAGGCTGGTATCCCTGTCTCTTTTGTTATTATAGTAGCATCTCCAGGTATTAAGCCTGGTATAAGTACAAGATCCAATTCTGAAGTGATGGAATCATCTATTTTCTTGATTTCGTTTATTATTCGAGTGGGGGTTAGGAAGGCTGCTATGGGAATGTCTGCGATATGAACATGTACTTCATGCTTTTTAGTGGATGAAGCTTTTATTACGAGTTCTCCTGCGAGTTTTCCTGTGATTATAAGGATCTTCATTTTATTCCCTTCTGAGTTATAAATTGACCATCATGTATATATACTAAAATTTTATAATGATTAACAATGAAAAATTGGAGGTAGACCATGATCGAAATCCGATTTCATGGACGCGGCGGACAAGGTGCCGTCACAGCAGCAGAAATCCTCGCAAAAGCCGCATTCGAGGATGGAAAGTACTCACAGGCTTTTCCATTCTTTGGCGTGGAAAGGAGGGGCGCCCCCGTCATGGCCTTCACAAGACTAGATGAAAAACCCATACGAAGAAGACATCAAATTTACAACCCCGATTACGTTGTTGTACTAGATGACAGCCTCCTAGAAGTCGTTGACGTATTCGCAGGACTAAAAACTAACGGTACAGTTATAATAAACACGAGAAAAAAACCTCAAACACCTCCAGGAGCAAAAAAATATACCATCGACGCCACAGGCATAGCATTAGAAATACTAAGCCGACCCATTGTAAACACAACAATGTTGGGAGCATTAGCAGGCGCGACAGGAGAAGTAACAATAGACGCCATTATAAAGATAATCAAAGAAACATTCCCCGGCAAAATCGGGGAAAAGAATGCAGAGGCTGCTAAAAAGGCTTATGAAAACATGAAAGGGTGAATATAAATGGAAATTGGAGCCACTGTAAAAGAACCTGGAAGCACCCGTCGAAACAAAACAGGCAGCTGGAGAATCTTCAAACCAATCCTCGACAAGGAAAAGTGTATAGAATGCGACAACTGCATATTATTCTGTCCAGATGCATGTATAAGCCCAGAATATGAGATAGATTATGATTATTGTAAAGGATGCGGGATATGTGCAGAAGAATGCCCTGTAAAGGCGATAAAAATGGAAAGAGAAAGATGACCTGGAGTGGGAAAAATGGCACTAAAGATAATATCAACAAATCGGGCGGTCGCAGAGGCCGTGAAACTCGCCAAACCACAAGTCATACCCGTTTATCCGATAACACCACAAACATCCATATCCGAGTACTTGGCACAATTCGTAGCCAACGGAGAATTAGAAGCAGAATATATACGAGTAGAATCAGAACACAGCGCCATAAGCGCATGTGTAGGAGCATCAGCAGCCGGTGCAAGAGTATTCACAGCAACATCATCCCAAGGACTAGCACTAATGCACGAAATACTCTTTGTAGCAGCAGGCCTTAGAAACCCAATAGTAATGGCCAACGCCAACAGATCACTCTCAGCTCCCCTAAACATATGGAACGACCATCAAGACTCAATAGCCGAAAGAGACTCAGGCTGGATACAAGTATACGTTGAAAGCGCACAAGAGGCCTTTGACTCCATACTCATATCATATAAGGTGTCAGAAAACAAGAAAGTACTCTTACCCAGTATGGTCTGCCTAGACGGGTTCATATTAACACACACTGTAGAACCAGTTGAAATAGTTCCAAAGGATGAAGTAAACAATTTCTTACCAGAATATGAACCAGAACATGCAATATTAGACCCAGAAAAGCCGATGTCCCTTGGAACATTCACAGACCCAAACTACTACATGGAAGCAAGACACCAAATCGAAGAAGCCACACAAAGATCCAAAAAGGTCATAGAAAGGGTCAACAAAGAGTTCAATGAAACATTCAAACGCAAACCAAATCGAAGAAGCCACACAAAGATCCAAAAAGGTCATAGAAAGGGTCAACAAAGAGTTCAATGAAACATTCAAACGCAAATATAATTTCATTGAGGAATACAGGTGCGAAGATGCTGAGATCGTCCTCGTAGCAATGGGATCACTTTGCAGCACTTTAAAGGAATTAGTCGACGAATTCAGAAAAGAAGGTAAAAAAGTCGGTCTACTCAAAGTAAGAGTCTACAGGCCATTCCCAGAAAAAGAGATTTATAATGCAGTAAAAGACGTTGATAAAATAGCAGTCCTTGATAAAAACATCACATTTAGCATGGGAGGAGCCCTCTATACAGACATGATGGCGAAAATCCGCGACAAGGAAATCTACAATTTCATCCTAGGATTGGGAGGACGCGACATAACACCCCACAACGTTAAGGAGATTATAGAGAAAACAGAAAAACCAGAAAAGGACATTACATGGATTGGATTAAAGGAGGAATCTAGATGGAAATCCCCGAAGAAGAATTCCTCGCCCCAGGCCACCGTGGTTGCGCAGGATGCGGCGCAACCCTAGGCGTGAGATTAGCATTAAAAGTCCTTGGCAAAAATACAATAGCAGTTTCATCAACCGGCTGCCTCGAAGTTATCACAACACCCTACCCAGAAACAGCATGGGAAATACCATGGATACACGTAGCATTCGAAAATACGGCTGCAGTTGCATCAGGAATCGAAAGAGCCCTAAAAGCCAAGGGCAAAACAGACACTACGGTAGTTGCATTCGCAGGTGACGGTGGAACAGCAGACATAGGCATGCAAGCCCTCTCAGGTGCAATGGAAAGAGGCCACAACATCATCTACATTTGTTACGATAACGAAGCATACATGAACACAGGAATACAACGAAGTGGAGCAACACCATACGGCGCATCAACCACAACATCACCCCCTGGTAAAAAGAGTTTCGGCGAAGACAAGCCCAAAAAGGACATGCCATTCATCATGGCGGCCCATGGAGTACCCTATGTAGCAACAGCGTCAATATCATACCCAGAAGACTTCATGAAAAAAGTTAAAAAGGCCAAGGAGACAGAGGGGCAGGCGTACATACACTTACATCAGCCTTGTACAACTGGATGGGGATTCGACCCATCCAAGACAATAGAAATTGGAAGACTCGCAGTAGAAACAGGCGCTTGGTTATTATACGAGATAGAAGAGGGAGAATTCAGGATAACCTACAGGCCAATCCAGAGAAAACCAGTCACAGAATATTTAGATGCGCAGAGAAGATTCAGACACTTAAAGGAGCAGGAGAAAGCCAAGATACAAGAGTATATTGACAATATATGTGCAGAGCTTAGAATATAGAGTGGAGGATAAAAAATTGAAAAAAATCCTAAGCCAACCAGAATTATGCGACGGCTGCAAAGACTGTGAAGAAGCCTGCCAAAGACTCTATGGAGCTCCAAGGATAATTATACGTGAAATAAACGGGGTTTATTATCCTATTATATGCCAACAATGTGAGGATGCGCCATGCAAAGCAATCTGCCCCACAGATGCCATCAACGAAACCATAGACCTCGAAAGGTGCATAGGCTGCGGACTCTGCATGGTAGTATGCCCATTCGGCGCCATCATACTATCAGACAGAAAAGCCCATAAATGCAACCAATGCCCAGACCTAGACACCCCAGTTTGTATAAAAGCATGCTCAAAAAGAGCTCTAGCACTCATAGACATTGAAAAACTAAAACTAGAAAAACAAGAACAACACATAGCAAAAATGGCGGGAATAACCAAACCAGAACCAGAAATCCTAAACTTGATCAAAACAACTAAAAAAGCCGAGGAAAGACTAAAATAGGGAGGCTATGACAATGAGAGAATTGATCCTAAGCCCAGAATTATGCGACGAATGCCTAAAATGTGAAAGGATATGCCCAAGGAACGCCATCAAATTACTGAACGGAGTGCCAATCTTCTGCATGCACTGCGCCCCAGAAAAAGCCCCCTGCCTCAACATTTGCCCAGAAGGCGCCATAATAGAAAAAGACGGCGCCATTATAATCGACGAAAATAAATGTATAGGCTGCGGACTCTGCAGGGACGCCTGTCCAATAGGCGCCATTTACATTGACGAACATGGAACTCCACATAAATGCGACCTATGCATAGAATACGAAAAACCACTCTGTATCACAGCTTGTCCCACTAGAGCTTTAATAGAAAGTTCAGAGGATCTACTATCCACAAAAAGGGATAAACTAGCAACTGAACTTAGGAAAATCAAGGACCTAATCCAGTTATAGGCTCGGGGAAGCCCATGATCGGCCAAGAAAAAGTCAAAGAAACAGTATGCCAACTTTTCAAGGAGGCTGTGACAACATTACCCGCAGATGTTGAATCAGCCCTCAAAAAAGCCCTCCGAGAAGAGGAGGATGAAATAGCATTATTAAATTTGAAGGCCATCCTAGAAAATATCAAAATCGCCAAGAAAAAAAGGGTGCCAATATGTCAGGACACTGGACTTCCTATAGTATTTGTGAAAATGGGTAATGTTAAGGTTGAAAAACTCTATGAAGGGATCAGAGAAGGGGTTAAACTGGCAACCTACCAAGTCCCGTTAAGGCCTAATGTTGTGGACCCTATCTCCAGGGAGAATACCGGGGATAACACTGGTAAAATGATCCCACAGATAGATTTGGAATTAGTAGATACTGATTTTCTTGAAATAGCGGTCATGCCAAAGGGTTTTGGCTCGGAGAATAATAACAGGTTAAGAATGGGACTCCCCACTGAGGGCCTTGAAGGTGTTAAAGATTTCGTGATTGAAGCCGTGATTAGAGCGGGTGGTAAACCATGCCCCCCCATAATCGTAGGGGTGGGTGTTGGCGGATTTTCAGATCTCGCACTAAAACTTGCCAAAAAAGCTTTACTTAGAAAAATTGGGGAACGAAACAAAAACAAGGAAATAGCAGAACTAGAAGAGAGTATACTCGAGGAAATAAATAGGACTGGTATCGGTCCAATGGGGCTTGGTGGTAAAACAACCGCATTAGACGTTAAGATAGAAACTGCACACACTCATACCGCAGGATTACCTATTGGCGTTTGCATACAATGTTGGGCTTCAAGACATGCCACTGCCGTCCTAAAATGAAAACTTATAAAAAACACGAATGGAGGGGGCTAATAGTCGCCGCCCCATATTTAATTTTTTACTTTTTGATATTATGGTTTTTCGCAGGTTATCATGAATATTGTCCTATCAGCTATACTCACAGCCCTGTCAGCCACTCTTTCAAGGAATCTTGCTATAAATAATAGATTCACAAGGTAATTGATCGCTTCTTTATCTTTGGACATGCTAATGGTTACATGTTCTAGTGTCTGGTCAAATAAGTCATCTACTTTATCATCATCGTGTCTAAGTTCTTTTGCCATTTCTAAGTTTTGATCAAGGAATGAATATACCCCCTTGGAGAGCATCATCTGGACAAAGTCTGCCATGTGCATGAGATTTTCCAGGACTTTTTTGGGTATTTCCTCATCCTTTATGTTCCCGGAATATTCTGCTATATCAGCTGCAAGGTATCCTATCCTTTTAAGGTGGCTTCCAACTTTTATACAAGTTTCTATAAATCTCAGATCCTTTGCAACTGGCTGTTCTGCGGCTATTAAACTTATACATTTCCTTTCGAGGTTGAATACCATGTCATCTATTTCTTTGCTGGCTGATATTACTTCTTCCATTCTCTTTTTGTCGAAATCGAATAAGAGGTTTGTAGATTTTTTATGTGTTTCAAGGGTTTTCTGGGCCATTTTTTCCACATCTTTTCTCAAATCTTTTAACCTTTTTCTGAAGAGTATTCTCGGATATTTTTTTTCCATAAAATACCTCCTAGAAACCCGAAAAATTATCCAAACCTGCCGGTTATGTATTCCTCTGTCCTTTTATCTTGTGGTTCTATGAATATCTTCTCTGTCAAGCCGCTTTCAACAATTTCACCATTTAAAAAGAACGCTGTATACTTTGAGACTCTTGTGGCTTGTTGCATGTTGTGCGTCACTACTATTATGGTGAATTTGCGCTTTAATTTGTGTATCAAATCCTCGATCTTAGTGGTTGAAATAGGATCCAATGCAGAACATGGCTCATCCATTAATATTACCTCTGGTTCTATTGCTATTGTCCTAGCAATACATAGGCGCTGTTGCTGTCCTCCTGAGAGACTAAGAGCTGTTTGATCTAGTTTATCTTTAACTTCATCCCATAAGGCAGCCGCTTTTAAACTTTCCACCACCCTATTCTCTACCACGTCCTTGTCAGTGATGCCATGAACGCGAAGACCATAAGCAACATTCTCAAATACAGACTTTGGGAAAGGATTCGGCTTTTGGAAGACCATACCAATCTTTTTCCTTAATTCAACCACGTCAACATCAGGATCATAGATATCCTTCCCATCTAAATAAACATGACCCTTATGACGGAAACCGGGTATAACATCATTCATCCTGTTAAGGGTTCTTATGAAAGTTGATTTACCACAACCAGATGGACCTATGAGCGCTGTCACAGTATTCCTCGGTATCTTCAAATTTATATCCTTTAAAATGTGGTCTTCACCAAAATAAACGTTTAAGTCTTCAACTTCAATCCTGTACATGGTCATCGCCCCATCATCTTCCTCCTGTACCTTTCAACAAAAGTATTGGTAGTGACAGTGACTATAAGAACCATTATCACAAGGACAGCTGCAGTCCCATAAGCATTTTTAAGGGAAAGTCCCTCTGTGGCAAGCACATATAAGTGTAATGGAAGCGGTCTTCCAGGGTCAAAAATGGAAATTGGCATTGAAAGCGCGGATCCAACAACAAACATTACCGCCGCCGCCTCTGATATGGCCCTGGCCATCCCTAATATAACCCCCGTGACTATGCCCGGCATTGCCGCGGGTATCACAACCCTATAGATTGTTTCCCAATTAGTAGCGCCTAACGCCCAGCTTGCTTCCCTGTAGGATCTTGGCACGCTCTCAATAGACACTACAGCCACTTGAAATATTGTGGGTAAAGTCATGAGCGCGAGTACAAGACCCCCTGAGAAGAGGGACCATCCAAGTCCGAGGAATATAACAAAAAATGACAATCCAAATAATCCGAAGACTATTGAGGGTATTGATGCTAATGTCTCAGCCCCAAATTTTATGAACTTAACTATCTGTGTTTCACCAGCATATTCCGCCATGTAAACTGCAGCTCCAACACCAAGGGGCGTTGCGATCAAAACAGCCAATAATGTCACGTAGATGCTTGATACTATCATTGGGGCGATACCACCAGCTCTACCAGATTCTATTGGCTCCGCTAATAGGAATTCAAGGTTAACTGCTGGCAAACCCTTGAGGAGTATATAGCCTATGATCACTATGAGTATTATTATTGTGAATATCCCAGAAGCCCATAACACCCTATTCATTATTTTCTGGACGGTTTTAGGTGAAATAAGCTTGAATGACATTCTGATCACTTATAGGTATCCTCCTCCGACTACAATCTTTTTCTTGTAGTGGAAGTAGTTGGCGATTACCAGTAATATCATTATGACTATAAATAATATTACGGCTGTCCCGAAGAGTGCGCTATAATGCAATCCTGTTGCATATCCCATTTCAAGGGCTATGTTTGATGTTAATGCCCTTACAGGGTCTAGTATTGAACTTGGGACTTGTGGCACGTTACCAGCTACCATGATAACTGCTAATGTTTCGCCAATGGCTCTTCCCATTGCAAGTATAATGGATGTGATTATACCCGGTATTGCGGCTGGCACTATTACATGTCTTATCGTCTGCCAATGGGTTGCTCCAAGGGCGAGTGATGCTTCTTTGTATTCGAGTGGAACTGATTTGATCGCATCTTCTGATACGCTTATTATGGTGGGCATTATCATGATGGCAAGTATCAATGAGGCTGTGAGCATGCCGAAGCCCGTGCCTCCTATATGTGTTCTTACGAGGGGTACTAAAACTGTGAGTCCGAAGAATCCGTATACGACGGATGGTATGGCTGCTAAGGTTTCAATGACTGGTTTGAGTATCCTTCTCATGAATTGGGGTGCTACTTCTGCCATGAAAATTGCGCATAAAAAGGAGAAGGGAACCGCAATGGCAAGTGAAAGGAAGGTGATGCACAAGGATCCTACTATCATTGTAAATACGCCATATTCTCCATCTGAGGGCGCCCATTCCCAACTGAATATGAAATTTATAAAACCATAATCTTGGAATACGGGCACGGCTTCTCTGAAGATGAAAAGCATCATTAATAATATGATTATTATTGAAAATATTGCTGTTAAGAAAAGTCCCTTTTCAATTAACATTTCTCTTGTTCTGCTTATCATGGCAGATCCACCCCATGAGTTTAGTCATCGTCTGAAACATTTGCTATTGCAGGCACAACCTTTTCGCTTCTTATTATGTTTTGTCCTTCCAGTGAAAAAACCCACCTTATGAAGTCTTTCACGACACCGGTTGGTTCGCCCTTTGTAAGGAATAGGAATGGGACAACAAGCGGATATGACCCATCGGCGATTGTTCCTTCAGATGGTTCGACTCCATCAACTTTGAGGGCTTTCACATCCTCGCTCATATGGGACATTGAAACAAAGCCTATAGCATGAGGGTCTTGTTTAACTGCTTGTTTAACCGATTCTGTAGATTCTTGGACTATTGCATCAGAGCGTATTTTAACATCTCCCATTATTAGGCTCTGGAATGAACTTCTAGTTCCTGATCCTTCTTCTCGGACTATGACATGTATTTCGGCGTCGGGGCCTCCTACTTCTTTCCAGTTTCGTATTTTGCCACTGAATATGTCCCTGAGTTGTTCTTTTGTCAAGTCATCTATGGGGTTTTCTTTGTTCACTGCTATCACTATACCATCTTTTCCAATTACATATTCCCTTAGACCATCCTTTTCTTCGGTTTTAAGGGCTTTTGAACTTGTACCTATATCCACAACACCCTGCTGGACTGTTCGAATGCCCATGCCGGATCCTCCGCCTTGTACGTTGATTTTAACGTTTGGGTGTTTTTTCATGTACTCGACTGCAAGTTTCTCTGCTACTGGCTGTACAGAAGTTGAACCTGCTATCTCAATTCTTTCATAATGGACACCTGGTCTGAATAATAAATAAAATAGGATGATAAGTATGAGTATGATTCTCCCTTTCCATTTCATCTCCAAGCCTATCACCCTGATGTTATTCTCTTTTTGAAAATAATTATTTTCATTAA